>WBZR01003227.1_pt1 | contig 15203 bp, 7 predicted proteins | sample 5204231 | NCBI WGS metagenome assembly WBZR01 (sample SAMN12412403, study PRJNA552823) | activated sludge metagenome | isolation source: activated sludge from anammox sidestream of wastewater treatment plant... | place: USA: Virginia | collected 2017-08 | reverse complement strand
CGATGGTGATGATCTTGCCGTTGTCGTTGAGATTCCTGCCTGCCTCCTTGATGAAGAAGTAAGCCGCTTTGGCGTTGATGTCGAACATCGAATCGTACTCTTCCTCCGTTGTCTCAACGATGGGCTTGCGCAGCACTTTGCCGACGGTGTTGATGGCGATGTCTACGCCGCCGAAACGGCTCCTGGCCTGCTCGAACAGCGCAGCGACATTGGCTGGCCTGGTCAGGTCGCCCTGGATGGCGAAGGCGTCGCCGCCCGCCGCCTTGACGGCTTTCACTGTTTCATCCGCCGCCGCTTTCGTCGCGTCGCTGTTGTAGTGAACAACGACCTTCGCGCCGTCCGCTCCGAACGACCGGCTGATGAGTCCGCCCAGATTCTTCGCGCCACCGCCGACGACCACGACTTTTCCCTTGAGTGTTTGATTGGTCATAGCTTCTCCCTTTCTCTATGTTCTTGTTCGTATCCCATTTGTTCCGGCAGATCGAAATTATAGAAATCCGGTCTGGCTCAATCTTGAACAAAATCACCGGCTTTTGAAGATTCTGCCTGTTCACTGCTCGGATAACTTAACCGTCACGCAACATTTTCGGAGTCAGGCCGGTGTGCCGGCGCATCAGGCGTGTCAGATGGCTCTGGTCAGCGAAGCCGGTGCAGGTGGCAATCTCTGCAATCGGCAGCCTCGTCTGCGTCAGTAACACTTTCGCCCGTTCGATGCGTCGCGTGATTACGTACTGGTGCGGGGCCATTCCGGTTGATTGCTTGAAGAGAGTGAGAAAGTAGGAAGGACTGATCTCAACCGCTTTGGCGATCATTTCCAATGAAAGCGCCTCGCCGAGGTTGTCATTTATGTACTCGACAACCCGCGCCAATTTACGCGGTGGCAGCCCGTAACGAGCCGATGGCGGTTTAATTCCGGCAACCGAATACTTTCTGATGAGGTGTGCGATCAACGTCTGAGTGAGCGACTCGAGATAAACCCGATCAGGCGGTAAATCCTGCTCGAATTCACCAATCAGGCTGCGCGCCAGTTGCCGGACCAGTTCGTCACGAAACTGAAAGCGCGGAATCAATTCAACTCTGCCGGTACGATTCATTTCTTCCGCGGCCTGATGGACGAGGGCAGGGTCAATCGCCAAGAGGAGAAGTTCAACCTCCGCGCTCCAGCGGGGAGCGACGAAAAGACCGACCGGATTGATAATCGCATCACCTTCGGCGAACAGCGATGCCTTGCGGCGCCCATCCATCTTCCATTCCAGCCTGGCGGGATTGGCGGAGTGAACCACAATCAGGTGTTTCGCGGCTTTGACGGCTGCGCTATCGAGGTCAACGTTTGATCGTTCGAGATTCCGTTCGATAACGACGCCATTCAGCGTCGAACCGCTGCCGGACAAATTGAACAGATGCGGCTTGATCAACGAGCGTCGCGCACGTTCTGATTCGGGCGTTTCAATCGCTTTTGGAATAGTGATTAGCATTGTTCCCGCGCATTATATATGCCCCGCATCAATCGTCCACCAGCAGAGAGGCGCTCCGAACAGAACATCACGGCTTTTCGGCATTCGACTGGCTGGATAGTTTTTTTCGCTGGCTGTAGACAAGCTACAGGCAATGGGTGTACCTTGTCTACATCCTAAACATTTTCGGAAGAGGGACACCACGATGAAACGAGGCTACGAAAACCGCATCGAGTTGTTGCAGGGCACGCTCGATCTGCTGATTCTGCAAACGCTTCAATGGGGGCCGCGGCACGGTTACGGCATCAGCCAGGCGATTCGCGCCGGCTCCGGCGAAGTGCTGCAAGTGGACACCGGCTCGCTCTACCCGGCGCTGCACCGGCTGGAACGCAAGAAATGGATCAAGGCCGAATGGACAGTGTCGGAATTCAACCAGAAGGTCAAAACCTATCAACTGACCGCCACAGGCAAGAAACAACTCGCCGCCGAACGCTCCAACTGGGAGCGGCTGACGGCGGCGATGGCTGGAATTCTCAACCCCAATGAAGGAGCGTGACGCATGAAATTCCGGCGACGACGCAAAGAAGAAGAACTCGACGCCGAAATCCGCAGCCATCTCGATGAAGCCATCCGCGACCGCATTGAACGCGGCGAAGCGCCCGACGAAGCGCGCGCCAACGCCTTGCGCGAATTCGGCAATGTCGGTTTGGTCAAGGAAGTCACGCGCGAGATGTGGGGCTGGGCTTGGCTGGAACGACTCGTGCAGGACTTGCGGTTTGGATTGCGGATGTTGCGCAAGCATCCGGGCTTTTCGTTGATTGCGATTCTGACGCTGGCGCTCGGCATCGGCGCGAACACGGCGATTTTCAGCGTGATGATGACTGTGCTGGCGCAACCACTGCCGTACCGGGATGCGGAGCGGTTGGTTTGGCTGTCGAACGTCAACCCTTCGCTCGGCGGCAGCCCGACATTTCTGAATCCCGAAGACATTCTGGATTATCAGGAACAGGCGCAGAGCTTTGAGCAAATCGCTTCGTGGGCGACAAATCCTGAGAACCTCTCAGGCGGGAGCAAGCCGGAACGCGTCGAGATTCTGTACATCACTACGAATTTCTTTCAGACGCTCGGCGTCGCGCCGATGCTGGGGCGCGACTTCGGCCCGCAAGACAGCGACAAAACAAGCGATGTGATTATCAGCTATGGTTTGTGGCAGCGGCAATTCGGCGGCGATCCGGCGGTGATTGGGCGCAAGATCGTACTGGGTGGGCGTACCGAAGAGTCAGTGACCATTGTGGGTGTGATGCCTCCTGAAATGAGCTTTCCGTTACGCGCGGATTTGTTCGGCTCGGATCGGTACGAACGTGGTTTTGGGCGTGGCGGTTCGCACAATAATCGCACGATTGCGCGACTGAAACCCGGCGTCACCATCGCGCAGGCGCAAGCCGAAATCAGCGCGATTGCCGCGCGTCAGGCGTTGCAATTTCCTGAAACGAACAGAGGCTGGGACGTGCAGGTCACGCCATTTCGCGAGCATCTGTTCGGCGGCGCGAATACAGCAATCCCGTTGTTATTCGGCGCGGCGCTGTTGGTGTTACTGATTGCGTGGACGAATGTCGCCAGTCTGCAATTGGCGCGGGCGGCTGCGGCGCGGCAAAAAGAGATCGCGGTGCGCCTGGCATTGGGCGCACGCCGCTGGCGCATCGTGCGGCAATTGCTGACGGAATCGTTGTTGCTGGCGGGCGGCGGCGCAGCAGCCGGAATCTTGTTGGCCTTCGCCGGAATCAAAGCTATGCGCGCGTTAGGGCCGGATTCGTTGGCGCGGTTGCAGGAAGTCGCACTAGATGCGCGCGCGTTGGTGTTCACGCTGGTGATTTCGATTTTTACGGGCGCCGCCTTCGGCCTCGTTCCTGCCCTTCAGGTTTCCCAACCGGATTTGAATTCGACGCTTAAGGAAGGCGGCAGAGATTCAAGCATGCGGCATCGCCGCTTTCATACGGCGTTCGTCGTCGCGCAGTTTGCGTTGGCGTTGACGTTGCTGAGCGGCGCGGGGCTGTTGCTGCGCAGCTTTTGGAAATTGCGGCAAACGAGTCCCGGTTTTCAATCCGATCACATTCTGGCGGCGGGCGCGTCGCTGAATAAGCAGGATTACAACCCGCCGCGCATGATTCAGTTTTATCAACAGGAAGTGGAACGCCTTCGCCGATTGCCCGGTGTCGAATCTGCCGCCGCGATTTCGCAGTTGCCGTTCGGCGGTCGTACGATGCAATTGAATTTCAAGCTCGAAGGGCAGCCCGCGACCTCGGGCAAAAATCTGCCACTAGCAGACTATCGCGTCATCACGCCGTCGTTGTTGGAGACTCTGCGCATCCCACTCAGGGAAGGACGCGCATTGACGGAACAGGACACCACCGAAACGCCCGTTGTCTATCTGGTCAACGAAACCTTCGCGCGCACATACGAGATGGATCGCTCACTCATCGGGCAACGGTTGCGATTAGGCTACGAAGGCGAATGGCCGGGCGAAATCGTCGGCGTCATCGGCGACATCAAGCATCGCAGCGCCGAAGCCGATGCTTTTCCGACTGTGTACATTTCGTATCGGCAATGCCAGACGCAGCCGCGCTTCCCGATCATGCATTTCCTCGTGCGGACACGTCTCAACCCTGAAAACATAGGGGCGAGCGTGCGCAACGAATTGTCAGCCAGCGATCCGAATCAAGTTGTCTTTTATGTCCGACCGCTGGACGGATTTGTGGCGGACGCCAGCGCGCAACGTAAATTCAGCATGTTGTTGCTGGTTTTGTTCGCGTTGCTGGCGTTGTTGCTGGCGGCGCTGGGAATCTATGGAGTGATGTCCTACGCCGTCACGCGCCGCACGCGCGAACTCGGTGTGCGCATTGCGTTGGGCGCGCAGTCCGGCGATGTGTTGCGCTTGATCGTTGGCGAGGGAATCAGAATGACGCTGCTTGGCATTGCGATTGGCTTGGCAGGCTCGTTCGTCATCACGCGCGTGTTGGCGGGAATGTTGTATGGCGTTGGCGCAACTGATCCCGCCACCTTTGTTGGCGTCACGTTCTTGTTGTTTGGGATTGCCGTGTTGGCTTGCTGGATTCCGGCGCGGCGGGCGACGAAAGTTGACCCGCTGGTCGCGCTCCGCACCGAATAGCAACGACGGACGCCCAATTCAGGCGAGATGCGACAACCAACCACTAACCTTTAACCGAAACAGGAGCGTGAGCCATGAAATTCTGGCGACGACGCAAAGACGAAGAACTCGACGCCGAAATCCGCAGCCATCTCGACCAATCCGTCCGCGACCGCATCGAGCGCGGCGAAGCGCCTCATGATGCGCGCGCCAACGCCTTGCGCGAATTCGGCAATGTCGGATTGGTCAAGGAAGTCACGCGCGAGATGTGGGGCTGGGCCTGGCTTGAACGACTCGTGCAGGATTTGCGGTTTGGGCTGCGGATGCTGCGGAAGAATCCGGGCTTCTCGTTCGTTGCGATTCTGACGCTGGCGCTCGGCATTGGCGCGAACACGGCGATTTTCAGCGTGGTGAATGCGGTGTTGCTGCGGCCTTTGCCGTTCGCCGCGCAGGAACAACTTGTTGCGTTGTGGAAGCGCGATACGGCTTCGAATCAGCCTTTCGTCGAACTGGCGATGGCTGAGGCGCGCGACTGGGGGCGGCAGGCGCAAACACTTTCCGGCGTGGCCGTCCTGCCGGCGACCGTGTATGGCTACGGCTACGTGCTGACGGGGCGCGGCGAAGCGGTTCAACTCGAAAGCGCCAAAGTGTCGGGCAATTTCTTTTCGCTGCTGGGCGCGCAGGCGGAGCGCGGGCGCGCGCTGAACGAAAGCGATGATGTGGTCAACGGAGCGAAAGTCGTCGTGCTCAGCAACCGCGTTTGGCGCGAGCGATTCAACGCCGACCCGCGAGTGATCGGGCAAAGTGTGACGCTCAGCGAAGCCAACTTCACGGTGATCGGCGTGATGCCCGCGCAATTCGAGTTTCCCAGAGGCGTGGACCTCTGGCTGCCATTCAAAACGGTTGTGCCGGCGCGGCAAACCGAAAGTTATGGCGCGCGGTTTCTCACCGCCGTCGGCAGGCTCAAACCCGGCGTGACGCTCGCTCAGGCCGAAGCCGAATTGAACGCCATCGTCGCGCGCATCGCCACCGCGCATCCGGAAACCAATGCCAACGGGCATCGCATCGTCATCACGCCGCTGGCGTCGCACTTGTTCGGCGACGCGCGTCCGGCGTTGTGGTTGTTGCTGGCGGCGACCGCGATGTTGTTGCTGATCGCGGCGGCGAACATCGCCAATCTGTCGCTGGCGCGGGCGACGGCGCGACGGCGCGAATTCGCGGTGCGCGCGGCGTTGGGCGCGGGGCGCGGACGATTGATGAGGCAGTTGTTGACCGAAAGTTTTCTGCTCGCGCTGGCCGGAGGAGTTGGCGGCGTGGCGTTGGCGCACTGGCTGATCAAACTGCTCGTGCGAGTCGCGCCCGCCGACATTCCGCGCATCGAAGACGTTTCGCTCAATGGCGCCGTGTTGCTGTTCAGCCTGTCAGTGACGTTGTTGACGGCGCTGATGTGCGGGCTGGTTCCGGCGTTTACGTCGTCGCGCGTCCATTTCAACCGAGGGCTGAATCAATCGCTCAACGAAGGCGGCGGCAAGATGTCGGGCGCGCGCACGCGCAGCGCGCTTGTCATCGTCGAAATCGCAGTGACCGCGGTGTTGTTGGCCGGCGCGACGCTCATCCTGCGCAGCTTCGTCAACCTGAACCGCCTCGATCTCGGCTTCGACGCGTCGAATGTATTGACGATGCAGTTGCGCTTGCAGGGCGCGAAATACGCCGGGCCGGAAGCGCGGCGCGCCTTTTTCAAACAGTTGATCGAACGCCTCGAAGCGCGGCCCGGCATTGAAGCCGCAAGCGCCGTGCTGATTCGCCCGATGGAAGGCCGTGTCGGTTGGGATGTGCCGTTCGCGCTCGAAGGGCAATCCGAAACCGAAATGAAAAAGAACCCCGTGCCGAATTTCGAAGCCGTCACGCCGCATTACTTCCGCACGATCAGGCTGCCGCTCAAGGCCGGGCGCGAGTTCAACGATTTCGACGCCGAACAGTCACAGCCTGTCGCCATCATCAGCGAGCGGATGGCGCGGACGATGTTCGGCGCGGGCGTTGATCCGCTGGGCAAACAACTGCGGCTGGATTTGGGAGATTCGCCGTGGCGCACGATTGTCGGCGTCGTGGGCGACACGCGCTATCGCGCTTTGCGGGACACGCGCTTCGATTTGTACATCCCGTTCGCGCAATGGGGGCCGGGTTTCGTCAATCATTTTGTGGTTCGCACGACGGTTGAGCCGAAAACGCTGCTGCCCACGGTGCGCCACGAAGTCGCCGCGCTGGACGCCACGCAAGCCGTCTCGCGTGTGGCGACGATGGAAGAAATGGTCGCCGCTTATTTGGCGCAACCGCGTTTCAGCGTGGTGTTGTTGAACTGGCTGTCGGGGCTGGCGCTCATTCTCGCGGCGGTCGGGATTTACGGCTTGCTGGCGTATTCGGTCGCCGAACGCACGAGCGAATTCGGCGTCCGCCTGGCGCTGGGCGCGCAAAGCAAAGACATTTTGCATCTGGTCCTCAGGCAAGGCTTGCGTTTGGTCATGGTTGGCTTGCTGGCTGGATTGGCGGCTTCGTTTGCGCTGACGCGATTGCTGGAAAAACTGTTGTTCGGCGTGAGCGCGGCTGACCCGCTGACCTTCGGCGCCGTGGCGCTCCTGCTGACCGCTGTCGCGTTGCTGGCGTGCTGGCTTCCGGCGCGACGCGCAACGAAGGTTGATCCGCTCGCCGCTATTCGCCACGAGTAGGAGCGCAACCCGCCTTCGCCGAACAATCAAAACTGACATTCACCACAACAGGAGCGTGACGCATGCAATTCCCCTGGTTCCACAGCCGCCGCCAACACGAAGAAGAACTCGACGCCGAAATCCGCATCCATCTCGACGAAGCCATCCGCGACCGCATCGAGCGCGGCGAAACGCCTGAACAGGCGCGCGCTGATGCCTTGCGCGAGTTCGGCAACGTCGGCTTGGTCAAGGAGGTCACGCGCGAGATGTGGGGTTGGGGGACGCTTGAACGGCTGGGGCAGGACTTGCGGTTTGGTGCGCGCAGGGCTGTCAGGATAGCATCGGTGTTCCCCGACTCTCTTTTGCACCCGCTCCGTGACCGGCTTGTGGAGGTTATACGGGCGGGTGTAGCCAATTTCCCAGACGAACGCTTTTCCAACGGAGATAATTTATGAACCAACAACCGCGCCTGTTATACGTTTGTGTCCGTTACGTGGTGGCCATTTTGGGGGTGAGCCTGGCGCTCGACTCGTTCCCTTTACAGCCGAGAGCCACCCAGCCGGCGGCGCTGGAGCGCACGACTGTAGTCGCGGCGGCGGACTTTGACGAAGACGGAACGCCGGATTTGGTTGCAGCGGGCGTCTCCTCTGCCGGCGCGGGCGTGCAATGGCAGCGTGGCAATCCCGCTGCCGTTTATCCCAGGAGCCGCTCCGCACTGTCGCTGCGCGAGCAAGCTGAAGATGCCGCTGCCATCGCCACGCCGTTTCTGTCTGCTACGGTGATGGTTCCTTTGCCCATCGCGCCGGATTTTCTGGCGGCGGGTGATTTCGATGCGGATGGTCATGCGGATGTGGCGACGGCTGCGCGCGGCGATGCGACGCTGTATTGGTTGCGGGGCGATGGGCAGGGCGGCTTCGAGCGGGCGCGGGCGCGAGCCTTGCCGGGAGCGGTGACCGCCTGGCAGGCGGGCGAGATCAATCGCGCCGACGGTTTGGCGGATTTGGTGATCGGCGTGCGCACGGAAGAGCAGTCGCTTTTGCTGGTCTACGAAGGGCCGAGCGGCGCGTTGCAAGCCGCGCCTGAAACTTTCGCGTTGCCCGCCGCAGCCGCCGGCATTGCGCTGGGCGATGTGGATGGGGACGCGATGTTTGATGTCGCCGTCGCGGCCGGCGAGCGGCTGTGGCTGGCGCAGGGACGCGACCGGCGGCTGTCGCATGATCGTTTGAGCCGCGCCGCCGTGCGACCGGCGTTGGTGTGGCAGCAGCCTTTCGCCGCGCCCTTGCGCGCCGTGGCTGTGGGCGGCTTCACCACTCCGGCGGCGCGGGAAGTGGCCGTGCTGCTCGACGATGGCGCGTTGCAAATCCTCGCGCCGCCGCGCTTCACGGCGGAGGCCGAAGCCGCCGCCGCGCCCGTGTCGCCGCGCTTTGCCGCTACCTTGCAGCTTGTGGCCGGTAGCGCCGCACAATTGATTCCCGCGCGCGTTGCCAGCCAGCCGACCGAGCAGTTGATCGTGCTCGATCCGCAACAGGAGCAGTTGCAAGTGGTGGAAGCCGCCGCCGACGCTGCCCGGCCGGGACGGCTCGCGCTGGCGCATCAGAAAGTGGGAGGTCATTTCAAGCTGGAGACCAGCGGCGCGGCGCGGGCTGTCTTGCCGCTGCGGCTCAATGGCGACGCGCTCGACGATCTGGTCGTGCTGTCGAGCGCGACGGAAGCTCCGCAATTTTTGCTCTCCGCACCCGAAGCCGTATTCACGGTGACGAATGTCAACGAGAGCGGTCCGGGGTCGCTGCGCCAGGCGATTACCGACGCCAACAACAGCCCCGGCTCGGACAGCATCGCGTTCAACCTGGGCAACGGGGCGGCGGCCATCAATGCCACTTCTCCCTATCCCACCATCACGGAAGCCGTGACGATAGACGGCGCAACGCAACCCGGTTTTGCGGACAAGCCCCTGATCGTGTTGGCGGGCTATGGCTTCGTCATCACCGGCGGCAACAGCGTCGTGCGCGGGCTGGTGATGAATGGCTCCAGCAGCATCTTCATCGAAACCGGTGGCAATAACATCATCGAGGGCAATTTTCTTGGCGTTACACCGGACGGGATGAATGCCACGCCTAATGGCAGCGGCGTGGTTCTGTATTCCGGCAACAACCGCGTAGGTGGCACGACCGCTGCGGCGCGCAATATTCTGGCGAACAACCACAGAAGCGTAAGCGTCTCAACCGCCGCTGCCAATGGCAATCTGATTCAGGGCAATTACATCGGTCTGGATGTAACGGGCAATCGGGCGCTGGGCGCCTTTGACAACATCGGCATTGATCTGGGCGGTGGCCTGAATACGGTAGTGGGCGGAACCGCGGCGGGCGCGGGCAATGTGATTTCCGGCGGACAGAAATACGGTGTTCACTTCCTGGGCGACGCGCGCGGCACGCGCATTCAGGGAAATCTATTCGGCTTGAACGCGGCGGGCACGGCGGCAGTGCCGAACTTGCTGAGCGGCATCAGCCTCCAGCTCGGGCCGGACACGATCATCGGCGGCACGACGCCCGCCGCGCGCAACGTCCTCTCCGGTCATCAGCAATACGGCATCGAAGTTTTCGCCAACGACACGAGCGGCATTCAGATCCAAGGCAACTATGTCGGCACGGATGTCACCGGCACGCAGGCGCTGGGCAATCAAACCGGCGGCATCGCGTTCGGCGGCGTACGCGGCGGCTTGATCGGCGGCACAGTGAGCGGCGCGCGCAACGTCGTTGTCTGCAATGCCGGCAGCAGCAGTTTTAGCGGCGTCGGCATCAATCTGGTGAATTACCTGGACAACGTGCAGGTGCAAGGCAATTTAGTCGGCGCGAACGCCGCCGGCGCCGCGCCGCTGGGCGTGAACGGCACGGGCATAGTGGTTGACGGCCCGCGCGACGTACGCATCGGCGGCACGGAGGCGGGCGCGGGAAATCTGATTACCAACCAGCGGTTCAAAGGCATCGAAGTGCGCCGGGGCGCGGGCATCAGCATTCGCGGCAACTCGATTTTCTCGAACGGGCTGAGCGGCCTTGACCTCGGCGGCATCGGCGAAGACGGCGTCACGCTCAACGATGCCGGCGACGCCGACACCGGCCCCAACCAATTGCAGAACTATCCGCTGCTCACGGGCGTCACGACGGCGGGCAATGCGACGACGATCAAAGGCGCGCTGAACAGTACGCCCAGCGCAACCTTCACACTGGACTTCTACGCCAACGACGCGCGCAAACCCGACGGCACGAACGAAGGCCAGCGTTATCTGGGCGCGGGCAATGTGACGACCGATGCGCAGGGCAACGTCAATTTCAACCTCACGCTGCCGGCCGCGGCGGCGACCAGCAATCACCTCACGGCGACGGCCACGGACGCCGCGGGCAATACGTCGGAGTTTTCGCTCAGCCTGGGCGTCAACCTGAGCGGCTTTTCGCTCAGTAAATTTCCGACGAGTTACGCGGCGGTGATCAAGGCGAATACGAACTTTTATCTGACCGTCGTCAACACCAACGCCACGCCCATCGCCAACGTAACGGTGACGGATGTGTTGCCGCCGCAAATGGATTTCGTCGCCTGCGCGGCCACGGACGGCGGCGTCTGCGGCGGCGCAGGCAACAACCGCACGATCACGTTTGCGTCGCTGCCGGCCAACAGCGCCGCGACCATCACCCTGACGGTCAATCTCAATTGTTCGGCGCGCGGACTGGAACGCGTCAGCAATACGGCCACCATCGCGGCGCCGGGCATCGCCACGACCGAGAGCAGTACGGCGACGGGTTCCGCCCTTGTGGCGGGGCGCACGATCCTGGTTCCGACCGCCGCCGATGTGCTGGCGGATGAACCGGGCATCATTCCTTTCCGCTACGCGACAACCCAGCAATGTCCGTTCGCGGCGGTCAGCAATGCGCCGTGGATTACGCTGGTGCAAGCCTCCGGCGGCATCGTGGCGTTCCGCGTCAGTCCCAATCCCGGCGCGACGCCGCGCCTCGGCGCGATCACAGTGGCTGAAGCGACTTTCACTGTGCGGCAAGTCGGGCGCGCCACCAGCGTTTCCGCCGCCAGTTATCTCGACGACGCGGTGGCGGCGGATTCCATCGTCTCGCTCTTCGGCGTGGGCCTGGCGAATGCCACGGCCAACGCTGAGACCATCCCCTTGCCCACCTCGCTGGCGGACACGCGGCTGCGCGTGACCGACCGCAACGGCGCGGGCACGGCGCGCCCGGCTCCGCTCTTTTTCGTCTCGCCTATGCAAATCAACTACCAGATGCCCGCCAATGTGGAGCCTGGTTCCGCGCTGCTGTTGATTGAATCCGGCGCCGGTCAATTACTCGCCAGCGGGCGCGTCAACGTCGCCGCCATCGCGCCGGGCCTGTTCGCCGCCAACGCCGACGGACAAGGCGTCGCCGCCGCTGTCGCCTTGCGTGTGAAAGCCGGCGGCGCGCAAATCGCTGAACCCGTCGCCCGTCTCGACCCAACGACCAACCGCTGGGTCAGCGTGCCGCTCGATCTCGCTCCGGCCAACGAGCAAGTGTTTCTGTTGCTCTTCGGCACGGGGTGGCGCGCGCGCGCCTCGCTCGCCGCCGTCAACGTTAAGCTCGGCGGCGTAGACGGTGAAGTGCAATTTGCCGGAGCTCAGGGGACATACGTCGGCCTTGATCAACTCAACATTCGACTGCCGCGCGACCTGATCGGACGCGGCGAGGTGGATATCAACCTGATGGTGGATGGCAAAGCCGCCAACGCCGTGCGCGTCGCCTTCAAATAGCAATTATTTCCCTGCACGCCGCGCGACGCAGGTTGATCCGCTGGTGGCCTTGCGACAGGAATAACAACCGGCGCAACTGGCTTGCGAGAAATAATCATTGATCTTCCACAACACAGGAGCGTGAAACATGAAATTCCTATGGTTCCGACGCAAACAACGCGAAGCCGAACTCAATGCCGAAATCCGCAGCCATCTCGACGCAGCCGTCCACGACCGCATCGAGCGCGGCGAAACGCCGGACGAGGCGCGCGCCAACGCCTTGCGCGAATTCGGCAATGTCGGTCTGGTCAAGGAAGTCACGCGCGAGATGTGGGGCTGGGCTTCGTTTGAACAATTGATGCGAGACCTGCGTTACAGCGCGCGGATGTTGAGTAAGAACCCTGGCTTTGCGTTCGTGGCTGCGCTCACGCTGGCATTGGGCATCGGCGCGGCGACGTTGATCTTCAGCGTGGTCAACGCCGTGATGCTCAGGCCGCTTCCCTACCGCGACGCCGACCGCATCGTCAGGATCGAAGAGAATCACGGGCGCGGCGGTGTGGGAAATGTCAGCTACGCCAACTTTCTCGACCTCGGAGAACAGACCGCGTCGCTCGAACACATCGCGGCATCGCGTTTCTGGACGGCGAATCTGACTGATGGCTCGGAGCCGGAGCAGGTTCCGAGCGCGCTGGTTTCGGCTGGCTTCTTCAATGCGCTCGGCGTCGCGCCGATGATGGGCCGGACGTTTCTGCGCGAAGAGGATCAACCGGGCGGCGCTCCTGTGGCCGTGCTGAGCCATCGTTTGTGGCAGCGGCGTTACGGCGGCGATCCAAACATCATCGGCAAAACGATTCGCGTCAGCGACGTTGATCGCATGGTCGTCGGCGTGATGCCGCGCGATTTTCAATTCCCACTCAATGCTGAGTTGTGGGCGCCGCTCGTGGCCAATGGCGATCTGCGCGACAACCGGCGCTCGCATTTGCTGGCGGTCATTGCGCGGTTGAAACCTAGCGCGACGATTGAGCAGGCGCAGACCGAACTCGGCGCCATCGCGGGCCGCATCGAAAAACAATATCCGGGCGTTGACCCGAACCTGAGCGTCGGCGCGATCAGGTTGCAGGAGCGAATGGTCGGCGCGATGAAGCCCGCGCTCGTTGCGCTGCTCGGCGCGGTCGGGTGTCTGTTGTTGATCGCCTGCGCCAACGTCGCCAACCTGCTGCTGGCCCGTTCGACGCTGCGCGCGCCGGAGATGGCGATCCGCACGGCGTTGGGCGCGAGTCGCTTTCGCCTTGTGCGACAGTTGTTGATCGAAAGTTCCCTGCTCGCGGTTTTGGGAGGCGCGGCTGGATTGCTGATCGTTTACTGGGGCGTTCAATTCATCGCCACGCTCAACCCTCTGGCGTTGCCGCGCATCAACGAAGTCAATGTTGACGGGCGTGTGCTCGCGTTCGCGCTGCTGGTGACGCTCGCAAGCGGAGTTCTGTTCGGCCTGGCGCCCGCGCTGCAACTGCCCAAGCATTCGCTTCAATCGTCGCTCAAGGAAGGCGGGCGCGGTTCGACCGGAACGCGTAGCCGGTTGCGACACGCGCTGGTCGTGGCCGAAATGGCGATGACGCTGATACTGCTGATTGGCGCGGGACTCTTGATCAACAGCTTCTGGCGGTTGCTGCAAGTCAGGCACGGCTTCGACCCGGAGAACGTCGTCACGTTCAATCTCTTCCTTTCGCCGACCAGATACTCAGGCGACGCGCAGAAAGTAAATTTCCTGGCGCAGGTTCTGGAACGCGTTCAGGCCGCGCCCGGCGTGCACGCGGTTGGACTCACCACGACGATTCCGCTGAACGGCGGCCCCGCGACTGGCTTCGAGATCGAAGGCCGCGCGCCTTTCACCGCTGATCAGGAGCCAGTGGCCGACATCCGCATCATTGACCCGAACTATTTTCGCGCAATGGGCATCGGGTTGCGCGCGGGCCGGACTTTCAGCGAACACGACAGCGCCGAAGCGCCGCGCGTGATGATAATCAACGAGACGATGGCCAACCGCTTCTGGCCGAATGAAAGCCCAATCGGGCGTCGTGTGACGATGAAGGATTGGGGGCCGCCGCTGACCGGCGAAATCGTTGGCGTCGCCGCCGATGTCAAAGAGAACGGCCTGGACGCGGCCACGCAATCCGAAATTTACTGGCCGTATCCGCAATTCCCGAACTCGTTCAACAACCTGGTGGTCAAGGCCGATGGCGATCCGATGAGCGTCGTTGCGGCGGTCAAGAATCAAATCTGGTCGGTTGATCGCGCGCAGCCAATCGCAAGGATTGCGACGATGGATGAGGTGATCGCAAGGTCGGTGGCGGATCGTCGCTTCAACCTGCTGCTGTTTGGTCTGTTCGCGGCGGTGGCGCTGCTGCTGGCTGCTGTCGGCGTTTACGGCGTGATCGCTTACACCGTCTCGCAGCGCACGCATGAAATCGGCGTGCGGATGGCGTTGGGCGCGAAAACAACCGACGTGCTGCGACTGTTCATTGTTCAAGGTCTGCGCCTGGCCGTCGTTGGCGTGTTGATCGGGCTGGTTGGAGCGTTTGCGTTGACGCGCTTGATGAAGGATTTGTTGTTCGGAGTGACCGCCACCGATCCGTTGACGTTCGCTGGCGTGGCGCTGGCGTTGACGCTGGTCGCGCTATCGGCCTGTTACATCCCGGCGCGGCGCGCGGCGAAGGTTGATCCGATGATCGCGCTCCGCCACGAATAGACATCTGCGCTCTCTCTTTGCTCTCGTCGAACGATGGCTTGACCGCGCTCCGGCTCAATACGTCTTTCCGAGCTTTTTCTCCAGCGTCCTCACGTGGTTTTGAGCGATTGAAGCGTAATCGCCCGACGTGCACTGGCGGTAAGCTTCGAGCGCGCGTTCCAGTTGCCCCATCTTGTGGTAGGTCTGCCCGATCAGGTAATAGACGTTCTTGTTTCCCGGATCGAGCGTCTTCACGTACTCGAACTCCTGCAGCGCGTCCTGGTAACGCCCGGCGCCCAGATGAGCGATTCCCTGGTTGAGATTATGCGCGGCGGCGCCGGTTCCGTCGGCGGCGTTCTTTTCCTGCGAAGCCGCCTGAGCGGACTTCGTTTCGCCGCGAGTATGTGGCGATTTCGAG
>WBZR01001581.1_pt2 | contig 15208 bp, 14 predicted proteins | sample 5204231 | NCBI WGS metagenome assembly WBZR01 (sample SAMN12412403, study PRJNA552823) | activated sludge metagenome | isolation source: activated sludge from anammox sidestream of wastewater treatment plant... | place: USA: Virginia | collected 2017-08 | reverse complement strand
GGTTTCAATGCGAATAGTTGATATACTTATCAAAGTATAAGTATATTTATTTTGGAGTTTAACTTTTCTTATTTTTTAAATCCAACAGATAATTTATTTCATCCTTTGCATTTTTAGCTGCATTGCTTAGAATTTCGGTAAATTCATCTGCATTTTGAGCTTTAGGTGCTGAGTAAATTATTGAGCGGCTTTGATTAATAATGAATAAGTTATGGTTAAGAGAGTTTATTGTTTTTTGAAGTGAACCTTTTTGTGCACCAATACCGGGAATTAAAAGGGGAACTTCAGGGAAGTTACGTGTCATTTTTTCAAGCTCTCTTGTATGAGAGGCGCCAAATACAAATCCCGTTTTATGATCATTCCAGCTTAAAGCTTTTTCAACAACATGCTCCCAAAGGGGTTTATTATTAACTTTAAGAAACTGAAAATCATTAGCGCCATAGTTTGAAGTAAGAGCAAGAATCCAAACGAATTTATTTTTCCTTCTTAAAAACGGGCGGGCAGAATCCTGCCCCATATAAGGCTGAACAGTAATAGAATCAAAATTCAATTCATCAAAAAAAGCTTTAGCATACAGTTCGGTAGTATTTTCAATATCCCCCCTTTTTGCATCTGCAATAGTTATAAGGTTTTGAGGGATTGCTTTAATTGCGCCTCTTATTGCGGCAAAGCCGCGCTCTGTTTCGCGTTCGTAAAATGCTATATTCAGCTTATATCCGGTAACATGATCTTTAGTTGCATTTATAACCAGATCATTAAATGCAGATATAGGATTTGTTTCTGATTTAAGGAATTGAGGTATTTTTGATATATCGGTATCAAGCCCCACAATAAGATGTGAGTTTGTTTCTCTTAAAGCATTTTTAAATTTTTTTGAAAAGTGCAATATATTTCAATTAGAAATTAGAAATCAAGAATTACTAATATTTTTTTATTTTGTTAAGTATATTCTTTTCTGTTGCGGTAAGCATTAAGAATAATACCAAGCATAATCAGATTACTTAACAAAAAAGAAACACCATAGCTCATAAATGGCAAAGGAATACCAATAACGGGCATAATACCCATTATCATGCCCAGATTAATTAAAATGTGAAATGAAAATATAGTAGCAAAACCAATACAGCAAATACTTAAAAACTGGTTTTTACAAATATATGCAATACGAATAGTTTGCCAGATCAGGATAAGAAATAGCAAAACAACAGATATTGAGCCAATAAAACCAAACTCTTCACCAACCATGCAGAAAATAAAATCAGTCCACTGCTCAGGGATATATTTAAGCTGAGTTTGTGTGCCTTGAAGGAAACCTTTTCCGGTAAAACCGCCTGAACCAATTGCAATTTTTGACTGAATAACGTTATAACCGGCACCAAGCGGGTCTGACTCAGGGTTAAACATGCTTTGTATGCGTTTTTGCTGATAAGGCTGAAGTTTATTGTAAACCATATTTACCGATAATCCCGCGCCAATGGCAATGCAAACAATAATTGCAGAAATAAGTATATTTTTTTTCAATACCAGCATCATAGCAATTACAAATATTACAGAAGCAACAAAATACCATGTTCCCAAGAACGCACAAACAGCAGTAATTACAGGTGCAACAATAAAGAAAAGAATATAATTAGGCATACCTGCCCAATATAAAACAGGCAGCAGCAGAAAAAGAAAGACTAAAGTAGTACCCATATCAGGCTGAAGCATAATAAGTGCAACGGGCATTAAACAAATTCCAACGGCATACAGAAAATCACGCACACGGGTAACATCGGTTTCATTATTTTTATTGCTTAAAAAAGATGCTAAAGCAAGTACAACAGCAACTTTAGCAAATTCTGATGGCTGAATGCCAAATCCACCAACACTAAACCAGCTTGTTTGTCCTTTAATTTTTTTACCAATAACCAGAACGGCAATAAGCATTAAAATAACTAATCCGTAAAAAATATAAGAGGACATAGCCAGATATTTGGAGGGAGTGAACATAATACCCAGAACAACAAAAATGCCAATGCAGGCAGAAATGAGCTGTTTTGTAAAATTACCTGATACAAGTTCATTACCATAAGTTGCACTATAAATAGCAACAAGTCCGAATGTAATCAGACCAAAAGCTGAAATAAAAACTACTAAATTAAAACGATCAAATAATTTTACCTGCATAAAAATTTCTGTTAATAAATTTTAACGTTCTCCAAATGAATCCTGAACTTCAGACTCATCCTGCAAACCGAGCAAATATCTTAATATAATACGCTGTGCAATAGGAGCGGCAACCGTGGCACCAAATCCGGCATTTTCAACCATAACACAAATGGCAATTTTAGGGTCATCAGCGGGAGCATAGGCAATAAACCAAGAATGATCCTGACCATGCGGGTTTTGAGCAGTTCCGGTTTTGCCAGCAATAGTAATATCACTCGTCCTAATTGATCTAGCCGTTCCGTTTCCATTAACAACTAGATACATACCTTTTTGAATAGTTTTGAAGTATTCCTTATTAATTGGCACTTCATGTCTTTTAAATTGAATTGGAGTAATTTCTCCGGTTAAAGGATTTTTTAAAGACCTGACAAGGTGGGGCTGCAAAAAGGTACCTGAATTTGCAAGGATAGAGGTATAAACAGCCATTTGAAGAGGTGAAACACCAAGTTCGCCCTGCCCTATTCCTAAACTAACAACAAATCCCTCAGTCCATCCATTGGGTCCGTATCTTTTATTATAGTATTCCGTAGAAGGGAGCAGTCCTTTGGTTTCTTCCGGGATATCGATACCGGTTTTATTTCCAAAACCAAGTATCTGTCCATATTTATTCCAATTATCAAGCCCGATACGGAGCACAAGTTTATAGAAAAAAACATTGCTTGAGTGCTCAATAGCGGTAGGAATAGTAATTGAGCCATAAGCACCGTGATCGCCAAAAACTCTATCGCCAAAGCGGAAGCTGCCTTCGCACGGAATGGTTGAATTAGGTTTAAGAATACCTTCCTGCAGTGAAGCCAAGGCAGAAACCATTTTATATGTTGAGCCGGGAGGGTATTTTGTCATAGTTGCACGATTAAAAAGAGGTTTATTCTTATCGGTATTGAGCATTGTCCAAATTTCCGGCTTAAGTTTCCCGCTGAAATAATTAAGATCATAATCGGGTTTGCTAACCATACAAATAATTTCACCGTTATTAGGATCCATAGCAACAATACCGCCTGTTCTGCCTTCAAGCAGTTTTTCGGCATATTTCTGTACATTTGCGTCAATACTCAATATAAGGTCGTAACCGCTGAGAGCTTTAACATCGTTTTTCCCATCATTTAAAGGACCAACTTCTCTGCCTTTATTATCCTGTAAAATAAATTCAAATCCTTTTTCACCCCGAAGATAATTTTCGTAACCGGATTCCAGTCCGGTTGTGCCAATCAAGTCACCCTGTTTATAATAATCACCCTGCTGTTTATTAAGCATGCTTTCAGAAATTTCTTTAGTATATCCAATAATATGAGAAGCTCTGAAATCTGTAGGATAAAGTCTGATTGGGTCCACAGTATAATCAACACCGCTTAGAATTTCCCTGTTTTCTTCAATGAAAGAAATTACCTTAAAATCAACATCACGCTGAATTCTTGTAGGCAGAAACCTGTTAGTACCCTTAATTTTTTTAAGTTCATCTCTTAAATAATCGGGTTCAATGCCAAGCATGGTACACACAACTGGAATATTGTTAGTATCAAATTCTTTTTTAACAATTGTAACACTATAAGAAGGTTTATTATCAACCAGAAGAGTTCCGTTACGGTCATAAATTAATCCGCGAGCAGGAGAAGTAATAATTGTTTTTACAGAATTGCGAAGGGCATCTTTATCAAATTTTTCAGGATTAATTAATTGAAGCTGAACAAGTCTGCCTGAAATGATAAGAACTATAGCGAGTGAAAATATATAATAGAAATTTTTTCGTTTGCTCAGATCCATTTTAAAACAAAAGATGAATATAAAAATAATAAATTACCGGGTAAATCTCCGCTTTCTGGCAAATATAACAGGAATTATACTGAATATAGCTGTATAAACCGTGGTGGGCAGCACATACCTTAACAGAATATCAAATACAGTTAAATTTGTTCCTTGAAAGTAAAAAGTATAATAGATAAAATTATTAATTACGGAACAGACTGAAACAAATATAACAAAAATATAAGAATTAAGATAACGTTCTAATTTTTGGTCATCATGTAAAAATCCGGCAGCAAAACCGGCAGCAGTTTTAGAAAGTGCCATAAGTCCGATAAATGAAAAACTGAATATATCCAATATAAGTCCCGAAGCAAACCCGGCAATACTGCCGCTAATTTTACATTTTTTAATACCAAAATATACCAGACCAATTATGACCAAATCAGGCGTAATCTGAAATTCAGTAATATCTATAAAACCAATTACAGTTTTCTGCAGCAGAATAAGTCCAAGTAAAATACCGGCATACTTAAGATAATCTTTCATTCAGCAATAAACGGTATTTATTAATTGGTTTTTTCATTATATTTTTTTTCCAATTCTTTTCTTTCATCATCGCTTAAGAATTTTAGTACAAAAACTTCTTCAACAGTTTCAAAATTCACAAAACACTCAACTTCAATATTCTTAAAAAGATTATCAAGTGTATTATCAGTTGTAACATAACCTATTGGAATACCTGCGGGAAAATTATTGCTGTATTCACTTGTGATAAGCACATCCCCTATTTTAACATCAGCACTTTTGGAAACATTTTTCATTCTTACTTTTCCCTGTCCATCCCATGAAATGATGCCATCAACACGGCTCCGCTGATCTTTTGCTGTTACCTTAAGATCTTTATTAAGCAATATCTGTGCAATACTGTAATTACTGCTTACAGCTACTATTTTTCCAAGCAGACCTTTATCGGTAATAACGGGCATACCAATTTTAACAGAATCCCGCTCACCGATATTTAAAGTAATATTGTTTCTGGTTTGTATTAAAGTTTTACCAATAATCTTTCCTGTAACAACGCGGTAATTTGTACGCTGCTTAAATTCAAGCATTGAATTCAGTCTGAGATTTTCTAGCTTTGACTCTTTAAGAATGCTAAGCTCTTTTGAGAGATCAATATTAGTTTCGCGCAATGATTTATTTTCACGCTGCAGCTCAAAAATGTTGGGAATAAATGAAAATCCGTTTTGTATAGTACCAATAACATTTACTGCAATTACACGCACAAAGCGTATCTGCACATTATCGTTTTGAAATATAAGAATTAAACTTATAACAACAAGGGATGAAAATATTATGTATTCTTTTAAATTTCCTAAATATGAAAGCAGGATCTTCATTAATTGAAGTACTGTTAAGTGTTAAATTGTGTTAATAGCTTTGGCTACCTGAATTTACCTGACCTTTTTTACGTCAACTTTACAAGTCAGGTAACTATGCAGGAGTCCATCGAACCTGCCCCAGCTCCTAAATCAGGAAAGGGAGAGGTGACTAATATTTTTTGCTTCTGATAAGAACTTTAGAGTATTTCTGAAGGTTTTCCAGCACCATGCCAGCGCCTCTTACAACAGCAGTCAGCGGATCTTCTGCAACGTGAACAGGCAGATTGGTTTCAAGTCTAATGCGTTCATCGAGCCCTTTAATAAGGGCACCGCCGCCTGAGAGCATTATTCCCCTATCAAGAATATCGCTTGCAAGCTCGGGCTGTGTAGTTTCTAATGCAACTTTAACTGCACGAATCATCTGGTTGACGGGGTCGCTTAATGCTTCGCGGATTTCAATAGAGCTTACCTCAGTCATTTTGGGCAGCCCTGAAACAAGATCACGACCTTTTACCTCAATAATAACTTCTTCCTTAAGCGGCATAACAGAGCCAACCTGACATTTAATTTCTTCAGCAGTCCTTTCTCCAATTAAGATGTTATAATTTTTCCTGAAATATTCAACAATAGAAATATTAAGCTCATCACCTGCAACGCGAATAGATGCACCGTTAGCAATACCGCTTAGAGAAATCACAGCAATTTCAGTTGTGCCGCCTCCAATATCAATTATCATATTGCCAACCGGTGAGGAAACATCAAGTCCAACCCCAATTGCAGCAGCCATAGGTTCAGCAAGCAGATAAACTTCTTTAGCACCGGCGTGTTCGGCAGAATCACGAACTGCACGCTTTTCAACTTCGGTTATTCCGCTAGGTACACAGATAACAACACGAGAACTTGGAAAGATACTTGAATGAACTTTTTTGATGAAGTTGCGAAGCATGCCTTCAGCAATTTCAAAATCTGCAATAACACCATCACCCATAGGGCGAATTGTTTTAATTCCCTTGTGGGTTTTTTCATGCATTTGTTTGGCTTCGTGGCCAACGGCAATAATTTTTTTAGTAGTTTCATCAAAGGCAACAATTGAAGGTTCATTTAAAATTATGCCTTTGCCTTTAATGTAAATTAGGGTATTTGCAGTCCCCAGATCGATTGCAATATCTGCTGATAAAAATCCGAATAAAGCCATTTATTGAGGTATTCCTAAAAGATATAAAATTTTATAAAAACCGAGTTCAGGTAAAATATTAAAAATATGTAAAAAACAAGGATTATGTAAAAACTAATTTGCAAATATAAGATTAATTTTAATTAATTTTAGTGAATTTTTCAGTGCATTTTAATGGAATGAAATAAATATTGTATAGGGCAAAACCGGATTTTGCAAATTTTCCAAATTTGCCACGTGGGCATTAACTCATCAATTGTAAATTGTAATAATATTCCTGATTAATTATATTTGGGAAGTAAGAAATTAATAACTTTCTACATTAATACATTAACAAAAAATAGATAATATAAATTGACGCAATGCGTAAATTTGAAGGTTGGGGGGCATTTTACGAAACGACTAACGAAATAAGATTAATATGATTTTTATTAGCCACAATTACAACGACAAGATTGTCATTGCGCCAATTGCAGAAAGAATAGCGGACATTTTTGGTAGAGACAAAGTGTTTTATGACTCTTGGTCAATTCAACCGGGAGACGGTATCATTGATAAAATGAATGAAGGATTAACCAATGTTACGCATTTCTTTTTCTTCGTTTCGGAAAACAGCATAAAAAGTAATATGGTTAAAATGGAATGGCAAAATGCAATATTTAAAGCCTCTAAAGGAACTTGCAAAGTAATACCTATAAGATTAGACGGAACTTCTATGCCTCCTATTTTATCTCAGAGCTTGTATATAGACTTATATTCTAACGGAATTGAAACGACAATTACACAGATTGTAAACGTAATACAGGGAAATTCTACATACAATACATCTTCTCAAAAGTTTTCAAATCTAACATATACGTTGACGGAGGAGAGCTCTAAAAAGTTTGAAATAAAAATATATGCAAGTCATTTCTTAGAGCCTATTCCTGAATTTCTTGTTGCAGTAGAAAACAATGAAAACGAATTGAATTTTAATTTGCCTAAAGAAGGTTCTTTTTTTGGTGGGTTTAATAAAGGTATCAAGCTGAACAACGGAAAGGTCATTAATGCTCAATTAATGAGAAGTGGCATACCAATAACGCCAAAACATCCGCTTTCAATTTCAATAGAAACAATGAGTGACAAAAAACTTCAGTTTATTGGCATTATGCATAAAACTGAAGAAGATAAATATGAATTTATTCCTCAAAGAATTAAAAACGGCTTATAACATGCGTTTGACTCAATGGCGGGTGACATTGTTAATTGAACGCTCTACCTCGCATCAACTTTTGTGGTTTAATGAAAGTTTGGTGCTTCTAAATCCGCTACTATCGCCAAGCCGCAAACCGTTACAAGCATGCCGGGATGATTCGACTGAATAAAATTTATTAACATCGAGAAATGAGATTATAGAAAAGACATAAATATTAAATTATATCGGTATATTTGTTTAAATAAAGTAAAAGAGCAAAATGAGAAATATTGAATTAAATGAAATTTATTGTGGAGATTGTGTTGAATTAATGAAATCAATACCTTCAAATACAATTGACATTGTTGTAACCTCACCACCATATGATAAAATAAGAGATTATAAAGGAAATTTACAATTTGATTTACATAAAACTGGTGAGGAGATATTTAGAATATTAAGGAATGGCGGAATTGCTGCGATGGTGATTCAAGATCAAACACATAATTTTGGAAAAAGTTTAACATCTTTTAAAACGATAATTGATTGGTGCGACAATATTGGTTTTAAACTTTTTGAAACCGTAATTTATAGAAAACATGGCCCTGAGGGCGCCTGGTGGAGACAAAGATTTAGAGTGGACCATGAATACATGCCTATTTTTCTGAAAGGAGAAAGACCAAATTATTTTAATAAAGAGCCATTGAAAGTGCCATCTAAGCATGGTGGGAAGGTAATGACAGGAAGTGGGGCAAGAAAAACAAATGGTGAAACACAAGAAACTGTAACCAGACCAATTAACATGACTAAATGCAGAGGAACAATATGGGATTATTTAATGGCTGGTGATAAAAATCCATTAAAAAGAAAACATCCTGCTGTATTTCCAGATAAAATACCTTTTGATTTTATTCAATGCTTTTGCCCGGAGAATGGTATTGTTTTAGACCCATTTGCAGGAAGTGGCTCTACATTAGTAATGGCAAAAAAGTTAAATAGAAAATTTATTGGGTTTGATATAGAGCCAGAATATTGCGATTTAACAAAGGAAAGATTAAAAAAAGAATTTGATGATGACCAAACAAAACTTTTTTCCGATATTCCGACTAATGAACTACAAAATAATTTAATATCGTTATAAATGGCGATTCAAGATTTATTAAAAGATAAAAATGAACAAATTGATTATGGTTCAATTTGTAAAAAATACAGTTGGATTTTAGAGGAAAATCATTGTTGTGTTTTAAGCCCAGATAGTGACGGCTTGCTTTGTGGTTTATTTATGTCAATGTTTCGGGGCTGGAAGATTGTCGGCTTCTATGATGGCAAAGTATCAGTTGTTAATAAAGCATATCTAAAAAGCAATCCAATATTCTTAGATATTGAAATATTTCGTAAAGAAATTAGAAGCATGGGGCATCATATGCTTCTAGTTAACAAACGTCATAAACCTGCTGAATGGTCAAATTTCGACAACTGTATTCAACCAAATAATTTTAGAAATTATGATGGGAAAACTAATTTTAGATTGAAATATCCATTAGCCACTATTCATATGCTAATTAGTATTGTTGCTTGGAAACATAAAAATATCAAAATACCTGAATCTGCAATACCTGCTTTATTTTTTACAGATGGTGTTTTTAATGTTCTTTTCAGTTACCCTGAGAATGTTTTAAATTGGTTGAGTTATTTGAGGATTCATGAAGACTGGAATCCATTAAAACCAATATTTGAGAACGATAAATATAGTGTATTTACCTTGATGAAGGAAATGGATAATTTTTTTAGAAAAAGAGATTCAATTAGTGTAAGAAGGGAAAGAGGTGACAGATTAAGAATTTCAAATAAAGATGGATCTCCAGCAAATATAGAAAATATTCAAAATAAAAATTGCTATATTAACACTGATGCTAAAAAAAGAATAATAGACTTCATAAAAATACTCTCCGAATTAACAACATGGGAATACAAGTTAGACAATTGGAATTGTTGGGAAAATATGAAATTCTCGCAATTCAAAAAAGGTGATTTCAAAGGAGATAAAAAAACAATAACTATTCAAACATTTAAAGAATTTATTAAAAAGAATCCGCTTTCATGGGCTATGACAAGTGGTAACAATATTGAATATACCCTTGAAAGTCCAGACAAATTGTTAAAATAAATTTTCAAGATCGGCTAGCTTGTAACAGCGTATATATTTTATTACGGTGGCTGTGCTGGTGGTTGAAATATCTGTAGAGGTTATAACAAACATTTGTGCAAGGTCCAACATTCGTACTCCGATTGAACTTTGATACTGGTTGAAAGTTCGGTGCAACAATACCCACCCGAACGCCAAGCCGCAATACGTTTGCTGCAATACGAGGCGACCGCTTAACATAACACAGTACTTTAAAAACACATGACTGAAAGAGTATGGGTAAAATCAATAGTTCCTGACATTCAATCAGGACTTCAAAAGACCGACAAAAAATTATTTGTGACGGACAGCAGACGGCTGCCGTATGCCAACGAAATCCTGACTTACAAGGGCGACAAAGCCGACACGAAACAACTTAAGAGTTACGAGACAGACATCTTAGTTTACGAGCAACTTTCCACAGACATTTGGAAGCCGAGACTAATTATTGAGACCAAACTTGACAGCGTTACAACTCACGACAGTATTACTTACAGTCAAAAAGCCCAGGCACATAAAAATGTTCACCCATACTTACGCTATGGTATTTTAATTGGTAACAGAGAGCATTATCCACTACCTGGTCGACTTTTTAGACATGGTCAACATTTTGACTTCATGCTTTCTTGGCGGACACTTCAGCCCGACAAAAAAGAACTCAAAACATTAATTGAGTTTATAGTGGACGAGGTTTGCGCAAGCAGGACACTTGATGAAATAATTTTCAATTCACGTTCTAAGGACAGGACAAAATTTACATCGCTACACCGACCGTTGCGACTTAACAAATGACGGCACGATTGACAGACAAACGTGAAGCACATGCGTGAAACAAGTTATTGCCAATAGGCGGGGCTGAACTTCTACAATGAAACATTTGAGCTAAATTCAACAACAGTAATTCTATTGAGCTTTAGTGCTAAAAATCCCCGACTTCGGTAATACCTGAACCGTTAGTGGTATTTTTGCCAAACCATACAACAAAGAAAATATGCAGATAAAACGACAATCATTTTTTAAAGATGAAAAACAGGACTTTTTATTTTTTGAGAATTGGGTAAAAAAATTAGAACGAAGTAACGGCAGAGAATATGAACGAATTGAAATTGACACCGCTTTGGGCAAAACCCACGTTTGGGGTATAAACACCAAAGAGCAATTAGACACATTAGTGATATTCCCCGGAGCAAGAACGACTTCTTTGTTCTGGGATTTTGACAAAGGACTTGATAACCTAAATCTCAAACTCAGAATTTTTCTGGTTGAAACAAACGGACTTCCTAACTTCAGTAACGGGGCAACGCCTGACATTAAATCATTAGATTATGGACATTGGGCAAATGAAGTTTTAGAGAAACTGAAAATCGAAAGAGCTTATGTAGCTGGGGCATCTTTTGGTGGTTTGATTTGTATGAAATTGGGAATTACAAATCCTGACAAACTAAAGGCAGCTTTTCTTTTAAACCCCGGATGTTTGCAGCCGTTTTCATTGAAATGGAGCAATCTTTACTTCAATCTATTACCAATAATAAAACCCACAGAAAAAAATGTTCTCACATTTTTAGACAAGGCAGTTTTTTCAAAACCCAATCATCAATTATCACAAAAATCAGAAGCGTTAATTACAGAATATGAAGTATTTGCTCTAAAACGTTACAAAGACAATACACAGAAACCATTTTATATGGACAAACAGTTGGCTGACGTTAAAGTTGACACATATCTTCTTGAAGGTAATAAAGATTTGTTATTCCCATATCAAAAATCAATTGATAACGCAAGAAAATATATCAAAACATTAAAAGATATAAAAGTTTTTGATAACGTTGTACATGGAATAGAAACCTATGACAAGGCAATGAGCTATATCGGAGAAACTATAAAAAAATACCGCTAACATCGGTTTTACGTCATGCGGGCTGAAGTGCAAACTTGAAAATCAATAGCCTTGAACAAATTTGCCAGCAAATTTATCTACCCTTTTGACTTATATAATCCTATCCAGATTTTAATGTTTAAAATGCCTTATGCCGGTGAATATCATTGCTAAACCATATTGGTTGGCAGTATTTATGACATCTTCATCATTAACAGAACCGCCGGGCTGAATTACTGACATTGCTCCGGCTGTGGTTGCTTCAATAATGCCATCGGGGAAAGGGAAAAATGCATCTGAGGCAACTGAACATCCATTAAGCGGAAGTCCAAAACGTCGTGCCTTCTGCACGGCAAGCATACTTGAGTCAACTCTGGAAGGCTGTCCGCCTCCTATTCCCAAAGTTCTGCCCTCCTTGGCATATATAACTGCATTTGATCTTGTATGCTTGCAGACTTTCATAGCAAAGAGCATATCACTTAATTCATCATCAGTGGGTTTTCTGCTCGTAACTGTTTTCATTTCAGATTCGTTTGCAAGCATACTGTTAAACTCCTGTACTAACAATCCCCCTGTAACTGATCTCAGCTCCATTGTATTTGAGGGCTCAGGGATGTTATACTTAATTATTCTGCGGTTTTTCTTTTTAAACAGAAATTCAAGGGTATTATCATCATACTCAGGAGCAATTATAATTTCAGTGAATACCTTATCAATTTCTTTTGCTGCCTCAAGTTTAAGCCTACGGTTTACAATTACAATTCCCCCGAAAGGTGAAACTGTATCGGTTTCAAAAGCTTTAATGTATGCATCATTAATATCACTGCCAATAGCAACTCCGCATGGATTAGTATGTTTTATGATTGCACAGGCAGGCATGGTGAACTCATTAATTAAATTAAATGCAGAGTCAATATCAATAATATTTATGTAAGATAACTCTTTGCCATGCAGTTTATGGAAGATCTGCGAGAAACCGGATTGACCAATATTATATAATCCTGAACGCTGATGCGGATTTTCACCATACCTAAGCTGCACATAATCTGAGTAATAGATATCAAATATCCCGCTGTTTTGTTTATTTATCCTGCGAAAATAATTTGCAATGCTAATATCATAAGATGCAATATATTCAAAGGCATCAGCAGCAAGCAAGCGGTTAATATTTTTACCTGATTTAAGTGCATTCAGATATATACTGTATTGATTAGGGTCAACAAGTACGCTTACGCTTGAAAAATTCTTAGCAGCTGCCCGGATAAGCGAGACCCCGCCAATATCTATCTGTTCAACAGCTTCGGCTTCTGTGCAGTTTGGGCTGCTGATAGTTTGTTTGAAGGGATATAAACTTACACAGACCAGATCAAAGAGCTCAATGCCATGAGATTTAACTTCATCAAGGTGCGCATTATTGGATTTATCTGCAAGAATTCCGGCAAAGATTTGATGCTGCAGAGTTTTAACTCTGCCTCCAAGTACTTCAGGAGCATTGGTAATTTCCTCAATTGTTTTGAGTGAAATACCGTTTTCCTTCAGCAGTTTAGCTGTACCGCTTGTTGAAACTATTTCAAAACCGTTTGCTGAGAGCTCTTTGGCAAATTCAACAATACCGGTTTTATCGTAAACACTGATTAATGCTCGCATTTGGACCTCACCCCCTGCCCCCTCTCCTAAAAAGGAGAGGGGGAGAAATTTTTTATAGTAATTTTTGAGTTTTGGGATTTGGGTTAAAACCTCACCCCCTGCCCCCTCTCCTAAAAGGAGAGGGGGAGAAAATGATTACCTCAACCCTGCCCCCTCTCCTAAAAGGAGAGGGGGAAAATGAAACTACGACACAAAGACTCAAAGACACTAAGGTACACAAAGAGATTGAACCTCTCCTTCATTCCCCTCTCTTTGTCGGAGAATGTTGATAACTTCACCTTTAAAGACAGGACCCAGGTCACCTCTCCTAAAAGGAGAGGAGGAAAATGATGACCTCATCCCCTGCCCCTCTCTCCTAAAAGGAGAGGGGGGAAAATGATGACCTCAACACTTCCCTTCTTCAAAGAGTTTAATTGCTTCGGGGTAGAGCTTATGCTCTGCTAACAAGACTCTTTTTTGAAGTGATAAGGCATCATCGTCCGGTTTAACTTTCACCAATTTTTGCAAAATTATAGCTCCGCTGTCGTAAACTTCGTTTACAAAATGCACTGTTGCACCTGTAATAGTTTCACGGGTTTTTAAAACAGCTTCATGTACATGTATTCCAAACATACCTTTTCCCCCGAACTTAGGAAGCAAAGCTGGGTGAATGTTAATTATCCTGTTACGGTATTTTTTGATAATTAAAGGGTCAAGTATTTTCATATAGCCGGCAAGAAGTATCAGATTAATTTTATGTCTGTTTAATACATCAAGTATATTTTTTGTAAATTCAGATTGCGAACTGAAGAGTTTTTGCGATAGGTGTATATGTGGTATTTTATACTTTGCAGCTTTTTTTAAAGCTCCTGAATTTGAATTGTTGCTAATAACAAGTGCAACCCGGGAAGAGATTTTTCCTGTTTTAGAAGCTTTAATAATAGCATTTAAGTTTGATCCGTTGCCGGAGGCAAAAACACAAAGATTGAATCTCAACTTGCGGAATTTTAATGGATTTAGACAAAAATACTCATAAATGCAGAAACAATCAATTTAGTAAAATTGTTATATAATGTTGAAAATGCAATAAAACAACAGGAAAATGATTAACTAAATATGTTTATTGCAAAAATTCCGTAAAATTACTATATTTGTAGTCATATAAAAAAAGAACAGGATAAAAAGAACCATGAAAAAGGGAACGCACCCAAAATATATGAAATGTGATGTAATTTGCAACTGCGGAGAAAACCGCGGAGTATTATTTACAACACGCTCAACAGTACCTCAAATAAAGGTGGAAATATGTTCGTATTGTCACCCATTTTTTACAGGTAAACAGAAATTAGTTGACAGCGCAGGACGTGTTGAAAAGTTCAACAAGAAATATGCAAAGAAAAAAACCGTTACAGCATAATACTGTTTAAGGTTTATATATTTCAATATATATTAAAAAAATTAATGATCCTCAGATAACAAAAAAGTTATGAATATTTGTATATTTGAGGATCTTTTTATTTCTCAGCTTGCTCCATTAAACCTCTTAAGGCATACTTCAAAACTTATATGCGGCGCAGATACTCTGCTTGAAAAGATAACACGATTTTTTCCTTCAAAAACCAAACTTACACTTCACACCCGAAAATATTTACAGCAATACCTGAAGGAAAAATTCCCCAAAGCATTGATAAATGAATTAGCAGAGGGCGATTATATTTTCTTTAACTCACGTGTAGTTTTTAAGCAGGATGAGCTGAAGGGAATATGCAAACTATTTAAGAAAGAAAAGAATACAGCAATTCTTCAGGGTAAAATAATCATAGCATTTCATCTTACA
>WBZR01002696.1_pt2 | contig 15209 bp, 13 predicted proteins | sample 5204231 | NCBI WGS metagenome assembly WBZR01 (sample SAMN12412403, study PRJNA552823) | activated sludge metagenome | isolation source: activated sludge from anammox sidestream of wastewater treatment plant... | place: USA: Virginia | collected 2017-08 | reverse complement strand
ACTGCTTATGGCGAAATAAATGCTGATGGCACAGTAGTAAAAGGCTCGGGCAACTTTCTTGCATCCTGGGATGCTACCAACAGAGAATACACTATTGTATTTACCAATACCGATGGTATAGCAATGAATATACCTGTAATAACAGAACGCTCAACCGGTGTAACAGTTGCTTATCGTGGCATCACTACACATATCATCAATAGCAACACATTTAAAATTATTAAGAAAAGAGAATCGGACGGTGTAGGCGATCCCTTCGCCTTCTTCTTTGTAGTCTTCTAAAAAAATTAAACATCAATTTTCAAAACACATAAAAACAGCTAAAATGAATATTACACTTCTTCCCAATGAACAAAAAATAGATACCTGGACCATTCTATACGAGCCACCCAAGGGCGGAAAATTCAATGGCAAACTTTTAGTTACCAATAAGCGGCTGTTGTACGATGCAAAATTTGATTATAGTGCAAAGGGCCTTTTAGAAGAATTTTTGTATGTAAAATGGGGCAGCGAAGGTTTTTTGGAAATAAACAAAGAGGACATCATAAGTGTAGAAATTCAAAAATCTTTTTTAAGTAAAAAATGTATTGTAACGCTAAAGGATGGTAGCCGCCATACGTTTAACTATGGTGCAATGAATATAGATAAATGTGCAGCAGCCATACAAACCAAATGAAAAATAAAAAAAGCAAACCCATGAAAAAGTTTTTGTTTTTATTCGTATCAGCCTTTACAAGCCTTATCGCCTGCAAAAAAAATAACAACGACAATACTGTACCCGAAACCAATATTTATGTAGCCGGCCATGCCTATAATGGCAATGATGAATGGTATGCCTGTTATTGGAAAAACGGAGTGAAAGTAGATTTGTCGCCTGCCAATCCCGGTCATCCATCTGATGCCGAAGCCTATGATATCATACTCATGGGCAATGATGTATATGCCTGCGGATATGAATATACTGCCGCCGGAAAATACCGGGCGGTATATTGGAAAAATGGAACTGCAAATTACTTAACCAATGGCAGTACGGATGCAGCCGCTTTTGCATTGACATCTTTTGGTAGCGATGTTTATGTTTGTGGATACGAAACCAATGCAGCCGGAATACAAATAGCGAAATACTGGAAAAACGGTACTGCCTTTAATGTTACCAATGGCACTTACAATGCAATACTGCACGATATAGCAGTAACAAATTCAGATGTATATGTGTTGGGCAGAGAAGCCACCACAGCAGCAGGTAATTCGGTAAGCAAGTATTGGAAAAACGGTGTACAACATATTGTGGCCGGTTATTTTCCTTTTAGTGCCAATTTTAATCACATAGCAGTACACAATAATGACGTTTACATTTCCGGTTACGAATACGATCCATCGCTTACTTTATCCCGTGCAGTGTATTACAAAAATGATGTAATAACCTGGCTCACCAATGGAGCAAACACTGCTGCAGCAGAGGGTGGCATTCTTGTAAATGGAAGTGATGTTTATATATTGGGCTACGAAACAAATGCATCCGGAAAAGCTGTTGCAACCTATTGGAAAAATGGTACAAAAACGATGCTGGGCGATGCCGTTACCAATAGCGAGCTTACCAATGGATTTATTAAGGGCAGCGATATTTATTGCCTGGGCTTTTTATACAACAATCCAACACTGGAGCAAGGGCATTACTGGAAAAATGGAGCGGCCACAAAAGTTTACAATGGCGCCGGAAAAAATTTTGCCAGGGCAATATATGTTCAATAATATTTCAAAAAACTTTAAATACTCTAAAAAATGAAAAAACAATTTTTAACCCTGCTGATTACAATCCTTTCGTTAATGCCCCATCTGCTATTAGCCCAAACCTGGGTAGTAACCACCATTGCCGGCTGGGAAGAAGACGGCAAAAATATGGATGGCCTTGGGCAGAAAGCACATTTTTCAGGTACAGTAAAATCATCGGCCATAGATGCCAACAATAATCTTTATGTAATTGATGAAATTGTGCTACGCAAAGTGGATGCGGCTACCCATGTAACCAGTTTGTTTGGCATTGGAGCTATGGATGCCAATTACAACGACCTTGGCCTTGCTGCCCTGCCCGGGCAAGATGGAATATGTGTGGACAAAGACGGTAATATATATTTAGCGAGCGGCAGAGACCATTCTATTTATAAAATATCTGCCGATAAAAAAGTGGAAAGATTTGCAGGCGACGAAGGTTATAAAGGGAAAGATGATGGCAACCGGTTAGAGGCAGGTTTTTACAACCCCACGGGGTTATGTATTGACAAAGAAGGCAATATTTATGTAGCCGACTCTTACAACTTTACCATCAGAAAAATAAGTACCACAGGCAAAGTAACTACATTGGCCGGCGATGGCGTAGGTGGCGATTTTAAACCCGGGCTGGGAAAAAATGCCACCCTTAGAGAACCCCGGGCCATAGCAGTGGATAGCAAAGGAAATATTTATGTAGCCCAAAACGGTGGCAGGGGGAATTGTGTTGCAAAAATTACTCCTGCTGGAGTAGTAAGCAATTTTGTTGGTGACTTTGATGGCCTCAGGCCCGCAGGTGCCAATGATGGAACAGGTAAAGCAGCAAGGTTTATGCGCATCAATGCATTGGCAGTAGATAAAGACGATAATTTGATAATAGGCGAAAACACCAGAATACGTAAAGCCACACCGGGTGGCATAGTAACCACCATAGCCGGAAACGAAACGGAAGATTTTAGAGATGCAGTGGGCACCAAAGCCATGTTTAGGTATGTAGCCGGACTAAGCATTGATAATATGGGCAATATTTTTGTAAGCGACCGTTTTTGTATTCGTAAAATTGCAAAGCAGTGAGAAGGGAAAAAACTGAAAGGAAAATTGACATTATAGGCAATGCTAAAAATATCAAAGGAAGACCCGCAATAATGGCTGAAAATGTTGGTGTTTATTTTGTTGAAGGATTGAATGAATGGAAAAATGAATGGCACAACAAACAGATAAGAGTTATCGGAGATTTAAAAAGAGTAAAAAAAATAAAGTGGGAAGTAATAAAAAACCCTGTTGTTCAATTAATCACTTAAATTATTAATACTTCAAATTTGACTTTCAAAAAAACTCCGGCTTAATGCCGGTTTTTTTATGCAATTATCAAAATGAAAGCATCCATTCTTGTAAACTAAAAAATTTATGAGAAAGATTTTATTAATTATCGCTATCACAACAGCCGGAATATCACAAGCACAAACAAAAAGAAATATTGAAACCAAGATTGAAAAAGTAACAGTATTTCTGGATGGGGCACAAGTGGAAAGAACAACAAAAACAAATCTTACAAACGGAAAACAGGAATTGATCTTTAACAATATTTCTCCTTCCATAGACAAACAAAGCATTCAGGTAAAAGCTGATAACAACGCGGTGACCGTACTTTCTGTCATACACCAGCAAAACTTCCTGAAAGAGCAACAGAAACAGGATGAAATAAAAGAAATTGAAAATTTAAAAGAAGCGCAATTAGAAAAAATTGCACTACAAAAAAATATTCTCAGTGTATATAAACAAGAAGAAGATTTAATGGTAAAAAACAAGCAAATTGGCGGAGCTAAAAATGGATTAAAAGCTGCTGATTTAAAAGATGCTGCCGATTTTCAAAGAAGCCGGCTTACTGAAATTTATCAAAAACAAATGGAAGCATCACGCATCCTAAAAAAACTGGATGTCGACTTACTTAAGATAAATAAACAATTAGCCCACCTGAAACAAAATGCGGAAACAGCAACCAGTGAAATTCATGTTACTGTAAATACAAGTGAAGCCGCAACTGCTCAATTTACAGTAAGCTACCTGGTAAAACAGGCAGGCTGGTTTCCTACTTATGATATCAGAGTGAAAGATGTAAGCAGCCCGATAAAGATGGATTACAAAGCAAATGTTATTCAAAACAGTGGCGAAGACTGGAAAGACATAAAACTATTTTTATCCACCGGAAATCCAAATGAGAATGGCACTAAGCCCAATCTTACACCTTGGTATTTAAAATATACTTATGCATACAGACCAGCGACCAATACCATTCAGGCAACTTATCAGCAAAGTAGATTCAGTGGAATTATATTGGACACCAAAGGCAACCCCATCCCCGGCGCTTCTGTAGTGATTAAAGGTTCAAAAACAGGAGCTGCAACAGATACAAAAGGTAATTTTCAACTAAATGCAAAACCGGGTGATATAATGATTGTTTCTTCAGTTGGATTTAATGCTACGGAAATGGTAATTGGAAATTTACCATATCAGCCTATTACTTTGACTGAAAATAATAATCAAATGGCTGAAGTAGTTGTAACCGCTTTGGGTCAAGGTGTACAGAGCAAAGAACTTGGATATTCACCAATACTTATCAGAGGCATGAAAAGCATTTCATCTGACATGAAAAGAAATGAAGACCTGATTACAACCATTACCTATCAACCCACCACAACAGTTTACGAAATAAAAGAGCCCTATACAATACTTAATGATGGAAAAACATATATGGCAACCATTGATGGTTATGAAGTAAAAGCCGACTATGAATATTACATTGCGCCAAAACTTGACCCCGATGCCTATCTCACTGCAAAAATTATTGATTGGCAACAGTTGAATTTACTTCCCGGCGAAGCCAATCTATTTTTTGAAGGAACCTTTTTAGGAAAGTCTGTTCTGGATCTTATCAATGCAGGCGATACACTCAATATTTCGCTGGGAAAAGATAAAGGCGTAGTCGCAAAACGAACACTCATAGAAGAATACAGTACAAAAAAATTTATGGGGAGCAATCGTACCGATACCCGGCAATATGAAATTGTGGTGCGGAATAACAAACAACAACCCATTCATGTAATTGTGGAAGACCAGTTTCCCATCAGCACACAAAAAGAGATTGAAGTGCAGGATAGAAAATATGAAGGGGCCAAATTGGATGAGGATAGCCAGATACTTACCTGGCAAATGAAAATTGAAGCCAGAAAAGAAAATAAAATTGGTTTTAAATACGAAGTAAAATATCCAAAAGGCAAACTATTGCAACTGGAATAAGTCAGGAATCAAAACGAAAAAGAAGTAGCACGTTTCAATTCATAAATCTTGATAAATATACGGCTACTTCTTTTATTTAATTTTTTATCAATGCTTTACCTCTAAATTAGCTTTGGGGTCATGCTTATGTTTGAAAAATATAGCAAACAACACTGCAACTATTAAAGCATAAATAGCAAAAACAAGCCAGATACCATGCCACTGCTTATCACCATTAGCTGTGGTATAAAATCTATCAATCATCCATCCACTGATTCGGCTTCCCAAAAAAGCCCCTATTCCATTCGTCATCATCATAAACAAACCCTGAGCACTGGATCTTATTTTTGAATCGGTTGTGGTTTCAACAAATAATGAACCGGAAATATTAAAAAAGTCAAAAGCCATTCCATATACGATACAAGATAAAATAATCATCCACAGATTTCCTGCAGGATCTCCATAAGAAAATAATCCAAACCTCACTACCCAGGCCAGCATGGAAATCAACATCACTTTCTTAATGCCGAATTTTTTCAAAAAGAATGGAATAGCAAGAATGAATAATGTTTCTGAAACTTGTGAAATAGATAAAATGATGGTAGAATACTTTACTACAAATGAATCATGATATTCGGGCACTTTACCAAATTCACTTAAATACACGTCCCCATACATATTGGTCAATTGCAATGCAGCACCCAGAAACATAGAAAAAATAAAAAAGGCCGCCATTTTATAATTAGAGAAAAGACTAAAAGCTTTTAAGCCCAACTGCTCGATAATGGAAGCATCTTTTGCAATCGTTTTTTGAGGCGGACATTTAGGTAGCGTAAACGAAAATATACCCAGTATCATTGCTGCTATTGCACCGATGATAAATTGGTTGGCATTATCCTTACTACCCGTAAGATTGGTAACCCACATAGCAGCAATAAAACCAATAGTACCCCAAACACGAATGGGTGGAAAATCTTTAACTACATCATAGTTATTATTTTTCAAAATGGTGTAGGCGATAGAATTGGATAATGAAATGGTGGGCATATAACAAATCATAGCGCCAAAAATTACATAGTACAATGTATTTGCATCGTGCACTTGAGGCACATAAAATAAAATAGCCCCATAAAGTATATGAAGCACGCCATAAAGCTTTTCTGCATTCACCCATTTATCGGCAATAATTCCGGCAAGGGCCGGCATAAACAGCGATGATAAAGCCAAAGTTGAAAAAATGTCTCCAAACTGTGTACCAGTGCCCATATTATGTGAAAAGAAATAAGTAGCAATCGTAATCAACCATGCCCCCCACACAAAAAACTGGAGAAAGCTCATAATAGTTAACCTGAGTTTCAGATTCATATTTTCGTTTTAAAGATTTTGAATAAAGTGAAAGGGGAAGATAAGGAATTTTAGTACGATAAAACAAGTGGGCTTACCTTTGCTGTGGAAAAATAGCTAAGATTATGGTAAGTGCTTCTAATATTTCAAAAGATATGACTGCCATTGCAGAAAAAGTTCGTAGCGGGGTGCGCATTTCAGATGAAGAATGTCTGCAATTATTTGAACAGGGAAGTTTGGGATTTGTGGGCAGCCTTGCAAATTTTATAAAGGAGAAAAAACACGGCAACCAAGTTTTTTTTAATCGCAATTTTCACATAGAGCCCACTAATGTATGTGTATTTAGTTGCAATTTTTGCAGCTATAGCAAGCTCTATGCTAAGCGAGATGAAGGATGGGAACTGAGCATTGACCAAATGTTGCACATGGTAAAAGCTTATGATGGCAAGCCCATTACCGAAGTACATATAGTAGGCGGTGTGCATCCCAAAATGGATCTTACTTTTTTTGCCGACTTGCTCAAAGCCATAAAAACGCATCGTCCTGAATTGCACATAAAAGCTTTTACAGCAGTAGAGTACGATTATATGTTTCGCAAAGCCAAAGTAAGTGTAAAAGAAGGCTTGCAGTTTTTGAAGGATGCGGGGCTCAATTCTATACCGGGTGGTGGAGCAGAAATTTTTCATCCGGATATAAGAAAAAAAATATGTGCGGATAAAGTGGATGCGGATGGCTGGCTTCAGATACATGAAACAGCTCATCAAATGGGTCTTCCATCTAATGCCACTATGCTTTATGGACATATTGAAAACTACGAACATCGTATTGACCACATGCGTCGTCTTCGTGAATTGCAGGATCGTACAGGTGGATTCAACACATTCATCCCATTAAAATTTAGAAACAAAGACAATGATATGAGCCATGTAGCTGAAAGCTCGCATATAGAAGACATGCGCTTGTATGCAATTGCACGAATTTATTTAGACAACTTCCCGCACCTAAAATCCTACTGGCCTATGCTGGGCCGTCAAAATGCACAACTCTCTCTCGCATTTGGTGTTGATGATATTGATGGCACAATAGATGATACCACAAAAATCTACAGCATGGCAGGCTCCGAAGAGCAAACCCCTACCATGACAACCGAAGAACTGGTAAACCTGATTAAACAGGTGAAACGCATACCTGTAGAAAGAGATACATTGTATAATGTGATAAAGAATTTTGGAACAACTGAAATCGGAGAAATTAATAAGCAGTTGAATTAATGTTTTAAAAGCGTACAATGGCGAATCATTACCGCTAATAATAGCTTTAAGATCATACCAAAATTATATTCCTTATATTTCAATTCCTATATTTGTACCTCAACTCTCCTATATGGCCAAACAAGTTGAAGATATAGACGCTAACCTGACCGGCGATGATGGCAAAACCGAAGAATCAAAAGCCAGTTGGTTTAGGCGTATCAAAAAAGGAATCAGCACTAAGACTTCAGAAAAAAAGGAAATACCTGAAGGATTGTGGGTTAAATGCCCTGAGTGTAGTCAAATAGGTACTGTTGCTGATTTAAAGGAACAAAAGTTTGTTTGCCCAAAATGTGGCTATCACCATCGCATTGGAAGTCAGGAGTATTATGATATGCTGTTTGATAATAGCGAATATGCCGAGCTGTTTGATAATATTCGTAGTAAAGACTTTCTGGGCTTTACCGACTTAAAACCTTATAAAAAAAGGCTGGACGAAATATGGAGCAAGACGGACCTGAAAGACTCTATGCGAGTGGCGGTAGGAAAAATAAATGGTAATGAAATTGTAATTGCCTGTATGGATTTTGAATTCATAGGCGGCTCATTGGGTAGTGTGATGGGAGAAAAATTTTCTAGAGCTGTTGATTATTGCTTAGAGCATAAGCTACCCTATCTGGTCATCAGTAAAAGTGGTGGTGCACGTATGATGGAAAGCACTTTTTCGCTCATGCAACTTGCCAAGACAAGTGGCAAACTCTCCCAACTCAGCGATGCAAAACTTCCTTTCATTTCACTGCTTACCGATCCTACTTTTGGCGGTATTTCTGCTTCCTTTGGTATGCTGGGAGATGTAAATATTGCTGAACCCGGTGCACTGATTGGATTTGCCGGCCCACGTGTTATAAAAGAAACTATAAAAAAAGATTTACCTGAAGGATTTCAAAGAAGTGAATTTATTCTGGAACATGGCTTTTTGGATCTTATAGTTCCCCGAAAAGAACTGAAAACAAAATTAGCATCACTCATTAATCTCTTCAAAAATTAATTTCGCATTTTATTAATCAATAGTAAGAGGTAAATTTGCCTCTTATTTTTTTGCCCAATGGCTGAGCTAAAAAACAGACAGGCGACTTACGAATACTTTATAGATACCCGCTATGAAGCCGGCATGATATTGCTGGGTACCGAAGTAAAATCGCTGAGGGAAGGAAAAGCAAGTTTTAATGACAGCTACTGTCTCTTACATAAAGGCGAACTTTGGCTCAAATCGTTTCATATTGCAGAATATTCGCATGGTACTGTTAATAATCACGAACCATTGCGTGACCGAAAATTATTACTGCAAAAAAGAGAAATAAAAAGAATAGAAGGAAAATTAAAGGAGAAAGGCTTCACATTAATTCCGCTCCGGGTTTTTTTCACTGAAAAAGGGCTGGCCAAAATGGAGATAGGGCTGGCCAAGGGTAAGAAAATGCATGATAAACGTGATAGCATTAAGCAAAAAGATGCTGAGCGGGAGATGAAAAGATATTTAAAATAGTTATTTTGAAGACCCAAATAATTATCAGGAACAATTTTTGACGTAGCCAACAAGTATGAAGAAAACCTTTTTTTTGCCGCTATTGTTTATTTGCTTCAGTGTAAAAGCTCAGTCAGTCTTTGGATATTGGTATGGTACTGCAAATGTGAAAACTTCTAACTCCGCCAATAATTATATGGTTGAACTAATTCTGCAACCTGAAAAAAATTATGTAAAAGGAGTTTTAAATTATTTTTTTAAAGACACTTACCGCAGCTTTGAAGTAAAGGGTGACTATGATGCATCAAACCGCAGAATCAGTCTTTACAATATACCACTCACCTATTTTGGTTCTAATAGTGATTTTCAAATAGATTGTATCATGAACTTGCTAGCTACCTTGCGTGTAGCACAGGCAGGCTCTAATCTCATTGGCTCCTTTTTTAGTCTGCCTGATTATAAAAACACTTGCCTTGAAGTGGGTTTCAATTTTTCAAAGAATGCTGATGCAAGTAAAATTGACTCAGTGCTGAATGCTATAAAAGAATACAAAGAAATTTATCAGGTGTGGAAACCTTCAGCTGATGATACTTTGGTAGCCATAAATGTAACACCACCACCCAATAAAATCATCAATATTCCTACTGAAAATGAATATGCTAAAAGAAAGAATGAAATTGTAAATGAAATTGAAGTAGATGCAGACACCATCATGGTGGGCATTTATGATAACGGTGAAATTGATGGCGACATAATTTCAATTTTCTACAATCAAAAATTAATACTTTCCAATCAAAAGCTGACGCATAAATCTATTCGCATTAAACTTCCTATTGATTCGTTGAAGACGGATAATGAGATTTCAATGTTTGCCGAAAATTTGGGCCTGATACCCCCCAATACAGCACTGATGACAATAGATGATGGTATGCACAAATATGAAATACGACTTTCCAGCAGTCTGGAAAAAAATGCAACCATCCGAATCAAGCGAAAGAAAAAGAACTAAGATTAATTACGATAATATTTAAAAAAAAGAGGCTGAACATTCAGCCTCTTCGTTTGTCAATAAACTATTTGGTAAAGTTTAGCACTGTTTTTAACCAGCTGCTGATTCATCTGAAGTATTTCCTTCTGTCATCTTTTTCTTAAGATCAGCCAGTACGCCCAAATCGCCTAAAGTTGCTTTCTCCACTTTACTCTGTACATTTTTAACTGCTTTACGAGTATTATCAGCTTCAACTTTAGCTTCTTTCTTTGCCGCTTCTATCGCTTCTGCCTGACCCTGCTCCCAAATACGACTATGAGATACTACAATTCGCTTTTCGTTGCGGTCAAACTCAATAACCATAAACTGTGCAGTTTCATCAGCACCAATGCTCTTACCATCTTCTTTTGTTAAATGACGGTTAGGTGCAAATCCTTCAAGACCATAAGAAAGTTGAACAGTAGCTCCTTTATCATCTCTTCGGCTTACAGTGCCTTCGTGTAAAGTGCCAATGGCAAATGTATCCTGAAGTGTATTCCAGGGATCTTCTTCAAGTTGCTTATGACCCAACTGCAGCTTACGGTTTTCTTTATCAATTCCCATAATCATTACATCAATGTTCTGACCCACCTTGGTGTACTCACCAGGATGATTAAAACGCTTCAACCAGCTTAAATCGCTGATGTGAATCATACCGCCGATGCCGGGAGCTAATTCTACAAATACACCATAGTTGGTAATGTTTTTTACCAATCCTGCGTGTTTGCTTCCTTCAGCGAATCTTGATTCAATTTCATTCCAGGGATCTGGTGAAAGTTGCTTGATAGAAAGACTCATCTTACGGCTTTCTTTATCAAGCGTTACTACTTTCGCTTCATGCTCATCACCCAGTTTAAAGAATTCTTTGGCATTTATAGGTGTGTTAGCCCATGTAATTTCTGATACGTGTACCAAACCTTCAACACCGGGTTGAATTTCAAGAAACGCACCATAGTCCTCAATATTTACAACCTTACCTTTAACCGTATTACCTTCTGCAATGTTTTCACCTAATACATCCCAAGGATGTGGTGTCAGTTGTTTTAAACCAAGGCTGATTCTCTTTTTCTCATCATCAAAATCAAGAACCACAACGTTTATCTTTTGATCCATCTTCAATACTTCGGATGGATGCGAGATACGTCCCCATGAAATATCAGTGATGTAAAGCAGACCATCTAATCCTCCTAAATCCATAAACGCACCAAAGTCTGTCATATTCTTAACTGTACCTTCCAATACCTGACCTTTCTCCAATTTGCTCATGATCTCAGCTCTTTGAGCTTCAATATCACTTTCAATAAGTGCTTTGTGAGATACAACGGCATTCTTAATGGTTTCGTTAATCTTCACCACTTTAAATTCCATTGTTTTTCCTACAAACTGATCGTAGTCTGTTACAGGCTTCACATCAATTTGTGAACCGGGCAGGAAGGTTTCCATTCCAAATACATCTACAATCAAACCACCTTTTGTTTTAGAAGTAACATTTCCTTTGATTACTTCTCCGGTCTTGTGTACTTCTACAATTTTTTCCCATGCACGGGTAATACGAGCCTGACGACGGCTCAAGTTCAAATGACCATCTCTGTCTTCTTTTTCAACAACCATTACTTCTACCTCATCTCCTACTTTCAATCCTTGTAGGTCCCGAAACTCATTCAATGAAATCAAACCATCTGATTTGAATCCAATGTTAAGTACCACATCTGTTTTTGTAAGCCCTACAACAGTACCGTTGATCAGCTCACCATCATTCAATTGAACGAAAGTGTTGTCGTAAACCTTGTGAAACTTTTCTCTTTCTTCTTCAGAATAAGAAATTACGTTGCGCTTGTCAACATTCCAGTCAAAATCATCATGAGCAGTTTCTACAACCTCCGTGACAGGTGCAGTTGTTGTCGCTGTAGTTTCTTCTGCAGAAGCAGAAGCAGACTCCTGTGCATCAGCGTTTAATTGTTTTCTAATTATGTTTTCAAACATGATAAAATAGTCCCGAAGGGGTTAAATATTTCGGGGCTGCAAAGATAAGCCATTTTACGCTGTACTTATGCGATTAGATACGAAAATTTGGCTTTAGAAAAGCGTCTAAATTGCTGATTTTCAATATACTTTTTGCCTCATCTACCGAGTCTCTTTTAATCTGTTTTATTCTTTACAAAAATATGTGCCTTGGCCAAAATGGGTAACAAAATGAGAATCAGGAAACAATACCAACTTTTGAAAAATAAAAAAAAGGCAAAAGCAAAGAGTACTACATAAATCGGATACAAGAAAGTTAACAAGGCCAGCATTACTGAATCAAAATGACCCGGCTCTTTTAACCTGCGTTGTACATACCATTTTACAAATAGGTAAAGCGGTGCATTCAAAAAATATCCCAATAATGAAGGAATAAAAAACAAGAACTTCAAAATAGCATTGGGTAGTAATGCAAATTGTTTCTTCAACTTTTCTTTATCGTGCTTTTCAATTTCAAAAACAAGTGGCTGCAATGCGGTTTGTAATTTTTGATTAAACTGTAAATGCATTTTTCCATCCGATTCGTTCAAGTTCATTTCATGGGAAGAAATTAAATCGCCAAAATTGATAAACACATTTTTTCCAATCTTGCTAAATGAACTATAATTGATACCAACGGGTAGTACTTGTAACACACTACTCTTTGAATTTCCGACTACTTGTTCAATCCAGGTGCTTGTAGCCAATCGAGCGGTCCCTTTTTTTAAAGTACGCAAATGCCATTCATTTACACAAAGACCTTCACTGAATATGAGTACACATCCACCTTGTTTGAAAATCTGTTTACAGGCATCAAAGGTTTTGTAATTGTGTTCCAGGTTTTCTACACCTTCACGAGTGCGATATACCGGCAACATTTTTAACTTCAAAAGCAACTTACTGTAAAATGGTTTTTTAAAAACATCGCCTCGGGCCAGTGACCAAACGGGACGTTCAAAAAGTATATCAAGCAATACCGCATCTAAAAATGAGTTGGGATGATTGCAAGCAAGCAACAAAGGCCCTTTTGTTTTGAGTGCAGCCGGCTTATTGATAATGATTTTATTAAAAAAAATCATTGAAGACAAACGCACCCATATTTTTAAAATGGAATAAAGCAATTAAAAAGAATTTACCGGACAATATACAAATAAATTATTACGACTATTTCTCTTTTGCAATATGTAAAGCAGCTATATATCCACTCGTCCACGCATGTTGAAAGTTGAAACCGCCGGTGATGCCATCTACATCAAGCACTTCACCTGCAAAATACAAATTAGGGATTAATTTACTATGCATGGTACTTGCATCAACCTCAGATAAACAAACACCGCCAGCCGTTACAAACTCTTCTTTAAAAGTTGTTTTCCCTTTTATGGCAACTTCATAAGCGCATAAACACTTTACTAATTTATATTGTGCGGATGATGGAAGATCAGCCCAGCGCATCTCATGAGTTATTTTACTTTCATTACAAAAAAACTCCCAAAGCCTTGTCGGTAGCCCCCATGTATTTTTGATAAAAATTTTTTGTGCAGGTTGTATGGATCTAAATTGCTGCAGTTTTTCAATCATTGTCGTTTCATTATAGTCGGGCACCCAATTGATGATTGCTGTAAACTCATATTGCTTTGCTGCCAGCTCCCTGGCACCCCATGCACTTAGTTTTAATACAGCAGGGCCACTAATTCCCCAATGTGTAATAAGCACCGGACCCTTTTGCTCCAACTTTGTTCCTGCAATCTTTATGCTGACGTTTGCTACGCTCAATCCCATCATACTACAAATGCGATGGCCGGGTAGATTAAATGTAAATAAAGAGGGCAACGGCGTTTCTATACAGTGTCCGGTTGATTTTATCCAATCAAACATTGTCGATTTGGCGTATCCACCTGAAGCAATGCACAAATAATCAGCAAACAGCTTTCGGGATGTATCGCAAATTATTTCGAACTGATTGTTGCAATGCTGAATGCCTTTAACTTCTGTATTCATTAAAATTTCAACACCAAACTTATTTGCCTCATTCAATAAGCAATTGATAATGATTTGTGATGAATTGGTTGTCGGAAAAATTCTGCCATCTGCCTCTGCTTTCAATAACACTCCTCTTTCTTCAAACCAATGTATGGTGTCTTTTGTATAAAAATGATGAAAAGATTTTTTTACAAAATTTCCGCCACGTGGATATTGGCGGGCCAGCGTAGGTATGTCAAAGCAGGCATTTGTTACATTGCACCGGCCACCTCCGCTTACTTTTACTTTAGAAAGCAGCTTACTTGATTTTTCCAGAATTATTACTTTGAGCAATGGGTTCATGCGTGCTACATTCACAGCACAAAAAAAACCGGCTGCACCACCGCCCACAATCACTACAGTTTTTTTCTCAGTCAAAACGATTCTTTCAGCAAAGAAAGATGAAAATTTTGTAAGTTCGTTTTGATATGGCCGAAGCAATTACAAAAAAGCAGATTAAACAACTCCCAATTGTTCCTTATGAAAAAATAAGGGAGACGCTACAAACGGGTGATATTTTTTTCAGTTCCGGCAGCTATACTTTTTCAGGCATTATTCAAAGGCTTACTAAAAGCGCCTGGAGCCACGTAGCCATTGTGTATAAAGATCCTGAACTGGGGCGCATTCTTATTTTAGAAGCCGAACCCAGAATTGGTATTCGTCTGATTCCAATATCCAAATACCTGCATGATTATAAAGGAACTAGCCGCCCTTACAAAGGACAGATTGTAATGGCCAAATTGAATATTAAACTGGAACATGAGAAAATTAAGAAAGCAATCAGTTTCGGTCTTGATGAATTGACAAGGCCCTACGACAACTGGGAGATCATACGCATTATGACTCGCATTTTATTTCGTATTGGGAAAAGAGAAAAAAATAAAAGCTATATCTGTTCCGAGTTGGTGAAATCTGCTTTTGATAAAGCCGGCGTTGGCTTTCACATGAAAGATACTTACATCAGCCCTCAGGAAATATGGACCGACAAAAGAATTGAACCTTT
>WBZR01003223.1_pt1 | contig 15217 bp, 9 predicted proteins | sample 5204231 | NCBI WGS metagenome assembly WBZR01 (sample SAMN12412403, study PRJNA552823) | activated sludge metagenome | isolation source: activated sludge from anammox sidestream of wastewater treatment plant... | place: USA: Virginia | collected 2017-08 | reverse complement strand
CACCCGGTAGGCGTCGTCGAGGAGGGTGAAGAGGTTGCGCGGGTGGTCGTCGATGGTGGGCAGGCGGGACCCGTCGAATTCCCGTCCGTCGAGGACGGCGGGCACCGCCCACGTGGTGAGGCCGCTGACGGTGGTGGTGTTGCGGTACCACGTCGACATCGACGCGAGGCGGGCGAAGTTGGGGAACGCGACGGAGTCGATCCCACCGCCGGGGTCCATCAGCGAGACGACCGGGAGCTCGTCGAGCACCACGAGCACGACGGGGACCGGGTTGCCGATCCGGCCACCCGGCGCCGCGCCGGCGGCGCCGGACCGGAAGACGATGCCCTGGACGGGTGAGACGAACAGGAACAGGGCCAGGAACACGGCCGGGGCCGGCGAGAGCCAGCGCACCAGGGACCGGACCGCCTCGGACCGTACGAGCCCCACCACCCCGGCGGCGCCGGCGGCCACGCCGACCGGGGCCCACACCGCCGCCGAGCTGATCCCGACCTTGCCGAGGAGCTGCACCGCGACCAGGGCGAGCAGCGTGCCCACGACCAGGGCGTGGAGCACCCACCCGACCGGCCGAGACAGGCGCGACGCGAGAGCGAGGCCTCCCGCCAGCGCCACGGGCGCCGCCACCGCGATGCCGACCGCGAGGACGACCACGTCGAGCGGCTGGGAGCTGTGGGCCACGAAGAACGCGCCGTTGCGGCCCAGGAGGTCGAGGAGCGGCTGGGCGACGGCGAAGTTCCACGCCACCACGACCGCGAGGAACCACACCGGCCCGGGGTGGCCGTCACCTGACCTTGCGATCCAGTGCAAGCGATCTAGTCCTTGACGGCGCCGTCGGGCGCCGGGTCGAGCGCCGGTACGGACCAGAGGCTACTTCCGAGCCGCCCGCGATCCGGGGCGCGGGCGGCCGGCCGGGCCTCCACCGCAGCCCGCGGGCGCTAGCGTCGTCGGACGGCATGGTCGTGGCGGGTGCTGACGGCACCTACGGGAGCGATCCGGAGACCGTGTCGCCCGGGTCCCCGGCCGGCGCGGAGGAGATCGACGGTTGGGGTCGCTCGCGCGTCGCCACGTTCGCCGCGTGGGCGCTCTTCGCGATCGTCGCCCTGATCGTGGCGCGGTCGGTGCTCGCCTACGACTTCCGCAGCCGGCCGATCATCGGCGACCAGGCGTCGTTCCTGATGAACGCCGAGAGCCTGGCCCACGAGGGGCACAACCTCAGCTACGACCGGGCCGACCTCGAACGCTTCCGCGCCGCCGGCTGGGCCGATCAGCCCTACGGCCTGTTCTTCCAGCGATACCGATACGGATGGTCCTTCGCGAAGCCGTACGGCTACTCGGTGTGGCTCGCAGGGCCGATCCGGATCCTCGGGCCCGAGCGGGGGGTGCAGCTGGCCAACCTGGCCCTGCTGGGGGCGATCACCGCGCTGGGGGCTTCGATTCTGCGCCTCCGGTTCCGGGGTGCCGCCGTACCACTGACCCTGGGCGCGTTCCTCTTCGGATCGAATCTGTTCTTCTACACCTACCACCTCTACACCGAGCTCTTCCTGGTCGTGTTGGTCGCGGCGTCGCTGCTCGCTCTGGTCAAGGGTGCGCAGGGCAGCGACGCCCGGTGGGTGGGGGTGGGCCTGGGCCTCTCGGCGTTCCTGGTCGCCGAGAAGGCGCCGGCGCTCCTCGTGGTGGGGCCTGCCGCCGCCGTCGGCCTGGTCCGGCTGGGTACCTGGCGTCGCCGGCTCCCCGTCCTGGGCGTGTCCGCCGCGGTGTTCGCGGTGGCGATCGTGCCGTACGTCTTCTACTCCGGCGGGCGCACCTGGAACGCCTACGGGGGCGAGCGGTACTACGCGGTGTCCGGCGTCCCGTTCGACGGCCTCGACGCCGGCTTCGTCCGTTGGCGCACCGACGAGACGTTCAGCGTGGGCTACGTGAGGGAGAACCTGTTCCACGACGTCCCGGGCAAGCTCGAGTCCGCGGCGTACTACGCCGTCGGACGCCACACCGGGATCGTGGGGTTCATGCCCCTGGCCGCCGTGCTCCTCGTGGCGAGCCTCGCCGTGGGCCGTCGGGGTGGCGGGCTCGGCTGGGCCGTGCTGGGCGGCCTGCTCGCGTACGTGGCCTTCTACGTGGCCTTGTTCCCCCGCAACTACTACGGGGGCGGCCAGTCCTTCGGGGACCGCTACTTCCTCCAGGCGTCGACGGCAGTCCTGTTCCTACCGGTCCTGTTCAAGCTCCGCGCCCGCACGCTCGGCCTCGCCGCTCTCCTCAGCGCAGCCTTCGCGGTCGCGTACCTCTGGCCGCACTACCACGACGCCACCGGCGCCGTGCGGCACCTCGACCGCACGAGCGCGGTCCAGTGGGCGTTCCCGTTCGAGGCCAACCAGGAGAACGCGTCCTACTTCCGTCCCCCGGCGCCCTGAACCGCGCGTCCTGGTTCGCAGGCGAGTCGCCCTCGCCGGTGCGCCGAGCGTGCACGACGATGCGGCAGGAGCGGAGCAACGACCGGAACGGGAATCCGGGGAGGCGATCGCTGAACGCGCGCGCCGCTCGCCGATGGACAGGGGTCTTGAAGACACCCTCGAATCCCTGAACCCGACCCGCGTCAGGAGCCCCCGGAGAGCTCGGGCGTTGTACTGGTACCAGTTGGAGTCGTCGCTGTTCAGCTGGGCTCCCGGGTACGGCCGCGCGGCCGGGTACGGCAGCCAGTTCAACGCCGTCTCCGTCTCGATCACCAGCAGGTCGTCGCAGCAGCTCGCCGCACGCTCGATGGCCCGGATGGGGTCGGTGAGGTGGTACAGCACGCCGAGCAGCAGCACGACGTCGAACCCTCCCCCGACCCTTTCCGGGGTGAGGTCCATCACGTCGATGAGTTGATCCGAGCCGACGCCCTCGAGGTCGAGGGCCTCTCGGGCCGGGCGGAATCCGGCGTTCGAGGCCGCTCCTCCCCACGCGCGGCCGTCCCAGGAGAACGAGTCGGTGGCCAGGACACGTGTCGCCCCACGACGGGCGCACTCGTCGCGGGGTCGAGGTCGCGGCTCTCACCTGCTGAGGGCTCCGGCCGGGTCAGACCACGAAGTACTTGGCCTCGGGGTGGGGGACGACGATGGCGGCGGTGGTCTGCTCGGGCGAGAACATGTACGAGTCGGTGATGCTCACCCCGATTCGCTCGGGCTCGAGCAGGGTGGCGACGTGCTCGTGGGCCGACATGTCGGGGCAGGCGGCGTAGCCCCACGAGTAGCGCGAGCCCCGGTACTTCTGGCGGAACAGGCCGGCGAGGGTGGGGCCGTCCTCGTCGCCGAAGCCCCACTCGTCGCGCACCCGCTTGTGCCACAGCTCGGCGAGCGCCTCGGTCATCTCCACCGAGAGGCCGTGGAGGAACAGGTACTCCTGGTAGCGGCCGGCGTCGAAGAGCTCCTTCTCCCGCTCGCTGGCCCGCGGGCCCTGGCTCACGATGGTGAGCGCGGTGTAGTCGGCCTCACCGCTCGCCACCGAGCGGAAGAAGTCGGAGATGCACAGGAAGCGGTCCTTGCGCTGGCGGGGGAACGTGAAGCGCAGCCGCTCGGTGCGCCGGTCGTCGTCGGTCCACACCACGAGGTCGTCGCCGTCGCTGTTGACGGGGAAGTAGCCCCACACCGCGGCCGGCACGAGCAGGCCCTCGGCCTTGGCGGTGGCCAGCTCGGCCTGGAGCGTGGGCCGGATCCGGGCCTTGAACTGGTCGTCGGTCTCGGCCGAGGCCTTGTCGGGGCGGAACTGCCACTGGTTGCGGAACAGGGCGGTCTCGTTCAGGTACGAGGCGATCTCGTCGAGCGAGATGCCCTTGGCCACCCGGGTCCCCAGGAACGGCGGGGTGAACACGGTCACGTCGCCGGCCACGTCGGAGCGGGCCGGCACCTCCACCTCGTCCGCACCCGAGCCGTCGCCCGCGGAGCGCCGCGGCGGGAGCTTGCGCCCGCCGGGGGCCCGGCCGAAGTCGGGGTCGAGGACCCCGGTGCGCTTGCCCTCCATCAGGGCGTCCATCGTGGAGAGGCCCTCGAAGGCGTCGCGGCCGTAGAACAGGCGGCCCTCGTAGACCTTGCGCAGGTCGGCCTCCACGTAGGTGCGGTTCAGCGCCGCGCCGCCCAGCATCACCGGGATGTCCGAGAGCCCCAGCGCGTTCAGCTCCTCGAGGTTGTCGCGCATGATCAGCGTGCTCTTCACCAGCAGGCCGCTCATGCCGATGGCGTCGGCGCCCACCTCCTTGGCCTTGTCGACGAAGTCCTGGATCGGCACCTTGATGCCGAGGTTGTGGACCACGTACCCGTTGTTGGTGAGGATGATGTCGACGAGGTTCTTGCCGATGTCGTGCACGTCGCCCTTGACCGTGCCGATCACCATCGTGCCCTTGCCGGCGCCGTCGGTCTTCTCCATGTGCGGCTCGAGGTGGGCGACGGCCGTCTTCATCGTCTCGGCGCTCTGGAGCACGAACGGGAGCTGCATCTCTCCTCGGCCGAACAGGTCGCCGACGACCTTCATGCCCTCGAGGAGGACGTCGTTGATGACGGAGAGAGCCGGGCGGCCGCCGGCCAGCGACTCGTCGAGGTCGGCCTCGAGGCCGTCGCGGTCGCCGTCGATGATGCGGTGCTCGAGGCGCTGCTCCACCGGCCAGCCGGAACGGTCCTCCTTCTCGACCGCGGCGGCGTCGACGCCCTCGAAGAGGGCCATCAGCTCGGTGAGCGGGTCGTAGCCGTCGGAGCGGCGGTCGTAGACGAGGTCGAGGGCCACCTCGCGGGCCCGGTCGTCGATCTTGTGCATGGGCAGGATCCGCGCCGCGTGCACGATGGCGGCGTCGAGGCCGGCCTGGCGGCACTCGTGCAGGAACACGCTGTTGAGCACGTGGCGCACCGCCGGCTTGAGGCCGAAGCTCACGTTGGAGAGGCCCAGGATCGTGTGCACGCCGGGCAGATCGGCCTTGACCATCCGGATGGCTTCGATGGTCTCGAGCGCGTCGCGTCGCAGGTCCTCCTGGCCCGAGCCCAGGGGGAACGTGAGCACGTCGAAGATCAGGTCGGAGGCGTCGAGGCCGTAGCGCTGCGTGGCCAGGTCGTGGATGCGCCGGCACACCCGCAGCTTCCACTCCGCGGTGCGCGCCTGGCCATCCTCGTCGATGGCCAGGCAGATCACCGCCGCGCCGTACTCGCGGGCGAGGTTGAACACCCGGTCGAGGCGTGAACCGGGCGCCTCGCCGTCCTCCAGGTTGGCGGAGTTGAGGATCGCCTTGCCGCCCGTGTGCTGGAGGCCGACCTCCATCACCGCGGCCTCGGTGGAGTCGAACACCAGCGGCAGCGCGGCCTGGGTGGCGAAGCGCGACGCCACCTCCTCCATGTCGGCGGTGCCGTCGCGGCCCACGTAGTCGACGCACACGTCGAGGACGTGGGCGCCCTCCTTCACCTGGTCGCGGGCCATCTGCACGCAGGTGTCCCAGTCGGCGGCGAGCATCGCCTCGCGGAACTTCTTCGAGCCGTTGGCGTTGGTGCGCTCGCCCACGGCCAGGTAGGAGACGTCCTGGTCGAAGGGGACGTGGCTGTAGAGGCTCGCGCAGCCCGGCTCCACCACCGGGTCGCGGGGCGCCGGGACCCGGCCCGCCCCGACCCGCTCCACCACGGCCCGGATGTGCTCGGGCGTGGTGCCGCAGCAGCCGCCCACGACGTTGATCCCGAGCTCGGCCACATTGCGCTCGTGCGCGTCGGCGAGCTGCTCGGGGGTGAGGTCGTAGTGGGTGTGGCCCTCCACCACGCTGGGCAGGCCGGCGTTCGGGAGGCAGGAGAGGAACGTCCGGGCGTGCTGGGACAGGTGGCGCAGGTGCTCGGTCATCTCGGCCGGGCCGGTGGCGCAGTTCAGGCCGATCACGTCGGGGCGGACGGCCTCCAGCGCGGTGAGCGCGGCGCCGATCTCCGAGCCCACCAGCATCCGGCCGGTGGTCTCCATGGTCACCTGGACCATCAGGGGGACCTCGCGGCCGGCCGCCGCCATCGCCCGGCGGGCCGCGATCAGCGCCGCCTTGCCCTGGAGGAGGTCGTAGACGGTCTCCACCAGCAGCACGTCGGCGCCGCCGGCGAGGAGCCCCTCGGCCATCACCTGGTAGTCGTCGCGCAGCGTCGCGAAATCGATCGCGCCGAGGCTCGGCAGCTTGGTGCCCGGTCCGATCGAGCCCACCACGAAGCGGGGGCGCCCGTCGGCGGCGAAGCCGTGCGCGACCTCCTTGGCGATCCGGGCCGCGGCCTCGTTGATCTCGCGGGCCTTCTCCGCGATGCCGTACTCGGCCAGGACCAGGCCGAACGCGCCGAAGGTGGCGGTCTCCACCGCGTCGGCGCCCGCCTCGAGGTTCTCGCGGTGCATCTCGGCGATCAGGTCGGGCCGGGTGAGCACCAGGTGCTCGTTGCAGCCCTCCAGGTCCGGGCCGCCGAAGTCGTCGGCGGTGAGGTCGCGGTCCTGGACCCAGGTCCCGAACGCGGCGTCGAGGAACAGCACGCGCTCACGCAGGACGGAGAGGAAGTCAACCATCGGCGCCCAGGGTACCGGGGCGCCCCGGCGCGGCTCCCCGTCGGCCCCGGGCGGCGGGGTCCCCAACTCCGGGAGCGCCCCGCGCCTGCCGTAACCTCGTTCCGGTGCCGGAGCCCGACGAGATGGATGCTGGTGCCGGCCCGGCCGAGCGCGGCCGGTCCGCCGGGACGACGGTCCGGCGCCTGGTGGGCTCCGACGGCCTGACCGACGGCCTGGCCCTGGTGGTGGCCTGGAACTTCGCGGTCGCCCAACCCCTCCTCGACATCCTGGGCCGCAACGCGGCCTTCTTCACCGCCCACGCCTCCGAGCCGCTCGACGTGGTGCTCCTCGCGACCGGCCTGACCCTCCTGGCGCCGGCGGCGTTGGCCCTCGCGGTGTGGGCCGTGGGCCGGTGTTGGCGCCCGGCGGGCGTGGTCGTGCACCGCGCGGTGCTGGGGGTACTCGCCGGCCTGTTCGGGTGGCAGGTGGTGAAGCGCTTCGGGGTGCCGCCCGCGGCGGTGCGCTGGGCCCTGATCGCCGCCGCCGGTGCCGGGGCCGTGGCGGCGTACCGCCGGTGGCCGGCGGCCCGCTCCGTCGCGCGGTGGCTGAGCCCGGCGCCGGTCGTGTTCCTGGTCCTGTTCCTCTTCCTCTCCCCGGTGGCCGAGGTGGTGCGGCCGGCGGGTGCGGCGCCCGAGAACCGGGTCGTGGTGCGGAACCCGGTGCCGGTGGTGCTGGTGGTCCTCGACGAGCTGCCGCTCGTGTCGATCATGGACGCCCGCGGCGAGGTGGACGCCCGGACCTTCCCGAACTTCGCCCGGCTGGCGTCGACGTCCACCTGGTACCGCAACACCACGGCGGTCGCCGACCAGACCGCCTGGGCGGTGCCCGCGATCCTCGACGGCCGCACCCCCGTGCGGGCGCGCGGGCCGGCTCTGGTCGGCCATCCCGACAACCTGTTCACGCGCCTCGCCGGCGCCTACCGGGTGGACGCGATCGAGGGCGTCACGTCGTTGTGCCCCCCGTCGGCCTGCGGCTCTCCGAGCGCCGGGATCCCCTTCCGGTCGCGGATGGGGTCGCTCCTCTCCGACACGCGGGTGGTCGCCGGGCACGTGCTGCTGCCCCCGCCGCTGGCCGACGGGCTACCGCCGATCGACCAGGGGTGGGCCGGTTTCGGGGCGTCGGGCGACCGGGTCGGGGCGGGGGTGCGGCTCGGTGAGCTCCGCCGGCGGGCCGAGGCCGGCGACGTGCAGACCCCGGGCGCCCGCCGGCGACTGGCCGGCCACGACCCCGGCGGGGCGGTGGCCGCGTTCGCCTCCGGCTTCCGGGCCGACAGCCCGGGCGCGGCCCGACCGGGCCTGCACTTCCTCCACGTGCAGATGCCGCACGCGCCCTGGACCTACCTCCCCGACGGGCGGCGCTACCCGCTACCCGAGCCGTTCCGCTACCCGGAGCTCGACGGCCTCGGGTGGCGCGACCAGCCCTTCGCCGACCAGGGCCGGGCCCGCCACCTGCTCCAGGTCCGCTACACCGACGGCCTCCTCGGCGTCGTCCTCGACGAGTTGGAGCGGACCGGCCTGCTCGACCGCTCGCTGGTCGTGGTCACCGCCGACCACGGGGCCGCGTTCGCCGCCGGCCACGCCCGCAGGGTCGTCGACCCGGGCACGACCGGCGACCTGGCCTGGGTGCCCCTGTTCGTGAAGCTCCCGGGCCAGCACGCGGCGGCCGTCGACCAGCGGCCCGCGTCGACGATCGACGTGATGCCCACGATCCTCGACGTGATCGGCGCCGCGGGGCCGGCCGTCGACGGGCGCTCGCTCCTCGGGGCGCCCGATCCGTCGCGCCGCCGGGCGATCCTCCCCGACGGGGGCCGCCCGATCGACCTTCCCGCCGGGACGGGCCCGCGCGACGATGCGCTCGTCGCCGCGCACCGGGCCGTACCCGGCGCGCCCAGCGATCAGCTCCGCTACTTCCGCCGGGGGCCGTACGGGGCGTTGGTCGGAACCCGCGCGCCGGAGGCGGAGCCCGCCGGCGGCCTCCGGGCCCGGATCGAGCAGCCCGACCGGTACCGCGACGTCGACGCGGAGCGGGGCCCCGTGCCCGTGCTCCTCTACGGCGCGCTCGAAGGGTCCGACGACCCCTCGCCGGAGATCGTGGTGGCGGTCGACGGCGTGTTCGCCGGCTCCGCGTACACGTTCAAGCACGAGGGCGGAGCGGCGCACTTCACCGCCCTGCTCGACCCGTCGGCGTTCCGTTCCGGTAGCAACGAGATCGCCGTCTTCGTGGTCAGCGGTCCGCCCGACGCGCCGGTCCTCCGCCGAGCCCGGTGACGTGGGATCCCGGCCGCGGGGGTGCCGGCCCGGCGGCGAGCCGGCGCGCGGCCGTTCTCCTCCAGGCGCCCCGGTCCCGTCGCCAGGTGGGGTGGCCGTAGGCGGGCGGCCGCGCCGCTACCGTCGTCCCGATGGTGAGCGCTGGCGGGGCGGGACCGAGGCGAGGTTCGCGGGAACCACCGGCCCGGCGCCCGGTCGTTCGCTTCCTGACCTCCGACGGCGTCACCGACATGTTGACGATCGTCGTGGCCTGGAACTTCGCCGTGGCGCAACCTCTCCTCGACGTGCTGGGCCGCAACGCCACCCTGTTCGTGGCCCACGACTCGCCGGCGCGGGACATCGTCCTCCTGGCGGTCGGGCTCACCGTGCTCGCCCCCCTGCTGCTGGCCCTCGTGGTGGCCGCCGTCACGGTCGTCTGGCCTCCGGGGGGCCGGACCGCGCACGCGCTGGTCGTCGGCACCCTGGCCGTCCTGATGGGTGGGCAGGTGGTAGAGCGCCTCGGCGAGGCCCCGATCGTCGCCCTGGTGCCGTTGCTCGCCGCCGTCGCGGTCGTCGCCGTGCACCTGTACCGCCGCTGGGCACCGGCCCGGACGTTCGTCCGCTACCTGAGCCCGGCCCCGCTGGTCTTCACGGCCTGGTTCCTGTTCGGGTCGCCGGTGTCGGCCCTGGTCGTCCCCGGCCGGACCCCGGCCGGTGCCCTCGGCCCGGCCGGGAACCCGGTGCCCGTGGTGATGGTCGTCTTCGACGAGCTGCCCGTCGTCTCCCTCATGGCGCCCGACGGCACCATCGCTTCCGAGGCCTACCCCAACTTCGCCCGCCTGGCGTCGATGTCCACGTGGTATCGCAACACGACGACGGTGGCGTCGAACACCGACCACGCCGTGCCGGCCCTCCTCACCGGTCGCCGGCCCACGTACCGGGCGGTCCCCGTCGCGAGGTCGTACCCCCGGAACCTGTTCTCGATGCTCGAGGGCGCGTACACCCCGAACATCTGGGAGGCGCTCACCTCCATGTGCAGCGCCGAGATGTGCGGTTCGACGAGCGCGGACGTGCCGTTCACCGAACGGATGGGACCCCTGGTCGCCGATACCTGGGTCGTGGCCGGACACACGATCTTCCCCTCGGCCGTCGCCGGGTGGTTTCCTTCCATCGACGGCAAGTGGTCCGACTTCGGGGCGTCCGGCCGCTCCCCCGCGACCCCCACCGGGCCGCAGTTGTTCAGGGAGGCGCCGGGCACGTCCGAGGCGCTGACCGAGATGCAACGCCTGTGGGCGGGTGCGTCATCGGACGTCGCGACCGAGCGCAAGCGCCTCGCGTGGCATGATCCCCACGCCGCGGTGAGGGCCTTCGACGCCGGCCTCCGGCCCTCGCGCCGCCCGGCGCTCCACTTCCTGCACATCCAGCACCCGCACTACCCGTGGCGGTACCTGCCCGACGGCCGCAGCTACGACGCCCCCAGCCCCTTACCGCCGTTCGACGCGCGGTGGCCCGCCGGCGAGACCGCGGCGCTCGCCCGGTCCCGCCACCTGCTCCAGGTCCAGGACGCCGACCGCCTCCTGGGGGAGATCCTCGACCGCCTGAGCGCGACCGGCCTCGTCGACGACGCGCTCGTGGTGGTCACCTCGGACCACGGGATCTCCTTCGGCGCCGGCCTCCAGCCCCGCGGGGTCACCGGGGTCGCCCAGGGCGACACGGCCTGGGTGCCGCTGTTCGTGAAGGTGCCGGGCCGGCAAGGGGGTCGGATCGACGACCGCCCGGCGTCGATCCTCGACGTCCTGCCGACCGTCGCCGACGTCCTCGAGATGCCGCTCGACGACCCCGACGGGCGCTCCTTGCTCCGATCCGCCGGGCCGGTCGAGCGGGCGATCCTCGCCGCGGGAGGTGAGTGGCTGACGCTCCCGCCGGATGCGGCTCCGCGTGATCAGGCGTTGCGCCGCGCCTACGAGGAGGTGGGGACCGACCCGCGCGACGGGCACCGGCTGTTCAGGATCGGCCGCTACGGGAGCCTGGTCGGGACGGTCCCGCCCGCGGCCCCCACGGCGACCTCGCGGGCGGTGCTCGGCGACGCGCCGGCGTTCGCCGGCGTCGACCCGCGAACCGGGAGGATCCCGGCGTTCGTCACCCTGCGGATCGTTGGGGAGGACGACACGCCCTCCGTGTCCGACGGCCACGTGATCGCCGTCAACGGCGTCATCGCGGGAACGGCCCACGTCCAGGACCGGGAGTCCGGGACGGTCGTGGTCGGCGGCCTGGTCGACCCGGCGAGCTTCCGGACCGGTCGCAACGAGATCGCGCTCTACGCCGTGACCGGCCCGCCCTCGGGACCGAGCTTCCGGAGGATCCCGCTCGCCCGATGATGGCGTCCACCGCGTCGCCGCGGGGGAGCTAGACCGCTTGGTCGTACACTCCACGCCGGTCATGAAGATCTACACCCGCAAGGGCGACGACGGCAGCACCGGATTGCTCTACGGGGGGCGCGTGCCCAAGTCCGGCGCCGGGCCCGTCGCCTACGGCGACGCCGACGAAGCCGTCGCGGCCCTCGGCGTGGCCCGGGCCGAGTGCAGCCCCGACGACGAGCTCTTCGGGATCCTCGTCGACCTCCAGCGCCAGATCTTCGTGGCCGGCGCCGAGTTGGCCACCGCGCCGGAGAACCGCCACAAGCTCACCGACGGGACGACGCGGGTGACGGCCGGGATGGTGGAGGCCCTCGAGCCGCTCATCGACGACGTCACCGGCCGCTTCGAAGCGCCCCGCGAGTTCGTGATCCCGGGCGAGAACCGGGTGTCCGCCGCCCTCGACCTTGCCCGCACCGTCGTGCGCCGGGCCGAGCGGGGTGCCGTCGCCGCGACGGCCGAGGGCTGGCTGGAGCCCGGCAGCCACGTGGTCGCCTACCTGAACCGGCTCTCCGATCTCATCTGGACCCTCGCGCGCTGGCAGGAGGGCGGATTCCGCCCGTCGCGCGCCGGTACCTGAGCGTCCCGGGCCGCCCGACGGCCCGCGCCGCCCGACTGCCCGGGCGGCTCCCACCCGACACCATCCGAACCCCTGCGAACCGGAGGACCCCATGGCCCCGACCGTCGCCATCGCCCCCACCCCCGTGGAGAGCGCCGAAACCGACCTCCTCGCCGTCCCGGTGTTCACCGGCGGCGACCTCGGCCCCGGCGGCGAGGCGCTCGACGCCGCGCTCGGCGGCGACGTGACGAGCGTCCTGGCCGAGACGGGCTTCAAGGCCAAGGCCGGCGAGGCCGTGTTCGTCCCGGTGGCCGGGCGGGTCGCGGCCGGGGCCGCGGTGCTGGTCGGGCTCGGGGAGCGCGACCGGCTGGACCTGGCCGTGCTTCGGCGGGCGGCCGCCGGCCTCGCCCGGGCCGCGCGGGTCCGCACCGACGTCACCACGGTGGCCACCACGCTGGCCGAGGTGGTCCCCGACGGAGCCGAGAAGACCGACGCCGTGCGGGCCGTCACCGAGGGCCTCCTGCTCGGCGCGTACCGCTTCACCGCCTACAAGTCGGAGCCCGACGGCTCCGAGCTCGAGCGGATCGAGCTGCTCGGGCGGGGTGGCGCTCGGCTGGCCCGCACCGTCGAGCGGGCGGCGACGGTCTGCGAGGCGGTGGCCTGGGCCCGCGACGTCGTGAACGAGCCGTCGGGCGGCAAGTCGCCCGCCGCCTTCGCGGAGATGGCGCGGGAGCGCCTCGAAGGGAGGGGGGTCGAGGTCTCGATCCTCGACGAGGCCGGCATCGAGGCCGAGAGGCTGGGTGGCGTGGCCGGTGTCGGTCAGGGCTCGGCGCGGCCCCCGCGCTTCGTCACCGTCACCTACTCGCCCCCCAAGGCGCGGGCCACCCTGGCCCTGGTCGGCAAGGGCGTGGTGTTCGATTCCGGCGGCATCTCCATCAAGCCGTCGAGCGGCATGGAGACCATGAAGACCGACATGTCGGGCGCGGCGGCCGTGCTGGCCGCCATGTCGGTGCTCGACGCCCTCGACGTGAAGGCCAAGGTCGTCGCCTACGTGCCGATGGTCGAGAACATGCCCAGCGGCAGCGCCATACGCCCCGGCGACGTCCTGCGCATCCGCAACGGCAAGACCGTGGAGGTCCTCAACACCGACGCCGAGGGGCGCCTGATCCTCGCCGACGGCCTGGTCCGGGCCGTCGAGGACGGCGCCGACGCCATCGTCGACGTCGCGACCCTCACCGGCGCGTGCGTCGTCGCCCTGGGGGAGAAGGTCGCCGGCCTGATGGGCAACCGCGACCCCTTCGTGGACCAGGTGAGGGGCGCGGCCGAGCGGGCGGGCGAGCGGGTATGGCACCTGCCGCTGCCCGCCGACTACAAGGCGCTGCTCGACTCCTCGGTGGCCGACATCCAGAACATCAGCGAGGGTCGCTGGGGCGGGGCCCTCACCGCGGGTCTGTTCCTCGAGGCGTTCGTGGACGGAACCCCGTGGGCCCACATCGACATCGCCGGCCCGGCCCGGGCGTCGCGCGACGACGGCGAGCACCTGAAGGGCGGCACCGGCTTCGGGGTCCGCACCCTCGTGGAGCTGGCGTCGTCGTTCCGCCGGCCCGCGGCGCGGGACCGGGACCCCGACCGGGCGGGCGGCCGCCACGGGAGCTAGTTTTCCGGGTATACGCGCCAGGATTGCCCATGGGTTTGCCCGCCGTGGCGGCGGGGGATGGTAGATCGTCCCCTTCAGACCCCGGTGCCCCCTGACGACGTACCGGTCGGGCCACGATCGTCCCCGCGATCGTGTCATCGACGGCCGTCGTCGGCGTCGTCGTTAGAGAACGAGAACCCGGGGCCCGACCGCAGCGAAGGAACGCAGCGCCGAGAATGACCCATCCGGTCACCTTCCAGATCCCGCGCCTGCGGGCGATCGCGGCGCACGCGCTGCCGCGGATCCTCGAGGGAACGGTCATCCCGCTGGTCCTGTTCCTGGCGGCCCTGCGGGTCGTGGGAGTGTGGGGCGCGCTCGGCGTGGGCCTCACCTGGACCTACGGAGCGATCGGCTACCGGCTCGCGACGCGCCGGGCGGTTCCCGGGATCCTTCTCGTGGGCGCGCTGACCGCCACCGGCAAGACGGCCATCGCCCTGGCGACCAAGAGCGTGTTCGTCTACTTCCTCCAGCCCACCCTGGGCACCTTCCTCGTCGGCGGCGCCTTCCTCGCCTCCACCATGTTCGGCCGGCCGCTCACCCGCAAGCTGGCCCACGACTTCTGCCCGCTCCCCGACGCCTTCGCCGACCACCCGCACGTCCAGCGGTTCTTCCACCAGATCTCCCTGTTGTGGGGGATGGTGTTCATCACCAACGCCGCGGTGAGCCTCTGGCTCCTGGTCAGCCAGTCCGTGGGCGTCTACGTCGTCGCCAAGCAGGCCACGTCGAGCACCCTCACCGTCGCCGCGATCGCCCTGTCGGTGTGGTGGTTCAAGCGGGAGATGACCCGCCACGGGATCCTCGCCGGGGTGGAGCGCCGGGCGGTGGCGGTGCCGGCCCTCGTCCCCGCGGGGTCGGAACCGGGCGCGATGATGTTCGAAGGGCAGGGAGGGATCCGCTGATGGGTGTCGACATCCTCGATCGTCTGGTCACAGCCGACGGCGTGAGCCTGGAGGCCCGAGCCTGGTACGCAGGTGGTGAGCCCCGTGCCGCGGTGGTGCTGTCGCACGGCTTCAGCGCCCACACCGCCGATCCGCAGGTCATCACGGTGGCCGAGATGCTCCAGGCCCGCGGCCTCGACGTGATCAGCTACGACGCCCGCGGCCACGGCCGCTCGGGCGGCCAGTCGACCCTGGGCGACCTCGAGGCCCACGACGTCGCCGCCGCCGCGGCGGTGGCGTCGCGGCGGTCCGAGCGGGTCCTGCTCGTAGGGGCGTCGATGGGGGCCATCGCCGTCCTCCGTCACGCGGCAGGCATCGGTGCCGGCGTCGACGGCGTCGTGCTGGTGAGCTGCCCGTCGCGCTGGGCCCTGCCCCGCAACCACCGCGCGCTCCTCGCCGCCGGGATCACGCGGACGCGCATCGGCCGCCTGGTGGCGTCGCGCTACCTGGGGGTGACCGTCTGCCCGCGCTGGACCAACCCGGAACCGCCCACCGAGCTCATGGGCCGCGTGAACGTGCCCGTGGCGGTCGTGCACGGCGACGACGACCGGTTCATACCGGCCTCGGCGTCCCGAGAGCTGCTGGACGCGTCGTCCGGAGGAGCCCGCCTGTGGCAGGTCCCCGGCATGGGGCACGCCTTCGACGCACGGTCGATCGAGCCGATCGGCGAGGCGGTCGACTGGGCGCTCGACTCCGCCCGCACCGGAGCGCCGGGCGCCCCGATCGCCGCCGCCTCCTGACCGGTCGCCTTCAGCGGTCGGCGGGTGGGGGCGGCTCCCACCACCAGGCGAGGCCGA
>WBZR01001346.1_pt1 | contig 15218 bp, 14 predicted proteins | sample 5204231 | NCBI WGS metagenome assembly WBZR01 (sample SAMN12412403, study PRJNA552823) | activated sludge metagenome | isolation source: activated sludge from anammox sidestream of wastewater treatment plant... | place: USA: Virginia | collected 2017-08 | reverse complement strand
GAGGCGGAAGCCATCGCGCATGCCGTCGCGAACGCGACCATCACCGTCGTCCTCCTTGCCCCCCAGGAGAACAGCTCGCAGCCATAACAACGAAGCAGAGGCAACGCTATGAGCGACGCCAGCGACCGGCCGCAACGTGTCCTCCTCGCCATCGGCAGCCCCGAGCGCGAGCGGCAACTGCTGACCGCGCTGCGCGAGGGCGGGTGGACCATTGCCGGACGCTGCCTCGACGGCCCCTCGCTCGTGCAACAGGCAGTCGTTGGTAGTGCCGACGTCGTGCTCGCGTCGGCAGGTCTGCACCGGCTGACAGGTGCGTCGCTCATCGCCGTGCGGGAGGCCGGAGTGCCGATGATCCTCCTCGCAGGGGCCGGGGAGGCGGAAGCCTACGACGGGCTTTCGTACGTCCTTCCCGCAGCCAGCGATGGGCCGGTCATCATCGCCGCACTCCATGAGGCAATCCGGCGTGGCGCAGTGGCCAGCCAGGCAACCGCGGACAATCCCTCGACGCTTAGGGGTGTCGCGGACGGTTACCGGGGAAACAGCGAAGTCATCGCACTGGTCAGCGGCAAAGGAGCGCCCGGGACCACGACGGTTGCCATCGGTCTCGCTGCGGCGCTTGGCGCCAGGGGTACGAGCGTCCTGCTGATCGACGGCGACCTGCGCGGCGGCTCCATTGGCCCGTACCTCGACCTTGATCCACGCCGTGGTTTGTCAGGACTCAGCGTCGGGCCGATCGATAGACCGGAGGGTGTTCTCGACGAGCTCCAGGACGGCCGGGACTTCTCCATCCTCACCGGTGTCGAGCGTCCTGAGGCGCAGGAGCGCCTGAAGCCGGAACGCATCGCCGGGACAGTCTCCGCACTGCAGGAGCGTTTCGACGTCATCTTGATCGATGCCGGCGAGACCCTCAGCGGGGTCACGTCGCCGGCCGGAGCCGCCTTCCTCAGGTCGGCCGAACGGGTCCTGCTGGTGACGACGGCCGACTTGCTCGGGCTCTGGAATGCCCGCGCCGCGCTGCGGTTCGTAACCGAGTCGTTGGGGATCCCGCCGGAGGCGGCCTCGGCGGTCGTCAACCGTCGAAACGGAAGCGGTGAGTACGGCCCTCTCGAGGTGGAGCGTGCCCTCGGGATCCGCGTCGTTGCCGCGATCCCGGATGACCCGCGGGCAGCGCGTCGCTCGCGGGCGGACCAGGCCCCGATCACGGCAGCCGGAGGCAAGGCTGCCCGTGCCATCGCCGAGCTGGCCTCCCGACTGGCCGGGACCGGTGGCATCGAAACGCAACTCGCCGCTGAGGAAGCGTCAACGTGGCGCCGCTGGCGCCGGCAGCCGGCCGAAGGGAGGCGATGACATGACCACCCCGTCGGCGGCCCGGCTGGAGCAGGCGCTTCGCGAGGAGGTTCGGGAGGAACTGCGGCGCGTCGTCGATCTCGACGCGCTTGCCGACGAGCACGGCGAGGTGCGGCAGGTGGTGCGCCGGCTCGTCGACGCCGCCAACCACCGCGCAGCGTCGGTCGGAGAATCCCCGCTTCCCGATCCGGAAGGCCTCGCAAACCGGCTGGTCGACGAGATCCTCGGGCTCGGCCCGCTCCAGCCGCTGCTCGACGACGGAGGAATCGAAGAGATCATCGTCAACGGCCCGCACCGGACATTCGTCATTGAGCACGGCCAGAAGCGTCTGACCGACGTGGTCTTCGAGGACGACGCCGACCTGCTCCGGGTCGTCCGCCGCGCGGTCGGCAGGCTGGGCCGCCGGCTCGACGAGACCAGCCCTCTCGTGGATGCGCGGCTGCCGGACGGCTCGCGCCTGAACGCGATCATCCCGCCACTGACCACGCGCTACACCCACGTGACCGTGAGGAAGTTCCTGCTCCGGGCGCGGACCCTCGCCGATCTGGTCGCGCTCGACACGCTCACGGAAGAGGCGGCTGCCTTCCTCGAAGCGGCAGTCCAGGCGGGCCTCAACATCCTCATCTCGGGCGGGACCGGCAGCGGCAAGACGACCTGCCTCAACGCCCTTGGCGCTTCCATCGCCGGGACAGAGGAGCGGGTGGTGACCATCGAGGAGACGGGCGAACTCCACCTTGAGGGGACACTCCCGGACTGTGTGGCGCTGCAGGCGCGGCTGCCAAACGTGGAAGGTGTCGGCGCCTTCCCGATCCGCAGCCTGGTGAAGAACGCGCTCCGCATGCGGCCGACCCGGATCATCGTCGGTGAGGTCCGGGGAGCGGAAGCGCTCGACATGCTCGCGGCGATGAACAGCGGACACGAAGGCTCGATGTGCACGATCCACGCCAACGGGCCGCGCCAGGCGCTCTCGAAGCTCCGGATGTACGCGATGATGGCCGAGGAGGCGCTGCCCGCCGAGGCAGTCACGGAGATGATCGCGGAAGCGATCGATCTCGTCGTCCACCTCCGCCTGGACCCGGCTGGCGCGCGGCGGGTCGTCACCAGCGTCTACGAAGTTACGGGCCTCGAAGGCGACACGGTCGCGGGGAGCGACCTCTTCGGCCCCAGCGAGGGCGGCCTGCGCTGGACCGGTATTCGCCCGCGCTTTGCTGGCCGGCTGCATGGCGGGGCGTTCCCGTGGGACCGGCTGGAACGCGCCACTACGCCAGCTGGCGCGGGTCTGGATGGCGCTCGGCGGAGGGCGGCGCGATGAGCAACGCCGTTGGAAGGGAATCGGAACGGCTCTCGGTGCCGGGCCATCCATTGGAACGGAATTGGAGTAGACCGGCCCGAATTGGAACGGACGGGCCCGGAAGTTGGAACGGAATTGGAACCACGGGAGGCAGGATGGGGTGCTCGGGAGGTGTCCGATGCCCCTGATCCTGTCGCTCACCTTCGCCGTGGGGCTGCTCCTGGTCTTCCTCTCCGCGACGACGCGCTGGACGCCGGCGCGCGAGGAGCAACCGCGGCAAGCCACGCTCCGGGCATTCCTCGACCGGAATGGCGCCGGGCAGGTGGGCGTGCGCGACTTCGTCCTTCTCAGTGCAGCCACCGGGATCGCCCTTGCCCTTGCTACCCAGCTCGCCCTCGGCTGGCCGATGGTGAGCGCTGCGGCCCTCCTCCTCGGGATCACGCTGCCCGCCTGGTATCTGACCAACCGCCACCAGCGCGAGCGGACGGCATTGCAGTCGGCACTCGCAGACGCGGTCGACTCTCTGCGCTCAGCCGTGCGCTCGGGGATGAGCGTCGAGGAGGCGCTGGCGTCGCTCGCCAGGCACGGGCCAGAGGTGCTCCGGCCTCCGCTGACCGACCTCGCTCGCGACCTCCGCGTCAGTGGCTTTGAGGAGGCGATTCGCCGCACGCGTGAGCGAGTCGCCGATCCCGTGTTCGACATGGTGGCCGCCGCGTTGCTGATGTCGCACCGTGTCGGCGGCCGCAACCTCAGCACCGTCCTTGAGGCGCTCAGCCGCTCGGTCCGGCAGACCATCCAGGTCGAGCAGGAACTCCGTGCGCACCAGGCCAAGAACGTCCTCTCGGCGCGCATCATCGCCGCGCTGCCGCTTGTCCTCATCCTGCTCATCCGCGGCCTCAACCCCGGCTACCTCGACGTGTTCTCGTCGGCGACCGGGCAGGCAATTCTCGCCCTCTGCCTGCTGAGCGTTGCCATCGGCTACGCGGGGATGCTCCGGGCGACCCGCCTGCCGGGTGAAGCGCGGGTGCTGCAATGACGGCGGGGCTGGTAGTCGGCGGACTCTTCGGTCTTGGACTGTGGCTCTTGATCACAAGCCTGCCGTGGGCTCAGGGCAGGCCGGACCTGGCGTTCGAGCTGCGGCGCCTCTCAGCCCAGGGACGGATGGAGTTGGAAGCCGAACGCCAGCGGGCAGCGCCGTCGATGTTCGTGTCGCCGGTGCTCGAACGGACACTCCGCCCGGCACTCGACGACGCGGGCAAGCTGGTTGCCAGGCTGCTGACGCGATTGGGCGTCCGGACAGCCGACATCGAACAGCGGCTGGCGGTCGGCTGGCCGGGGATGACGCCCAGCCAGTTCTTCGGGCAGAAGCTGGCCGTCGCCCTTCTCTTCTTCGCCTGCTTCCCGGCTCTCAATCTCGCCGGGCTTCAACCCTTCGGCCCCTGGCCGATCTGGACCTGGCTCGCCGGTGGGTGTGTCGGCTTCATCCAGCCAGACTGGCTTCTGGAGCGGCGAGTGTCGCAGCGGCGACAGCAGATCCTGATCGAACTCCCGACCGTCCTCGACCTCCTTGCAATGGCAACCAGCGCCGGCCTCTCTCCGGAGCAGGCCCTCCTGGACGTGAGCCGGCAAGTGAAGGGCGTCCTCGGCGACGGTCTCCGCAACGTCGCGCGCGAGGCCGGGCTCGGTGCGATGACCCACCCGGAGGGGTTACGCGCGCTGGCCGCCCGCGAGAGCGTCCAGGAGATCGTCTCGATGGCGGACGCATGGCAGTCGGCACTCGACCAGGGACTGCCGCTGGGCCGGGTGATGCTGACGCTCGCCGATACGGTCCGCGAGCGGAAGCGCACGACCCTCATCGCCGAAGGGGAGAAGAGCAGCGTGCGCATGCTTTTCCCCGTCACCCTCTTCATCTTCCCGGTCTTCCTCGTCGTCCTTCTCTACCCGGCTGGCGTGCAGCTGCTTGGGCTGAGCGACTGAGATTGGCCTCAAGAAAGGAGAACCCAATGAACCTGCACCGATTCCGTTCCGCGCTGACAGGCGGAGAGTCCGGCCAGTCGATGGTCGAGTACGCGCTCGTCACTGCCCTGATCGCGGTCGTGGCGCTCGTCGCTGTCCAAACACTTGGCGAGGGTATCGTCTCTGTCTTTGAGAGCATCGCGGATGAGATCGGCGTCATTTAGAACGTGGCGCCCGTACTGGGTCCGCCCGGCTGGTGGCGAAGCGGGCGAGAGCATGGTCGAGTTCGCGCTCGTGCTCCCGCTGCTTCTTATTGTCCTAATCGGCGTCGTGCAGTTCGGGCTGGTCCACCACGCCCAGAACGTTGCCACGACGGCGGCACAGGAAGGCGCCCGAGTCGGCGCGGCCGAGGACGGCGACCCGGCGATCGCCGAGGAGCGGACGCTGGATGTGCTGCGGTCGGGCCTTGGAAGCGTTGGCGATGGGTTTGATGTCAGCGCGTCCGAATCGGAGGAGTGGGTCACCGTGAGTGCCAGCGGCGGCTACCCGCTCTTTTTTCCCTGGCTGGGCAGCCAGACCATCTCGATCGACGCCGAGGCGGAGATGCGGAAGGAGGGCTTCCGCAGTGGTCCGTAGGCTTCGCACCATCACGCGGAGGGCGCACGATGAGTCTGGGCAGGCGCTCGTCGAGGCGGCGCTCGCGATTCCGGTCCTGCTCGTTCTGGTCTTCGGAGTGGTCGCTGCGGGCCGCATCACCGAGGCGAAGATTGCAGTCCAGGCGGCAGCGCGAGAGTCCAGCAGAGCTCTCGCGGTGGCGCCCTCGGAAGAGCAGGGCATCGCCGATGCGCTGACCGCCGGTGAGGACGTCGCAAGTGGCTATGGACTCGACAGCAGCCGGCTCACCATCGACCTCGAATCGGGCGGCTTCAGCCGGGGCGGGACGGTGACCTCAGAGGTCCAATACAGTGTCTCGCTCTCCGACTTGCCGCTGCTGAACTTCTTCGACATCGATGTCGGCGCGAGCCATTCCGAGCGGATCGACTTCTACCGGAGCCGGGAGGTAGCTGACCGATGAGCGTCGTCCGGCGGCTCCATGATGATGAAGGCCAGGTGCTCGTGATGGTCGCGCTGATGATGGTCGGCGTGGTCAGCGTCGTGGGGCTCGTCTCGGACGGCGGGCTGGTCTTCGCGCAGCGCCGCGACCTGCAGAACGTGGCCGACGCTGCCGCGGCGGCGGGAGCCATGCAGATAGACGAGGCTGTCTATCGCTCCACCGGCGAGGTGGTGCTCGACGAACAACTGGCCCGCGATGCAGCTGTGCTCTACCTGGACGCCGAGGACGGTCTCGACTACGTGGTCAACGTCCTGCCGGACCGCGTGGAGGTAGCGGTGTCGCGGCAGGCAACGACCGGCTTCCTCCGTGTCATCGGCATCGATGGCATCGAAGTCAGTGCCAGCGCGTCCGCGGAACCACGCTACGGCGTCGAGAGCGCGGGCCCGTGAGGGAGCAACAGCGGATGGAATGGCGAGGAGTCACGAAAGCGGTAGCGAGCAGCCTTCTGGTAATGGCGTTTGCTGCCGCGTGCGGCGGTGATGACACCGAGCAGACGCCAACCGCGACAGCCACCGCGGCGGCTTCTACCTCCACGCCAACCATGCCGCAACCGACTGCGACTCCCGATCCGCAAGCGGAGGTGCTCGCCGCGTACGACAAGTATTGGGAGGTATACGGACAGGCTCTGCGAGAGCACGATGCGAGCCGTCTCAGCGAGGTCATGACCGGAGCGCGCCTCGAGCGTGCAATCATCGAGGTCGAGAACCTGCAGCGACAGGGACAGGTGGTCGCTGTCGTGGTCCAGAGCAGTCCAGTTGTCGTCACGATCGACGGCGACCATGCCCTGCTGATCGACGATTACCACAACCAGAGCCACCTCATGGATCCCGATACAGGAAGGCCACTCCAGCCGACGCCCGTTCCCGGCCCAACCCTGCGTGATCAGGTGACGCTTCAACTCGTCGGCGGCACGTGGAAGGTCAGTGAGAGCGTTCGGGAGGTCTCCGAATGATGACACGAGCGATTCGAGTGCTGGTCGTAGGCTGCGTCGCGACAGCCTCAGCCGTGCTGCCAATCGCACCCACGTATGGCGATGAACCAGCCAACGGCGCTCATCCGTTAGATCCGCAGAAACCAACAAGTCCGAGCGTATCGGTCCAGTCTGGTCCGAGTGGTGTGACCGTGATCATCCGGGTCACACAGCAGTCCCCAGGCACCAGCGGCGGTTCGTCATCCAGCTCGTCAGTCAGCACGGGCAGCGCCCGTTCCTGTCGCATCAGCGTCGACAACATCGGCATCGTGCTCTCGCAATCGCCGTGGTACCAGCAGGGACTGCGGGACCACCCCAACCACGTCCTCGGCAGCGTGAGGTGCGACGACGGGTTTTTCTCATCCATCTGGATCCCGATTGGGACGCCATCTGGAGCCAACGTGCAGGTGGTATTCGTCGATGGCGACGGCGTTGATCCCGTGGCGATCGCCCTAGAACTCCTCAGTCATCTCCCCATCCCGGACGTCGCCATCGAAGCCAACCCGGTGACCGGTCTCGTCGCACTGCCCTCCTGGTTCTGGATCGATGGCTACGACGGCTCGCCGATCAGCTCGTCGGACGCGCTTCCCGGCGTCACGGTCGACGTCGAGGTCGAACCGATGCTCTACCGCTGGTACTTCGGCGATGGGACGACCGCGGAGACGACGTCGCTCGGGCAGCGCTATCCCGTCGAGAGCGACATCCGCCACGTCTACGAGCAGTCCTCGCTGGCGGCCGGTGGCGCCTACACGGTCACCGTGGAGGTCACCTTCGCGGCCCGGTACCGCGTCAACGGCGGTGCGTGGGAGGAGCTCAACCCGATCACGCGCGTCTTCAGCAATGACTACCCGGTCCAGCAGCTCCAGTCCGTCCTGGTGGGGCAGCAGCCATGAGCACGAGGGCATTCGCGACAGAACGTGACGCAGGGAACGGCGGTGGCTGGCTCGGCCTGGCAGCGCTGATCGCTGCTTGTGCCACGGTCGCAGCCGGCCTGTGGTTGTTCACCGGGCCGCCGAGCATGCTCACATCGGCGCCGGACTGGAGCTACGTGCGGGACGTACTCAGCGGCTCGCGGCTCAGCGATCAGGATGTCATCACCGTAACGGCCGGCATTGCCTGGCTCGTCGTTGCCTACCTGCTGCTGTCCATCGCAGTACGGCTCGCGCTCGCCCTCGCTGCTGTGTTGACGGGGCAGGCAGCCTGGGTAAGGAGCGGGCTTCGCGTCACCGCGCCACTGACGCTCCCGTTCGTACGCCGCGTGGTCGACGGCGCCCTTGCCGGGACGATTCTGCTCAGCGCCACGTTCCACACGCCGTCGGCGGCGTTCGCATCCCCGGCTGCCATCAGGGCGAGCGCAGAAGCGCCGCTCGACAGATACCTGGCGTCGTCCGACGGTCCAGCCGCCCCTTCAACGGACATTGCTCCAGCCCTTTCGGCGGAAACCGTTCCTGCTACCTACACCGTGATGCGAGGCGACCACCTCTGGGGCATCGCGGAGCGCTTCCTCGGCAACGGATTCCGCTGGGTCGAGATCTGGAAGCTCAACCAGCAGCGCACGATGACCGATGGGCGTGCCTTCGTAGACCCGAATCTCATCTATCCCGGCTGGCAGCTGGAACTTCCACAGGACGTCAGCAACGCTGAACCAGAATCCGTCGCTGAGGACGACGGCCTCGGTATCACGCCGGAGCCGGAACCGACGCCGGAACCCTCGCCGGCGCCACCGACTCCTGAACCAACAGCGGTCGCCCCCATGCCAACACCAACCCTGATCCCAGGTGGACCCGTCGCCCCCGCTAATGACGGCGACGGAGGGCCGGAGCTTCGGCCCTCCCTGCCGTCGGTGCCCATGCCTGACGGCGGAGTCGTGGCCGCGGCCGCCGCGATCACAGTCGGGGGGGCCGCGATGCTTCTCGTGTTTCGCCGCGCCCGGCACCGGGCATGGCGATCCAACGGGCGACCCGAACGCCGGCCGGCGGGTTCCGGTGATGCGGCTCGCGTGATGGCCACGAGCACGGCGCTCATGTCGGCACTATCGGAGCTCGATTTCGCGTCAACAGACATCGTCCTCGTGCGTGAGTCGGACCGGTACCTGGAGGTCACGCTCGACTGCCCGCCGGGCGATGCTGATGCGCTGGTCGCATCCAGCTACACGGTCGGCCGCCAGCTCGGATGCGCGGTCGATGGCGAGCTCCTCGCGTCGACCGCCGTGCGGCTGAAGCTCTCTCGCATGAATCAGCTGGCCGCGGCGCTGCTCGCTGACGCTGCCGGCGGTGATCGGCCACTCCTCGTGCCGGTCGGCGCTTCTGATTCCGGCATCCATTACCTCAACCTTGCAGCCGTTGGGAGCGTCCTGGTTGTTGGGGGACGGCTGGAGGGACGGGATCTCCTCACGAGCTGGCTCACCACCCTCGACTCGCTCCATCCGGAGGGGACCGTAACCGCCGTTGCCGACCAGGCTGCCTGGGACCCCCTCAGCGACTGTATGGACCTGCTGCCAGGTCCACCCGACGCCGACCCGCCGGCAGACGCGCCATCAGCCTTTGCCCGGTGGCTTGAGACGAAACTGATAACGCGGGAGGAGGAGCTCGATCCGCCGGCGCTCCTGGCGCTGATGGGGCCGAACCCCGAGCCAGCCAGCGCGGTGGCCGAGATGGAAGGGGTCCTTCGGCAGGGACCAGGTCGAGGTATCTTCGTGATTGCGTTCGCCGACATGGTCGAGGGCATCGACACGCGGCAGTCGTTTGGAACTAGTGTCGTCTTCGGTGAGAGCGAGGATTCGGGTGTGTCCGGCGTGATGACGCTATCTTTGCCGCATCTGCCTCCGCTCCACCTGGAGCCAGTCGTGGTGCGGCGGCAGGTTGCGCACCGCCCCCGCAGGAATGCCGCAACATCCGCACCTGCGGCTTCCTCAGCCCCAACACCGCCACCATCTCAGAACGGTTACGCGCCGTCGGAAACCTGGCCGGAGAACGACGATCAACTCTCCGCGGAGGGAGACGGGCCCAATGCCGTAGATCCGGTAGACCCTCCATCGGCCAACGGGTCGCATCCGGCGGACCCCGTAACAGTTCTCGAGGAGCCGGGCGCGGCACCTCTGGCGGCCATGGACAGGCAGTCGTCGCTGCCTCTGGACGGGCCCGACGGGGAGTCGGACCGCGAGGATGGCGCCGTGTTCCGGGCGAGGCTCTTCGGAACCTTTCGCGTCGCGACAGACGCCGGCGAGGTCGAGGGTTGGTCGATCCAGAAGGCGCGGGAGCTGCTCGCCTACCTTCTCGCGCACGGCGGCACGCCGGTCCTGCGCGACACGGCCGCAGAGGCACTCGGGCTAAGCGGAGAAAGCCAGGGAGGACATCCTCTTGCCAACGCTGCGTATTACGTCCGTCGCACCCTCAGTCGGGCGGTCCAGGATCTTGAGGGCGAGATCCTCGCCGCTGCGCGTCAGCGATACACGCTGCGGGCCGGCCTGTTCCGCACAGACGTTGACGCCTTCGACGCCCACTTCGCCCGGGCTGAGCGCCTGCAGGGCTACGAGGCCCTGGTCGAGTACCAGCGGGCGCTGGAAATCTGCACGGCCGACTTCCTCGCGGGCGAGGACTATGAATGGGCTGACGCCTACCGACGCGACTACCAGAAGAGGTTCATCAGGGCAGCCCACCGGGCCGCGAAGTTGGCGTGTGAGCTGCGGGACCCGAAGCTCGCTCTCCGCTTCTACGAGGCCATCCTGCAGCGCGACCCAATCGACGAGGAGGCGGTGCGCGAAGCGATGCGGTGCCACTCCACGATGGGCGACAGCAACTCCGCGAAGCGCATGTACAAGAAGCTGGTCGAGGACCTCCGGGAGGCGCTCGATGACGAGCGGGCGGAGCCGATGCCGGAGACAACGAGGGTGATGGAGGAAGTGGCCGGGCCGACAGCTGCCGCGCGCTAGAGACTACGGCTCGGATCCAAGGGTGGGGACGCAGTCATCAAGCTTTCTGTGGAGCAACGAAACGAGTGAGAGGTAGTCCGCAGCGTCGTCTTCTCCATCCCAGAGGATTCTCGGTTCGTGTGCGAGCGGGTTTCGAACCGCCGCAAAGCAACCCTTCAAGAGGGTCGCGAACCCCTTGTGCTCGGATTTCTCCGTCTCAGTCCGCAGCGCATTGAAGGCGAGAAGCGGGCGATCGATGGAGAACACTTTGTCTACCAGGGCAGCCCCATCAAGCTCGACACCTGACGTCTCTCGGATCCGCTGCGCCAGGCCTTTGGTCGCCTCGAACACCGCGTGGAAGTAGTTGTCCTGCATGAGCTCCGCCCGGCAGTACCTAAGAACCTCGGGATGCATTCGGCGGTCGCGAAACTTGGACTGGATGGTTCGAACGCGAGCCTCTGCCTCGTTGAGCGTCCGAGCGACTTCACGCTCTCGAAACTGTCCGCCGGCACCGTACTCGAGCCCAACGAACGCGAGACAAACATTAAGAGCCAGCCGGTACTGCTCAAAGTCGGCACTGCGCCCGACGAATCGGGCAGGAGCCATATATGTCTGGATGAAGGCGAGAATCCGGTTAGCTGAGCGGTCTTTGGCCTGAATGGCGATGAAGACCGCGAACAAGCGCTTCCACTTTGTGGATTCGCCCGACGTGTCACGCAGTCCACAAGTCTGAAAGGCACGCGTGATGTCCGTCCCGCTCCCGCACTCGCCGAGATGCCTGGCAAGGGCCTCGCACTGGGCATCGGGAAAGGGTGGGACTGCGCTCACGCTGGTGACTCTCCGTGCCTGTAGAGTAGCGCCCGCTGCGGGCTGATCGAAGCCGGCGTATCAGAGTGGATGCGCCAGCGCCGCTGGGTCACCTCGGCGTCTTGCGTCCGAAGGCCGCCTACAGGCGCACCCGACCATGGCGTAGGAACCGCGTCACCTGCTGTCCGGAAGGCGAGCGAAGCTGAACCGCCACGTATGATGTAACCGCGGGGACTGCATGGCCAAGCTTGAGGAACTCCTACCGAACGCCGCGGTGAGCGGCCTATTACCCGATCGTCTCGTAACGGTGGTCGGCGTCCAATGGTTTGGGTCGGACGCTCTCGAACTCACCTACAAGGATCCCGCCGGCAAGGTCTCCAACGAGCTGTTGTACAGGCACGACGAGGCACGGATCGAGATCGCCGACATTGGACGCCCGTGGGCCTTCGATGGCGATGGCCACCTCTTGCGGCTGGTCTCCGAGGCTCACCGCATCCGTCTGGCCCACCTCTTCGACCCGCTCCTCGCAGTCCACACATCCCTCGTAGACCCGCTCCCGCACCAGATCACGGCCGTCTACGAGGAGATGCTGCGCCGCCAGCCTCTCCGGTTCCTCCTGGCCGACGACCCCGGCGCGGGCAAGACCATCATGGCTGGCCTGCTCATCAAGGAGCTGATCGTCCGTGGCGACCTCAAGCGTTGCCTCATCGTCTGTCCCGGCAGTCTGGTCGAACAATGGCAGGACGAGCTCTACCGCCGCTTCAACCTTCCCTTCGAGATTCTGACGAACGACAAACTCGAGGCGGCCCGAACAGGGAACTGGTTCGTCGAGAACGACTTGGTGATCGCGCGTCTCGACAAGCTGTCGAGGGACGAGAACGTCCAGCAGAAACTCCAGGCACCCGACTGCGGGTGGGACCTCGTCGTATGCGACGAGGCCCACAAGCTGTCCGCGACTTACTTCAACGGCGAGGTGAAGTACACGAAGCGGTACCACCTCGGTGAGCTCCTTGGAACGTTGACTCGGAATCTCCTGCTCATGACTGCCACGCCACACAACGGCAAAGAGGCGGACTTTCAGCTGTTCATGGCCTTGCTCGATAGCGACCGATTTGAAGGCCGATTCCGCGACGGTGTGCACGCATCGGATGCTTCGGACCTGATGCGCCGGATGGTGAAGGAGAAGCTGGTCAAGTTCGACGCGACGCCGCTCTTCCCGGAGCGGATCGCTCATACCGTGCCGTACAAGCTGTCCGAGCAGGAGGCACGGCTCTACAAGGAAGTCACCGACTACGTTCGCGAGGAGTTCAACCGAGCTGAGGCGCTGCAGAATGACAAGCGGACCGGGACCGTCGGATTCGCGCTCACCATCCTCCAACGGCGTCTTGCTTCATCTCCCGCTGCCATCCACGAATCCCTGCGCCGACGGCGCGAACGGCTGGAGGCGCGCTTGCGAGAACTCGAACTCCTGCAGCGCGGCGCTGCGGCCCCGTCACCACTGACGGTGGCCGGCCCACTCCTGGACTCTGATGACCTGGATGATCTGGATGACGCCCCGGACGATGAGGTAGAGGCGGCCGAAGAGCTGGTACTCGACCAGGCGACCGCCGCGCGGACGATTGTCGAACTCCAGCACGAGATCGACACGCTCAAGCGCATCGAGTCGCTCGCCCTGAGCGTTCGCCGAAGCGGCGAGGATAGGAAGTGGAAGGAGCTATCGAGCCTCCTTGGCGAGATATTCACGCCTGCCGCCATCGCGAATCACCTTGCGGAGGAGCGAGCACCCTACGACGGCCAAGCGGTTGAGCCTCCGAAGTCGTCGCCTGCCCAGAAGTTGGTCATCTTCACGGAACACCGGGACACGCTCGCCTACCTCTACGAACGAATCTCGACGCTCCTCGGTCGCAGCGAAGCCATCGTCCAGATTCATGGCAGCATGGGGCGGGAGGAACGTCTGAAGGCCCAGGAAGCGTTCCGGCACGATCCGCACGTGCAGGTGCTCCTCGCCACCGACGCCGCTGGCGAGGGCATCAACCTGCAGCGCGCGCACCTGATGGTGAACTACGACCTGCCATGGAATCCGAACCGTATCGAGCAGCGATTCGGGCGGATCCACCGGATCGGGCAGACGGAGGTCTGCCACCTCTGGAATCTCGTGGCCGACGAGACGCGGGAAGGCGAGGTGTATCGCACGCTTCTCGCAAAGCTCGAAGAGGCGCGGGGAACGTTGCAGGGGCAAGTGTTCGACGTTCTCGGCAAGGTGCATTTCGCGGGAGCATCGCTTCGGGATTTGCTCGTTGAGGCGATCCGCTACGGCGAACGTCCGGAGGTGCGGGCGCGCCTCACGCAAGCAGTCGAAAGCGCCTTCGACCCCACCCACCTCCAAGAGCTGCTCGAAGACAACGCGCTCGCGCAGGACAGCATGGATGCGGCACGCGTCTATAAGATCCGCGAAGACATGGAGCGAGCGGAGGCGCGGCGGCTGCAGCCGAACTACATCGAGTCGTTCTTCATCGAGGCGTTCCGGCGCCTCGGTGGGACCATTCGGGAGCGCGAACCACGACGGTTCGAAATCACGCACGTCCCGGCACCGGTCAGGAACCGGGACCGCACTATCGGCATCGGCGAGCCGGTGCTGTCGCGATACGAGCGCGTGGCATTCGAGAAGTCGCTCCTCGCACCCCAGGGCCAACCCCTGGCGGCGTTCGTCTGCCCGGGGCATCCACTTCTAGATGCAACACTCGACCTGACGATCGAACGCCACCGCGACCTGCTTCGGCGGGGGGCGATTCTCGTGGACGATCGTGACGTCGGCGAGGAGCCGCGTGTGCTCTTCTACCTCGAGCACGCCATCCAGGACGGGAGCCTTACGAGGGCAGGCGAACGGCGGGTCATCTCGAAGCAGATGCTCTACGTCGAGATCGGGCCGAACGGCGAGGCGCGGGGCCTCCAATACGCTCCCTACCTAGACTCCCGTCCGCTGCGCGCGGACGAACCGGGCGTCGAGCAGATCCTCAACCTACCGGAGTGCGACTGGATCAAGCGTGATGTTGAGCAGATGGCCGCTGGCTACGCGGTGGCTAATGTGGTGCCCGGTCATATCACGGAGGTGCGCGACCGGAGGCTGGAACTGATCCGGAAGACCGAGGCGGCGGTGAAGGAACGCCTGACGAAGGAAATCAATCACTGGGATCACCGGGCAGACGACCTCAAGCTCCAGGAACAGGCCGGGAAGACGAACGCCCGTCTGAACTCCAGCGAGGCGCGAAAGCGGGCCGATGGGCTACAAGCAAGGCTCGAGAAGCGCCTCGCCGAACTCAAGCTCGAAGCACAGCTCTCGCCATTACCACCGGTGGTGCTCGGTGGCGTGCTGGTGATACCAGCAGGGCTCGTCGCCCGCCTGACCGGACGACCGCCCTCGCAGACACAGACCGCCATCGATACGCAGCTCGTCGGTGCCCGTGCCAGGGCGATCGTCATGGAGGTGGAGCAGTATCTCGGCTTTCAGCCCGTTGATCGGGAGCACGAGAAGCTGGGTTACGACATCGAGAGCCTCGGCGGTGACGGCCGCGTTCGCTTCATTGAGGTCAAAGGACGGGTCGCGGGCGCCGATACCGTCACTGTGACCCGCAACGAGATCCTCTACTCGCTGAACCAGCCTGAGGCCTTCGTCCTCGCGATGGTGCAGTTCGCGCCCAATGGCGGCCACACCGTCCACTATCTGCGCAAGCCTTTTCGCCGGGAGCCGGATTTTGGGGTGACCAGCGTGAATTACGATTTTGCCGAGTTGCTGGCGCGAGCGGGGGAGCCTGGATGACGCCGC
>WBZR01001181.1_pt1 | contig 15228 bp, 12 predicted proteins | sample 5204231 | NCBI WGS metagenome assembly WBZR01 (sample SAMN12412403, study PRJNA552823) | activated sludge metagenome | isolation source: activated sludge from anammox sidestream of wastewater treatment plant... | place: USA: Virginia | collected 2017-08 | reverse complement strand
CCGGCGCCGTAGGAGTTGCCGACGACGACCGTCAGCTTCGGGACGCGCGCGTTGGCGACGGCGTTCACCATCTTCGCGCCGTCCTTCGCGATGCCGCCGTGCTCGTATTTCTTGCCGACCATGAAGCCGGTGATGTTCTGGAGGAAGAGGAGCGGCACTCGGCGCGCGCAGCAGAGCTCGACGAAGTGCGCCGCCTTGAGCGCCGACTCGGAGAAGAGGGCGCCGTTGTTGCCGACGATACCGACGGGATAGCCGTGCAGGTGCGCGAAGCCCGTGACGACCGTCGGGGCGTAGCGCGCCTTGAACTCGTGGAAGCGGCTGCCGTCGACGAGGCGCGCGATCAGCTCGCGGACGTCGTACTGCTTGCGCGGATCCTGCGGCACGATGCCGTAGATCTCGGCGGGATCGTAGGCTGGGTCCTCGGGCGTCTCGCGGGCCACCGGCAGCGGCGACGCCGTCGGCAGCGTCGTGAAGAGGTCGCGCGCGAGCGCGAGCGCGTGGCGATCGTCGGTCGCGAGATGGTCCGAGACGCCCGAGATGCGGGTGTGGACGTCGCCGCCGCCGAGATCCTCGGCGGTGACCTCTTCGCCGGTGGCGGCCTTCACGAGCGGCGGGCCGCCGAGGAAGATCGTGCCCTGGTTCTCGACGATCACGACCTCGTCGCTCATCGCCGGGACGTAGGCGCCGCCCGCGGTGCACGAGCCCATGACGACCGCGACCTGCGGGATCCCGGCCGCCGACATGCGCGCCTGATTGTAGAAGATGCGGCCGAAGTGCTCGCGGTCCGGAAAGACCTCCGCCTGGAGCGGCAGGAACGCGCCGCCGGAGTCGACGAGGTAGACGCAGGGCAGGCGGTTGTCGAGCGCCACCTCCTGCGCGCGGAGGTGCTTCTTGACGGTGATCGGGTAGTAGGTGCCGCCCTTCACGGTGGCGTCGTTGGCGACGATCACGGCCGGCCGGCCGTGGATCGCGCCGACGCCCGTGATCATGCTCGCGCCCGGCGCGCCGCCGTCGTACATGCCGTGCGCCGCGAGCGGCGAGAGCTCGAGGAATGCCGTCCCCGGATCGAGGAGGCCGTCGACGCGATCGCGCGCCGTGAGCTTGCCGCGCTCGGTGTGGCGGGCGCGCGCCTCGGGCCCGCCGCCTTCGCGCGCCTTCGCGAGGTGCCGTGCGAGTTCGTCGACCGCCGCCCGCATGGCGGCGGCGTTCTCCAGGAACTCCGGGGTGTTCGTGCGGATGCGGCTGGCGATGCGCGGCGTGCTCACGGTCGGGAGGCTCCTCTGCGGCAGTTGCTCGGCGCGGCCCGCGACCGGGCGCGCGCCGGGAGACGGGACGCGCGGCGGCTAGGCGAGCTCCGAACGGAAGAGCGCGGTTACCCGCGCCCAGGCGTCGTCGGCCGATGCGGCGTCGTAGTCGGCGCGCTCGTCGCAGAAGAAGCCGTGACCGACCTGCGGGTACACGACGACCTCGTGGCGGACGTTCGCCGCGGCCAAGGCGTCCCGGATCGCCACGACGTGCTCCTTGGGGATGTAGCCGTCGTTCTCGCCGAAGAGGCACAGCATGCGCGCCCGGATCTTCGGGGTGCGGGCGATGGTCGGCGGCCCGTCGTTGCCCGGGCTCCCGACCGCGATGCCGCCGCCGTAGAAGCTCGCCGCCGCGGCGATCGGCTGCTCGCACGCGGAGAGATAGGCGAGATGGCCGCCGAAGCAGAAGCCCATCGCACCCGCGCCGCGGCCGCCGACCTCCGGACGCTTCGCGAGGTAGGCGAGCGCGCCGGCGACGTCGGCCATGGCCTCGGTCGTCGTCACCTTGCTCATGAGCTCGATGCCGCGCGCCAGGCCGTCCGCGTCGTACTTGAGCTCGATGCCGGGCGCTGTCCGGTGGAAGACGTCGAGCGCGAGCGCCACGTAGCCTTCGGCGGCGATGCGGTCCGCCACGCTCCGGATGTGGTGGTTCACTCCGAAGATCTCCATGAAGACGAGGACGGCGGGGTAGACGCCGGGAGCCGTCGGCCGCGCCAGGTAGGCGGGCATCGACAGGGGGCCGACGGGGACGGTGACGCGTTCGTGGACGACCTGCATCGAGCGGACCTCCTCGGTGGGATGGCGCTGCCGCGCGACGAGCTAACACATGGATTCTCCGAACGCGAGACGGCCTGCGCGCCGGACTCGCGCGAGCGCGGCGCGCTTGCTATGCGCGGCGAACGGAGGACGCGGACGATGAGCGAGACCACGATGACGCAGGCCGAACGCGAGGCGTTCCTGGCCGAGACCCGGGTCGGAGTGATCAGCGTGAGCCGGCCGGGACGCGGACCGCTCTCGGTGCCGATCTGGTACGGCTATACGCCCGGAGGCGTGGTGCGGTTCGTCACCGGGGGCGGGTCGAGGAAGGCGGCCCTCATGCGCGCGAGCGGCCGGCTGACGCTCGTCGTGCAGACCGAGACGCCGCCGTACAAGTACGCGAGCGTCGAGGGTCCCGTGCGGATCGCCGGCGCCCCCGACGTCGAGCGCGACGTCCGCGCCATGGCGATCCGCTACCTCGGCGAGGCGATGGGGGAGCGGTATCTCGCCGCGGCGGCGGCGGAGCAGGCGGACGCGGTGCTGGTCGAGCTGACGCCGGAGCGCTGGCTCACGGTCGACTACGCGAAGACGTTCGGCTGAGCATCGGCGTCGCGCGCGCGGGCGCCCCAGGCGTCGGTCCCCGTCAGGCGAGGACGCCGCCGGCCGCGACCACCTGCTCCGCGATCCGGACGCGCGCGTCGAGCAGGCCCCTGGGGACGAACGCCGTGAAGCGCGCGATCGTGGCCAGGTGCGCGTCGAGCTCGGGGCCGTCGGTGTCGTTCGCGAAGAGGGTGCGGGCGTTCGACGCCAGCCGTTCGGTCGCGTCGGCGACGAACACGGCGACCATGTCCTGCTCGAGCTTCGCCTTGTCCTCGCCACGCCGGCGGATGAGCTTCTGCGTCCGGACGACCGCGCTCTCCATCGCGTAGAGGTCGATGATCATGTCGGCGAAGCGCTCGAGATGCATCTGCTTGCGGCCGATCTCGGCCGGCTCGCGCTGCAGGAGCAGCTTCGTCGTGTAGGCAACGAGGCGCTTCGCCTGGTTCGCTGCGTGCACTTCGTGGAAGAGCGTGTGATCGACCGGCGGGTGGTGGCCGGTGCCGCTGGCGAGGTCGGCCTCGACCTCGCGCAGGAACTCCAGCATGGGCAGGCCCTGCGTCATCACGCGCTTCATCATGGTCGCCGGGATGAGGAGCCGGTTGATCTCGTTCGTGCCCTCGAAGATGCGATTGATGCGCGAATCGCGGTAGTGGCGCTCGAGCGGGTAATCGGCGACGAAGCCGTAGCCGCCGAGCATCTGCAGCGCCTCGTCGACGACGAAGTCCAGGGTCTCGGTGCCGAACACCTTCACGATCGACTGCTCGATCGTGTACTCCTCGATCGCCTGGATGACCCGGCGATCGTGGTCGTCGGCCGTGGGATCGATCGCGGCGATGCGGCGGTCGATCAGGCCCGCCGTGCGGTAGCTCGCGGCGTCGGCGACGTAGATGCGGACGGCCATGTCGGCGATCTTGCGCTGCACGGCGCCGAACTCGACGAGCGGCGCCTGGAATTGCTTGCGGTCGCTCGCGTACTTCACCGCGTACTCGAGGCACTCGCGTGCGCCGCCGAGCGCCGCCGCGCCGAGCTTCAAGCGGCCGACGTTCAAGATGTTGAAGGCGATGCGGTGGCCGAGGCCCTCCTCGCCGAGCAGGTTCGCGGCGGGCACGACGACGTCCTCGAGGATGAGCTGGCAGGTCGACGATCCCCGGATGCCGAGCTTGTGCTCTTCGGCGCCCGTCGAGACGCCCGGATACGCGCGCTCGACGAGGAAGGCGCTGAACTTCTCGCCGTCGATCTTGGCGAAGACCGTGAAGAGGTCGGCGAAGCCGCCGTTCGTGATGAACTGCTTCACGCCGGTGAGCATGAAGTCGCCGTTCGGGAGCCGCACCGCCTTCGTCTTGGCGCCGAGCGCGTCGCTGCCCGAGCCCGGCTCGGTGAGCGCGTAGGCGGCGATCAGCTCGCCCGACATGAGGCGCGGGAGATAGCGCGCCTTCTGCTCGGCGGTTCCGTAGAAGAGAAGGGGCAGGGTGCCGATGCCGGTGTGCGCGCCCCAGGCGACCGCGAACGATGCGAGCTTGAAGGCGCGCTCGCCGACCAGCGTTGACGCCGCCTTGCTGACGCCGAGGCCGCCGTGGTGCGCCGGAATGTCGAACATGAGCAGGCCGAGCTCGCCGGCCTTCTCGAGGAGCGCGCGCATGACGCCCGGCGCCTGCGCTTCGATCGCGTCCACGTGCGGCAGGACCTCGCGCCGCACGAACTCCTCGGCGACGCGCGCGACTTCCGCGTCCTCGGGGCCGAGGTCCTCGTAGGTGAAGCAGTCGCGGACGGTGGTGCCGGTCAGGAAGGAGCCGCCGGAGGCCAGGGGTTCGCCGAACGTCATGGGGGATCGAATCAGCAAGCGATGTGCCACGTCGCACAGGGCGTCGAGGGTTCAGGTGGCTGGAATATCGCGAGGATTGTCCTTCGGGGGCGGGCATGGCGGTCGTGCGCTGGTGCAAGGGCCGGAGCGGAGCGAGCACGGCCGTCCGTCCTCCGGGTCGCACCGACCTCGCAAGAGGCGATGCGAAGCGCGCGACGATGGAACGGCGCTCCCGTCAGCTCTTGACGGCAGACTCGCTCGGGCGGATCGCGATGACCTTGCCGCTCGCCTGAGCGGCGGCGGGCTCGGTCTCGGCGGTGGCACGCGACCGCTCGGCCGCGACGCGCGCGGCGTGCTGCTGCTCCATGCGCTTGCGGGCGGCCATCACGCGCTTCGCGTCGCGGTAGCCGGCCTCCATCAGGTCGCGGTTCTTCCGCGGGTAGGCGTTGAACACGTGGAAGGGGCCGAAGCCGCTGTACTGCTCGCCGGGCTCGATGACGGTGACCGGCACGTCGTGCAGCCGGCCGTTCTCCATGCGCGCGTAGAGGTAGCCCATGTTGCCGATCGTCCGCCACATGACGTCGCTGAAGCGCTGCACGAAGTCGACGATGCCGCGGAAGCGCCCCTGGTAGGGCAGCTGGCTCGCGATCGGCGCGAGCAGGTAGATCTCGGTTGCGCCGAGGCCGAGCGCGTGCTCGAGGGGGATGTTCCACGCGAAGCCGCCGTCGACGAACCAGTCGTTCCGGAACTTGACCGGCGGAAAGAGGAGCGGGATCGCGTAGCCCGCGCGCGACAGCGTGCGGAGGTCGCGCCAGCTCTCGCAGTCGCGCTTCGAGTAGACCTCGCCGCGGCCGCGCGACAGGTTCAGCAGGATGAACTCGAGCTCGATCCGGCTCTCGAAGATCTTCGGAAAGTCGATGTGCTCTTCGATCGCGTTCTGCAGGCGATCCATCGAGAAGAGCGAGTACCCGAAGACCGGGTTGTCTTTCAGGCTCGGCGAGAAGATGCGCGGGAGCGAGTAGAAACCGTTCCACGCCTCCTCGAGCTGCGCCACCCCTCCCGAGACGTAGCAGCAGGCGTTGATGACGCCGATCGAGCTCCCGACGATCGCGTCGGGCTTGATGCCCTGCTCCTCGAGGAGTCGCAGCGCGCCGACGTGGTGAGCGCCGAGCGCCGCGCCGCCCCCGAGGATGAAGACCCGCTTCTGCTTCCGCGCCATCACGTCCCCCCTCGGAACCGGAGGCTCGTGCCCCCGGTCACCAGAACCAGCTCGACCGCCGGCGCAGGCCCGCTTGGATCATGTCGTGGATCCGGTCCTTCACCTGCTCGACCTTCTTGCCGATGACCTCGTCCTCGTCGTTGGCGTTGCCGCGGAACTCCATCGGCTTGCCGAACGCGATGTGGTAGCGCACCGGCAGCGGGAAATAGTTGAGGAGGACCGGAAAGGCCGGCATGCCGAGGAGATCGGCGAGCGGCTGGACGTTCGCGATCGAGATCGCCTGCTCCTCCGAGCCGACGACCGCGACGGGCACGATCGGCGTCTGGGTCTCGAGGGCGAGCCGCATGAAGCCGTAGCCGAACTCCTGCAGCTGATAGCGCTCGGCGAAGGTCTTGTTCATGCCGCGCACGCCTTCGGGGAATGCGATCACCGCCTCGCCGTGCTCCAGGATGTCGCGAGCGTTCTTCGGCGTCCCGACGACGCCCCCGACGCGCGCCATGAACACGTTGAAGAAGGGAAGCGTCGGGAGCCAGTACTCCCCCATACCGCGAAGCGGTCGCGGCGGGTCCGCTTCCAGCACGGTCGCGACGCTGATCATCGCCGCGTCGAGCGCGATCTGCCCCGCGTGGTTCGGGATGACGAGCAGGCGGCCCTTCGGCAGGTGCTCGAGCCCCGTCGTCCGGACGCGGAAGTAGTAGCGGTAGAGGAGCGCGAAGAGGAGCAGCGTGCGGCGCGCGACGTCGGGGTTGTAGCCCCACGGATCGTAGCCGTAGCTGTTCACGCGGATCGGCGAACGGCGCAGCCGATCGCGGATCTCGTGGTTCAGCTCGCGGATCAGCGATGGCGAGACGCTGTCCAGCATGCCGCCCACGAGGTCGGACAGCGCGCCGAACGAGTCGGCCAGGTCGATCGCGTCGGAGCTCGTGAGGTCGCCTGTCGGAACGTCCATGTCTGTTGCGGGAGCATCATGCAGCAGGATGCCTCCGGTGCCGACCACCGCTCTCGGTCGGGCGCGGCGGCGGACCGGACGCTCGGGCGGGGACGTCGGCGAGGGCGACTTGGCCATCGGCGTTCAGTGCCTCACGCTGCCGAAGATCTCTTCGAGGGTGAAGAGCGGCTGGAACTGCGTCGCCTCGCGAAAGCGGCGGCCGTCGATCGTGCAGGGGTACTTCACGAAGTCGAGCGCGCCGGGCGGCAAGTGGTAGAGGCCGAGGCGGAAGAGGCCGTCGATCGCGGTGCGCGCGATCGGCTCGAGGAGCGGCACGGCGGTGCCGCCGGTCTCGCGGATGGCAACCTTGAGCGGCACCGCGCCGGGCCCCGTGACGTTGAAGATGCCGCGGAGGCCGAGCTCGATCGTGCGACCGATCGCCTCGGCCAGGTCCTCCTCGTGGATGAACTGCACCATCGGGTTGAAGCCCATGATGGTCGGTACCCAGCGCAGCTTGAGGTACGCGCCGATCGCGCTGTGCACGTAGTAGCCGAGCGTTGGCACTGGACGCAGGATGGCGGTCGCGATCTCGGGGTACTTCCAGAGGAACGTGCTGCAGAGCGTATCGACCTCCGCGAGGTCGCGGATGTCGGGATAGTGCCGGCTCACGTTCAGCGTCGTGTCCTCGTCCATGTAGTACGGGCTCTCGGGGAGGGCGCCGTAGACGTACGAGCTCGATAGGACGACCAGCCGCTTCACGCCGTAGGCGGCGCAGCACTCGAGCAGACGCTTGGTGCCGACGACGTTGATCTCGTGCCGCACCATCGGATCCGCGCGGAAGTGGCGGACGAAGGCGAGGTGGACGACCGCCGAGGGGCGCTCGCGCCGGAAGATGTCCTCGAACTTCTTCTTGCGCAGGTCCATCGTGTGGACCGTGATGTAGTCCGGATGGCCTTCCCACGGGGCGCGATCCACGCCGCTCACCGCGAACTGGTCGGAGAGGCGCTTGGCGACCAGGCGCCCCTGACCGCCGGCGATCCCCGTGATGAGCAGCCGCTCCACGGGAGGCTCATACGCGACGGCCTCCGGGTCCGCAACGCCGCGGAATGACGGATCTCTCCCCGGCTCAAGTTCTCCGGCGCGGCATCCGATAGCACCGCGGGGAGGCGCGCATGGTCACGAAGGAGGCGCACGATCTGGCGCGGCTGCGCGCGGAGATCGTCAACTCGAAGGACGTTCCGACGATCCCAGTGCTGTTGCTCCGCATCCTGAGGGTCGTCGACGGCGAGCGCGCCTCCGCCAAGGATCTCGTCGACCTGATGCAGCGCGACCAGGCGCTCGCGGGCCGCGTCCTGCGCCTCGCCAACAGCGGCTTCTTCGGCTGCGCCCGCGAGGTGAGCTCGCTCTCGCGGGCGGTGATGATGCTCGGCTTCTCGACGGTCAAGAACCTGGCCCTCGGCATCAAGATCTGGGAGACGATGGCGGCGCGCGGGGGCCCGAGCCTCGCGGCGCTCTGGGAGCACTCGGCGCTGGTCGGCGCGGCGGCGCGCCTGATCGCGCAGCGCACCCGGGCGACCGATCCCGAGGAGGCCTTCACCGCGGGGCTCCTCCACGACATCGGCAAGGTCGTGCTCCGCATCCACTTCACGGCGGTCTACGATGCGGTCGCGACCGTCGGCGGGGACACGCCACTCGTCGTCCGCGAGCGGGACGCCTTTGGGGTCGACCACGCGCGGGCGGGCGCCTGGCTCGGCGCGTCGTGGCAGCTCCCGGCGATGATCGTCGACGCGTGCCGCGACCATCACGACGAGATCGGTCCCGACACGCCGCTCGGGACGTCGGTGGTGGTGAACCTCGCCAACCGGCTGGTGCAATGGACCGACCTGGAGCAGGGAGGGCTCGCACCCGAGGCCGAAGCGTCGCTCGACGGCCTCGGCGGGCTCTCGTTCGGAACCTGCGTCGAGATCGCGGCCGAGCTCCAGGGGCAGAAGGACGACCTCCGCGTGTTCTACGGAGCGGATTGACGACGATGAGCCAGGTCTTCCGCGAAGCCGTCGGCGACGCTCAGGAGCAGTACGACACGCTCCTCACGCACCTCGCGCTGATCCGCGACCTCACCCGGCTCGGCCACCAGGTCTCGTCGTTCGAGGAGCTCGCGACCGAGCTCGCGCGGACGCTCGTCCTCGGGCTCGGACACGAGCGCGTCGTCGTGGTCGCCTGCCGGCCCTCGGAGACGCCGACCGTCGTCGGGAGCTTCAGCCAGAGCGAGCGCTTCGACGGCGTGGCGGAGCCGCTGCCGGCCGCGGTGCAGGCGCTCGCGGCCGACGTCGTGCAGGCCGGAGTCCTCTTGCGCTGGGGCGGCGACGGCGTCGGGGAGCGACGGCCGCTCCCGAGCGAGCTCCGCGGCTCGGTCGTCGGCTTTCCGCTCACGCTCGGCGGCGAGCGCGTCGGCGCGGTGCTGTGCCTCCAACTCGCGCCGCTCTGCTGGGACCTCGTGAGCCAGCGCGCGCTCGAGCTCGTCGGCGACATCATCGCGCAGGTCGTGACGCTCGCGCACATGCGGCTGTCGATGGGGGCGATCCGGGCGGGCCTCGAGGCCGAGCTCGGGACGACCCGCGGCCGGGTCGAGCGCCAGGAGGAGACGCTGCGCGCCCAGTCCGAGCGCATCGGCGACCTCGCGAGTTCGCTCATCCGTTCGAACCGCGCCAAGAACACGTTTCTCGCCCTCATGTCCCACGAGCTCCGGACCCCGCTCGCGGTGATCCTCGGCTTCGGGTCGCTGCTGCGCGAGGAGGCCGTCGGCCCCGTCAACCGGCAGCAGGGCGAGTACCTCGACCGCATCACGTCGAACGGGAGACACCTCCACCAGCTCGTCGAGGACATGCTCTTCTTCGTCGATGCCGAGACGGTGCGCATCACGCCGGCGCCCGCCGCGATCGACCTCGCCGCCGTCGTACGCGAGGTCGCCGAGGCGATGCCGCGCCACGGCGCGCCCGACGCGCCGGCGCTGGTCGTCGACATCGCCCCCGACGCGGCGACCGTGCGGACCGATGCCGCATTGCTGCGGCGGGTGCTCTTCCACGTCGTCGGCAACGCCTTCAAGTTCACGGAGCGGGGCGAGGTCCGGATCGCGGCGGCGCGCGCGCCCGGCGGGCGCGGCTGCCGCCTCCGCGTCGCCGACACCGGCATCGGCATCGCCCCGGCGCAGCTCGGACGGATCTTCGAGCTCTTCCGCCAGGGCGACGACAGCCATGCGCGCCGCCACGAGGGGCTCGGCCTCGGCTTGAGCCTCGTACGCGCATGCCTCGCGCTGCTCCGCGGCGAGTGTCGCGTGACGCCCGGTGTGACCGGGGGAACCGTCGTCGAGCTTCTGATCCCGGACCTGCCGGCGGCGGCGGGGGCCGATGGCGCCGGCAGCGTCGCCGCGGCGGACGCCCGGCCAGCTCCCCGCGCCCTCGCCCGATAGCCTGGCCTGCCCGACGACCTCCGCCGGGCCTGCGGACGATTTGCCTAGGGCTGGACACTACAATCGGATCTCCCATGGCGAGGATCTCGGTGAGACGCCGTGCCCTTGGCGACCGCCGTTCAGACCGGCGCGGAAAGGATTTCGTGAAGACGGTCGACGAGATCGCGATCGTCTATCCAGACGAGCCGTGATCCCTCCGGCCGGGCGCGATGCGGTGGGGGAGTGTCCGCCCATCGCGCGACTCGTGCTACAAGCGTGACCCCACCATGCGTTTCTATTTCGATTTCGCGACCTGGCGACGGATGATCGTGCTCGCGTGGCGCGAGCCGCATACGCGGACACGCCGGAAGCTGCTCGTGCGTCTGCTCGTGACCGTACCCCTCGTCGCGATCGTCCACGCCGTCTGTTTCTTCCTCGACGGCGTGATCTTCCCCGGGCTCCGCCGCGTGGCCATCCGGACGCCGGTCTTCATCGTCGGCCACGCGCGCAGCGGCACGACGCTCCTCCATCGCCTGATGAGCGAGGATCGGGAGCGCTTCAGCGTCTTCCTCTACTGGGAGCTCTTCTTTCCCTCGCTCCTCCAGAAGAAGGCCGTGCGCGCGCTCGCGGCGCTCGATCGACGGCTCGGCGGCCGGGTCGCGCGCCGGGTCGCGGCGTGGGAGGAGCGGACCTTCGGCCCCATGCGGCACATCCATCCCATGAGCCTCACGATGCCGGAGGAGGACGATTTCCTGCTCACGTACTCGTGCGCGTCGGGGTACTGGATCGTGCTCCTGCCCTACATGGGCGAGCTCGACTTCTATCACGTCGACGAGCTGCCGGCCGCGAAGCGCCGCCGCCTGATGCGCTTCTACGCCGAGTGCGTGCGGCGGCAGCTCTACGTGAACGGTCCCGACCGGATCCATCTCAGCAAGAACCCGATCTTCTCGGGGCGGGTCGCGAGTTTGATCGAGGCGTTTCCCGACGCCCGCATCGTCGTCTGCGTGCGCGATCCGGGCGCGACCATCCCGAGCCTCCTGAAGCTCATGCAGACCGGCTGGGGGCGGCGGCGCTGGAGCGCCGAGCGGACGCGGCGCTCGCTGCGCCTCCTCGCCGAGCAGTCGTTCCACACCTACCGCCATCCGCTCGAGGTGCTGCGGCGCCATCCCGCGACGCCGCACGCGATCGTCGACTATCGCGACCTCGTGCGCGACCCGGCGGACGTGGTGCGCGAGGTGTACCGCCGGCTCGACCTCCCGTCGCCCGCGCCGGAGGTCGAGCGCGCGCCGCGGCACGCCGAGCCTGGTGCGCCCGTACCCGTCGGCGCGCCCGCGGCCGGCGCGCACGGCTCGGAGGCGCGCGCCGAGCACCGCTACTCGCTCGAGGAGTTCGGCCTCGATCCCGACGCCATCCGCGCGGAGCTGGCGGATCTCTACACGGCGTTCGGCTGGGACGCCGGCCGCGCGCCGGACGACGAGGGCCGCACGGGGAAGGGAGGAACGACGTGAGCGACCAGGACCGGGGCGCCGAGGACGCGCGCCGCGCCGAACCTCCGGCCGGGGAGCGCCCCGAGCTTACCGCCGACACCGCCGCCCGGCGGCTGGGCGCCGCCTGGGACGATCTCCTCGCCGCGCTCGGGCGGGCGCGGGCGGCGATCGACGATCCCGCGCTGCACGCGCCGCCGCCGAGCGAGCGCGTCCTCGCCGAAGGCTACCGCTATCTCCTCGGCTGGGTGCACGGCGCCGTCGAGCGCGCGTTCCACGCCGATCCGGCGCGGCCCCATTTGCGCCGCGCCATCCATCCGATCAGCCGTTCGACGATCGACAACGCCGACGCGCTCTACCTGAACGCGGAGATCGACGGGGCGCGGGCGTACCGGATCCGCGGGCGCGCCGCCGACACCGCCCACTGGCGCGCCGCTGCTGCCGGCGGGCCGGCGACCGGCGCCGGACGGCGCGCCCCGCAGTACGTCATCTTCGAGGCCGCGACCGCCTATGCCGGCGACAGCGGCACGATCGCCGAACTCCGGCCCGGGACACGGGTCGGCACCGGCACGCTCGACTCGTCGGAGCTGATCGTGGCTGCCGACGGCGGGTTCGAGATCCTGCTCGCGCCCGAGCGTCCCGCGGGCTACCGCGGGAACTTCATCGCTACCCGCCGCGCCCGTACGGTGAAGGCGCCGGACGGACGTCGCGAGACCGTCGTGCACACCGCGCGGCACCTCACGCTCCGCGAGCTCTTCCACGACTGGGAGCGCGAGGAGGCGCTGGAGATCGCGATCGAGCCCCTCGATCCGGCGGCGGCCGAGCCGCCGCCCCCGCTCGATGCCGAGCGCGCCGCCGCCGAGCTCCGGCGCATGGCGGCGATCGTCGAGAACCAGATGAAGTTCTGGAACGAGTTCTACGCCGTGGTGCTCGAGACCCACGCCGACATGAACGGCGACGGCAAGCGCTTCATGCCGCGGAACGACTTCAATGCCCCGAACGCCGCGACGCTGGCGACCGGCGGCGGCCAGAGCACCAACGTCTACGCCGGCGGCGTGTACGAGCTCGCCCCCGACGAGGCGCTCGTCGTCGACGTGCGGGTGCCTACGCCGCCGCTCTATCAGGGGTTCCACCTCGCGAACCTCTGGGGCGAGTCGCTCGACTACGCGAACCACCAGAGCAGCCTGAACGGGCACCAGACCGTGTGGAGCCCGGACGACGCCGGCGCTCGGGCGACGGGGCGGCAGGCGCGCTACGTGATCGCCCACCGCGATCCCGGCGTCGCCAACTGGCTCGACACCACGGGCGTGCCGGCCGGCTTCATGACGTTCCGCTGGACCTACACGGCGGCGCCGTCCGAGGCGCCGACGGTGACGGTCGAGAAGGTCGCGTTCGATGCCCTCGGCGCGCGCCTCGGCGCGTCCGCGCCGCGGGTCTCGCCGGAGGAGCGGCAGCGGGCGCTCGCGATGCGGCGCCGGCACGCGCAGCGGCGCTACCGGCAGTACTGACGCGTCGGCGCCGAGCGCGCGCTTCGAGGGCGTGGCGCACGACGTCACAGGCGGTGGGGCGCCGTGCGTTCCGCCGCGCCTGAACCCCCTCGTTCCCCGATGCCGCGCGCCGTACCCATCGCCGCTGCCAGCACGGCGAGCATGACCGAGTCCACCAGCGCGATGCCGCGTGCGGGTGGAACTCCCGCGAAGGGCGTCGCCACGATCGCGCCGCCGAGACCGGTCGCGAGCGCGGCGCCGAGCACCTGCGCGAGCTGGAGCGCGGCCGACGCGGCGCCTTCCTCGCCCGCCGGCGCGGAGGCGAGGATCGCGGCCGAGCAGGTGGTGAAGGCGAGGCCCATGCCGAGCCCGGCGACGGCCCACGCGGCGACGGCCGTCCATGGCGGAACGCCCGGCACGAGCAGCGTCGCGACGCCGGCGAGCCCGGCGCCGAGGATGCCGAGGCCGCCGACGATGACGCGCGCGCGCGGTGCGCGGCCGGCGAGGCGGACCTGCAGCCACGCTCCGGCGGCCCAGGTGAGGGCGGCGGCGCTGAGCGTCATGCCGTTCAGCATGATGCCGGCGCCGCGCACGCCGACGATCGCGAGCGGCACGAAAGCCTCGGCGCCGAAGAACGCGAAGTTCATGAGGGCCATCGTCGCGACCGCGGCCGGGAGCCCGGGCCGCGCGACGAGCGTGCCGGGCGGGAGGAGGCGGCTGAGCGCGGCGACCGCGGCGAGGCCGCCCGTGAAGACCGCGAGGCCGCCCGCGACCATCGTCGCCGCGACGGAAGCGCCGCCGTGGAATGCGCCCTGGCCGCCGAGGCCCGCGAGGGCGATCGCCGATCCGCCCGCGAGCTGGAGCGCCAGGCGCGTCCGCGTCGCGCCGCCCGCGATCGCCGCGGCGTCGGTATGCGGACCGCCGCCGGCCGCGTCCCGCGGGCCCGGGGCGGAGCGCGCTGCACCCGTCTGGTCGCCCGCGCGCGTCGGTCCGCCGGCGGTGCCGGCGCTGAGCGCGGGCGCGACGAGCGCGGCCGCCAGCGCCGGGAGCGGCGCGAGACCGAGGAAGACCCAGCGCCACCCGAGGTGCTCGGCGACGATGCCCGCCAGCGCCGGGCCGACGAGGCCGGGCACGACCCAGGCGCTCGAGAGCGTCGCCAGCATGCGGGGCTGGAGAGCGGTCGCGTAGCCACGCGCGATCGACGCGTACGCGACCGCCGAGAGGAGCCCGCCGCCGAAGCCCTGAGACGCCCGGCCGGCGACGAGCAGCGGCATCGCGGGCGCGAGCCCGCTCACCACGAGCCCGCCCGCGAACAGGACCGTGCCCGCGACGAAGGGCCGCGCCGGCCCGCCGCGGTCGGCCGCGCCGCCGCCGACGGTGATGCCGACCAGGTTCGCGAGCATGAAGGCGCTGAATGTCCATCCGTACCAGGCGAGCCCGTCGAGCTCGGCCGTGGTCGCCGGGAGGACGGTGGCGACGGCGAGCGCCTCGAACGCGGTTGCGACGACGACGAGCACGAGCCCGAGCGTCAGGCGCGCGCGCGGCGGGCTCCAGATCGAGGCGGCGTCGGACACGGCCGTCGTTCTGTCATCGAAGGGCGCGCGCCGCCATGACGCCGGCCGCGCTTGCCCTCCGCGGGCGCGGGTGCTCTCTGGCCGCGTGCACCGGGGCGACGTATGGGCGGTCGTGGCGATCGCCGCCGGGTGGGCTGCGGCCGTGGCGCTCGTCGGTCCGCGCGCCGACGTGCCGATCCTCGACGACTGGTGCTACGCCATCTCCGTCGAGGAGCTGCTGCGCGGCCTGCCGCTTCGCGTGTCGCCGTGGAGCTCGACGTTTCCTCCGGTGCACCTCTGGTGGGGAGCCCTCTTCGCCCGGGTCGGCGGGTTCTCGTTTACGACGCTCCGGCTCTCGACGCTCGCGCTCTGGCTCGCGGGAACGCTCGGCGCCTACGGGACGCTGCGCGCGCTCGGCGTGCGCACCGCCGTCGCGTTCGTCGGCGTGGTCGCCTTCGCGCTCCACCCCGTCGGGTTCGTCCTCGCCTTCAGCTTCATGACCGACGTGCCGTTCGTCGCGCTCTCGTGGCTCGCGCTCTGGGCGCTCAATGTGCAACTGACGGCAGGGAGCGGGCACCGCCAGGCGTGGGTGCGTCTGGCGGTGCCGCTGATCTTCGGGGCGGGCGTCCTGATCGTCTGGCAGATGGTGGT
>WBZR01000639.1_pt2 | contig 15235 bp, 16 predicted proteins | sample 5204231 | NCBI WGS metagenome assembly WBZR01 (sample SAMN12412403, study PRJNA552823) | activated sludge metagenome | isolation source: activated sludge from anammox sidestream of wastewater treatment plant... | place: USA: Virginia | collected 2017-08 | reverse complement strand
CGATGATCCCGTGCTTCGGCAGCGCGTCGAGCGTGTTGCGGAGCACGATCGGCACGATCGGCACGCCGGCCGCCATCGCCATGTGGAAGGCGCCCTTCTTGAAGCGGCCGAGCTGGCCGGTGGCGCTGCGCGTCCCTTCCGGCGCGAGGACCAGCGAAAGCCCCTGGCGGATCGACTCAACGACGGGCTTCAGCGCGGCGACGGCCTTGTCATGGTCGAAGCGGTCGATGAACACGGTCCCCACGGCGGCGAACACCGGTCCGAAGATCGGGTTCCGGCGCACCTCCTGTTTCGCGACCGCGATGATGTCGCGGCGGAGCAGCCGGCAGAGCACGAGCATGTCGATGCCGCTCTGGTGGTTGAAGATGAAGACCGCGGGTCGATGCGACCAGAGATGCTCCTCGCCGACGACCGCGACGTCGACGCCGGCCAACGCCGTCCCGAGCTCGCCCCAGGTGGTGATCGCGATGTTGATCGCGCGCCGCCAGCTCCAGCTCAGCACGGCGGCGGGCACCCCGAGCATGAGCGACGGCACGAGCGCGCCGACCGCGAGCGAGGTGCGCACGACCTCGAGCGGCCCCGGCGTGCCGCGGCTCGTGAAGCGATGCATCGGCCAGCCGCGCGTGACGGCGATCGCGGCGAGGCGGCTCGAGGGGTTCGTCGGCCGCGGCTTCCCGACGATCTCGAGCAGCGGCAGGTCCTCGTCGCTGTCGGTATAGAAGTAGCTCGCGCCGAGATCGATGCCGCGCGCCGCGGCGAACGCACGGGCCGCCGAAGCCTTGCCCTCGCCGTAGCACGTCGGCTCGATGACCCGGCCGGTGAGCTTGCCGTTCTTCACCTCGAGTTGCGTGCAGAGCACGTGCTCGATGCCGAAATCGCGGGCGAGCGGCTCGATCTGATACCGCGTCGCCGACGAGACGAGCGCGATCGTGTGGCCCCGGCGGCGGTGCGCCTGCACGAGCGCGCGCCCTTCCGGGTACACGTCGGCGGCGAGATGCTCGACGAACATGTGCTCCGCGTGCGAGACGAGCTCGGCCTCGTCGACGTCGCGGAGGCGCTCCATGGTGCTCGCCACGAAGCCGGAGAACCCGATCTGCCGTAGCTGGAAGAGCGTCGCCGCGAGCATGGTCTGCACGAAGTGTTTGGCGCTCATGCGGCCGGCGAGCACGTCCTCGCGGATGAAATGGGCCGCCGAGAAGCCCGCGAGCAGCGTGCGATCGAGGTCGAAGAACGCCGCGACTCGGGGTCCGGCAGGACCTGCGTCGATCTCGCGCGTGAGCTCGGCGTGCAGCGTCATGGGAGATGCTCTTGGAGCCTATCCCACAACGGGCCGTCGAGCGCGAGGCGCGAGTAGGGCCCGAGATGCCGCGCGGTTGGCGCTCGCGGCCGGGACCTGGCGAGCAATGCGGTCAGGCCTTCGGCAAGCGGGGCTTGCGGCTCCGCGCGCTGGGACCCGAGCCGTAGTCGCCGAAGGGATCGTCGCGCTCGCGGACGGCCGCGCGAAACCCGGTCTCCTGCGCACGACGCACGAAGTCGAGCCCCTCCTGGGTGTGGCGTGCGATCCCGTCGAAGAGCGTGCCGAGCGTCCGGCTCGAGGTGAGCCCCATGTTCTCCGCCGTCTGATTGCAGAGGAGCTTCAGCATCACGAGCTGATTGGTCGGGAGCCGCGCCATGCGGCGGGCGAACGCCATCGCGCGGGACTGGAGCTCGGCATCGGGAACGGCTTCGAGGACGAGGCCGATGCGCGCCGCCTCCGGCGCGGGGATCTCGTCGCCCGTGAGGAGGTAGCGCTTCGCCTTCTCGAGCCCCATCCGGTAGACCCACATCGCCGTCGTGGGCGTGCCCCACACCCGCGCGGGCGGATAGCCGAACGTGGCCCCCTCGCCCGCGATCACGATGTCGGCGCACAGCACCATGTCGGTGCCGCCGCCGATGCACCATCCCTGGACGGCGGCGATCGTCGGCTTCGCCGCGTACCAGAGCTTCATGTAGACCTCGACGAAACGCCCCATCATACGGAGGTCGCCGACGGAGTCCCACCGCCGCTCGCGTTCCTCCTCGGTCGCCTGAGCGACCGTCGACCAGTCGAGACCGTATCCGGCGCAGAAGGCGGGACCCTCGGCGCGCAGCAGGATCACCCGTACGGCTCGGTCCGCGTCGGCGGCGTCGATGGCCGCCGCGAGCTCGTCGCGGAGCGCCGGCGTGATGGTGTTGTACTCGTCGGGACGCGTGAAGACGATGGAACGGACCCCGTCCGCGGTCTCGGTCCGGAGGGCGGTCATGTCGTCGCCCGCATCGCCAGGGTCCCGGCGCACTCCGCAACGAGCTGCGCGCGCGTGAAGGATCCGGGACGGGCGAGCGAGATCCGCTCGCCGGTGTGCGCGCGGCTCACCATGCGCTCGAAGTGCCCGATGCGGCTCTCGAGGAACGCAGAATGCATCCCGCCCGCGAACCCGTGCGCGTGGAGGCCGCGCTGCACGCGCGTCACGACGCCGATATCCTGCCGATTGGTGCGGTCGATGGCGTCGCGCCGAAAGTCCCGCAGGAGGGCCTGATCGCCGCCGAAATCGAAGCTCCGCGCTACGAGACGGATGCGCTCCGGCCCGAGCGGATCGATGCGCAGATACGAAAACTCTACCGGCCCCAGGACCGGGATGAGATTCGGAAAGACCAGGCCGAAGCGAACGCGGCCCCGCTCCTCGGCGGAGAGGTGCGGAAGCTCGGGAATCATCGCCCGATACTCGGGCTTGATGGACGCATGCGTATAGCTGCCGTGCTCCTCGAAGTGATGCCGCGCGTCCTTCGTCTCGACGAAATCGTTCAGCACGTCGTGGACGACGGCGACGTGGTACCCCTCGAGCCCGTTCTCGACGTAGACCTTCCAGTTGACGTCGACCTCGTAGGCGTACTCGAAGGCGCGCTCCAGCCGGTCGCCGCCATGGCGGGCGAGCGCTTCCGGCAGCTCGCCGATCCACTCCTCGAAGGAAGGCGCGTCGGAATCGAGACAGCCGAACACCATCGGGCCGCAGCACGCGACACGGATCGGTTGCAGGGCGACGGTCGAGAAGTCGCAGGCGAACTCGTCGCGCGACGACGCGCCGACCAGTCGCCCATCGGTCGCGAAGCTCCAGGCGTGATACGGACAGCGGAGCTGCCGTCCGCAGTTGCCGCGCCCGTCGGCGAGGGTGGCGCCGCGATGCGGGCAGGCGTTCAGGAAGCCGCGCACGACGCCGTCGTGACCGCGGAGGACGACGACCGGGCTCGCGCCGATCGCGGCGGCGACGAAATCGCCGCCGTTCCGGAGCTCGTCGAGATCCGCGACATGCACCCAGCTGCGCGCGAAGATCCTCGTCATCTCGGCGTCGAAGACCGCGGGCGAGAAGAACGTCCGCGGCGGCAGCAGTCGCCCGGGCGCGGGCATGGAGAGATCGCACCCGTCGAGAACGAACGGGCTCACGGGCGGCCTCCCCCGAGGACGGTCTTCCAGGCCGCCTCGACGATCGCGCGCAGGCCGGCGAGGTCGCCGTCGTTCTCGATGACGACGTCGGCGTGGCGGCGGCGTTCGGCGTCGTCGAGCTGGGCCGCGACGCGCGCGTCGATCTCGGCGCGGCTCATGGCGCGGTCGGTCGCGAGGCGGGCACGCACGGCGTCGGGCGGGGCGGTCACAACCCAGATCTGATCGACGATCCCGGCGCCCTTCGCCTCGACCAGGATCGGCGCCTCGAGCACGATGGGCCCCGCAAAGCCCGCGTTCCGGCGCTCGGCGATCTCGCGCATGACCTCGCCGAAGATGAGGGGGTGCACGATCGCATTGAGCGCCCCCCGCCGTTCGGCGTCGGAGAAGACGATCGCTCCGAGCTTCTTGCGATCGATCGTACCGTCCGGAGCGACGATCGCGCGGCCGAACGTCTCGACGATGCGCGCGAACCCCTCGCTGCCGGGCGCGTAGACGCGGTGGCCCACCTTGTCGGTGTCGATGACGTGGGCGCCGAGCTCCGCCAGCATGCGCGCGACGACGCTCTTGCCCGATCCGATGCCGCCCGTGAGCCCGATGATCACCGCGCTCTTGTTGCGCAGGTGGAACCGCTCTGCAACAACGCCCGGCCATGGCGGCCGAGGTCGCGCCGGTCGACGGCGGCGTGCGGATGCGCCGCATCCGCTTCGCGGGCGCGGGCGGGGCGGAGGTGCCGGCGATCCTGTGGCAGCCGGCGGACGCGCGGGCTCCCGCGCCCGCCGTCGTGCTCCAACACGGGGCCAACACCAGCAAGGAGGACGCCTACATCCAGGCGCCCGCGCGGCGCTGGGCGAAGCACGGGTGGACCGTGCTCGCGCTCGATCTCGCCGAGCACGGCGAGCGCGCCACGGCGACGCCGAGCGATCCGCTGGTGCGGCGGAGGCTGATCGGCAAGCCGGCCTTCGTCGAACGGAGCGTCGGCGACCTCGCCGCGGGCGTCGACGTCCTGGCCGCCACGCACGGCGTCGACGCCGCTCGCATCGGCTACGTAGGCTTCAGCCTCGGGGGCATGCTCGGCACGGTGTTCGCGGCGCGCGAGCCGCGCATCGCGCCGGCGGCGCCGGCAGGTCGCCGCCGAGGCGACCGACCCGGCCTTCTTCGCGAGCGCCATCGCCCCTCGTCCGTTCCTCATGGTGAACACGCTCGACGACCCGATCTTCCCGCGCGCCGCCGTCGAGACGCTCTTCGCGGCGGCACGCGAACCGAAGGAGCTGCGCTGGCGCCCCGGCACCCACCACCAGTGGGGCGCGGAAATCTACCGCGACGTGTTCGAGTTCCTGCACGCGACCCTGGAGCCTCCCCGCGCCTGACCCGGCGATCTCCGGGAACGGTCGCACGGATGCAATGCGCTCCCACGGTCTCGCAGTTTTGCCGTCGGAAGCGGCGATCCGGAGCGCGAGGGAGTACGCGGTTTCCCGAGGTCTCGCGCGTCCGGCGCTGGCACCGTTCTTGTTAGTCGCATCGAGCGATGGTCATCGACGCCAGCACGTTCACCGACATCACGCGACATCTCCACGGCATCTCGGAAGGGCTGCTCGACGGCATGCGCAAAGTCGTGCATCTGAATCCCGACACGCCGTCGCTCGGTGAGCACGAGCAGCGCGACGAGTGGTTCAAGGCGGTCGAGGCCTTCGTGCGGGTGAACGCCGAGGTGCTGACCCTGGCCGAGCTGCTGCGCGCGCTCCTCGCCGCCAACGGCGAGCTCGCGGATCAGAAGCCCGCGCTCAGCTGAGCGCCCGCTCGCTCACACCAAGCCGCCTTCGGCCGTGTGCTGCGGCGGGGCGAGCACCGTCGGCTCCGGCCCCGCCCGGTTGATGAGGTCGATCATCGCCCGCAAGCGGCCGAACCGCATGCGATTGAAGCGAAACACCAGCCGCGGCAGGTGCGCGATCTCGGGCTCGCCGCGCTCCTCGGGCAGCGCCTCGGCGACCTCGAAGGCTCCCTCCTGGAGGACGTCCCGGAACTCCTCGTTCAGCCGATCGACCAAGGCAAGCGGAAGCGTCGCATTCAGCCGGATCACGAAGCGATCTCCGACGTATCGCGACGAGTGATACACGCGGTAGAAGCCCCGGATCTCGGCGACGGCTTCGTCGATGTCGTCGGTCACCGTAAAGAGGCGCATGTCGTCGGCGGAGACGAGCCCCGGGCGGAGCAGGTGGTCGTCGACGTATCGCTTCCACGTCTTCCACGAGGTCGCACGGGGCGCGTCCAGGAACACGATCGGGAGCGGCCGCGACTTTCCCGTCTGCACGAGGGTCAAGGACTCGAAGCCCTCGTCGTGGGTGCCGAAGCCTCCCGGGAACAGGACGATCGCGTCGGCCTCCTTGATGAACATCAGCTTGCGCGTGAAGAAGTACTTGAAGGTGATGAGCTTCGGGTCGTGGGCGATGAACTCGTTCGCTCCCTGCTCCCACGGCAGCCGGATGTTGACCCCGAAACTGCGCTCGCGCCCGGAGCCCTCCTGACAGGCGCGCATGATGCCGCCCCCGGCCCCGGTCAGCACCATGAATCCTTCGCGGCAGATCCGCTCCGCGAACTCCCTGGCCTGCCGGTAGGCCGCGGAGGTCTCCTTGGTGCGGGCCGACCCGAATGCGCTGACCTTCCGGACGTGCCGGTACGGCGCGAACACCTTGAAGGCGTAGCGCATCTCCTTGAGGGCGGTGTTGATGATCTTGAGGTCGCCGGTCGAGGCATCGTCGCGCACCAGGCGGACGACGGTCGTGAGGATCTCGCGGAGGTACCGTTCCTGTTGCGGCGTGCCGGGAGGACCGGCCTCGGCGAGGATCTGGGCGACGAGTTCCTGGACTGGGGCCGGAAACGTGGGGGCTGGTTGCATGGGCCGATGATACCGGACCCTCCGGGCACGCGGCCACTGGGCTCTCTCTCGGGAGGCTCCCCCGCATGATAAGGGGCGGGCGCATGTCCGGACGCTGGCCGCTACACTGGCGCATCCTCTTCGGGCTCGTGATGGGCGTCGCGACGGGCATCGCCGCGAACGTAGCGGCCGGCGGCACGCCCGGGCTCACCTGGGCGATCGACCACGTGGCGGAGCCGTTCGGGCGCATCTTCCTGCGCCTCATCTTCATGGTCGTCCTGCCGCTCGTGTTCTCGGCGCTCGTGCTCGGCGTCGCCGGCCTCGGCGACCTCGGGCGCCTCGGCCGGATCGGCGCCAAGACCTTCGCCTATACGATCCTCGCCACCGGCCTGTCGGTGGCGATCGGCTTGACGCTCGTGAACGTCCTGCGGCCCGGAGCGGGGCTTCCCGAGGCAACGCGGGCCGCCCTGGCGGCGAGCGCGGGCCGCGGCCCGGCCGTCACGCCGGCGGACGCCCCGGTCGGGCTGCAGGCGGTGCTGGCGATCGTCCCCGAGAACCCGCTGCGCGCCGCGGTGAACGGCGACGTGCTGGCGGTGATGTTCTTCTCGTTGATCCTCGGCATCGGGCTCGCGCTCGCACCGCGAGAGACGGTCGCCCCGCTGATCGCCGTGCTCGAGGGCCTCTACGCGGTCGTGATGCAGGTGATCGACCTCGCGATGCGGCTCGCGCCCTACGGCGTCGCGTGCCTCCTCTTCACGCTCACCGCCCGGCTCGGCGCCGGCGTACTGCGCCAGCTCGCGAGCTACGTCGCGGTGGTGCTGCTCGGGCTGGCGATCCACCAGTTCGGCACCTACGAGCTCATCGTCCGCGTCCTCGGCGGCATGTCACCGCGGCTCTTCTTCCAACGCATCCGCACCGTGATGATCACGGCGTTCTCGACGAGCTCCTCGAACGCGACCCTGCCGCTCGCGCTCACCGTCACCGAGCGCAACCTCGGCGTGCCGCGCGAGATCGCCAACTTCGTGCTCACGCTCGGCTCGACGGCCAACCAGAACGGCACCGCGCTGTTCGAGGGGGTGACCGTGCTGTTCTTGGCGCAATTCTACGGCGTCGAGCTGAGCCTGTCGTCGCAATTGGTCGTGGTGCTGATGTCGATCCTCGCGGGCGTGGGAACCGCGGGGGTTCCCGGCGGCTCGCTGCCCCTGATCGTGCCGGTGCTCGCGACGGTCGGGGTGCCGCCCGAGGGCATCGGCATCATCTTCGGGGTGGACCGCCTGCTCGACATGTGCCGCACGGTGCTCAACGTGAGCGGCGACATCACCGCGGCCGTCGTGGTCGCGCGGTCCGAGGACGCGCTCGCCGTGCCGTTGATCGTCCCGGACGTCGAGTGACGGCCGGCGCGACGCCGGAGGCCGCCAGGCTCAGCGTGGCGCGCGCAAGCGCGTCCCCATCGCCGGAGCGCGGGTGAGATCGATCGCCGTCCACGCCATCGCCAGCGCCCCGTCCATGACGGCGCGGTCCGCGACGGGCGTCGCGCAGTGCGCGGTGAACTCCGGCTGGTGGTTCACCGCCGGGAGCGACTCGATGCCGATCATCGGATGGATCGACGGCAGCGCGAGCGACACGTTTCCCATGTCGGTCGACCCCGCCATGCGCTCGAGCACCGGGCCGAGCTCCGGAAGGACGCGACCGAGCGTGACCGCGTTCCGGCGATACGCGGCGGCGATCTCGGCGTCGACCTTCACCTCCGCGTACGGCGGGTGATCCTGCTTGATCTCGAGCGTGGAGCCGGTCGCGAGCGCTCCCGCCTCGAAGCAGCGCACGACCTTGTCGCGGACCTCGTCGAGCTCGCCGAGCGTCCGAGCGCGGACGATGTAGTGCGCCGCGGTGTGCGCCGGCACGACGTTCGGCGCGTCGCCACCATGCGTGACGATCCCGTGGACGCGGTCCGTCTGCCGGATGTGCTGGCGGAGGCAGCCAATCGCGGTCTGCGCCACGGTCAATGCGTCGGCCGCGTTGACGCCGCGCTCGGGGAACGCCGAGGCGTGCGCCTCCTTGCCCGTATACCGGACCTCGAACTGCGCGCAGGCGAGGAACGGCTGCTCGACGACGTCCACCGGCGCGGGGTGCACCATCATGGCCGCGTGGACGCCGGCGAAGACTCCGCGGTCGAGGAGGAGGATCTTGCCGCCGCCCCCCTCCTCGGCGGGGGTGCCGATCACGCTCACGGTAAGGCCGACGTCGTCGGCGACGCACGCGGCCGCCGACGCGGCGCCGACCGCCATCGCGGCGATCATGTTGTGGCCGCAGGCATGGCCGATGCCGGGAAGCGCGTCGTACTCCGCGCAGAACGCGACGTGCAGCGGGCCGCTCCCCGCGCGCGCCACGAAGGCGGTCGGCAGCTCCCCGACGCCGCGCGTGACCTCGAAGCCGGCGTCGGCGAGGTCGTCGCAGAGCCATCCGGCCGCGCGCTCCTCCTCGAACCCCAGCTCGGGATGCGCGTGGATGCGGTGACTGAGCGCGACGAGGTCCTCGCGCCGATTCTCGAGGCGCTCACGCGCGCCGGCCTTGGCGTCCATGGGATGTCTCCTCTCGGAATGGCTACTTCTTGACCGATCCCGGTCCGTCGAGCACCGCGACGATGCGGAGCGGCGCGCCGCTCCCCCCGGCGATCTTCATCGGTAACGCGATCACGGTGAAGCCCTTCGCCGGCAGGCGCTCCAGGTTCGCGACGTTCTCGAACGCCGGCACCCCGCGCCGGAAGAGCGCGACGTGGCTCTCGAAGCGCTTCGACTGGCCGTAGTCGATGCTCGCCGTGTCGAGCCCGACCGCGTGGACCTTGCGGGTATCGGCGAGCCATGCGGCCGCATGCGGCAAGAGGCCCGGGAAGTGCAGCTGCGCGACCGCGGCCTCGCCGCGCTCCTCCGTGCCGAGGTACCGCCGTCGGTCGGGCCAGTGCGCGCCGAATCCCGTGTGGAGCAGAACGATCGCCCCTGGCGGGATGAGGCCGTGCGCTCGTTCCCACGCGAGGAGATCGTCGACGCTCACCTGATGATCGCGGCTCGCGGCGACGGCTGCGCGCACGTCGATCACGACGCCCGGGCCGATCAACCGCTCGAGCGGCACGGCGTCGACCGACTCGCCTTCCGCCCAGAAATGCAGCGGAGCGTCGAGGTGCGTCCCGCCGTGCTCGGGTGCGGCGAGCGCGTTGCTCGCATAGTAGTAGCCCTCCTCCGTCACCCCCGCGCGCTCGGGCGACAGGACGAAGCCCGTCGCCTCGGTCGGCCAGTAGATGGTTTGCGCCCCGAAGGCGTGCGTGAGGTCGACGATGCGACCGCGAAGCGGCGCCGCGTCCGCGCGCGACGCGAGGAAGGCGCCGGCGGCCAGGCACTGTCGTCCAACGAAAAAGCCCCGGGGGCCGAAGCCCCCGGGGCCGTAACCGGATGGGTCAGTGCGCGGGCGCGAACGCCTTACGCAGCTTTGGTGACGTTGGAGGCCTGCAGACCCTTCGGGCCCTTGGTGATCTCGAACTCGACCTTCTGACCCTCTTCGAGCGTTCGGAACCCCTCGCCCGAGATCGCCGAGTAGTGCACGAACACGTCCTCGCCATTCTCCTGGCGGATGAAGCCGAAGCCCTTCTCGGGATTGAACCACTTCACGTGACCGACAGCCATAATCTCCCCTCCTTTCGTCCGTTAGACTCGTCATCGAGGGAAGATTCGCTGCCATAAGACAAAGCCGCGGCAAGTTTCGCCACGGCCGTTCCACGGACGTACTACCTTCACCTCACGACTGCGCGCCCTCCTAGCAACTCGATTTTCGCATTGCAAGTGATACTTGCAGCGGCGAACGCCGCTCTACCAGAGACGGCGATGCGGTCGCGACGACCTCCCGACGATCGTCAACGGACGCTCGACCTGCGCGGCCGCGCGCCGCGGCGTCAACCGGAGAACCTTGTGCGCCGGCGCCGCGGACGTCGCCGCGACCAAGCTCGCCCGCACCGTCTCGATGTCCCGCTCGCCGAGCGGGGCCGGCGCGGCCACGCTCTCGATCAGACGCGCGAGGCGCGGCACCTGGACGATCTTCACGCCGCGGATCTCCTGCCCGACGGCGACGAGAGCGCGCGTGAAGCACAGCACCGCGTGCACGGGCACCGGCCGCCCGAGCGCGCCGCGCGCCCGATCGGCGACGCGCAGCGCCTCGACGCGACAGTCCTCCACGAGGTTTCGCCACGGGAGACGCGCGTTCACGAAGAGCCTCTGGTCGGACGCGGTGATCCGGCCGCCGTCGTTGCTCGACACGATGAGGAACACGCCATTCGGACCGATCGCGACGTGCCGATCGCGTTCGGTGAGCGTCGGCTCGCGCGTCACGACGCGGTACGCGGGACGCAGCGTCGCGAGCGCGCGCTTGACGTTCACGCCGAGCTCGTAGGCCCGCCAGTCCCGCCAGACCCTTGCCGCCGTGCGCGTCGCGTCGACGAGCGCGACCCCGAAGATCGGCAGGAGCGCCAGGGCCGCGAAGGGCGCCCAAGCGCCTTGCGCCGTGAGCGCGACGAGCGCGGTCGCGACCGCCAGGGTCACGTAGACACCGGCCGCGCAACGCACCTCGGTGCGGTCGAACGGCGGGGTACGCGGGACGGGCTCGGCCATCTCCCAGGCCCGGCAGCAACTGTCATGCCAGGCGGGAGGCAGGCGCCCGGCCACCGGAACCACGCGAACGACCGATGCTCCGACGCCGGGGGCGCCGGGAAGGCATCGGCGCGAACGGCACAAAACTGCCGCATCACCGACGGGCGAACGTCAATACCGGTCGTACGCCTCGGCGAGCAGCTCGACGACGTGGCGCACCGGGATCGCGAGCGCGGCGGCGCGCAGGCCGGCCGCGAGCTGGAGCGCGCACCCGGCGTTCGCCGTCGCGACGAGGTCGACGCCGCTCGCCCGGATGGCGGCCACCTTCCGCGCCACCAGCGTGCGGGCCATCGCCGGCTGCATGACGTTGTAGTGGCCCGCGCTCCCGCAGCAGAGATCCTCGTCCTCCATCGCGACCAGCGTGACGCCGGGAATGGCGGCGAGGAGCGCGCGCGGCGCGTCCCGGATGCCCTGTGCATGGGCGAGATGACACGGATCGTGATAGGCGACCCGCCGCGGCGGAAGCGCCGCCGGAACGCGAAGCGGCCGCGACGCCAGGAGCTCCGTCGCATCGCGGACGCGGTGCGCGACGCTCGCCGCCGCGGCCGCGCGCGCCGGATCCTCCGTGAAGAGCGCGCCCCATCCCTTCATCATCGCGCCGCACCCGGCCGCCGTCACCACGATCGGCGGGCCGTCGTCCGTCGGGGCCGCCGCGACGAGCGCGTCGAGCGTCCGACGCGCCGCAGCGAGCGCGGCCCCGCGCTCGCCGGCGTGCAGGGCGAGCGCACCGCAGCACCCGACGGCGGGGGGGACGATCACGCGCCACCCGTTCGCCGCCAGCACGCGCGCCGTGCTCCGCACGGTGTCGCCGCAGAGTTCCGGCATCACGCAGCCGGGCACGAGGTGGACGGGCGCCGCACGCGCATCGCCCGCCGCGATCGCCGACGGCGGCGCGGCGCGCGGCGGAACCGACGTCGGCAGCAGGCGCGCGCCTGGGACCACGCGCGCGGCGAGCGCGCGGCCGCTCGCGAGCAGGCCGAGCCGATCGAGCGCCCGCAGCGGCGTCACGAGCGCGCGCAGGAGTCGCGGCGTCGTGAGCGCGCGGACGATGAGGCGCCGCCGCCACCGCTCCGGGAGCGGACGTCGGTAGCGCGCTTCGACCCACGGCCGCACGGCTTCGATGAGCTCGCCGTAGGCGACCCCGGACGGACAGGCCGTCTCGCAGCCACGACACCCGAGGCAGCGATCGAGATAGCCGACGGCGTCGGCATCGAGCGTGAGCCGCCCCTCCTGCAGCGCGCGCATGAGATGGATGCGTCCGCGCGGAGAATCCGCCTCGGTTCCGAGCGTGAGGTAGGTCGGACACGCGGTCTGGCAGAGACCGCAATGCACGCAGTCGAGCAATCGCTCCGTCGGCACGAAGCCGCCGGGCGGGAGGGCAGCGCGACGTCCGTGCGCCATCAGATCCGCCCCACAAAGCGGCCCGGCGCCAGCACGCCGACGGGATCGAGCGCGGCCTTCATCCGGCGCATGAGCGGCAGCGCGGCCGGCATCGGCCGCCATACCGCGATGCCCGACGCGAGCGCGAGCGGCCACCGCTCGACGACGAGGTGCGCCGCGTGGGCGACGGCGACGCGCGCGAGCTCGGCAAGCGTCGCCGCGGCCCCTTCGGCCTCCGCGACCTCCAGCAACGCGATCCCGCGCCGCGGATCGGCGTGCCACGCGCCCCGCAGGCGCGCGACGGCGGCGCGCGCGCCGCGCACGAGCGCGTCGAGTCGCGACGGCAGGCAGGCGAATCGAACCGCCAGTCGGCCGGCGCCGGAGACCGGGAAGTCTCGCACCATCGAGAAGCGCGCGGCGACGGCGGGATCGGCGGCGTCCGCGTCGAGCTCGACCTCGGCGCCGTGGCGCCGCGCGAGCTCGCGCACCCGCGCGCGCTGCGCGCCGACGTCGGCCTCGACGCCGCCGAGGCGCACGACGACGGCCGCGGTGTCCGGCCCGCTTCCGAGCGGGCCCGCCACGGCCACGGCGAGGGCCCCTTCGACCGCGGCGCCGAGCGCGAGCCCGGCCGACGCGGTGCGGCCGCGGAGCACGAGACCGTGCTGGCGCTCGGGGAGGGGCCGCACCTTGAACGTGGCGTCGGTGACCACGGCGAGCGAGCCGAGCGAGCCGATGAAGAGCTTCATGAGATCGTAGCCGGCGACGTTCTTCACCACGCGACCGCCGCCGCGCGCGCGCACGCCGTCCGCGGTCACGACGCCGATTCCGATGACCACGTCGCGCACCCGCCCTTGCGAGGCCGCGAGCCACCCGGAGCGGTCGGCCGCCAGGAGCCCGCCGACGGTCGTGGCCGCGGGCAGCGGCGGCTCGATCGCGAGCCACTGGCCTTCGCGCGCCAGCGCCGCGGACAACTCGGCCAACGTGACGCCGGCCTCGACGGTGACCGTCATGTCGGCGGGCGCGTAGTCGAGGAGGCGCGCCAGGCGGTCGGTCACCAGCGCGACGTCGTAGCGGGTCGGGGCGTGGCCGAGGTCGCGGTGGGCGCCCCGCCCGAGCGGCACGAGCGCACCGCCCGCCGCGGCGACCGCGCCGACCGTCGCCGCGAGCTCGTCGGCGGCGGCGGGACGCGCGACCAGTGCCGGCGTCACGCCCCCGACGATCCACGCGGCGCGCGCCTCGTCCGCCGCGTCGACCGAGCAACCGAGCCGCGCGGCGACGGCCGCGGCGACCGCCGGCGGCGGAGAGCCCGCCGTCACAGCGCGGCTCGCCGGCGCGGCGCGCGCGGTTCGACGCACCCGCCCGGCGTCGGGAAGATCTTCCCCGGATTGGCGCGCCCGTCGGGATCGAAGACGCCGCGCACACGCCGCATGAGCGCGAGATCGTCGGTGCCGAACGCGAGAGCGAGCTCGGCCATCTTCTCGACGCCGATGCCGTGCTCACCCGTCACGCTGCCGCCGAGCTCGAGACACGCGCGCAGGATGTCGCGTCCGGCCGCGAGGGCGCGCGCCGCCTCCTCGGGATCGCGCTCGTCGTAGAGCACGATCGGATGGATGTTGCCGTCCCCGGCGTGGAACACGTTGCCGATGCGGAGCCCGTAGCGCGCCGCAGCGTCCTCGATGCGCGCGAGGATCTCCGGGAGCCGCGTGCGCGGCACGACGCCGTCCTGCGTGCAGTAGCTCGGGGACAGCCGCCCGACGGCGCCGAACGCGCGCTTGCGACTCGTCCAGAGCGCGGCGCGCGCCGCGGCGTCGACCGCCCGCCGCACCTCACGCGCGCCGTCCCGGCGGCAGAGATCCTCGATCCGTTGCGCCGTCGCGGGAAGCCCGGCGGCGTCCCCGTCGATCTCGATGATGAGCACGGCGCCGGCATCGGTCGGGAAGCCGACGCGAAAGGCCGCCTCCACGGCCGCCACGATCGTCCGGTCCATCATCTCGAGCGCGGCCGGGACGATGCCGGCCGCGATGATCGCCGACACCGTCGCGCTCGCCTCGGCCACCGTCGCAAACACCGCGAGCAGCGTCACCACGGACTCGGGCAGCGGCACGAGGCGCAGCGTCGCCGCCGTCACGATGCCCATCGTACCCTCCGCGCCGCACACGACGCCGGTGAGATCGTAGCCGACGCCGTCGTCGACGCCGTCGCCGAGCGGCACCACCTCGCCGTCCGGTAGGACGAGCTCCACCGCCAGGACGTGATTGGTCGTCACGCCGTACTTCAAGGTGTGCGGTCCGCCCGAGTTCTCGGCGACGTTGCCCCCGATCGTGCAGGCGTTCTGGCTCGACGGATCGGGCGCGTAGTGCAGACCCGCCGCCCGCACGACGCGCGACACCTCCGCGTTCACGACGCCGGCCTCCGCGGTCACGCGCCGATTCGGAACGTCGATCGCGCGAATGGCCCGCATCCGGCTCGTGCCGACGACGAGTCGCGCCGGGGCCGCGAGGCACCCGCCCGAGAGCCCGGTGCCCGCGCCACGTGGTACGAACGGCACCCCGGCCCGCCACGCGGCGCGGAGGACGCGCGCGACCTCGTCGGTCGACCGCGGCAGCACGACGAGATCCGGCACCGCGCGCTCCAGGGTGTATCCGTCGCATTCGTAGACGGTCCGCGCCGCGGCGTCCGCGATCACGCCGTCCGAGCCCACGATCGCGGCGAGTTCCCGCGCCAGCGCGGGCGATGGCGCGATCGACGTTGACACCGCGCGACGATACCACAATAAGCACCGAGCGCGCCGCCCGGCGCGCTCGCGAGATGCGACACCTCACGAGGCCCATGATG
>WBZR01003221.1_pt1 | contig 15238 bp, 16 predicted proteins | sample 5204231 | NCBI WGS metagenome assembly WBZR01 (sample SAMN12412403, study PRJNA552823) | activated sludge metagenome | isolation source: activated sludge from anammox sidestream of wastewater treatment plant... | place: USA: Virginia | collected 2017-08 | reverse complement strand
GGCGCGGTGTCGAGCTGCGGCGCTTCCACGACGAGCTCATCGCGATGTCGCCCTTGCCGAGCTTCACCCCGGCCAGCCCGATCCCCTGGCGCCCGGGTGAGCAGGGCCTGGGGCTTCCCGCCGGCAAGCTGACCGCCAGCCGGCGCCTCGGTGCAGGACTGGCCCAGTCGGCGTTGGCGGGGCGGCGCACCTCGATACGCTACCGCGCCGGCGGGGAGACGCTGCGGCTGCGTGCCGCAGGGCCGGCGCGGCCGCTGAAGCTGCTGCTGCAGGAGTGGCGGATCCCGCCGTGGCTGCGCGATCGGCTGCCGCTGCTGTACCTCGAGGATGCGCTGGCGGCGGTGGCCGACCGGGCGGTTGCCGCGGAATTCCAGGCGGGGCCCGGCGCGGAGGGCTGGGAGCTGGAGTGGACCTGGAACGCGGCGCACGCGCCGCCGTGACGCGCGGCTACTCGCCGCGGGTGGTGAATTTGAAGGTCAGATCGCCGACGTCGATGATGTCGCCATCGGCGAGCGGCGCGTTCTTGATCTTGCGGTCGTTGACGAACACGCCATTCAGCGACTCCATGTCCGTGATCTCGTAGACGCCATCCTTGCGCAGGGAGATCTGGGCATGCCGGCGCGAGATCGATGGATGCTTCAGGACGACCTCGTTGCGCTCGGTGCCGCGTCCGATGCGGCAGGGCGTATGCAGGATCTCGTGACGAATCCCATCGCCGCCCTGCTGCAGCAGATAGACGTGGCTGGAGGCCGCCGGGACGCCGGGTATCGCCACGGCTGCCGCGGCCTTCAGCGGCGCCGAGCCGCGGCGGCGGCGCTGGAGCCGGCTGTAGATGACCAGCGCCGCCAGTACCCCCAGCAGGAAGGCAGCCGGGATGGCGTACCAGACGCCCTCGGCGGCGCCGGAGGCCGGGCCCGTTCCCACGCCCATGTCCCCGGCCCATGCCACGGTCGCGAGCGCCACCGCTGCCAGGGCGGCGACGGGCACGAACTGCCGGGTGAGGCTGTAATGCGTTGATATCATCGCTGAAAACTCCAACGCCAAGCATAACAGAGACGGCGCGCCGCGCGACGGCGTATGCCGCGCGGCCGAAATCGCTGCCCTTCCGGGACGCGCTACTTCTCCGGGAACAGCGGGTCAGGCATGTCGAAGAACTGCAGATCGACCTCGAGCCTGCCCGTCACCGCGTTGCGGACGAAATCCGTCTCCCCGAGCTGCGGCAGGTTCTTGCGCAGCTTCTTGCTCGCCTCGTTGAGCTTGTTGTGCAGAGCCGGCGTGTAGGGAATCTTGTACGCGCGGGGGATGTTCTTGCCGATCTGCTGCTCCATGTCGGTCAGCCAGAGATAGATTGTGCCCTTGGCCTGCGTGTTCTTGTTGGGCTCATCGACGTGGATGCCGATCAGGTTGAAACGCTTCGGCAGCCTGATCCCGGTCGGCCAGCCGATGAGGGGCGAGTAGGAGATGGCGGTCGAATACGTGAGTGCCGCGACGCCGACGATCGCCAGCCCCTTGATCGTCCAGTTCCAGCGCGTGCGCGTCAGCAGCACGAGGAGCAGCAGCGCGAGCACGAGGTAGGCGAAGGTCATCCCGGTCAATCCCCAGTTCATGGTTTGGTGTCTTCCCGTGAAAGCGGTTGCGCGTCCGCGGCAGGTGGTCTCGTCGGTCTCCGGCCGGTCCTAGGGCGCCGGTGGCGGCGGAGCGTCGGCGCCCGCGGGCGCCTGCATCTCGGCGGTCTTCGACGGCGGCGCCTCGGGCGCGGCGTCGAAGAACTTCACCGTGTACTTGTGCGCCTTCGCGCCCTGGCGCTCCTCACCGGGCTTGCCCATCTTCCTCAGATCCATCTCGTCGCCCGAGACCGCCTCGCCGACCTGCGGCACGTTCTTCTGCAGCTTGGCGCGCGCCTCCTTGGCACGGGCGTGCAGCTCCGGCTCGTAATCGAGCCGGTAGGCGCGCGGCACGATGTTGTTGCTGGTCTTGTCGGTCACCCAGAAAAAGACGTTGCCCCTGGCGCCGGTGATCCTGTCGGGTTCCTGCACGTAGAGCGCGATGAGACCGAAGCGCTTCGGCAGGTCGTCGCTGGATGGCCAGCCGAGCAGCGGCGGAAAGGAGAAGTAGAGCGCGAGGTAGGCCGCGGAAGCGGCCACGAGCAGCAGCGCCTTCATCAGCCAGGACAGCGTAGAGAAGATGTTGAGCCCGGCGAGCACCGCCGCCAGCACGACGTATGCGGCCATCAGTTGCGCTATTCCCAGAGTCATGCCGGCCTCAGCTCCTGTGGAAGATGCGGGTGGTGAGCGACTTCTCGATGTGGTTGATGTTCGACAGCTTTCCGTCCTGATCGATGGTGAAGCGCACGGCCGTCTTCTCGTCGCCGGGCTTCTGGAGCTTGAGGGTGCCGTAGTAGATCACCTCGAGCTGCGGGTTCACCTTGTCGACGCGCACGTTGACGTCCACGGGCTTGTTGTCCTCGGAGCCATAGTAAAAGATGTTGACGACGTACTCGCCCACGACGGTTCCGCGTATGGTTACCACCTCCTGGTTGAGCGGGTTCTGCACCGTCTGCCCGTTGATCGTCAGCGTGTCGTTGACGTTGCCGCGATCGTCGCGGTCCAGGTGGATCAGCCCGGCCTCCTTGCTCTGGAACCAGACCAGGTTGCCGTCCGGCTCCTCCACCCAGGTGTCGATGTCGTTCGGATTGTTGTCCGGCCACTGCACCGTGATGATGTACTCGGCCTTCGGATCGATGATGCCCTTCTTCGCCACCGGGTTCATGAAGATGACCGAGAGGATGAAGAAGAAGGTCAGCGCCTGGATGATCTTGAACAGCACCGCCGTTATCGGGTCGAACGGCTGCTGAAACTTCGACTTGGAGCTGAGGCGGAGCGGCATATCGCAGGGCGAAGCAGGTACTACGAATCTGCTTTCAGCCGTGGCCAGAGGCGCACTTCAGTCAGGTCGATGGTGTTTTCCAGAAGTTCATCCAGCCCGCGGCCGAGGAGATAGTACGGCACCGAAAGCAGAATGCCGCACACCAGGCTGACCAGCGTCGTGTTCAGCGCCGTGCTCATGCCGTGACTCATCTGCTTGAGCACCCGCTGCATCATGCTGGCGTCGAGCAGCTCCTGCTGCGACACCGAGCCCAGCATCCAGATGAAGCCGATCAGGGTTCCCAGGAACCCGACCTTCAGGTTGAAATCGATCAGGAACCAGCCGAACTCGTTGGCGCCCCGGATCTTGGAGGCATAGGCCTCGAGGATGTCGTTGCGCGACTCCGCGGGCTTGCCGGCCTCCGCGTTCAGCTGCTTGGTGCGCACCAGGTCGAGCAGATAGCGCGAGATGAAGCCGTCTGGCAGGGTGCCGCCGCCGACCTGAACGCGTCCGTGCGCGACGCTGACCGGGGCCTCGGCGCTCTGGCTGTCCAGCACGTGGCGCGACCGCGCGAGCAGGTTGAGCTCACCCGACAGCACCCAGGTGCGCCACATGGAGTGGACCACGCCCACGGCGTAGATGGCGATGACGGCGACGCAGATGAAGCTGTGATCGTTCTCGACCATCTCCTGTATCAGGCCGTTGTCCCAGCTGACGACGAGACCGAAGGCAATCAGGCCGGTGGTCAGCAGCCACACGAGAAACAGGAAATGTTCGGTCTTGTACATGGTGCGTCCGGCTCTTCTGGACTGTTCGATGTCGCCAGCGCACGGGGCTGGACTTACGGTTCGCGACGGGGTCGGCTGCGGAGTATACACGCACAGTTGCGGTACGCGGCAAGTCGAACTCCGCCCGCGCAGGCGGAGCCGGTGCCCGGCGCTCCGGGGCGATACCGGCCGGCCGGCTACGGCGCGGGCGCCCTCGCCGGCACCGCGGTCACGGGGGCGTCCTGCTCCAGCGCGAAGGCGGCGATCTCCCGCAGTGTCGCGTTCATCCGTCGCGCGAAGGCCACCACGCGCGCATCCGGATGATTTTCGGGCAGAAGAATGACGCTGATGACGGTCTGGCCGGCGGCGGCGTGGACGGCCATGCGGCAGGGCATCATGGCGATGTAGCCCGGGTCGTACTCCAGCACCTCGCGGGCCACCTCGAGGCTGCAGAAGTGGATGACCTCCATGTCCGGGAAGTTCCCGTAGCCGCGCTCACGCATCGCGGAACCGACCTTGTTGTAGCCGGTGATGCGGAAGTTGCGGTCGGTGATCGCGAACTCCAGCTCCTCGACCACATCGGCGTAGGGCTTGTCCGTGACATAGCGGACCACCGCACCGGTGCCCTCCGGGGCGGCCGCGGGCGGAGGCTTGGAGCATGCCGCCCCCAGCAGGAGCAGCAGCACGAGCAGCGCGAGGCGCATGGCCGCGGGTGCGGATTACTCGCTGATGACGACCCTGGTGCCCACGTCCACGTACCGCATGACCTCCTCGACCTGCTCGTTGGTGAGCGCGATGCAGCCCTCCGTCCAGTCGCTGCCGAGGTGCAGGTAGAGCCGATCCCCGCTCTCGTCGCCCAGCCCGTGGATGCCGATGGCCCCGCCGAGCGGGGTGTCCTGCGGCGGGATCTGGCCGCTGTTGGAGGCCGCCACGATCGCGTCGAACTCCGGGCGGGTGATGATCTTGTGCTTCAGGCCGTAGAAGGCGTCCTTGATGTTCGGATAGCTCAGCCGCAGGAAGCGGTGAAACTTCTCGCTGTCCTTCAACTCCACGATCCGGTAGATTCCCACCGGGGTCTTGCGGTCGCCCATCATTCTCTTGTCGCCCCTGCCGCCCTTGCCGGAGGCGACGCGAAACCGCTTCTCGACCTTGCCGTCGTGCTTGATGAGCAGCAGGCGCTGCGACTTGATGACCTGGATCTCGTAGGTGTCGCGCGGGGCGGCGGCGGCCTGGATCGGCGCCGACGTCAGTACGGCCAGCGCGATGGCCAGCAGCGCGGCGGTGAGGTGTGTGGATGTCCTGCCCGGCATGCGATTCTGGTAATTTGAATTCTCAAAATACAGCGTTAACTGTGTGCCTGACGGCATATTATCGCAAAAAAAGAGCGCGACGAAGCCCTCTCGCGCACCGGCCCATGTCCGCCATGAAATCCTCTAGCAAGCGGAGTTCCAAGGATGCAAACCCGGATTGATCGTGGAACCCCCGGCAGCGAGGGCGCGGAAGTTCCGGTCCGCTACACCGCCCCCGCGATGCTGCTGCACTGGGTCACGGCCGTGCTCGTCCTCTTTCTTTTCGGCCTGGGCTGGTACATGGTCGAGCTGCCGAAGGGGCCGGAGCGGGGCGCGAATTTCGCGCTGCACAAATCGGTGGGGATCCTGGTGTTCCTGCTGACCATAGGCCGCCTGTACTGGCGCCTGCACCATCCGGCGCCGTCGCTGCCCTCGTGGATACCCGCCTGGCAGCAGCGGCTGGTGCAATTCGTCCACCGGTCGTTCTACGCGATGCTCTTCGTGCATCCGTCCTTCGGATACCTGTCGGCGGAGTTCGCCGGCTACGGCACCAAGTTCTTCGGCATTCCGCTGTACAACTGGGGCTGGAAGGATCAGGCGATCAACGAGTTCTTCACCGAGTGCCACGAGGTGACCGGCATCCTGCTGCTCATCCTCGTCATCTGCCATCTGGCCGGCGCCATCTCGCATCTGCTGAAGAAGGGCGACCGGATGGTCCGGCGCATGCTGCCCTGGTGAGCGGCGGCATGCCCGCCCGAACCCGATGAGGATCCGCCCGCGGCGCCGCTAGGGCCGGGCGGATCGCAGGAGTTCCGCCACCTCGGGGTGCGCCGCATCGGTGGCGATGTCGGCGGCGGTCTTGCCGCGATCGTCGCGCAGCGACGGGTCCGCGCCGCGGCCCAGCAGCAGCTCGGCGGTCCCGGCGTGGCCTTGGCCGGCAGCCCACATCAGCGCCGTCAGGTCGTGCCGGCCGCGGGCGTTGACCTCGACGCCGTGGTCAAGCAGCGAACGCACGCACTCCGAGCATCCCTCGCCGGCCGCGTACACCATCGCGGTCTTCTCGAGCTGATCCCGCGCCGCCGGATCCGCGCCGTGGGCGAGCAGGTATTCGACGATCTCGGCCTTCGCCCCGTAACAGGCCGCCATGAGCGGCGTGGTCTTGTCGAGGGCTGGGAGATTCACGTCGGCGCCCTTCTCGACCAGGAATTCGACCACCGGGGCATTGCCGGCCGCGGCGAACATGTGCAGCGGCGTCCTGCCGACGCGGTTGCGCGAGTTCGGACTGGCGCCGTTGTTCACCAGCAGTCGTACCCGCTCGGCATCGCCCTGGCGGGCATAGTCGAGCAACTGCGCGTTCAACGTCTTGTCCGAGACTTGGGCTGTCCCGCCCGACGGCAACGCGGCCGCCAGGATCGACAGCAGCAGAAGGTGGCCGGTCACGGTTCCCCTCATGGCGTATTCACGACGCGGTGCAGCATCTGTGGTACCTCACGAACGATGAGTCTGTCTTTGAAAGCGTGCCAGGAAGTTTTCCTTGTACTAGTATGACAAGAGCGCCGTGCCATGGTGAAATTTTCACAGTTTCGCTGACGAGGCGCTACAGGCCATACGCAGTCAGATACCTATAAACTCAAGCGGAGGGCATATGCAATACAAGAAAATGAGATTGGCAATCCTGACGGCGCTACTGACGGGAGGCATGGGAACCGCCTACGCCGGAGGCGCGGAAACCGAGGCTGCCACGCGCGTACTGCAGCCGGTGCCGAAGGACATCAACATATCACAGGACATGCTCGACAAGGCTGACGGGGATTCCAGCAACTGGATCCACTCGAACATGTCCTACGCCAACAGCCGCTACTATCCGGCCGATCAGATCAATACCGGCAACGTCGCGCAACTGAAGCCCGCGTTCGTTTTCCAGACGGCGGTCCTGGAGTCCATGGAGACCTCCCCGATCGTCGTCGACGGCGTCATGTTCCTGACCACCTCGTTCAACCACGTGTACGCGATCAACGCGACGACGGGCGAGGAGTACTGGCACTACAAGCACAAGATGGGCCCGGTCACCACCTATTGCTGCGGCCCGAACAACCGCGGCGTCGCGGTCTCCGGCGGCACGCTGTACATGGGTACCCTGGACGCGAAGCTGATCGCGCTCGATGCCAAGACAGGCAAGCCGCTGTGGGAGACCCAGATCGCCGATCCCGAGCTCGGTTATTCCGAGACCATGGCGCCGGTGGTCGCCGACGGCAAGGTGCTCATCGGCACCAACGGCGGCGAATACGGCATACGCGGCTTCGTGAAGGCGTTCAACGCCGCCGACGGCAAGGAGCTGTGGACCTTCCACACCATACCCGAGAAGGGGCAGGAGGGCGTGTGGGCCAAGAACGATGCCACGGGCCGAGACATGCTGCGCAACATCGAGAAGGAGAAGGCGGATCTCGCGGCCAAGGGCGGGGATTTCTACAAGACCCTGGGCGGCGGCGTGTGGATGACCCCGGCGGTGGACCGCGCCACCAAGACGGTCTACTTCGTGGTCGGCAACCCCTCGCCCGATCTCTACGGCGAGATCCGTCCGGGCGACAATCTCTACACCGACTCCATAGTCGCGGTCGACCTGGAGACCGGCGCCTACAAGGCCCATTTCCAGTACATCGCGCACGACGTATGGGATCTCGACGCGGTCAGTCCCGTCATTCTCACCGAGGCGGCGGACAAGGACGGCAAGATGGTCCCGGTCGCCATCCATGGCGGCAAGACGGGTCACATCTACGTGCACAACCGCAATGACCTCAGCCTGGTGCGATTCTCTGAGGCGATGGTGCCGCAGGAGAACATGTGGGTGCTGCCGACGCCGGAGGGCGCGCGCATGCTGCCCGGTGCCAACGGCGGCGTGGAGTGGAACCCGCTGGCGATCAATCCCAAGCTGCGGATGGCATACGCGGCCAACCTGCATCAGCCGATGACCTACCACGTGGAGGCCTCCGAGTATCCCGGCGGCAAGCTGTGGCTGGGCGGCGCCTTCAAGGTCATCCCGGGCGAGGAGCAGGCCGGATACCTGGTCAGCGTGAATCTCGACACCGGCAAGGTGGCCTGGAAGGTCAAGACGCCGCAGCCGCTGATGGGCGGCGTGCTGGCCACGGGCGGCAATCTGGTGTTCAACGGCGAGGGCAACGGCTGGTTCAAGGCCTTCGACGCGAGCAACGGGACCGAGCTGTGGAAGTTCCAGTGCGGTGCGGGCGTGAACGCCCCGGCGGTGTCCTACACGGCGGACGGCAAGCAGTACGTCGCGGTCGCGGCGGGCGGCAACACCCAGCTCGACTTCAAGCGTGGCAACAGCGTGTTCGTCTTCGCTCTGCCCTGAGACACCGAAATCCGTTTCGGAACCGCGCCACGCCGGGTGGGTCTTACCCGGCGTGGTTTTTCTGCCTCGGGGAGAGGGTTTTTCTGATGACGAGATTCACCATGCTGGCAGCGGCCGGCCTGAGTCTGCTGGCCTTCAACGTGCATGCAGATACCGCCGCGGGGCAGGAAAAGGCCGCGGTCTGCGCCGCGTGCCACGGTCCGGATGGCAACTCCACCAACCCGCAGTATCCGAAGCTCGCCGGGCAGACCGCCCGCTACCTGTACCTGCAGTTGAAGGATTTCAAGGAGGGCCGGCGCAGCGATCCGCAGATGTCGCCGATGGCGGCCAACCTGTCGAAGGAGGACATGCACGCGCTTGCCGAGTACTTCGCCGCGCAGAAGCAGGCGCCCAGCACCTACAGCGTGGACGGGACGAAGGTCAACGAAGGCAGGGCGATCGCGGATGCCGCGCTGTGCACGATGTGCCACCTCGGCGGTTTTTCCGGACAGAACGAGGTCCCGCGCGTGGCCGGCCAGCACTACGAGTACATCGTCAAGCAGCTCACGGACTTTCGCGAGAAGCGGCGCACCAACGACGCCGGCAACATGACCAGCGTCTCGCGCGGACTCAGCGACGAGGACATCGACAAGCTCGCGCAGTACATCACCAACCTGAATTGACGCGCGCGCGGCGGCGCCGAAATGACGAAGGGACCACCGGTGCCTTCGTGATTCCAGCCCCCAGGCGACCTCCTCAGCGGTTGCTGATGCACATCCTCCCCTCGAAGCCGGAACCGACGCCGCTGCAGGCAGGGGTTTCCCGGGTCATCCTGACTGCCTCACGGTTGAGCAGGTGGGACAGGCGCACGGTGATGTACGCAGCCGCGGTGCCCGCGTCCGACCGACCGGCCAGGGCGTCGCAAAAACAAGGAGTTGAGGGTCAGACGACGCGGTCTGCGGGCACGCTGTGAGGGCGCCGGGCGGCACCGGTGGTTGCTGGCGGCCGGGCGCGTGGCTGTTGGCAGCGCCTCGGTGCGCACGGGGCCCTCCGGTGCAATCGCTTGCGAAACGCGGGTTTATACTGGCGCACATGCCGCTCGCCCGTTTGCGTTCCCTGCGCAGCCTGCTACTCGCCCATGAGCTCGCCTTCCTGTTCCTGGTCATCGTGACCGGGGCGCTGGGCGGTGTGTGGGCGTATTTCTGGCAGAAGACCTCCGCGGAGTCGGTACGGATAAACCAGCTCACCTATTCCTCGCTGCAGATACGCAGCGATCTGTTCCGGCAGATCAAGGAAGTCACTTACGCGCGGCTGTCCGGCAACGCCGATGCGCTGAGCCTGTACGGCGAGTACTCCCGCCGGATCGACAAGCACTTCAACACGCTGCGACAGCTCTCGGCGTCCGCGGAGGAGGACGCGGCGGTCCAGGGCATGCAGCGCAGCTATCGCGTGCTGCAGAGCGACATGAACAACATCTTCTCCGACCCCTACTTCATCAGCCGCGTGGTGCCGATCAAGATCCTGGACCTGCAATACGAGCAGATCATGGTGGGGGATTTCGAGAAGTCACAGAGTCAGTACGAACAGCTCCTGCGCGACAAGCAGCAGAACCTGGACGCCACGCTGGCGACCTGGACCCGCTACGCGCCGCTCATCCTGCCGCTGCCCATCGTCGTGGCGATCGGACTCATCGTCATGGCGCGGCGCTGGCTGAAGCGCGGATTCGTCGAACCGATGAAGGAGATCACGCAGGGCGCGCGCCTCATCAGCATCGGCGATGTCGGCTACGTGATCCCGCAGACCGGCGTGACGGAGATGATCGAACTGTCGCGCGCGATCAATCAGATGGCCGTCGATCTCTCGCGCTCGCGCGATGCGCTGGTGGAGAGCGAGAAGAGCGGGGCGCTCGGCGCCCTGGTGCCGGTGGTCGCACACAACATCCGCAACCCGCTGGCCAGCATCCGCGCCAGCGCGCAACTGCTCGATCATGCCGACGACAAGGCCGAGATCCCCGAGATCAAGAACGGCATCATCGACACCGTCGATCGGCTCGGACGGTGGGTCAGCGCCCTGGTCTCCTACCTGCACCCGCTGAAACCTCATCCCGTGCCGCGCAGTCCAACGGTGATCGTCGACGCCGCGGTCAAGCTGCTCGACAACCGCCTGCGGGAGCGGAATATTGCCGTCGTGCGCCCGCAGTGGGACGCCGACGCGGTGGCGCTGATCGACCCGGATCTGATGGAGCAGGCCGTTTACGGGCTGCTGTCGAACGCCGTGGACGCCTCGCCGCCGGGCGCGAACCTGACGTTGTCCGCGGTGCACGGGGGCGATGCGTTGCAGATCACCATCGATGACGAGGGTCCCGGCATGCCGTTCGAGCCCCAGCCATCCTCGGGACTCACGCCCGGGCCGACGACCAAGCGCTTCGGCACCGGCCTGGGCATACCCGTGGCATTCAAGGTGTGCAAGGCGCATGGCTGGAAACTGCAATTCGGCCGGACCGAACGCGGCGGCACGCGGGTGACCATCACCGCGCCGCTGCAGACGGAAGACGAGGAAAGCGAGAGGAGCCATGCCTGAGAGCAGCACGATATCCGGCGGCGAGGCCGTCGCACCCCAGCGCACGCTGATGGTGCTCATCGTCGAGGACGAGGAACTGTTCGGCAAAGCCGTAGCCAAGCGGCTCACCAAGGCCGGCTATCACTGCCAGCATGCGACCACGCTCGCCAGGGCCGAGCAGTCCCTGCGCGAGCTGACCCCCGATCTCATCCTGCTCGACATGCGGCTGCCGGACGGCTCGGGACTGGACTTTCTCGCCAGGCTGCGCGGCGGTGCCGGCGCGGACATCCCGGTGCTGGTCATGTCGGCCTACGGCGAGCTCGAGGACGCGGTCACCGCGATGAAACTCAACGCGGCGGACTACCTGAAAAAGCCCTTCGATCTCGAGGAGCTGCTGATCAACGTCGAGAGGGTGCTCGCCAAGGCGGAGCTGGCGCGCAGCCTCGCGTATTCGCGCAAGCGCGAGCAGCGCAGCGCGAAGGTCGAAGGCGTGCAGATGCTGGGCGATTGCGAGGCCGTGCGTGCCATACGCGAGCAGGCCGAGCGCATCGGCCGGCTGGTGGCTGCCGCCGACGTGGTGCCGCCGACGGTGCTTATCCTCGGCGAGACGGGCACCGGCAAGGACGTGACCGCGCGCCTGATGCACGGTGTCAGTGCCCGCCGCGAACGTCCGTTCGTGCACGTGGACTGCGCCGCGCTGCCAAAGGACCTGATCGAGGCGGAGCTCTTCGGTCACGAGAAGGGCGCGTTCACCAGTGCCCACGTCGAGCGCACCGGCCTCATCGAGGCCGCCGAGGACGGCACGCTGTTCCTGGACGAGATCGGCGAGCTGCCCCTGGAGCTGCAGGCCAAGCTGCTGGCGGTGCTTGAGCGGCGCACGCTGCGGCGCATCGGCAGCAGCCAGGAGCGCCCGGTGCGCTGCTGGTTCATCGCCGCGACCAATCGCGGCATGGAGCAGATGGTCAAGGAGGGCCGCCTGCGCCCGGATCTCTACTTCCGCCTGAACGTGCTCACGGTGCGCACGCCGCCGCTCAGGGACCGGGGCGAGGACATCGTGCTGCTGGCGAAGGAGTTCGCGCGCCAGGTGGCGAGCCGCTACGGGCAGATGCCGCCGCAGTTCGACAGCGGCGCGATCGCGGCGCTACGCCGCTATCCCTGGCCGGGGAACGTGCGCGAGCTGCGCCACGTCATCGAGCGGGTGGTGCTGCTCTCCGGCGGCGGCCCGATCACGGCCGACGCGCTGATGCTGACCGCCCCGCAGGCCGTCTCGTCCGGAAGCGACGACCTGGCCTCGCTCGAGGAGATGACGCTCGACCAGGTCGAGAAGCTCCTGATCGAGCGCGCGCTGAAGCGCACCGACAACAACGTCTCGGAGGCCGCGCGCCAGCTCGGCGTGACGCGCATGGTCATGCGCTATCGCATGAAGAAGTACACCCTCGGCGGCTGACCTCAGTGCAGCTTCAGCCGCGGCTTGATGCCGCGGGTGAGCAGGTTTGCGAAGGTGGTCAGCGCCACGCGCCACCAGCCCTGGATCGCCAGCAGGTGCATCTTGTAGAGCGACAGGTAGGCCATGCGCGCGAAGAATCCCTCCATGAACACCACGCCGGTCTGCCGGCCCATCAGATTGCCCATCAGGCTGCCGACGGTGCTGTGGCGGCTCAGGTTGATGAGCGACCCGAAATCCCTGTAGACGTACAGCGGCAGGTTGGTATTGCCGCGCACACGCTTCTCCATCGCGGTCACCAGCAGGTCGGCCTGCTGGTGCGCGGCCTGGGCGCGCGGGGGCACGTAGCTCCTCCCGTCGGGCATCGGGCAGGCGGCGCAATCGCCGAAGGCGAAGATGTCGTCGTCGACGGTGCTCTGCAGGGTAGGCCGTACCAGAAGCTGGTTGCTGGGGTTGATCTCCAGCCCGTCCAGGCTGCGCAGCAGGTCCGGGGCCTTGATGCCCGCCGCCCAGACCTTGATCTGCGCCGGGATGACGCGGGCGGACTGGGTCAGGAAGGCGGTCGGCGTCGCCTCCGTGATGCGCTCGCCGGTGATGATCTGCACGTCGATGCGCTCGAGTACGCGCGCCGTGCGCTCCGAGATCTCCGGCGACAGGCCGGGCAGTATCCGATCGGCGCTGTCGATGAGGTAGATCTTCACGTCGCGCTCCGGGTCCACCTTGTCCAGACCGTATGCCTTCATGGTGTACAGCGCCGCCTGCAGCTCAGCGGCGAGCTCGACACCGGTGGCGCCGGCGCCGGCGATCGCGATGTGCAGCTGGCCCTCCCGCAGGGGTTCGGACTGGACGTTGGCCGCATACATGTCGCGCAGCAGGTCGCGATGGAACTGGTCGGCCTGCTCACGGGTGTCGAGAAATGCGCAATTCTGGCGAACACCCGGCACGCCGAAGTCGTTGGCGACGCTGCCGATGCAGATGACCAGCGTGTCGTAGGCGAAGGTGCGGCGCGGAATGAACTCCACCCCCTGGTCGTCCAGCGATGGCGAGACCGTCAGCGTCCTGTTTTTCCGATCGATGCCCTCGAGCGCGCCCAGGCGGAACTTGAAGTGGTTTTCGGAGGCGTAATAGAGGTAATTGAGCTCGTCCTCGTGCGCGTTCATGGTGCCGGCGGCGATCTCGTGCAGCAGCGGCTTCCAGACGTGCGAGAGCTTCATGTCGACGAGGACCACCTCGGCGAGCCCACGCCTGCCCAGGCGCTTGCCGAGCCGGGTGACGAGTTCGAAGCCGCCGGCACCGCCGCCGATGACGTATATCCGGTGTGGTTGAGGGGTGGCGCTCATGCCGTGTTCGTTGTTCTATCGATCCGGTGGAAGGCGAATCCGAAAACGGCGATCATACCGAACCGGCACACAATTACCCAAGGCAACCGAAAAGACTATGGACGAGAAGACGCGTATCGAACTGGAGGCCGCTGCCTTCCGCGCCCTGGTGGGTCACCTGCGCGCGCGGACCGACGTGCAGAACATCGACCTGATGAACCTCTCCGGCTTCTGCCGCAACTGCCTCTCCAAGTGGTACCAGGCCGCCGCCGAGGAGCGCGGCATCGCCATGAGCGCGGATGCGGCGAAGGAGATCGTCTACGGCATGCCCTACGCGGAGTGGAAGGCCAGGTACCAGAAGGAGGCGACGGCGGAGCAGAAGGCCGCCTACGCGCACAGCCACCCCGCCGGCCATTGACTCCGCCCGCGGAGCGGTGCCCGGCTCGATGGACTGGCGAAGCCGCCGTAGCGGCGTGGTCGGCCGATCCGCGCGTGACGACTGCAGTGAGCGGCGAGCCTTCAGAACAAGCGGGTGACGGTGTAGCCGCGTTTCTCCAGCAGCCGCAGGATCCCGCGCTCACCGGCCAGGTGCAGCGCGCCCACCGCGATCAGCGCGCCGCCGGCCTGCAGATGCTCCTGCATCCGCACCACCATCTGTTCGCTGCGCGCGTACAGCATCCGCTCGTTCATCCGCTGGAACAGCGGGTCGCCCTCGTGGCCGCTCTCGTTCTGGTGTGCGATGGCCGCGAGATCGCCGCGCCCGTACAACTCCATGAGCGCCACGGTGTCCGCCATGATGCGGGCGTGGTTGCAGACGGTGTCCACGAGCACCGCGACCTGCTCTTCGACGGGTTGCTCCTCCTGTGCCGCGATCAGCTCCTCGATGGTCTCCAGGCCGTAGACCGGTCGGCCCATCTGCTGCGCGGTCTCGCGCAGCACGTCCTCCATCGTCCGGCCGCTGCCGGGACGTGGCCGGCCGACCACGCTCGTGGCGGCCCATGGTTTCAGCGTGCGTGCCTGCGACGCCGGGATCCCGTAGTGCGCGGCCAGCCGATCGTAGCGGGCGAGGACGTCGCCGCCCAGCCAGTCCGCGAGGGACCGTCCCTCAGGCAGGTCCATCAGGCGTGTGAAGGTCACCTGCGCCGCCTCGTCGACGAGGGTCTCGAGCACCAGCCGGCTGCCCTGCAGCAGCGCCAGGTTCACCTGCGGGGGCAGACGGTGCAGGTGCGGATCGTCCAGGTGCAGGGTGCCGAAGACATGGCTGGGCACCGCGCCCGGCCGCTCGAGGCGGTACAGCAACCCCTTCCCGTACGGGATGCGCGGGGACTCCCCGGTCCTGCCGCCCGCCGGCTCCTCGGACCGGCGTGGGCACTGGCTGGTGACGGCAGGCGTCGCCGCGGTGTTCAGGCATGCCGACGACAGCATCAGGGCGGCGAGCAGCAGGGGCGAGCGCAGGCGTGGCATGCCGGCGAGTATACGTCCCCGGACGGCGTACGCCGGTGCTGACGCGGCAGCGGTCTGCCCGTAGAATCACGGACTTCCCGCCGTCACCGCACAAGAAGCGGGATACCGCCCAACGGAGCCATTCCAACGTGATCAGGAAGTCGACCTTTATTGTCGCCCTCGTCGCCGGTGCCTGCCCGCTTGCC
>WBZR01003219.1_pt1 | contig 15240 bp, 10 predicted proteins | sample 5204231 | NCBI WGS metagenome assembly WBZR01 (sample SAMN12412403, study PRJNA552823) | activated sludge metagenome | isolation source: activated sludge from anammox sidestream of wastewater treatment plant... | place: USA: Virginia | collected 2017-08 | reverse complement strand
GGGCCGCGGGAAGTGCACGCCATCAGCTGCCAGCGACAGCAGCACCTGGCGAGCGCTGCCCAGCTTGCGAACGCGCTCGAAGATTAATCGGATCGCCTCCTGCAGCCGCGCGTCGGGATCGAACCCGAGGCCGACCTCTCGGTGCCAGACGTAGCCGACTGGCACGCTGATGCGCAGTTCGCCGCGATGGGCCTTGGCCCGCGCAGCGTCATACATGCGTGCCTTGAGAACGCCCAACTCGAATTCGCTGATGCTGCCCTTCATTCCCAGCAGCAGCCGCTCGTTGGGCCGACACGGGTCATACACGCCGTCCAGATCGATCACCCGGGCCTCGACCAAGCCACACAGCTCCAGCAGGTGGTGCCAGTCGCGTCCGTTGCGCGCCAGCCGTGATGCATCGAAGCAAAGAACCGCGCCGACTTCGCCGGCGCACAGCCATGCAACCAACCGATCGAAACCGGGGCGCGCCACCATGCCACTGGCAGAGCGCCCGAGGTCGTCGTCGATGACTTCGATCTGCGCGAACCCCCGGCGTCGCGCTTCCTCCACCAGGTCGTACTGGCGGCGCTGGCTCTCCAGATTGGTCTGGACTTGCGTCTGAGTGGATTGGCGCACGTAAACGACCGCCTTGCGCCGCAGAACGGCGGCCGGCAACAATTCAGAGTTCGCCATCGTCACCCCCTGCGTCCAGGCCGGCCGCTTGCAGCAGCAGGAGCGCCAGTGTGCGACCGCGCTGGTTCGCTCGATCGATCTCAGTTCCTGCAGCACGGCGGACTCGAACGACATGCTCAGTTGCTGCGGCGCTGGCGGACGTGACGGCACTGCGATCGACGGCTTGCGCGTCGTGCGGAGGGACTGGGTCATGGGATTGCTCGCCTGTGGGTTGAACACCGGCGAAGCTTCGTCGAAGTCCAAGCTCGGACAGCTGCAGGTGTAACTCCGCGAGCGCCTGTACCGACGCTCTCGGTGCGCCGAGTTCCATGGCCGTGCACGCGACGGCGTCGAGCATCCATGCCGGCACGACGATGACGATGCCGGGCGACGCCTCGACGTGAACCACGTCGCCGTTGGCTCGCTGCTCGCTGTACTGGCGCCTTACGCGACGCTCGTACAGCGGGTGCCAGCGATAGAAGACCTCAACTTCTTGCGCGACATGCGCAGAATGACCCGGTGATTAGGAAGACCTCAATCCGACGGACGACGCGAACCTGCGAGCCTACTATCAAGAGTGGAGCCGGCTGATGGGGCGAAGCGCGTCGGCACCGTTCGAAGCGCACGCACAAGAGGTGACGCTGTGAGCTACGAGAATCTTCTGGACGCGTTCGAGGTGCAGCAGTTCATCCAGCGCACGGCCGCGCTGTTGAACGCCGAGAAGCTTTCCGAATGGCTGGAGCAGTTCCATTCGGATGGCTTGTACGAGATCACCGCGTACAGCACTGAGCTTGGCAAGGAGCTGGCATGGTGGAAGCAGGAATTGCCGCTGCTGCAAAAAACCATCTCGGAGGTGCCGAGACACGTGCGTGATCCGGCCAAGCGTCTGCACGTGCTGGGGCCGCCGCTGGTGAGCGTGACGGGTGACGCGGCGCGAGGGCAAACGGCCTTCTCGGTATTTCGCACCCTGCCAACAGGGGAGACCAGCCTCTTCGTGGTGGGCCGCTACCTTGACGAGCTGGTGCGGGTCGGGAGCGGCTGGCGCTTCAGCGTCCATCGGGTGCAACTGGAGACACGCGTCCTCGATGCATTTACGCATCTGCCGCTGTAGATGGCGCAGCCAAGAGGTTGCTCACAACGCGAATGCTCCTGATGGGCGGCTTGCAATGTCGCGGAGTGTTGGCCAAACGGCGAGTTCGTACGTGACGAATGCCCAGGTATCGTCGCGGAGCGAAGCTTGAGCCACGCTGCCGACTGAACATTGAGCGAGGGCTAGATGCCTTCCGCGAGCGTTCGGCACGCGATAAGCCTCGAGATCGAATGCTGTCCAATGGTGAACACCTTTGAACGCTGGACATGCAACGAATGCACACCCCGCTGGTTCGGCAAGCCATTCAGGTGCTGAGGACACTCCAGATCATTTCCGGTCGCCCGGGGTTGCACTTTCCTGGCGAGAGGGGCGCATGAGCGGCGCCCAGGTCGCACTGTTCATCGCTTTCGTGGTGGTCGCGACCCTGGCGCAGGGGCTGACAGGCTTCGCGTTCGTGCTGGTACTGCTTGGGCTCGCCGGCCTGTTCCAGCTTGCGCCCGTGACGGACCTGGCGAACGTGGCAACCACGCTGGCCGTGCTGGGCGCGGCGGCAATGCTGCGCACCTCGCTGAGACACGTCGACCGTACTGCCTATCGCGAGGCGGTGGCTGGATCCGCGCCGGGGGTTCTCGCCGGTGTGCTGTTGCTACAGTGGCTGAGCGCAAACGTCATGACCGTATTGGGCGTGCTGCTCGGCGTGACCATCTTCGCGTGCGCGATCACCATGTTGCGGCCGGGAAACGTGCTGCCAGTACGGTCCAGCGGCATCTGGTTCGGCGGCTTCGGCCTGCTCTCGGGACTGCTGGGCGGCCTGTTTTCGGCCGGCGGCCCCCCGCTTGTGTACCACTTCTACCGACAGCCCATGGCAATGGAAGCCCTGCGGGCCACCTTGGTCGCCGCGCTGACCACGATGAGCGTGATGCGGATTGTCGTCGTCCTGGCAACGGGACAGTTCAGCCTGCTTGCGCTGAAGATGATCCTGCTCGCCGCCCCTGCGGTGCTGGGGACGTCCTGGCTGCTGCGACGCTATCCCCCCCGCTGGCGACGCGAGACGGTGCTCAGGATCGTGTGCGTGTTGCTTCTCGCCACCGGCGTCAGCATCGCCGCCTCAGCCCTGCTGGGACGTTGAGTCCGCACGCATGAGGAACCTGTGCATGCGCGACTGCGCGTGCATCGATGAGGCGGCACACTACCGCCGCGTGTCACGCGGGTCGATGATTGTCCTCCACGCTGAAGGCTTCTGCAGTGAGGAACGAGGAGGTGAGCTCGCTCAGTTCCGCCTCCAGCTCGCGTTCGCGTTGCTTGGGATCGGCCGCCGCACTGATTCGCGCTTGTACGCGTCCCCTTCACCGCGCAGCGAGCCCCACTCCGCCGGCGGCCACCCAAGTTTCAGCCCGATTCCGCCTGCTGAGAACATAGTGCGCAAACGGCGTCGCAGCCGCGAGCCAAGCACCGGCTGCGGCGGCATCGCAGTCCAGCGCCTGGGCGACCTCGTAAGCCTCCAGGCGCACCGGTTGCCGCAGGCGCGTGTCGCGGCTGGCGCCGGCGTGGAGCGCGCACAGCGCGAAGTCCGCCCCGGCAGGCAGGTGCAGCAGTTCCGCACGCGTGTCCAGCGGCAGCGCTTGCCACTCGAGCAGCGACAGCCGCAGTCCGCAGCCGTCCAGCTTGTGGCGCACAGCGAGCGGCAGCCACAGCAGGCGGCGAGCTTCGTCGGGTTCGAAGGAGAGGCAGGCGGTGGGCCCCACGTCGGGTCGCATACGGACAGCATAGCGCCCGCCTGAAGTTCGAGAACGCAATATTCAGGTCGCATTGACCTGAATAATCGATCGTCCTCGGGCCGTGTCAGTCCGTCGTGCAGTGGCGCAGGAACCCTTCGGCTGCGGCGCCCAGCTTCTTCGCCCGGTGCAGCACGATGGAAAGGGTGCGCTGCATCGGGGGCAGGGTGGTGGCAAGCTCCACCAGCCACCCCTCGGCGATCGCCTCCTTCACCGCCAGCCGGGACAGGCACCCCAGGCCCAGTCCTGCGGCCACGACGCGCTTGACCGCCTCGTTGCTCCCCAGCTCGAGCTCCACCTCCATCTGTGTCAGATGCGGGATCAGCCAGCGGTCCGAGGCTTCCCGAGTGCCAGAGCCGGGTTCGCGCAGGACCCAGGTGGCATGGTTCAGCTGGCGTGCGCCGGCGCGGCGTTCCGCCAACGGGTGGCCAGCGGCGGCGACCACGACGATCTCATCGCTGCGCCACTTGCTGACCGAGAGCTCCGGGTGGCTGTGGGTCCCCTCGATGAAACCGATGTCGGAGCGGAACGAGGCGACCCGCTCGAACACGTCATGCGTGTTGGCGATATCCAGCAGCACGTGGCTGCGCGGGTTCGCCTGCTTCCACCTGGCGATCAGCACCGGGAGCAGGTACTCGCCGATCGTGTAGCTGGCGGCCAGCCGCAGCGACGCCGCATGGGCCGCGGTGAACAGGGCTTCCGTCTCCACCGCCTGCTCCAGGATTCCGGCCGCGCGCGGCAGCAGGGCCCGCCCATTCTCGTTGATGACCAGCTTCTTGCCCACCCGGTCGAAGAGCTGCGCACCAAGCACGGCCTCCAGCTCGCCGAGCGCGTTACTCGCGGCCGACTGCGAGCGCGAGATCTCGTCAGCCGCGGCCCGCGTCGTGCCGCCGCGCGCCACCGCCGCGAACACCTCCAGCTGGCGCAGCGTGAGCTTCAGTCTCTGATCGATTTTCTGATTCACTGCAACCGGAATTATGCGGCACACGAATCTGTGCGCTGTCTAGCATAAGCTTATGTTCAAGTTCCTCTCCAGCGAGCCGGTGCACGATGCAACCGCGAGCAGCACCGCGGACACCGAGGTCAAGACGACTACGTGCTACATGTGTGCCTGCCGCTGCGGCATACGCGTGCACCTGCGCGACGGGCAGGTCCGGTACATCGACGGCAATCCCGACCACCCGATCAACAAGGGCGTGATCTGCGCCAAGGGCAGCGCGGGAATCATGAAGCAGGTATCGCCTGCGCGCCTGACGCAGCCGCTTCTGCGCAGGCCAGGCAGCGAGCGGGGCGAGGGTGAGTTCGAGCCGATCTCCTGGGAGCGCGCCTACGAGCTGCTCACCGAGCGCCTGGGCCGTATCCGCGCCACCGATCCGAAGAAGTTCGCCCTGTTCACCGGGCGCGACCAGATGCAGGCCCTCACCGGCCTGTTCGCGCGCCAGTTCGGCACACCGAACTATGCGGCGCACGGCGGCTTCTGTTCGGTGAACATGGCTGCCGGCATGATCTATTCGGTCGGCGGCAGCTTCTGGGAGTTCGGCGGCCCGGACCTGGATCGCGCCAAGCTGTTCGTGATGATAGGCACCGCGGAAGACCACCACAGCAACCCGATGAAGATCGCCTTGGGCGACTTCAAGCGCAAGGGCGGCCGCTTCATCTCGATCAACCCCGTGCGCACCGGCTATTCGGCGATCGCCGACGAGTGGATTCCGATCCGCCCCGGCACCGACGGCGCACTGTTCATGGCGCTGCTGCACGAACTGCTCGCGCAAGGCCTGGTCGACCGGTCCTTCCTGCAGCGGTTCACCAATGCGCCGCAACTGGTGGTGCTGGACGAGGGCGAGCGCGAAGGCCTGTTCGCCTTCGATCCCGCCGCCGGCCCGCCCGGCGACGGCCGCCACCCGCACAACAAGCTGGCATGGGACCTGGCCAGCGGCCGGGTGGTGCAGGCCTATCCGGAAGGCGTGGAGGAAGGGCGCCAACTGGCGCTGGAGGGCCACTACAAGCTGGCGGACGGGACGCGTGTGGCGCCAGCCTTCCAGCTGTTGCGAGACCGCGTTGCCGACACCACGCCCGAGTGGGCAGAGGACATCACTGGCATCCCGTCCGAGCGCATCCGCCAGCTGGCGCGCGAAGTGGGGGAGACGGCGCTGCACCAGGCCTTCGAACTTCCCATTCCGTGGACCGATGCGTGGGGGAAGCGGCACCCCACCACCCAAGGGCGGCCGGTGGCCTTCCACGCCATGCGCGGGCTGGCGGCGCATTCCAACGGGTTCCAGACGGTGCGCGCGCTGGCGGTGCTCATGAGCGTGCTGGGCACCATCGACGCGCCCGGCGGCTTCCGCCACAAGGCGCCGTACCCGCGCCACATCGTGCCGAACTACCGGGCCTTCAACGACCCGTCCATGATCAAGCCCAACACGCCGCTGAACGCGGCGCCATTGGGTTTTCCCGCCGGCCCCGACGAATTGGCGGTGCACGAGGACGGAACGCCGCTGCGCATCGATCACGCGTTCTCCTGGGAGCACCCGCTGTCGGCCCACGGGATGATGCACAACGTCATCACCAACGCGGTGCGCGGTGACCCCTACGAGATCGACACACTGTTGATCTTCATGGCGAACATGGCGTGGAACTCCACCATGAACACCATGGAGGTGCGCAAGAAGCTCAACGCGCGCGGGGAGGACGGCAACTACAAGATTCCGTTCCTGGTGGTGTGCGATGCCTTCCAGAGCGAGATGGTCGCCTTCGCCGACCTGGTGCTGCCGGACACTACCTATCTCGAGCGGCACGACGTCATGAGCATGCTGGACCGGCCGATCTCGGAGTACGACGGTCCGGTGGATTCCGTGCGCGTCCCCGTGGTGGAGCCCACCGGGAACTGCAAGCCGTTCCAGGAGGTGCTGATCGAGCTGGCCTCGCGCCTGAAATTCCCCGCCTTCACCCGAGAGGACGGCACGCGCAAGTTCAAGGACTATCCCGACTTCGTCGTCAACTTCCAGGCCCAGCCGGGCGTGGGCTTTCTCATGGGCTGGCGCGGCAAGGACGGCACTGAGCACCTGCGTGGCGATCCCAACCCCCGGCAGTGGGAGATGTACGCCAGGAACAACTGCGTCTTCCAGTACCACATGCCGGAAGACCAGCAGTACATGCGCAACTGGAACCAGCCTTACCTGGACTTCGCCAAGGACAAGGGTTGGCGGCAGCGCAACGACCCGGTGCAGCTGGCCATCTACTCGGACACGCTGCAGGCCTTCCGGCTGGCCGCGCAGGGCAAGAGCAAGGGCCGCCAGCCGCCGGAGCACCTGCGCGAGCGCATCGCCACCTACTTCGATCCGCTGCCGTTCTGGTATGCGCCGCTGGAGACCGCCTGCATCGACGCCGACCGCTACCCCCTGGCGGCGATCACCCAGCGGCCGATGGCGATGTACCACTCCTGGGATTCGCAGAACGCCTGGCTGCGCCAGATCCACAGCCACAACTACCTGTACGTGAACCCGCGCACCGCGCAGGAAGCTGGCATCGAGGACGGCGGCTGGGCCTGGGTGACCAGCGCCTGGGGAGAGCTGCGCTGCATGCTGCGCTACAGCGATGCGGTGGAGCCGGGCACGGTCTGGACCTGGAACGCGATCGGCAAGGGTTCCGGCGCCTGGCAGTTGGCGCCTGCCGCCGACGAGTCGCGCAAGGGCTTCCTGCTCAATCACCTGATCACCGAGGAGCTGCCCTTTGCCGGTGGACACATCAGCAACTCCGACCCGGTCACCGGCCAAGCCGGCTGGTACGACGTGCGGGTGAACCTGCGCCCGGCGGCGCCCGAAGAACCAGCGGAAACCTTCCCCCAGATTGCAACCGTGCCGAGCGCCCCAGGCGTGCTCGGGGGCGCCCGCAAGGTGCTTGCCTACCTCGTTCCCAGGAAGCCATGAACAACCCAGTCCAGCCAGCCCCCGAAACACTGGCCAAGCAGCTTGCTCTGGTCATCGACCTGAATGTCTGCGTCGGCTGCCATGCCTGCGTCACCTCGTGCAAGGAGTGGAACACCTCGGGCGCGGCCGGCCCGCTGACGGACCTGAATGCTTACGGCGAGCGGCCCACCGGCACCTTCTTCAACCGGGTCCAGACCTTCGAGGCCGATAGCTACCCGGATACGCAGACCATCCACTTCCCCAAGAGCTGCCTGCACTGCGAGGACCCACCCTGCGTGCCTGTCTGCCCTACCGGTGCCAGCTACAAGCGCAAGAGCGACGGTATCGTGCTGGTGGACTACGACAAGTGCATCGGCTGCAAATATTGCAGCTGGGCCTGCCCCTACGGCGCCCGTGAGTTCGACGAGGAACGCAAGGTGATGACCAAGTGCACCCTGTGTGTGGACCGCATCTACGACGAGCTGCTGCCGCCGCAGGACCGCAAGCCGGCCTGCGTGAAGGCCTGTCCGACTGGCGCCCGCCTGTTCGGCGACGTCAAGGATCCGGACTCCGAGGTTTCGCAGGCGATCCGCGAGCGTGGCGGCTACCAGTTGATGCCTGAGTGGGAGACCCAGCCGGCCAACCACTACCTTCCGCGCCAGATCACCCTAAGCACGGTGCCGCAGGCGCAGCCGAATTTCCGGCTGGGCGATTTCCTGAACGGCGAGCCGGCGTCCGGCAAGCACAAGCCAGGCAGCGGTGCAATGGAAAAAGACGCCCGATGAAGCCAGCCCTCTCGATCATCCTTTTCACCACGATCGCCGGCGCCGCCCAGGGGATGGTGGTGGCACTGGCGTTGGCCACTCTGGCCGGGATCGCGCCGGCTACGGCGCTCGCCCCCATGCTTTGGGCGGCCACCGGCATGTTGCTGGTGGCCCTGGTCGCCTCCTTCTTCCATCTGGGGCATCCGCTGCGCGCCTGGCGTACGGTGCTGATGTGGCGCACCTCCTGGATGTCGCGCGAGGTGATCGTGCTGCCGGCGTTCATCGCGCTGGTAGGCGGCTGGGCCCTGCTGGCCACACTGGCGCAGCGCGACGCGGTGGCGCCGCACTGGCTCGCCGGAATGGCGATCGTGGGCGCCGTGCTCCTGTGGTACTGCACCGCGATGATCTATGCCTGCATCCGCTTCATCCAGGAATGGGCGCATCCGCTCACGGTGGTGAACTACACGACGCTCGGCCTCGCCTCCGGCTTTGTCACCGCCGGCGCGCTGGCGGTAATGGCCGGGGAACCCGGGTTCGCCTCCGACATCGCCCCCTGGGCGCTGGCGGCCACGGCGCTGGCGTGGTTCACCCGCGCGCTGTCGCTGCGCCGCAATGCGCGGCTGAAGCCGAAGTCCACCACCCAGACGGCGACCGGCATCCAGGCGGCGCGGGTGGTGCAGAAGTCCATGGGCATGACGGGAGGCTCCTTCAATACGCGCGAGTTCTTCCATGGGGCTTCGGCACACGGAATGCGCATGGCGCGGACAGGCTTTCAGGTGCTGGCCTTCGCACTGCCGATCCTGCTGCTTGCCTGGGCACTGCTGAGCGGCTCGGCGCTGGCGTGGCTGCTGGCGCTGGGATCTCAGGCGGCAGGCCTGCTGGCGGAACGCTGGTTCTTCTTTGCGCAGGCACGGCATCCGCAGAATATCTACTACCAGGCAGTGTCGTGACGCCGGCGCTGCCCTTCTTGCGCTGGCTGCCGCAGTGGCGGCAGAAGGACGTGCTGCGGGCGGACCTGCTGGCCGGCCTGACCGGGGCCATCGTGGTGCTGCCCCAGGGCGTGGCCTTCGCCACGCTGGCGGGCATGCCGCCCGCCTACGGCCTCTATGCGGCGATGATGCCGTGCGTGATCGCCGCGCTGTTCGGCAGCAGCCGCCTGATGGTGACGGGGCCGGCCAATGCCATCTCGCTCACCACCATGGCGCTGGTGGCACCGCTGGCGGCGGTGGGCAGTTCGCAGTACGTGGGCCTGGTGCTCACGCTCACGTTCGTGGTGGGGGCGCTGCAGTTGCTGCTGGGGATGGCGCGCGTCGGCAAGTGGGTTGAGCTGGTGCCGCATGCGGTGATCGCCGGCTTCACCGCCGGCGCCGCCGTGCTGATCGTCAACAGCCAAGTCGGCACGCTGCTCGGACTCGACCTGCCGCGCGGGCTATCGGTGGCGCAGACGCTGCGGGTGGTATTCACGACCGGGCAGTCCATCCAGGCGCTACCGGTGATCGCCGCCATGGCCACCATCCTGATCAATTTGGCGGCGCTGCGGCGCAGCCGCTGGATACCGCCGATCCTGATGGCAGTGATCGGCGGCACCGCCATCACCTGGCTCGCCGCCGGCCTGCTGGGCGCGCAGCCGGCCACCGTGGAGGCGCTGCCGGGGGCGCTGCCGCCGCTGTCGCTGCCCGACTTGCGCCAGGTGCCGAACCTGGTGCTGCCGGCGCTGGTGATGACGCTGCTGGCGGTGACCGAGGCGATGGCGATCGCCAAGGCGTTCGCGCGGCGCGCCAACGAGCCTTTCGACGGCAACCAGGAACTGGTCGGCCAGGGGCTGGCCAACCTGACCGGCTCCTTCTTCTCATCGTATCCAGCCAGCGGTTCATTCAACCGCTCCGGCGTGAACGTGGCGGCCGGCGCCCGCACGCCGCTGGCGGCGGTCAGCGCCGCCGTGCTGCTGATCGTGATCCTGTCCTTTGTCGCGCCCTGGGCGCGCTGGCTTCCGCTGGCGGTAATCGGGGGGCTGCTGGTGGTCGTGGCGTGGGGGCTGGTGAACCCGCGCGAGATCCGGCACCTATGGAAGCATGAGCCGGTCGACCGGCTGCCGATGGTCGTGACCTTCGCCGGGACGGTGACGCTGTCGCTGGAGTGGGCGATCCTCCTCGGACTGGCGACGGCCTGGGTGTCGCGGCGGCTGGCGGGCCCGGAGACGGGGAGTGGGAGCTTGTAGGGGGGAGGCAACTCGGCCGCGGACACGTACTTCACGGCCGCCGGCAGGAGCTGCTTGATTCCCGCAGCCCGGCGTCCCGCATCGCATGGCCCTGCGGCTTATCCAGTACCGCGTCCGGCAGTAAAACGCTGAACAGCCGACCGGGGCTTTGTTCATCTAGACGCGTCCGGTTTTGCGATTTACCGGCTAAAACCGAGGCGCGGTCTGTAGCTGGAGAGCACCACCAGCAACCGTGAAATTGCCGCGCGCAACGAGATGCGCGTCAGATGCAACTTCGGCCAACGAGAGCACCGGCGTGGTTCACCCGCACGCTGTCGCTGCGCCGCAATGCGCGGCTCAAGCCCAAGTCCACCACGCGGACCGCCACCGGCATCAATGCGGCGCGGGTGGTGCAGAAGTCGATGGGCATGACCGGCGGCTCGTTCAACACGCGCGAGTTCTTCCACGGCGCCCCGGCCCCCGCAGTGCGCGTGGCCCGGGTGGGCTTCCAGGGCTGCTCGCCTGGGGGTCTCCTCGTTTTCAGTGCAATAAGTGACGGTACGAAAAGCTAGCACTGGCGCGGAGGTGGTGTTGGTAGATCGTTGATTTCATTGACTTTCCTGTTCACTTTCAAATCTGCGATTCGTGGCGTCAAACCGTGGTCGGTTTCATCCATTGGTGCCAGTTATCGATGCATTTGGCCGCGAAGGCAGGATTTGGTCAGCATAGCGGTCAACCGGGAAGCGAAACACACCCCGCAAGTTGATGCTCTCCAGCCTGGTGGGCGCAATCTTCCCGATCAGTTCCGGTGGAATGACCTGGCGGCGGTTCGACCAGCGATCCAGGACCGCCTGCATCTGTGAGGTATTCCACGCCATCACGATGTTGGCCATCAGGCTCAACGCATCGGCCACAGCCTGCATTTCATCGACACGTTTGGCCTGCGCCGGGCTGATCCGGCCGGTATAAATGGCGCGCTTGAGGGCGTTAACAGCCTCGCCCCGATTGAGCACCCGGCGCAACTCGTTCCTGAAAGCGTCCTTGACAAAGTAGTCAGCCAAAAACGCCGTACGCAGCAACCGCCCCAATTGCACGCCAGCCTCATAGATTGGATCGCCCTGGGCGGCAGAACCGAACCGCGCAAGAGCTGCCACCGCACTGGCATGTCCGCTCATGACCGAGGCTGCCAGGTGCACCAGACTATCCCAATGCTTTTCGATCAAAGCGACGTCGACATTGGCTTCGCACACCGCAGCGATTTCTGCGGGCACTTTGGTGCCGCGTGGCACAAAGAGGTGGCGCTGTTTGAGTTCCTTCAACCGCGGGCAAAGATCAAAACCAAGCAAACGGGCATGTGACATGGCAAAGTCGGTGTAGCCATGGGTATCCACAGCAAGCTGGCTGGTCTCCAGCTTTTCTTGGCGGATGACACCTTCAATGGCCACGCCCGCCTGGCGCTCATTGAGCACAAAGGGCTGCGCATGGAAGATGCCCCACCGGTCTTTTACATGGGAGTAGATTCCAATGGAAGGTGTGTTGCGCCGAGGATCAAGCCGGGCTTGCCACACCCGTTTGGTGGTCTCCATGCTCATCATGTCAGAAGATGCCAAATCGGACCGCCCCCAGGTGGCGGCAATCGGGTGTCGCTGCATGAATTCCAGCACAGCCTGGCAGGCCTGGCTCAGACGCCGTTCGTCCCGCGCCCAGCGCATGGCCTGGCGAATGCTGGTGGCAGACAATTGCGGAATCATGCGCGCGCATTCGACCGCAGTCAGACTGGTGCCGTGGGCCATGATGCCGGCATAGACCATCAGCAGCTCGTCGGTAGAGCGCGGCTCACGTCCGAGCATGATCCAGCTAAAGCGCACCTGGGCGTCAACGGCCAGAATCACTTCCGGCAATTGAACCTCACCGATGCGGTGATCCAAAGCCGCGCGCAGCTTGGTCACTTCTGGGTCTTCGTCCTCTGCGGGCAATGGCGACAAATGGAGTTCATCATCCACGCGCAGTACGCCACTGCGGGCTGCAGCGGCCACCGCATCGACACCGGCAGTTACTCTGGCCAGCAAAGGCTTCAAGAAAGTGGCAGCCTTGCTGGGTAACGATAGACGGGCATAGTGTTTCTTGGACTCTGCCTGCCAACGCTCGTCCGTGAAGAACAAGCGCGCACGACCCCGAAAGCTCAGGCTGTGCTCAATCCAGACCGAGCCATTGCGCACCGCGCGGCGCAGGGCAAACAGGGTGGCCACCTCCAACGCCTGAAACGCCCGTTCCCGGTCTGGGCTGGAGATCGAAACCTGCCAGATCATTCCCAGACTTGGTGCCACCACTTCAACTGGCAGCTTTCTGGATCCTTTGAGATATAAAGCTTGCAGCTTGGCAAGGTACTCGATGGCAGGATGCTCGCCGGTGGCCTGCCAGGGCAGCTTTGCAATGGCGACGAGCAACGACCGCACGGGGCGAATTCCATCAATCAATCCCTCGCGGACCAGGGAGGCCCTGCTCGGTGGTTTGCGTTTCTGGGTTTCGGTGATCAAGGCTTCAAGACGGGCACGCAACTCAGCATCTGGCACCGCACCTTGCGCGCTCAAGGCAACAAGTTCGCCGAGCAGCGTTTTGTACATTGCGGCCCAATTGACGGTAGCGGGGACATCGGCGGCAGCCTGACGCCACAGATCGGCGATCCGGCGCTGCACCATAAGGATCAACTGGTCTGTGGTGGTGAACAGGCAATACCGAAGAAAGCATGCGACCTCCACGGTGCGCGCTGGCTCTTTGATCTTGGCTCCGGCTGAGGGCGGCCTGGAGACAAGTCGGCGCGCGTAGCGGCGCAAGATGAGATCGGGGATGTCTGCCAGGTGCTTATGAACGTCCAGCGTGTAAAGCAGGTCGATGCGCTCCAGTACCTCGCTGATTTGGCGGGTTGAGTGTTTCGCCGGTGCAGCCCATAGCCAACTCTGCTGGGTTTGTCCATCTGGGCGCAGCTCTGAAACTGAGGCTCGCCAGCGATCAAGTGTTGCTGGATCAACGCTGGCGGCGATGGCGGTGCCTGTTTCAACTTCAAGCTGGGCAAGTGCCGCCGCAATCAGTGTCCGAATTGCCCGCTCGTGCACGATCACCAGCTTGTTCTTGTACAGCCATTGACGCGCCCGCACGAGTAGCTGATCGCGGTCGGCGCAGCGCGCCACTTCGTCGCGCAGTTCACGTACCAGTGAGCGGCGCTGGTGCTCGCTCATCCACTGGAATCCAAGGACCGTGCAGGCTACTTGTTGGTGATCGAATAGCGTGCGCCCGCGTTCATACATGGCTCTCAGCGAGGCGACTTCTGGTGCTGCAATGCCAAGCTCGTTGCCAAGGTGGCGCCACAAGGCTACTGGAATTACCCGAAAGGCACCGAGCAAACGCCCACTCATGCGCAGGAAACCAATATGGAGCGCCAGACCAAGCTTGTGGGAATCACCTCGGCGTGCATTGATTGCGTCGCGCTCGGCACCATCGAAGGTGAAAAATGCCTTCATCTCGAAGTCGCTGATATCGCGGGGGAGCCCACGCATCCCCAAAAACGTTGTGTGCCAACCCTGCATCGTGAACCTCAAAAGTGGGAGGCCACCATACCCGTTTACAAAGCGAACAGGAAAGTCAATGAAATCAACGGTCTACCCAGACCACCCCCGCGCCAGTGCTAGCTTTGCGTACCGTCACTTATTGCACTGAAAACGAGGAGACCCCGGCGAAGGTCTTTGATCGAGAGTGCGGGCATGGGCGCAGTGTAGAGGGGTCGCATGGGGCTTGCCATATTTTATTTGAGTAGATATAGTTCGTATACAAACAACATCGTTCATTCCGCGTCGTCGAATCAGGAGACACCCATGCGCACCCCCATCTGCGAGCGCCTCGGCATCGAGGCGCCCATCTTTGCTTTTTCCCATTGCCGCGACGTCGTGGTCGAGGTCACCAAGGCCGGCGGCTTCGGCGTGCTGGGCGCGGTCACGCACTCGCCCGAACAGCTCGAGCGCGAACTCAAGTGGATCGACGAGCACGTGGGCGGCCGGCCCTACGGCGTGGACGTGCTCATTCCCGTCGTCTACGACCGCGAGGCCGAAGCATCGACCGAGGAGGTGATCGACCTCATCCCCGCCGAGCAGAGGCAGTTCGTCGACAAGCTGCTGGATGCGGAAGGCGTGCCCCCGCTGTCCGCCGACGACGCGGCCGAAGCGCGCCGCGAGCTGATCGGGCGCGGGCGCAACACCACGCCGCTGGGCGCGCGCAGGCTGATCGACGTGGCGCTGCGCCACCCGCAGGTCAAGCTGGTGGTCAGCGCCCTGGGTGCGCCGCCGAAGGAACTGGTCGACGAGCTGCACGGCCGCGGCATCCTCGTCGGCTCGCTGTGCGGAAAGGCCGAGCACGCGAAGGCGCAGCGCGCGGTGGGCGTGGACATCATCGTCGCGCAGGGCACCGAAGCCGGCGGCCACACGGGGCAGATCGCCACCATGGTGCTCGTGCCGCAGGTGGTCGATGTCGCCGGCCCCGACATCCCGGTGCTCGCCGCCGGCGGCATCAGCCGCGGCAGGCAGATCGCGGCAGCCTTTGCGCTCGGCGCGCAGGGCGTGTGGACCGGAACGATCTGGCTGGGCACGCGCGAGAGCGAGCTCACGCCCATGGAAAAAGAGGTGCTTTTCAAGGCGAAGTCCGAAGACGCCGTGCAGCGCAAGTGGATGACGGGGAAGACCGGTCGCATGATCCGCAGCAAGGCCTCGGAAGCGTGGGAACAGCCCGGTGCGCCCAGGCACCTGAAGCCGCCGCTGCAGAACATCCTGTACCTCGGCGCGCGCATCCGCATCGAGAAGGCGCATCGCGA
>WBZR01003217.1_pt1 | contig 15243 bp, 14 predicted proteins | sample 5204231 | NCBI WGS metagenome assembly WBZR01 (sample SAMN12412403, study PRJNA552823) | activated sludge metagenome | isolation source: activated sludge from anammox sidestream of wastewater treatment plant... | place: USA: Virginia | collected 2017-08 | reverse complement strand
CCGTAAGGTGTAAGGTGGTCGCAAGAGCCTTTGCAGTAATCAAAAGGGATAAACCTTACGTAAACACAGTGGGTTATCTTTCTTGAAAAAAATAATGTGAGTGCTTGGTTTTTACCATAGAATACGCAACTCGGGTGATTAGTTAGTACACAAACTTTTGTCCTCTTTATCGCAGCCAAGTATATCACTTATGATTACGATGGGTAAGACAAAATCTTGCCAGCAAAGTATGTATCCAGATTGACTTATGCACCACACTCATCACTCACAGGAAAAAAATCCTTCCCCTCTTTGTGATATTTCGCCACCTGATGCGAATAATAGAGAAATTCATACATTTAACTTATTATTTTTCGAAGCAAATGAACAATACAAGAAAAATTCTACTGCTCTGCCTGCTAGCCACCATGCTTACAGCCGGCATTAGCTGCAGTATAAGCATCAGGCATTACCAGCATTACACACACCACCAGGGCAGCACCATACAGCTACATCTTACACATACCGACACAACCACCGACACCGATGCAAAACATTGACCAGTCTGACCGATTTGTTTCAATCATCGAAGCTAACAAGGCCATCATCTACAAGGTTGCCAATTCGTACTGTCACAATACCGAAGACCGCAAAGACCTGGTACAAGAAATCATCATCCAGCTTTGGAAATCATTTGCCACCTATGACGACCAATACAAATATTCCACCTGGATGTACCGCATCGCACTTAATGTCGCCATTTCTTTCTACCGCAAAGAAGTGAGCAGAAAGAAAATCTCCGATCCGCTCACAGACAGCATCATTCGTTTTACTGATACAGACGACACCGACGACAGCCTTCCCGAGCTCAAGCTACTCAGGCATCTCATTTCGCAACTACCTGATCTCGACAAAGCCCTGATGTTACTTTACCTCGAAGAAAAAAGCCACAAAGAGATTGCTCAAATAATCGGTATTTCCGAAACCAATGTGGCTACAAAAATCAACCGTATCAAAAATAGTTTCAAACAAAAATTTAACACATACAAAACCACATAATATGGAAAATTTTGAACTCATCAAAATCTGGAAGGAACAAAATGCCAAAATCGAAAAATCATTGGCCATCAATGAGTTACTCCTCAAAGAATTAATCAACACCAAAGCACGCAACACGCTACGGTCACTCATATCGCTCAAAACTGCCGGCATCATAGCATTCATTCTTTACCTCATGCTGCTGGCCTACGCTCTGGTTTATGCCGTATCACATTACTCATCCGCATGGCTTTACTTCATCATTTCAGTCACAGCCATTGCCATTATCAACATCAAAGGCCTTGCCGACTACATCAAGCACCTCACCTGGGCCAGACGTATCGATTACAACGGCACCATCATTGACATCCAGCGACAATTGTCACGCCTACAGTTATCCATTATCAGCCATGCAAAAATAATGTGCCTGCAGTTTCCGTTTTTTACCACCTTTTATCTCAGCGATTCCTGGTTTCCTCAGCATGTCGGCACCGGATATATTATTTTCCAGATATTACTCACCGGGTCATTCATCGTCCTTAGCTACTGGTTGTACAAAAACCACAAACCCGAAAATCTCAGCAAACCATGGTTCCGAAATCTCATAGCAGGCTCAGGCGGCAAGTCAGTGATGAAAGCCATCGAATTCTATCGTGAGCTTGAGGCTTTCAAGAATAGCTGATTGAGCACTTTTTATTCCGGTCACCGGCACGATAACAAGAAACCTGACAACTACATTTTTCATTAGGGCGCCTCCCTGTCGGGTCGGGCTATACGCCTTACTTCGTGCCGGCTATTTTCCCTCACCATTAATGTGTCTATGGATTTTAAAGTTTCACGATAAGCCTTAGCCTCTTCCTTATGGTTGGCATACTGGGGTGATTCACGAAAAACAGCCATCGCCTGAACCATAGGCGTGTTGAGGTCGGGGTCTATTGTTCGGGTTCCTGCTTTTTGGGAGGCGTGTGTTTCAAAAAGGTCACTTCTATCGTATTCTCTCGTTTGCGATTGTTCATCTCCCTCATTTCTTGCACCGACATATTTGGATTTCCTAAAATTTTCCGAAATGACCGTAGTTTTATTTCCTCTATCCTTGCCTCCATCTCCTCTGAATAAGGCTGTAATGGTGTTCCATTTCTTTTCATATTTTTCTAATTTTTGTTGTCTTGTTTCTGAATCAAAGTCTATCAAAGATACTATAAAGTAATCTCCGTCAATAGAAAACTCTGCTATTTTAGAATTATTTAACTTTTGGGCTATATCTGACTTCTCCTCTACTGTCAGTTCTTTACCGAAACTTACCCTGACTTGCGGATAGTGCATATACCCATCTTCATCAAATTCCGTAAGCGGTACCCAATCTGTAATCTCGGATTCCGTCTTGAAGTTCCTCGAACCGTTTTTTGTTGCTTAGGTTTCCTTTCGCTATTTTCGATGCTACTAGACTTTCTCAATAAAGTATAGACAAATTTGACCCCGTAACACAAATCTCGCCTAAGAGACTGAGTGGTATTCCATTATCGCATGTTCTACCTTCTTGCGTCAAGGATAGAAGCCGGCACGAAGTAAGGCGTATAGCCTGACCCGATAGGGGGACGCCCAAAAAACTGAAAGCTTTGTTATGGATAATCCATGCTCAGCCTTTATCTTACTCCGTGTATTATTTGCTCCACTACAGCGGGATGTTGCCGTGTTTTTTCTTCGGATTGGAAACGGTCTTGTGTTCGAGCATGGAGAATGCCTTGATGAGTTTGCGGCGTGTAACCGAAGGCTCGATGACCTCATCTATGAAACCTCGCTGGGCTGCAAGATAAGGATTGGCGAACTTCTCGATGTATTCGGTTTCCTTCTCTTTAAGTTTACCATCGGGGTCGGCTGCTTCGTCGATCTCCTTGCGGAATATGATTTCTGTAGCACCTTTAGCGCCCATAACGGCAATCTCGGCAGTTGGCCAGGCGTAATTCATATCGGCTCCGATGTGTTTGGAGTTCATAACATCGTAAGCTCCACCGTATGCTTTGCGGGTGATGAGTGTGACACGTGGTACGGTGGCTTCGCAGAATGCATACAAGAGCTTGGCTCCGTTGGTGATGATACCGTGCCATTCCTGGTCGGTGCCGGGCAAGAAACCCGGTACGTCAACGAGTACGAGCAGTGGTATGTTGAAGCTGTCGCAGAAGCGTACGAAACGGGCTGCCTTTTTGGATGATTCTACATCGAGCACGCCGGCGAGTGACATCGGCTGGTTGGCTACGATGCCTATGCTACGACCGGCGAGGTGTGCAAAACCGATGACAATGTTTTCGGCGTAGTTTTCATGTACTTCCATGAAGGAGTCATCGTCAACGATAACGCGGATAATATCACGCATGTCGTAAGGCTGGTTGGGTTCGGCCGGTATCATTTGGTTGAGTGCCGGACGGAGTTCGTCACTGAGTTCGTACCGGATGCGTGGCACCTTGTCTTCGCAGTTCTGTGGCAGGTATTTGAGCAGACGTCGTATCTTGAGCAGGCAATCGACATCGTTAGACGCTGTGAAGTGGGTGACACCCGACTTGGTGCTGTGGGCAGAAGCGCCGCCAAGTTCTTCGGACGTAACCGTCTCATTGGTGACTGTCTTGACCACATTGGGGCCTGTGACGAACATGTAAGACGTATGCTCTACCATAAAGATAAAGTCTGTAATAGCCGGAGAATATACTGCGCCGCCTGCACAGGGGCCCATGATGGCCGATATTTGTGGCACAACACCCGAAGCGAGTGTATTGCGATAGAAAATATCGGCATAGCCTCCAAGAGAGTTTACGCCTTCCTGTATGCGGGCACCGCCTGAGTCGTTGAGACCGATGACCGGAGCGCCGTTTTTAACAGCCAGGTCCATGATTTTGCATATCTTCTCGGCATGGGTTTCAGACAGAGAACCACCAAATACCGTGAAGTCCTGCGAGAAGACAAATACCAGCCGACCATGGATGTTACCGTAGCCTGTGACTACGCCATCTCCGAGGATTACCTGCCTGTCCATACCGAAGTCGGTGTTGCGGTGCGTGACGAGTGCGTCTATCTCTTCGAATGAATGGTCATCGAGGAGGTATTGAATGCGTTCGTGAGCGGTGAGTTTGCCTTTTTCGTGTTGTTTTTTTATCCGGTCAAGGCCGCCACCCAGCTTCGATTCATTTAATTTTGAGTGCAGTATGTCGAGTTTATTTTTCATGCATTGTTGTTATTTAGCATCTTTTGGCATCATGTCAATAATTTCCTGGGCTTTGTCTTTCATGCCTGCTTCGTTGTAGAGAGAAGCAAGCAGCGTATAGCCAGCGGCGAATTTTGGATTGGTTTCGATAGAGCGGGCTGCTTTTTCGGCTGCTTCCTGCAGATTGCCTTTTTCGTGGGCTATGAGGGCTAGGTAATAATAGCCAATGCTGTTGTTGGGTGCTATATCTATGGCTCTTTGGAAAGTTTCAGCACCTTTGTCTATCTCTTTGTTGTTGATATAATACATGCCGAGATAGTTGAGTGCGCCGCTGTTGTCGGGGTCTATTTCGAGACATTTATCGACATATATTTTTACTTCTTTGAGCTGCTGACCAGTGAGGAAGGCATTGGCCATACCGGCGTAAGCTACTTCGTTTTTCGGATCTTCCTTTATAGCCATGTCGAAATGTTTGATAGCCTGCTGCCAGTTTTGTTTGCGAAGCTCGGCCATGCCTGCTGTGGTATGGTGGCTTGTATCTCGTAGAATGGCAAGTAGTGGCACGCCATTAGCTGTGATGGCATGTATAGACGAAGCCGGTGGGAAATTCTTTTTTTGTAGGTAGCTGGCATCCATGAAGCGGTTAACGAAGAGTGCATAGTCCCATGGCTGGTCGTAACGCTGGCGATATTTGAGGTAGATGACCTTTACGTGGCCGCCGTATTTGTGTTTGACATATTTGTCCAATGGGTAGAAGAAATTGGATGCAATGCGGACAGTATCTTTCATGCCTTCGTGCAGGATGCCCTGCTGTTCGAGGTATTCGACACCTTGTTTTACTGATGTGCCCCAATAGTCGTTCTCCCAATTGCCGTCAGCGCCCTGTATGCCACCTACCAGTTCATTGAAGTAAACATAAGGGTAAGCAGGATTTTTAATGGTAAAAATAGCGGGGCTCAGACAACCCAAAGCCACAATGCCTAAGACACTGTAGTGCCACACCTGTTTTTGCGAAAATTTGTCGGCAAGGAAGGCAAATGCCAGAGCTGCGACCACGATGCCAGCCGTATAAGGGAACAACATGTGCCGCCAGCCGTCATAGATAGTAGAGCCTTTGTACATGACATAGGCAAATGGAAATATAAAGGCAAACAATATCAAAAACAAGCCACCCGGATTGTATTTCTTCCAGATACTCCCTATGAAAATAAGATGCAGCAGCCAGCCGAGCAATACAATAACAGGTACTGTTACCAGAAGCCACATAGGTAGGTAACTCTTAGGTAGCGATTGGGCAAAGTACATTTCGCCATTAAACAATAGCCGGATATTAACACCATAATCGGCCAGAGTGCTAAGCGAACTGAGTATATTGCTGACAGGGCCGTGCATGGCGTATGGCCAGAAGAGCAGGGCAATGACCCAGCCTGAGAGGGCAGGTATGAAGAAAGCCTTCAGGTAGGCAAGTAGTGTTTTCGTGTCGCGTGTAATGGCTGCAAATCCATGTGTGGCAAGGAAGTGGAGACCGAGCATCATGGCCAGGATGGCAAAATTCATAAGACCACCCGCTCTTACCCCTAATGAAATGCCAAGACCCACACCCAGCAACAGGAGTGTACTGCGTTTCGGAGCCGGCATCTGTATGAGTAATTTGTATGTGTAATATATGCTCATGATATAACCCAAGGCGAAAGGTATATCCTTAGGGTTCATAAGGCTGTGCCCCAGAAAACTCGGAGTGAAAAAGATGAGTACAAGAGCAATAATTGCTGCCAACCAGCCACCAAGGGCTGCCGCCATTAATCCGGTAAAGACCATAGCTGATGTGCCAAAGACTGCAGACCAAGCATGGCGCACCTTGTGGTAGCCCGGCAAGTCAGGATTGTCTTGTCCAAGAATTTTGTTCGTGACACCCGATAACACTTCGAACACACCACCGTAGAAGTGCATCTGTGTCTTTGGCATATTGAGCGCTCCGGTATCACGACCCATTGTTGCGTAAAACTTCATGAGATTTTGCTCATATTCGTTCTGCATGCGGTCGTCTGCATTGATGCCCGCCTTCTGTGATAAGATGAGTGTAATGACAAAAAAGAGGGCAGACAGGCCTGTGAATATTTTTTTTAGAAGGGAATCATGTGTTGTTGTCGTATTAATATTCCGGAAAAAGCCTGAAAACAAGCTTGTTCGAGATGTTTTTATGTCTTCCAAGGCTTTTGGCTTGACGTGTGTTGGTTTTTTTTGCTGACTCACTTTGATTATATATTAGCTTACAGATGTGCAAATATAACGGATGCATCAATAAATTTGTGACCGACAGGCCATTTATTATAATGTGTGTGTAATTTAAGTGAATATTTATTCAATAAAAATGTCAGTAAATAACGCGTCGATTCATGTAATGATTATCCAACAATAAATGCGATGGAGTGCTCTGTGTTTACTCAATACCATCTTCTTGTTTGTTGCAACATAACAGAATGATTTTTTTTGAAATTATCTTGTGAAAATTTTCATTTAAAAAAATATTATGTATTCTTAATCAATATAGGGAAAATTATGTTAATGTCAGGATGAAGAAGCTGCTGAGTGTGTATAAAAATTCGTTTTCGGGCCTGGACCGTATCATCTGGCTATTGTCGGCAGTGATGTTGGTAAACAGAGTAGGGTCGATGGTTCTGTTGTTTCTTTCGCTTTACCTTACCAAGGAACTTCACTTTTCATTGTCGCAGGTGGGTGTGGTAATGGGTGTATATGGTGCAGGCAGCATTGTGGGCAGCTATATCGGCGGATGGCTCACCGACCGATACGATTATTACAAAATAATGGTTTGGTCACTCATTATCAGTGGGTTTATACTACCGCTTTTGGTGTTCGTCAAGGACTATTATGGTATCATGGCTATAGTGTTCTCCTATAGCGTTGTGGCAGATGCCTTTCGCCCGGCCAATTCGGTTGCCATAGGTTATTATTCTGATGAAACCAATAAGACCCGGTCATTCTCACTGATGCGGATGGCTATTAATCTCGGGTTTACGATTGGTCCGGCTATAGGTGGTTTTGTGGCAGCTTATGCCAGCTACGATTTACTGTTTATTCTCGACGGAGTTACATCCATGCTTGCCGCAGTTTTTATCCTTTTATTTATTCCACACAACAAGGTGAATCCGAAGAAGCAAGAAGAAGAGGGTGAAAAGGAAGTCGGTCTTTCGGCTTACAAAGACCACGTGTACCTTATGTTTATAGTACTTGTGAGCTGTTATGCCATTGCATTTTTTCAATATTTTACCACGATACCGCTTTATTTCTCCAAGAGTCTGAAACTGTCAGAAGATATGATTGGTCTCATCATGGCATACAATGGGATATTGATTGTTTTGCTAGAAATGCCGATGGTTCATCAGCTCGAGAAGCGAGGTAGATTAATGCTTAATATCCTCATCGGTTGTGTGCTGATGGTATTGAGCTACCTGGTCATTTTGCCCGATACCGGACCTTTGACAGGGCCTATACTTTATATGACGCTTGTTACCTTTTCTGAAATATTTGCCATGCCGTTTATGATTAATTTCGCGTTGACCAGGGCAAGCCATGGTAGGCAGGGTCAGTATATGGGCTTATATACTATAGCATACGGCATTGCACACATCATAGCACCCATGTTGGGTATGCGCTTGGCTGACTCGCTTGGTTTTTTTCAGACATTCGCCATCACAGCGGGGTTTAGCTTTCTTGTAGTCCTTGGTTTTTATCTGCTGAGGAGGAAGAATCCGCAGATTGCATAAGTTGTACTTAGAATCCATTAATATTTCGTAATATTATGGCTGAAAATATCTTTATGTATGGAAAAATTCAGCTTGTGTATGCTATTCCTGCTTATAACTATGATGTTTGCGAGAATCGCTTATTCTCAGGAACAGGCATATTATCCCGACCCCGACCCTTTGATACAAAAACGTATTGAAGAATGGAAAGATTTGAAATTCGGATTGCTGATGCATTGGGGGCCATACAGCCAGTGGGGCATCGTTGAGAGCTGGAGTATTTGCCCGGAAGATGTTTCCTGGGCGACAGGTGCACGAATTGCAAAGGATTCGGTGAGCGATTATTTTACTTATTTAAAAAACTACGAAAATCTGAAATCGAGCTTTAATCCGGTGAAATTTGATCCTCAACGTTGGGCAAAAGCCGCATCTGATGCCGGGATGAAATATGTCGTATTCACCACCAAACACCATGACGGATTCTGCATGTTTGATACTAAAACCACGGATTATAAAGTAACGGATCCTGCTTGTCCTTTTTCGGCCAATGCAAAGGCAGATGTGACGAAAGAAATTTTTAATGCATTCCGGAATGAAAATATGTGGGTAGGCGCCTATTTCAGCAAACCAGACTGGCATTCGCAGTATTATTGGTGGAACCGCTTTCCGCCATTAGACAGAAATGTCAACTATCCGATCAAACACTATCCTGACCGGTGGAAAAAATTTGTAGATTATACCTATTCGCAGATAGACGAACTCGTCAGCAATTACGGGAAACTCGATATCCTTTGGCTAGATGGTGGCTGGGTTCGGAAAAAGACAGAGGATGAAGAAAAACAGGCAATGGCAGATGCATTCCGGGTGTATGGTTTTGGTGTAAACGCCATCAGTCAGGATATAAATATGCCTCGTCTGGCGAAACTGGCAAGAGCCAAACAACCTCAGTTAATCATTGTTGACAGAGATGTTCCCGGTGAGCAGCAAAATTATCTGACTCCCGAGCAACATATTCCTGACCTGGGCTTGCCTTATCCTTGGGAGACCTGCATGACCATGGGCAACAGCTGGAGTTATGTACCCAATGATGTCTATAAGCCAACGGCAGAAATCATAAAAAAACTGGTTGATATTGTGAGCAAGGGCGGTAATTACCTGCTCAATATAGGCCCGTCTCCTGAAGGAGAATTCGATACCGTTGCCTATCAGCGCTTAGAAGAGATAGGTAAATGGATGAAGATGAACAGTGAAGCCATTTATTCCACCGGCATGTACAAGGTTTTCGGTGAAGGAGAAAACATCCGTTTCACCCAAAGCAAAGACGGCAAGACGATTTATGTGTTTTTGCTTGAAATTCCGGACGAAAAACTGCTGCTACAGAAGCTGAATCCATCGAAAAATGCAAAAATTACCATGTTAGGATCGAAGCAGAGGCTGAAATGGAAATCAGATGCCAACGGCACGGAAATCCGTCTGCCTATCACAGTTGTGAATATAGGGAAATACGCCCGGGTGCTGAAGGTGTCAGAATAAATTTTATAAATATCCGGAAAAGGCTAAGTTAGAAAATATTATAGTTTGTTAAAAAATTATTCAAGTTCAAATTGTTTTTTGTGTAATTTATATTTATATTTGCTGAGGTGTTAGCATTTCCGAAATATTTTAAGATTTCAAAACAGGCAAAACTGTTTTAGTAACTAAAATTATCAAAATAGAAAGGCCATGAAATAAAATACTTATCTTGGTATTAATACTTGTTGCAGGATGCTACTGAATACTTTTGTAAAAAAATCTATATAAGTTTTGTTTCCTGTTAAAAATAATAGTATCTTTGCGCACGTTTTAGAAAAAGTTCTTTGATGAAAGAAGGATTGGTTGCATTTCAGATTCCGGTTTACGGCATTGAGCAGGGAGTTCACAGCTATCATTTTCATTGTGGAGATTCATTTTTTGCTTCATTTGAAAAATCATTGATAGAAAATGGTGAGTTCGAAGTAGATATGTCTCTGGAGAAAAAATCAGACACCATTGAATTGGCGTTTTCCATCCACGGCAATATCATGACTAACTGCGACAGATGCACAGCACGGATTCAACTACCCATACAAGGAGATGCAGAATTGATGCTGAAGTATGCAGAACATGAAAAGGAAGAAGACGAAATAGTATTCATAAGTCGTGACCGAGATACTTACGATGTTTCAGAATTTCTGCATCAGAGTATCGAGTTGCTGTTGCCAATGTCCAATACTTACGATTGTGAAAATGACAATCCGAGACCTTGTGATGACCGTGTACTGGAAGTCTTGAACGAGCAATCAAAGAAAACTAAAACTAAAGAGGAAGAAAACCCATTGTGGGATCAATTGAAAAATTTGAACTTAGATCATTAAACTGAAATAAAATTATGGCACATCCGAAGTCCAGAATATCGAAGCAGAGAAAACGCAAACGTCGTACACATGATGGTGTAGCATTACCACAATTGGCAAAATGCCCAACAACAGGTGAAGTTCACCAATTGCACCGTGCATATAGTGTTGATGGCAATCTGTACTACAGAGGCAACATCCTTGTTAAAGCACAAGAGATAGAAGAATAGTCTTAGGCACTTTTCATAACGATTAGCTCCATAACTTTTGTGTTGTGGGGCTAATTGTGTTTTAGTATTCATGAACCGCTGCAAGCAATTTTCCTGATTTTTTCTGATGATATGTGTGTTTTAGCAAAACTTGTACAACATAATCCATTGACTGAGGAAAATGCCCAAATTGCATATTTCTACTCTCTGCTATGAGATACAACACTTTGGGTGAAATGACAAAGGAAATTTAGCTAAGAAAAATAAGATGCAGATAATTATTTCAAAACAAGATAACCAAGCAACAGCCACACCAATCCCTTAGCAAGGAAAAAAAGAAAACCTGCCACTCCGAATTTCTTGAGATTAGATTTTGTGAAAAACTTTTTCATGTTTTCAAAGGTTATGCTTGTATAGAGCGAATCTTAAGCAAATATAGTATTTATTTTTATTCAATCAATACTACAAATAACAAGTTTTTCTTCAATTTGTTTAAAGTCAATGAGCTACCCGTTTTTCAGAGCTTTAACTATAAAAAAACCTAATAACACGAAGACCAACCCGGCAATATTAGAGGCAACGATGTATGTAAGGGCAATTTTCCATTTTCCTTCCTGAAAAAGCATAAAACTCTCCCACGTAAAGCTTGAAAATGTGGTAAATCCTCCCAAAAATCCGGTGATGGCAAACAATCGCGTTGTGTGGTCTTTTTCTTCTGTTAGCAAGGCAAACAAAACACCAATCAATAAACTTCCCACCATGTTCACTATGAATGTAGCTTTTGGGAATCCGACCTGAGAAACACCAAGCCAACGCCAGATCATGTATCTGAGCACTGCACCTGAGGCCCCTCCGCCTCCAACGAGTAATAAGATTTTTGACATTTGGATTTCAATAACTTATTTTATTGATTCTTAATATCTTATGAAATACCGCTCTGGTCATGATGCCTATATGTGCACACAGGTTTGGAAAGAATCCGTAGTATTTTGCCAAGATTTTGTATCGATCCATAATAGATTTTTTCCATTTTTTCTTAGAGATTCCGCCTTTCAGGTAATGGACAAAAATACCTGGCACGAGCACATTTTTTCTACTCTTCTGCAGACATCTTATACACCATTCGATATCAGCCGAAAGATTGTTAAGCTCGTATTGTGGCGCTATGCTCTTTCTAACAATGAAGCCCTGATGTGAGACCCGCATGCCGTAGCGAAAACTCTTCCAGTTGAGTCCTTCGGGTAGTTTCTGGGTTGTAAGTTCAGATCGGGTGCCGAGTTCTTTTCCTTCAGCATCTATTATCATCACTTCACCGTAGATGATATCGGTATCATCGTTTATGGCTGCAAGTATTTTTTGGATGATATCCGCAGAGCTTATGATATCACCGGCATTGACAAACCATACAAACTGACCATTTGCCATGTTCAGGCCTTTGTTCATGGCATCATAAAGACCTTTGTCACGGTCACTCACCCAAGTGTCTATTTTGTCGGCATTATCCTGTATGACATCAAGGGTACCATCAACCGAACCTCCATCGATAACGATGTATTCGACCTGAGGAAAATCAGTTTTTCTGACACTTGCTATGGTGGGTTCCAGCAGCTCGGCGGCATTAAAGACTACCGTTATAACTGTTAATTTACAGGGTTGGGGGCCAGGCTCCATAAATATGTAAAAATGTTTAAAACACGAATATACACAAAAATTTTTACCTTTGAACTTTGTGAGCTCTGATAAGAAACTTTTTAAGACAAAAACAATTAAAAAATACAATTTATTATACTTATGATGCGAAAATTTGTTCCTCATATCATTGCCTTTGCGCTGATGTTTTTTTCTGTTTTTTTATTGTACGCACCGTATTTTACATCAGGAAAAGTGCTTAACCAAGGTGATACTGTACGTGCTTATGGTATGCAAGGAGAAATGAACAAAATCGAGAAAGAAACCGGTATTGCTCCACTTTGGACACAATCAATGTTTTCAGGAATGCCGACTTTCCAGATCAAGCCACCTGATAGAGGTAATTACACAAGATATTTTCTGAACGGGATGATGCTCAATAAGAGTATGACCAACGTACCATTTGTGATCTTCATGGCTATGTTCTGTACTTATTTTCTGCTCATAGTACTTGGCTTAGACTGGCGTATTGCTGTCATGGGTTCGGTATGTTACGGGCTTTCTACTTTTTATTGCGACATTGCAGAGGCCGGGCATGCCACTAAGATGATGGCACTTGCTCTCATGCCGGGTATGTTTGCCGGAGCACTAATGGTGTTGCGAGGTAAATATCTCATCGGTGCATCGGTTTTTGCTCTTTTTGTAGCATTACAAGTCCTGGTAAACCACATCCAGATTACATTTTATGCATTTATTGCACTCGGTATTCTCGTTTTGGTAAAATTATGGGGCAGTATTAAACAAGGGCAGCTCAAACATGCACTTATAGCAGTTGGTGTACTGGCGTTGGCAGGTATAGCAGGCCTTGCAGCCAATACCTCAAGACTGTGGCCTACATACGAATACTCAAAGGAAACCATTCGGGGCAAATCGGAGCTTTCATCCAATGCTGCCAAAGGCGACGGTCTCGACAAAGAGTACGCCTTTGGTTGGAGCTACGGTATTGGCGAATCAATGACCTTGCTCATTCCGAATTACTATGGTGGTGGTGCTGCCCAGACTTTTCAAGGAACGGAGACTTACAGCAGGATTTACAACAACGTACTCAATGATTTGACACAGCGCGGTATGTCTGCCGATGAAGCTAAGCGCAATGCCGAACAGCAAGTGTCTTCCCTTTTTTACACCGGCGATCAACCTTTTGTGGGTGTTGCCATATATTTTGGTGCCATTATATGTTTTTTATTTGTACTGGGTGCATTTCTGGTGGGTGGGCCCTACAAGATCTGGTTGCTGGTGAGTGCTATTTTTACGCTCACGCTTGCCTGGGGAGGCAATTTTTTCCTAAATGAATTTTTCTTCGACTACCTGCCAATGTTTAATAAATTCCGAGCTGTCTCTATGGCACTTGGTTTGTCCCAGTTTTTTGCCATCATACTCGGCGTATGGGGTCTTCAAGAATTGATGAACAACAATATTCCGAGAGAGAAAAAACTCAAATCGCTCTACCTGGCAGCGGGTATTACCGGCGGTGTGGTCATACTCGGCCTACTGATGAGCTCAGGTATGGCATTTGTAGGTAAAAATGATGATAAGGTTGGCCCGGATCTGGCAGCATTGCTCAAGCAAGACAGAATATCAATACTTCGTGCAGATGCTATGCGGTCATTTTTGCTTATCGTTGTGGCAGCAGGATTAATCTGGGCTTATCTGAAGCATAAGTTAAAATCGGTTGTCGCCATTTCGGCTGTTGCAATATTGGCGGTAATGGATATCGTGTTGGTCAATAAACGTATCTTGTTTGATGAAAAATTCGAAAACCCTTCTACTGAGCTCCAGGCCGGACCTGCACCTACTGAAGTAGATAAGCAAGTAATGGCAGATAAGGATATCGACTTCAGGGTTCTCGACCTGCGCAGTGGCAATCCCTTTACCGATGCGCATACTTCCTATTTCCATAAATCGCTGGGTGGCTATCATGCCGCTAAGCTTATGCGTTACCAAGAACTAATCGAACGCTATCTGAGCCAGCCGGCCGAACACATGAACATATTGAATATGCTCAACACAAAGTATATTCTCCAAAGGAATGATGCGGGAGAAACTGCCGTGCCTAATCCGGGTGCACTCGGCAATGCGTGGTTCGTACGTGACTTCAAAACAGTGGAAAATGCAGATGCAGAAATGGATGCACTCAAAGGTCTTGATGCCGGTAAAATGGCCCTTATCCGAAAATCAGACGAAAACAAACTGTCCGGCTGGAAAAAGGAAGCGGACACTACCGCTACTATCAAACTCGCGTCATACCATCCTGATAAAATGGTGTATGAGTACCATTCGCAGTCACCACAGTTGGCAGTATTTTCTGAAATATACTACCCACCTACTAAGGGTTGGAAGGTAACGCTTGATGGAAAACCGTTCGATGATTTCTTTAAGGTCGATTATCTGTTACGTGGTCTTGTGGTACCTGCCGGCAATCATAAGATTGAAATGAATTTCCATCCTGACTCCTTCTATAAAGGCGAAACAATCAGTAAGGTATTCTCAGGACTGATCCTTGTCTTGTTTGTACTTGGTATGGTTATTTATTTTAAGAAAGAAGGATTGCCGGACGTGACACACATGGAGGAATTACCTGAAGAAGAGAAAGCTAAAAAGGCCATTCCGGTTACAAAAGCTAAAAAGAAATAAAGAAAATTCTTTTACATTGCCAAAAGCCGATGAGTATTAAACTTTTCGGCTTTTTATTTTGATTCAACCTTATTGGATTTAAACGACATTGATTAGTACAATAAATCCATAACGAAGTGATAAAATCATATTGTACTTTTGGTTTTTAAGCATTTGCAATGGATTGGAACTAATCATTATTTGATCCAAAAAATATCATGCGTTATCCGGGTTTTATCATGGCGTGCCCCTGTCGGGTCGGGCTATACGCCTTACGTTGTGCCGGCTTCTATCCCTCACCTTTACTTTGCATTTGAGATTAAATTCTTAACTTTAACAAAGGGAAAGCAGAAGTGAACTATATCCCTCACTAGGAATAAGTCCTA
>WBZR01002644.1_pt2 | contig 15256 bp, 14 predicted proteins | sample 5204231 | NCBI WGS metagenome assembly WBZR01 (sample SAMN12412403, study PRJNA552823) | activated sludge metagenome | isolation source: activated sludge from anammox sidestream of wastewater treatment plant... | place: USA: Virginia | collected 2017-08 | reverse complement strand
GTCGACAGCCACATCCCGCAGCCCGAGCGCGACAAGGACAAGCCGTTCCTGATGGCGGTCGAAGACGTCTTCACGATCACCGGTCGCGGCACCGTCGCCACCGGCCGTGTCGAGCGTGGCCAGCTGAAGGCGATGGAAGAGATCGAGATCATCGGTCTCAAGCCGGAGAGCCGCAAGACGGTCTGCACCGCGATCGAAATGTTCCGCAAGACGCTGGACTACTGCGAAGCGGGCGACAACGTCGGCCTGCTCATGCGCGGCGTCGAGCGGAAGGACATCGAGCGAGGCATGGTTTGCGCCAAGCCCGGTTCGATCAAGCCGCACACGAAGTTCGATGCCGAGGTCTACGTCCTGTCGAAGGAAGAAGGCGGCCGCCACACCCCGTTCGTTACGGGTTACCGGCCTCAGTTCTACTTCCGCACGACCGACGTGACCGGGACGCTCAACCTCCCGGCTGGCGTCGAGATGGTCATGCCTGGCGACAACATCACGATGACGATCGAGCTGATTCAGCCGATCGCCATGGAGCAGGGCTCCAAGTTCGCGATCCGCGAAGGCGGCCGCACGGTCGGCGCCGGCACGATCACGAACGTGTACGCGTAAGCGTCGGACCTCGAACAGCCCCTTCGGTCGTTTCGACCGGAGGGGCTGTTTCATTTTGCGCCCAAGCCGCTATACTTGGCCCATGAAGTGGGGCGGGCTCGCTGTTACACTGATCGCAGCGATCGCAGTCGGACAAAGTTCGGTCCAGACTCCCGCTCCGGGTTCGAAGCTTCGCAAGGCTATCCTCGATGGCCTCCGTCCCTCGATCGAGAAGGACCTGAAGCAGAAGGTCATCTTCAAGGTCGGCACCATCCGCGTCTACAAGGGATGGGCGTTCCTTCACGTTCACCCGATCCAGCCGAGCGGGAAGTCGATCGACTTCCGCAAGACGAAGTACGCGGAAGCGCTGGGATGTTCGACGGCGACTCGACCTACGCGCTGCTGAAACAGAGCGGCTCGAAGTGGATCGTCAAGGAGTTCGCGATCGGTCCGACCGACGTGGTGTGGAGTGGCTGGATGGGCGCCCCGCACAACCCGCCGAAGCAAATCTTCCCGCCTATGGGCGGCTAACCTCGATCAGGCGGAACTGAGATCCGTCGACCAGAACCTTGCCCAGAGTGGAGACGTCGGCGAGAGGCACGCCGTCGTTCATCTGAGCGATCTCGGGGAAGGCCTCCGGAACCGGGGCGATGATGTAGCCGATTCCTTTCTCCTGCAAGAAGGCGCGCCGCTCGTCGTCGTTGGCGCGAAGGAAGAACGCGGTCGCCTCGTTTCGCCTCTTGCCGTACTCCGGCGTTTCGCTCCAGTGTCCGGCGTAGCTGTAGGCTCCTGCGAGTCCGCTCGCGATCGGATTGAGGTCGGGCAGGTAGGGCGAGTTGAAGCGGTCGGGATCGGCGGTCGGGGAGGCGATGCCCGGCATCGCGATGACGACCCTGCGTTCGCCGGGATTCTGAGCGAGCCTCGCCAAGATCGCGCTCACGTTCTCGCTAACGTGGACGGGATGAACCGTCGTGTTGCTGACGTTGCCCCGGATCAGCGAGGTCTCTCGGAAGAACCACTGGACCGACGTGCCACTCAGGAGAGCGAGGCCGAAGATCGCGACGAGGTTACGGACGCCTCGCTCGCGGCTGGCAAGGATCGCGGCGAACCCGATGCCGGCAAGGATCGCCCAGGGCGCGGAGATCCCCATCGACAGCTTGCGCTGAAAGAGGGCAGGGAAGTACGGCGCGACGAGCCCGACGAACGCCCAAGCCACCACGAGGTTCTTCCCGTCGGAGTCGTCGGCGACGCTCGCCGTGAACGCACAGGCGATGAGGATCGCCACGATCCAAGCAGTAGCGCCGAGCCAATAACCCTCCTGATGGCCGCCTGCGATGGCAAACGCGACGATGAGCGTGAGGCCGGCCAGACCGACGCCAAGCTTCTGCCTCATTGGGCTGTCCTTACCAAGAAGGGCCAGACTTCCCAGCGCGATAAGGAGGAGCAGCCCGAAGACGATCAGCCGGAAGTTGGGGGCATAGGTCTCGGTGGCGGCTCGAGCCTGGAAGACCGGGTCGTTCTTGAGGACGTGGAGGAACCAAAGTGCGGGCGGAACCGCGCCGAGCCCCATCGTCAGTGTGCGCAATCCCCAAGCCAGCGTCGCACGCCGGGCGAAAACGCTCGCCCCGAGGAAGGCCACCAGCACGAGCGCGACCAGGAGCACGTCGTAGCTGTGAATGTTCATCAGCAGCAGAAAGCACAGCGCGCCGATCGGGACCGGCTTCCATGACTCCCGCGCGTCCAAGACACAGAGGAAGATGCCGACGATGAGGCACAAACTGACCATGAACAGCCCGTTCACCAGCATCGACGGGAACACGAACGCTTCGGTCTGCCAGACGTCAGTCGGCAGCCGGCCGAGCAAAAGGGGAGCGATCGGCGACGGCTTGACGATCGCGACTCCGAAAGTGTGCCAGACGAGAAAACCGAGCCCTCCGCCAAACGTGGTCACCGCGAGCGTCAGCTTCTGGGTGTAGGGATCGGTGACGACCTTTCCGATGAGCCGGTGCGCAAGGAGGACGAACAGGCCGGCGAACCCGACACGCGCGGCTGCCTGGGCCAGCGGAATTCCGATCAGCTTCGCAATCCAGCCGAGAACGAGAAAGTAGAGGTGCAGGGTCAGCCCGGGCTGCGTGTCGACCGCGAAACGATTGTCGAAGAGCAGCCTGCCGTCCATGGCCTGCCGCATCCAAGCGGCATAGACCATCGAGTCGTCGGTGGCGAACGGCTCACCCAAGTAGGTGGCGCCGGGCGGCTTCGCGAAGTATCCGTAGAGGAGCGGCAGCGCCACCAACACCATGACCCCGATGGCCAAGCGTCGAGCAAACAGGCGGCTGCCGGCGTCGTCCAAAGCTAGTTCGGTGGGATCGGACGGCCCATTTGCTTGTAGATGCCCTCGATGAGATCGATGTTCTCCTTCGCATGGGAATTCTTGGGGTCGACCTTGCGGGCTTCACGATAGAGCTTGAGCGAGCGAGGGTACTTCTCCTTCGGGGTGAGGGCTGGGCTCACCAGCACCGCGTCCGCATACTTGAGGGTTGCCCCAACATAGTCTTTCTTCAGCTTGGCGTCCTTTGGCGCCTTAACGGACTTCGCCTTGGCTGCCGAATAGGTCTTTTCCAGACCCTTCAGCATCGCCAACTCCTTCTGATCGAGTTTCGCGGCACCCTGGCAATAGCCAACGGCACCAATCAGCAACGCGACGCAAGCAAGAACAGAACGCATGGTCCCGTATTATCTCAGGATTTTCGCCGCTTCCGCACCAATGTCCTTCGATCGCCGCAGAAATCGCTGACCAAGCGGTCGAGTTGATCGGCCAGACCCATGGCGATGTCCGGAGGGGCCATGCTCTCGATCGCCATGTCGACGCGCACGAGAAGCTGGTTAAGCTCGTTGGGGAGCCTCTTGTCACGCTCGGCACGCTCGAGCCCGGCATCCATCTTCAATGCACGCCGCAGCCGGCGGTCGGCGTCGTTCGCCACCGCCTGGAGCGCGACGTGGGTCGCTCCCGCTCGGCGGAGGACGCCAGCGTAAGCGTCGACCAGTTCACGTTGGCCCATCTGCTTGGCCCGTCTCGCCTCTGGAATCCCGAACGGTTTTCCGAGCGAGTAGGCGACGACGAGGCAAAGGACCAGCAGCTGCGACCAACCTGCCGCCGCCCAGTCTCCAATGCTCTCGAAGAGGCCAGGGTCGCTCGCGTTGCCCCAGGCGGCCTCCAAGAACACAAGCCGCGACCCCTTGGGAGCGATGCTCGCAATCGTCGCGAGGTAGGCGGCGGCATTATCAGCCTGATCGATAAACCGATTCGTCGCTCCACCGAAGTCGGCCACATAGCAGGCTAGGCCAGAGCCTAGCGGTGAGACGCTCGACCAGGCGCCGGTTTCCGTGAGGAAGAGGTGAGTGCCGCGTGGCTCCTCCAGCGCCCAGGCTGGGGGAAAGTTGCCGGCGAACTCGGTGTGCACTGTCAACTGCCCTGCGCCGTATGGGCTCTTCAAAACGCGACTTGCAGCCGCCCGCGTGACCTGCTGGAAGTCCGCGTTGATCTGAGACTGCAAGAACCGGCCGCCCTTGTCGGCGAAGGCCTCGAGCTGTTCCGCCAAAGGCTGGCGACGCATCTCCCCGAAGCTCTGAAGGGGATTCACCTCGCGGACTTCGATCGAGATGGCGACATCGCGCTTGGGATCCAGGCGGGGTGTGGGGTCCCGCGTGACTTCAAGCTGGTACCCCTTCTCGCGAAGGAGCTCGGCGAGGAGTCGCAGACCCGAGGGCCCATAGGAGCCGATAGAAGGCTCGGTTCGGCCCGCGGTGCGGGCGAACGTGAGCAGGAGGCCGCAGATCACGAGGATTCCGGCAAGCACGTACGCAAGCGTGAGCAGGGGGGATCGGGCCCTCACGTTCTGCCTCCCAGCGCATCGACGATCGACTTGTACCAACCTCGGAACCGGTCTACGTCGGGCTTGCCTTCCGTGATCATCCCGTACCAAACCCGGTCAAACGATCGCGTCGGCGCGTCGAACTCGATCGAAGGCGGCAGCTTGGGGCTGGCCTTGATTCGAGCGAGATGCTCCCAGTTGGTCTCTCCGCGATCGAACCGAGCTACTTGGTGTTCATCGAACTTCAGCAAGCAAGCCAGATAGAGGCAGCGCACCGCCTCTCGGAACTTGCCTTCCGACTCGAGCTGATCGGCCAGGGTCAGCCATTCGTCCAACGTCCGTCCGGCCTCCTCCTCGTCGACGAGGGCAGTCGCCTTCCTTCGCAGGCGTCCCTTCCATGCGAAATGGCGCACGACGAAGGCGAGAAAGGCCAGGAGGATCGCCCCGAGGACGCTCCAGAGCACGTACACGAGCCAGGGACCGAAGATGGGCGGCGGCGACGGCATGTCCGCCCGTGGACCCGGCCGGTCCATCATACGGCGGATCGCCTCGAGCAACCGTTCGTACGCCTTCGCGAGCCAGTTTCCGGTCTGCTTCTGAGGATCGTCGCGGTAGAGGGGGTTTCCAGCTTTTCGGCGCCGGACGTCCGCCCGCCAATCTGTGGCCCCGGGAGATACGGCCTCCTCGGCGACCGCGCGGCGGTGGACGATCTGACGCAGTTCGCCCACATCGGACGGCTTACGGGCCAGACGGTCGACTTGCTCATCGAGGCCCGATTCATCGGGAAGGTCTCGACGCAAGATGGCGATCGCCTCCGCGTCGTCGGCGGCGCGCAGGCGCTTGTCCAGCTCACGGTACGAGTCGGCCGAGCCGACCGTCGCCACAAGCAGGCTACAGCTGAAAACGATGGCTCTTGTCGGTTTGTCGAACATCCTGAGCTAGAACCTCGATGTCGAAGCCTTCCTTTCGCACGCGGCGCTCGAAGTAGGTGATCGTGCAGATCGTCGACCAGAGGGGAATCGTGACCCAGATCACCAGGAACCAGGGAAGATAGCCGAAGGCCGAGGTCAACAAGTCGGCCCAACCGCTCCCGACGAACCGGTCGGCCAAGAACGACCCGACTCCCATCTCGGCGGCGAGTCCCATCAACCCCCAAGCTCCAACCAGGTAGAGCAGGGTGATGAGAACGATGCCGTTGATCAGCGCCTCGTATCCCCCCGACACGCCACGCTCGCGCCTGAGCAGGCTCACGCTGCGCTTCATCGCCTGTGAAACGCCGACACCCTCTGCCAGCATCGCGGCCGGGGCCAATCCGTAGCGGCACGCACAAAACGGAGCCCACGCGAACCCCACGACGATCCCAAAGGTTGCGAGTGCGGCGAGCAGAGCCGGACCCGCCAGCGCATCCGTGTTCGAGTCGCTCATCAGAGCACTGATCATGAGCAGCCCGAGCGAGACAAGGAAGAACACGACGGACGACAGGAGTTGGCGAACGAACAGCCACACGAGCGACGGCAGCCTGCGGAGGGCGGATCGCTTCGCGACCTCGACGTCTGGGACGTTCCCGAGCATGAAGTCGCTGACCATCGAACTCGTGATGACGGAGGCGTAGGAGGCGCCAATCACGAAGAGTGGAGCCGCGACGAAGAGACCCAAGAGGACGGCGATGACGGCCTCGCCAAGCTGCCCGGTCGTGCTGGACGGGTCGCGCGTCGTCCAAATAGCGGGGAAGGCGTACGACCAGAAGAATGCGAACCCGGCCATGCAGAAGAGGCACGGAACGGCAACCGCGGCAAGGACCGGTCGTCCGATGGCTTGGTACGCTCGCCCGGACAGATCCAAGATCTCGTTGACCTTCATCGGGCGAAGACGTGCCCTCCGTTCGTGACGGATCGCACGTTGCTGCAGATACCGGGCGAGCGGGTCGTGGGTCAAGGTTCCGAGTTTACATGGCGGCGGAAGTCCCAACCGAGGAATCCGGAGGACGCGCTCGCACGTCTGACAATCGAAGCGGTACCAATCCGCACTGACGGAGCAGAATTAAGAAGAATGACGCAACTGATCGCGGCAACGGCGCTGATCCTCGGACAGGGATCTTACGACTGGCAGGACATCGTCCAAAAGGGTTTTCAGGACGCCACGTTCACGGCACGGGCTGTTAAGGGGATTCAAAAGGAACTTCAGAAGATCAACAAGGAGTTCGCCTACTCGTACCGTTTTGACACGATGGAGGCGAAGATCAAGGAGCCGCACAAACTGCGCCTCGAGTCGGTCGTCGAGGACACGAAGCTCCTTTACATCATCGTCGGAACGAAGAAGTATTACAACGTCGGCAACCGGCTGAAGGGGACCGACGACGTGTCGCACGCGCCGGGCAAACGGCAGACGATCATGGATTTCGGGGTGCTAACGCCCTCCCTCTTCCAGGATCCGTTCAAGGCGACGTTCGTCCGGGTGGATCGCGAGTCGGGCGACCTGGTCTTCGACATCACCTATCAGACTCCGAAGTACGACGACACGAGCCGTCATCGAGTCTGGGTCGACAAGGACAAGAAGTACATCACCAAGCGCGTCTGGTTCAACCAGGAAGGCGGCCAGCTGGCGACCTTCACCTACGACAACCCCAAGAACAAGGACGGCGTCTGGTTCCCAACCCGCTGTACGGTCACGAACAACGACGGGAAGGTCGCCGGTGTGACCGAGTACACGAAGATGGAGATCAACAGCGGCCTCGCGGACTCCGTCTTCAAGTGGTAGGTCTGCAAGTTGAAGTGACCTGTCAGGGTTGCCAGGTAAGGACCTGACAATCGCGCAGGCTCCCATAAGTAGGGGGGGCTCGACTGCCGATAACGATGACTGGCAGTCATGAAAGAAGGCCACCTCCGCTCCCCGATTCACCGCAGCGAGAAGCGCCGCAGGATTGCTCAGAGCAATCTCAAGCGCTGTCCCCTCTGCAACGCGCTCAACGCCCGCGCCAACGACGATTGCTTCGTCTGCGGCTGGGCCGGACGTTTCGACCATGATCCGTTCCGTATCGAGGAGTCTTTGATCCGCCTGATCTACCAGTGCCCGGAGCTGGATCAGGAGATTCCGAGGGTTCCCAAGAAGCCGACTTGGCTGCAGCGGGCCCTCTCGAGGCTCCGCCGCCACGTGGACGTCTCGGCCTAGACCTCGCTCGTGGTGCGGCCCAAGGCGAGCATTGCGACCCCTACGATGCCCTGGGCGTCCAGGCCCCAGTCGCGCCGAATGAGCGGCTGTGACCCGTGCTCGACGAAGGCATCTGGGAGCGCGTGAATTGTGACCCTCGCGTTGCTGCAACGTTCCGCGAGAGCGTCCCGTACCTGCTGCCCGAACCCGCCGATCCGGACATTCTCTTCGACCACAAGGACATTTCCGGTCACGAGCGCCGCGGCGGCGATTGCGTCGATATCGATCGGCTTAAGCCATCGCGCGTTGATCACTCCTGCGTCGATGCCCTGCTCTTCGAGCAGATGGGCTGCCTGCCAAGCCTCTCCGACCATCGAGCCCACCGCGACGATCGTCACATCGCGACCTGACCGGAGCGTTTCTGATTGGCCGTATTGGATTGGAGACCTGGCTTCGGGAAGCCGGTCGTCGGAGGATCCACGGGGATAGCGGATAGCCAACGGCCCGTCGTCGTAGCCAAGGGCGAACTGGGCCATCTCGCGCAGTTCAGTCGTGTCTCTCGGGGCCAGGAGCGCCAAGTGCGGCATGAGGGTGAGATACGAGATGTCGAAAGCCCCGTGGTGAGTCGGACCGTCGTCGCCGACCAAACCGGCGCGATCGAGGAAGAACCTGACCGGGAGTTTCTGAAGGCAGACGTCGTGAAGGACCTGATCGAATGCCCGCTGGAGGAAGGTCGAGTAGATTGCGCAGAACGGCTTCAGGCCGCCGGCCGCCATTCCTGCGGCGAGGGTGACGGCGTGGGGTTCGGCGATCCCGGTGTCGATGTATCGGTCGGGAAACTGCTTGGCAAACTGGGCCAAACCGGTCCCGTCCGGCATTGCGGCGGTGATCGCCACGACTTTGGGATCGGCTTCTGCGCACTCCAATGCTGCATCCCCGAAAGCTTGGGTGTAAGAAACCGGGCCGGTGGATTTGACGAGTTCGCAGGTTGCCAGATCGAAGGGCGTGACACCGTGCCACTTGCGCGCGTCCTCTTCCGCGACTTCGTACCCCTTTCCCTTCACCGTGATCGCATGGACGAAGACGGGGCCAGCAAGGTCCCTCACGTTGCCGAACAAGTCGAGAAGCGACGCAAGGTCGTGGCCATCGACGGGGCCGATGTACTCCCAGCCAATCTCTTCGAAGATCGTGCCGGTCTCTTCGGGGGCCATGTAGTGCGTGATGCCGTGGCGGAAGCCTGCGGCCATCTTCGTGATGGGGTCGGGCATGCGTTCCACGACCCCCTTTGCGCGTTTGGCAAGGTCTTGGAGCCATGGCCGGGCTCGCAGTCGGGCGAGGTACGCCGTGAGGGCTCCGACGTTGGGGGCGATCGACATCCGGTTGTCGTTCAGCACGACTGTCATCGTCGTCCCGCTGTCTCCTGCGTGGTTCAGGGCTTCCCAGCTCATGCCGCTTGCGATCGCCGCGTCTCCAGTGATGGCGACGACACGCTCGTCGGTCCCAAGAAGGTCGCGTGCGGTGGCGAACCCCATCGCCGCCGAAATCGCGGTGCCCGCATGGCCGGCGCCGAACGCATCGAGTTCGTGCTCATCCCGCTTCAGGAACCCGCTGAGTCCCTTGTGTTTGCGCAGGGTCGGAAAACGCTCGAGCCTCCCGGTCAGCAGCTTATGAGGATACGCCTGATGCCCGGTGTCCCAGATGACGCGATCAGGAGGGATCGTGTGGGTTGCATAGAGCGCGACCGCCAGTTCGACGGTGCCGAGGTTGGAGCTGAAGTGACCTCCGGTCTGGCTGACCTGCTCGATGATCGCCTGCCGAACCTCGTCGGCCACCTGCTGCAGTTGCGCTCGGGTGAGCCCCTTCAGGTCGGTTGGCTGGACGATTCCTCCCAGCAGCGGATATTGCTCGCGTAAGCTCATCGTCTCTTAGCCTAACTGTCCATACGCGCCAGACGTGCCAACCGTTGGGACTTCTCGCGTCATCGGCCCGGATCGATCCGCATCGCAACTGCGCGCACCTGATCGTTCGGGTCCTTCCTGCGGTCGAGGACGGCCTGCTTCCAGGCGCTTGGGGCCCTGCCGTTCATCGCCAGCAGTGCTTGGATCCGCATGCCTGGCCGTTCGTCAGTCAGGTACGGCCCAACGGCGTTGAGAGCTTCTTCGCTGCCGATCGCGCCCAGAATCTCGACTCCGGTGCGAGCGCGCCGCTCGTCGGGGTCGGTCGTCAACCCTTTGCCGACCGAAAGCGCTTCGGGAAACTTCGCGACGAGTGTCACGGCTGCCTTCCGAATCGGGAGCTCCGGCGAACTGAGCAGCGCCTGTGCGGTCCCCAAGCTCGTGGGGTCGGCCAGCTGAACCAGGGAAACGACGGCATTGAGGGCGGCCAGCTTGTCGTCGGTCGACGCGGCGATGAGCTGGAGGTCCGGGAGGCTCTCTTTACTCCCGACGACTCCTGCAGCTCTGGCGGCAACCCTTTGCAGGCCCTTCGATTTCAACGCCTTCGGAACGAACGGCGCAGCCTCGGTAGCCGAGGAGTCGATGCAGACCATCAGCGCGACCAGGGCTTCGGCTTCGTTCTCGGAAGCGATACGCCCCGCGACCAACGTCCGCCCCTCTGGACCAACCCCGTTCGCGACTTCGACAAACGCGCGTTGTTCGAGCCTACTAGCGGTCGCAAGGTGCTTCTCGACCATCCACTGCAGGGCAGGCAGACCGATCGCGATGAGCCGGTCGGTGGCTTGGCGAACTTCCTTCTGGGCGGTCCCGACGCCCCATTGGGTCGCCTTCTTGTAGAGGTCTTCGAGCTGTTTGTCGTCTGGCTTCGGTTCCGAGCCCGGCTTCGGTGTTGCCTGGGCTGGATCAGTTGGAGGTGCTACCTCGACCGGTTTCGATTCGAAATCGTAAGCGACCCCCCATCCGTCGCGAGCGGCCGCTTCTCCGTCGGCAAGCCCGTCGCGGTACTGGTCGGGTCCATCCAGGTCGACAAAGACTCCAAGCGAGCCGGAGCCGCGAGCGGGATTGCCAACCCCGGGAGGTCCAGAATAGCGATCCTCTCCTGCGGCGTCCACGAACAGCCCGAGCCCGTTGGCGTTGCCGATACCCGGCCGCGAGTCTCGACCGGCATAGACGTCGTTACCGGCCCGGTCGAACAGCATTGCGACTCCATAGTCGTGTCCGATCGCGTGAGCCGCGCCGAAGTTGTCGATGTACGAATCGTCGCCGGCAAGCTCGAAGAGGTAGGCGGCGCACATATGCATGGCGCTGGATTGCGCGTAATGGTAAGCGCGGTACGTATCCATGCCGGACGCATCGTAGAGCGAACCAAGGCTGTACCAGTAGCTCGCGGCTTGGGCGTACGTCTCCGCGACGTAGGCGTCGTCGCCTGCCATGTCGGTCAGTAGGCCGACGCCTCCACTGACCCCACCGGTGTCCTCCCGGTATCCGCCGCCGTAGCCTTGAGCGAACGAATAGTGCACGTCGGCGAAAAGCGGGCTGTTCAGAATCAGGCCCCCGGCTCGGTAGGTGTCGTCACCCTTTTGGTCCACGAGCCAGCCCACCCCCGCGGTGCGAGCCGAGCCTTGGCCGTAGAGCTTGGCCTCATAAAGGTCAGAACCTCGCGTGTCCAGCAGCAGGCCGATTCCGAACTCGCCAAAACCCTGGGTGAGAGCCTCCGATTGATAGCTGTCGTCTCCGCCGTCCTTGAAAAACACTCCGACCCCGGCTAGGCCGGCCCCGAACGCGAGCGACTTGCCGCGGAAGTTGTCGTGTCCTCCCAAATCGTAGGCGAGCCCAATCCCCAGTAGGCCACATCCGGCGCCGACGTCGGGCAACTTGTAGAAGTCGTCTCCACCGCAGTCGACCTGGAGTGCGGCAAATCCGACGCCCGCTCCGCCTCTGCCGTAGTAGCGATCATTTCCGCCGAGGTCGATCACGAGCCTCGCGTTGCGGTCTCGGTGGGTGTCGTCGCCGACTCCGGCAATGACGACCTGCATGTCGCCGACCTTGAACTTGGCGCTTCCCGTCCACGTGACCTGGCTACTCAGGCGGCGAAGCTCGGGCAGTTGCCGCTCGACCTCCTTGGTAAGGGTGGTCGCGGCCTCGAAGATCAGTCGGAGGTCGACCTGATCGAGCATCGACAAGATCTCAGCCTGTGGCGCCATCGCCTTCGTGACGAACTCGAACTTGATCGATGGCTCCTCGGTCGCCCACTGGGGCAGGCTCTCGAGCAGTAGTCGCTGCTTAGCGGGGTCGAGCTTCGACGTCGCCTGCCGGACGGCGGCGTTCGCGGTCGCAAGCGCCGACGCCAGAGCCTGGAGCGGAGCTTGGACGGAGGGCGGAACGTCCTTGGGCAACGTGATCGTCGGGCTCGGGGCAGGCGTCAGGGCCAGAGGAAGGGTGTCGCCGAGAATCTGCTTCCTCGCCAGGTCGAGGAGAGCGGCCCCACCGAGCTTCCCGGCATTGCCGTGGATCGCCATCAGGGAGTCGGCTGCGTCGAGAGGCTTGTCGATCGCGAGGTTGATGAGGGGAATGCGGTACTTGTCGGAGTAGGGCCGGCGTGCGAACTCAAGGTCTTGCGGCAGCAGATTGCCGACATAGAGGGCGCGCTCGATCCCTTTCCGTTCGTCGGCTGTGAGTTGGGCGAAGGATGCGGCGGTAAGGGTCAGCGCGATCGCGGCCAAGCCGAGTCGGAACATGAAGGCATTGTATCCCCGGGCGCTACAATGCTTGCGCGCATGGAAATCGTCGAAGCGCTCGAGGCCATCCTGTTCGTCGCGGACTCGCCGGTTCCCCTTGCGAACTTGGCGCGCGCCGCTGCGGTGACCGAAGGTCAGGCCGAGCAAGCCCTGGAGATCCTCCAGGAGCGTCTAGCCGGGGTCGGTGCGCTCCAAGTCATTCGGATCGCGGGCGGGTATCAGCTTTGCACCAAACCGGAGCATGCCGAGCGGATCGCCGACTTCCTCAAACCCGAGCGCCAGAAGTTGGGGCGATCCCTGCTCGAGGTCCTCGCGATCGTCGCCTATCGTCAGCCGTTGACGCTCGCGGAGATCGAGCAGGTTCGCGGCGTGCAAAGCGATTACAGTGTGCGCTCACTCCTCGAGCGCCGGCTCATCCACGAGGTTGGACGGCGGAAGGCCCCAGGGCGTCCGATGCTGTACGGAACCACGCAGCAGTTCCTCCACCAGTTCAAACTCAACTCGCTCGCAGAGCTCCCCGCGATCGACTTAGAGGCCAACCGGCCAGTCGACCAATACCAACTCGGCATCGCCGAGGAGGCGCCCCAGTCGTAACGCCCCAAAGGGTTGTTCGTCCCATCGCTCAGGAGACTTGAACCAATGCTGACCGTATTAGCCGCGATTGCGATCGCACCCACGCCGACCCAAGTGGTCACCGCCTCCCTCTTCAAGAATGGATACGCCATGGTTGTCCGCAAGCTGCCGGTGAGCGGCGCATCGACGACCGTCGCCGAGATCCCGCAGGCCGCTCTGGGCACGTTCTGGATCACATCGACCGGAGACCTGAAGATCACCGAACTGGTCGCTACCCAGGAGGAGCGGACGGAACAAGCCAAACCTGGCTCGTTTGAGGAGTTCCTGAGCCTGAACGTCGGGAAGCCGGTGACGATCCAAACCATCAACTTGGGTCAACAGAACGGAACACTGATGAGCGTCCAGGGGGACGTACTGATGCTCAATCGCGAGGGCAGCACGATCATGCTCCCGCGGGGCGAGATCCGGATGGTGACGGTGGGCGGGGAGGGAGTCGCGACCACCCAGAGGAAGCGCATGGAGCGGGTGCTCCGATTCAAGACCACCGGCAAGGGCGAGATCCTGCTCTACGGTCTCGAGCGAGGAATGACCTGGTCGCCCGCTTACGCCCTCGATCTCATCGACGAGAAGAAGCTCACACTGACCGCAAAGGCGACGGTGCTCGACGACCTTGCCGACCTCGACAATGTCGAACTCAAGTTCGTAACTGGGTTTCCCAATGTGCCATGGGCCACCCTGTCTGAGCCCTTGCTGAGCGGCTACAGCGTGGATCAGTTCACGAACTTCCTTGCCAGCGTCGGCATCCCCAACGGGGATTTTGCTGGCAAGCGCGATGCCATGTCCCAGAACATGGCCCCCGGCGCCTTCGGGGGAGGGAACTTCGGACAGAGCTTCGAGGTGAACTCAGGTTCCGGCACCCAAGCGGAAGACCTCTTCTTCTACAAGCGTCCCGGGGTGACCTTGAAGAAGGGCGATCGGGGTTTCTATCTTCTCTTCCAAGCCGAAAGCGAGTACGAGCACCTTTACACGGTCGATATGGCGGACAGCGTGCAGGATAACGTTCGGTACGTGGGTGGCCGTGAGGGCCCCAGCGACGTCTGGCACAGCTTGAAGCTCAAGAACACGAGTGGCCAACCGCTGACGACCGCCCCGGTGACGGTGTTCAGGGACGGCCAGATCCTTGGGCAAGACACCCTCATGTATACGTCGGCGTCCGCACCGCTCACCGTCAAGATGTCGAAGTCGTTGGACATCCGGGTGGAGGCGCACGAGGAAGAAGTGACGCGGGAGCGCGGCGCGCTACGAACTCAAAACGGTGTCGTCTACGACCTGGTGACCCTCAAGGGCACGGTGTCGTTGCGCTCGTTCAAGGCCATCGACGTCGCGATGCGGATTCAGCGCGAAGTGACTGGTGAAGTCGTCGGGTCGACCGGTTCGCCCGACGTCGTCAAGCTCGCCAAGGGGCTGATCGAGATCAACCCGAAGAGCAGGCTCACATGGACGCCGACGCTGGCAGCAGGGAAGACCCTCGAGTTCACCTTCACCTACAAGGTGTATGTGAACAGCTGACCCCTTGGGAGCCCAGTTGCTTCGGCGCTTTGGCCACTGGGCTCGCCCAAAACCCTAGAACTGAACCTTCACCGGTTCGCGCTGTGCAGGCTCCTCGACCAGGAAGAGCTCGCGTTGCTTGAACCCACCGGACGACGCGAAGATGCTGGACGGGAAGGTCTCGGTCCGCGTGTTGTAGTTCGTGGCGGTCTCGTTGTAGTACTGCCTCGCAAAGGCGATCTTGTTCTCCGTCTGGCTCAGCTCCTCTTGGAGGGCGAGCATGTTTTCGTTCGCCTTCAGCTCGGGGTAGTTCTCCATGAGCCCGAAGATCCCGGTTAGCGCGGAGCCGACCGCTGCCTCGGCAGTCGCCTTCTCGCCCACCGTCTTCGCCTGCAGTCCCATATTCCTCGCCTGGATGACACGCTCGAGCGTGTCCTTTTCGTGCGCCATATAGCCCTTCGCGACTTCGACTAGGTTGGGAATCAGATCATAGCGCCGCTTGAGCTGCACCTCGACCTGGGCCCAGGCGTTATTGGTCTGCTGCCTGGCCGATACCAGCCCGTTGTAGATACCGATCGCCCAGAGAAGGGCAAGCACCAAGACGCCGATGATGATGAACAGAGGCCACATGATTCGCTCCTTGCAAGGTTGTACGGATGCGTCGTCCCTTTGGGTGCATACTGGGCCCTATGTTGACGACCCTTGTGCTTGGCTTGACGCTCGCAGCGGCGCAGATACCTGACTTCGGCGGGAAGGAGCAGGCCGAGCAGATGAAGAAGCTGACGTTTCTGGTCGGAGACTGGAAGGGTGCCGGCAAGTACATCGTGCCTGGCAGGGAAGT
>WBZR01001768.1_pt3 | contig 15256 bp, 15 predicted proteins | sample 5204231 | NCBI WGS metagenome assembly WBZR01 (sample SAMN12412403, study PRJNA552823) | activated sludge metagenome | isolation source: activated sludge from anammox sidestream of wastewater treatment plant... | place: USA: Virginia | collected 2017-08 | reverse complement strand
GCTCGCGGCGGCGGCGCAAAACTGGGCGTTGCGGCGCACCTCCGCTCTCGAACGCGTTCTGTTCTTGCTCTCCGGGCTTCTCCTCGTCTTTCCCAGCCTGCTCGAACCTGCCGCCCAATGGTTAATGCAGGGCGGTATTCCTTATCCCGCTTCATTCGGACTGGCGCTTGGCGCTGCGCTGTTGTTAAGACAATGGTTGACGTCGGCGCCCCCGGCGCAAGCAAGAGAGCAAAGTTGAGGGAGGAACGCGCATGAATCGGATCGCCAAAAAAATCGCGCTAATCGGCTCGTCAATTGTGGCGCTGGGCCTCGCCGGCGGCGCGCTCGCGCAACAGCGCACCCTCTCGATCGCGACCGGCGGAACGGGCGGCGTCTATTATCCGCTCGGCGGCGGCATGGCGAACGTCTTGTCGAAGTACGTGCCCGGCCTGCAGGCGACGGCCGAGGTGACCGGCGGATCGGTCGACAATCTTAAGCTCATCAATTCCGGGCAAAGCGAAGTCGGCTTTTCCATGGCCGACGCCGCTCTCGATGCGCTCAAGGGCGAAGACAAATTCAAGGGCGCGAGCGTCCCGGTGCGCACGCTCATGGTCTTGTACCCCAATCGCATGCACGTCGTCACCGTCGAGGGGACCGGAATCGAAAAAGTGGCCGACTTGAAGGGCAGGCGCGTCTCCACGGGCTCGCCCGGCAGCGCGACCGAAGTGATGGCCTTTCGCGTCATCGAAGCGGCCGGGCTCGACAAGGACAAGGACATGCGCCGGGAACGTCTCAGCGTCGCCGAATCGGTCAACGCCATCAAGGACCGCAAGATCGACGCCTTCTTCTGGGTGGGCGGCCTGCCGACCGCGGCCGTCACCGATCTCGGCGCCACGCCGGGGCTGAAGATCAAGATGATTGATCACGCCGAGCTTGTTTCGAAGATGAATGCAAAACACGGCGACCTCTATGCGGAGTCGATGATCAAGGCCGGCACTTATCCGGGCCAGGACAAAGACAATCGGATCGCGGTCGTGTGGAACGTCTTTGTCGCCAACGCCAACATGCCCGACGAGATGGCCTACAAGATCGTGCAGACGTTGATCGAGAAGAAGCCCGAGCTCGTCGCGGTTCACCGCGAGGCCGAGAGCATCTCGCTTGAAAATCAGGTCAAGGGCAACTCTTCGATTCCTTGGCACCCGGGCGCGGTGAAATACTTCACTGAAAAGGGCGTGAAAATGTAGCGCGAGCAGGCCTCCCTGAATCGTCATTCCGGGGCGCGCGCAGCGCGAGCCCGGAATCCATGACCACAGGGCGGAGTGGTTCCGGCGACATTAGAGTTCATAGATTCCGGACAGCCTCGCTTTCGCTCGGCTTCCGGAATGACGAGGAGTGCGGTCATTCCGGGCGCGCGCAGCGCGAGCCCGGAATCCAGGCGTTTTGCAACGGGCTTGAGGAACTCATTTCTGCGCGCCAGGCGACCGCCCTCCGGCGCCTACTCCCTTGGGCGGCGACGGGTTGATCATCATACGCACCATGCCGCCGTCCGGGTCCTTCGCCGTGACGAGATAAGCCGTATCGACGATCACCACGTTGCTGAATCCCGATTTTTGCAGGTTCTCCTTCAGCCTCTGCTGCGAGCTCGCCGGCGATGATCCGCCTGCGCCCGTGGTCGGGGCGGGTCCGCCGGGCGGATCGATGAACATGACGGCGATGCTTCCGTCGCTGGTTCTCGCATGCACCAGGTAGGCCGCATCGATAACGGAGACATCTTGGAACCCTGACTTCTCCAGATTCTGCCGGATGGTTTGCGCCGAAGCCGGCAGACCCGCTGAGGGTTGCGCAGCCGACGATTGCCCGGCCGACGGCATGGACTGGCTTTTCGATGGCGATTGTTGCGCAGCCGCCGGCAGCGCGAACAGACCGATCGCGGCGGCAGTGATCCAAAGGCGCTTCATCGGTGACGCTCCCAGGAGTTTGCTCGTCGCCCTTGCGCCCTCAATCCTCGATTCAGGCAATCGTTCCAGCGGCGTGCGAAGTATATTCGTAAAGAGCGAATCGCGGTCGAGTTTTATGAGGAGCGACAGCACGTGCCGGCCCGGCGTTCGAGCGGATCTGCGCGCGCGACAGACGGCGGGATCGCCGGCGAGAAGCAGGCGGCCGCGCCACGTGTGATCGCCGCCTGGTTCGGCGCGGCGATTGCGGCCGGACTGGGCTTCGGCCTGATCGGCGATCGAAGGCCGTTCGGCGATGGCGTGTTCGCCCATCCGCTGTTGATGCTGTTCATCGTCGCGGCCGCCGCGATGCTCATCCTGCGCGTGCTGATCGCGCGCCCCGTTCCCGACGTGATTTCCGAACGCATGCTTCTGTTCGGTTGCTTCGTCGCGCTCGCTGCATTCCTTGTTGGAAATTTCGCCTCCGCCCAGCTATGGCCGATTCGATGATGCGCGCGCGTCCGCCGATGCCCATCGGCATACGTAGAAATGATTAGGCCAAAATTGCTTAAGGGAGATTGCTCAAGCCTTGACCGGCTCTCATGGTTAATAAAGGGTTAACACGACCGCGGTTAACGCGGCCGCAATATCAACCGCGTAGAAGGGTTGATGAAATGCGAATGACGCCGCCGCAGGCGTCATTGTCAGGGGACTTCCCGGGGGACTTCCCAGCGTTTTTGTAGCGTAGCGTGAGCGTGTGAATGACTGTTTTGCCTAACGGGCCGAAGGGCGCGGTCGCCCTGTTCGGTCTCGCCATCGCAAGCTTGCTCCTCGTGCCGACTCGTATCGGCTATCAGGACATCGCCTCCCTTCTAGCGCAACAGCCGTCCGTCTCTGCCCGCTGGCAGCAGCATGTGAAGTCGCGTCCGTTCGGAGCGATTCACGCCGCGGCGTTCAATTTTCCGAGGCCGCTTGGCTCGCTCATTCCGGAATCTTTGACGGCGCAGCTGACGGACGTGAGCTTGCGCGAATCCGTCGATGCGTCCGAGAGGGCAGGGCGTGTCCAGTTCGCAAGCTTGAATGCGGCGCGCGCGCAGCGTGATCGGGCGGCGCGCTCCGACATCGTATTTCCCCATGTCAACCGTTCTTCCAAGGGGGATTTTCTGGGAGCGCGCTCGGCGAAAGCGCCGCTTGTCCGAGGCTCGCGCGAGGAATCGGGCGGATCGAAGCACGGGACCGAGTTCACCGCGTCGCGCCGGAGCGTCGATCCTCTCGCACTGGCGGTCGGCGAAATCCCGAATCCGCCCTACGAGATCGCGCGATCGCTTGACCTGGATCCGGAATGGGTGAGCGTCGACGCCAAGCCCAATTTCGAATCGGGCGGAGTCGAAACCCCTGCTTTTCCCGATGATCTCACCGACGAGACGCGCACCTCGCGTTTGCTGTTCAGCGAGCTTCCGCTGACGAATGGCGTCGGCAGGATCGAGCCTTGGAGCGACGGAGAGGAGCCGATCCTTCTCAATCCGCACGATCCCGAAATGAAGCGCTCGGCGGGGTTCCATCTCGCAAGCTTGGGCTCTCCCTCGCAACCGGCGCAGGATGCCGAGGCGGGTGAAACCTTCGCCGACAAAGGCGAGGTGACCGGCGACGCCAAGCGCCCGAAGAGCCCGGCCGAGCGGCTCGGCTTGTCGGAGGCGGGGCGCGCCAAGGCGGAGCGGTGCCTCGCGCGGGCCGTGTATTTCGAGGCGCGCGGCGAACCGGAGCGGGGTCAGATCGCGGTGGCTCAGGTGATCATGAATCGCGTGTTCTCGGGCTATTATCCAAGCGATGTCTGCGGCGTCGTCTATCAGAACGCCCATCGCCATCTCGCCTGCCAGTTCACCTTCGCCTGCGACAAGGTTCGCGACGTCGTTCGCGACAGCGAGGCGTGGGAGCGCGCCACGCGCATCGCGACGGGCACGCTCGACGGCAAGCTGTGGCTCTCGGACGTAGGCAAATCGACGCATTATCACGCCACCTACGTTCAGCCTGCCTGGGCGCGCACGATGCGCAAACTGTCGAAAATCGGCGTGCACATGTTCTATCGCCCCGCCCGCTGGGGCGACGGCGCCGGGGCGCCGAGCTGGGGCAGCGCCGAGGCCGCGGCCGGATCGGCGAACAATCTCTGAAGAAACCGGCGGGGGAGGGGGCGGCGGTGCGTCGGACCCATGGGCCTGGCTGCGAGCCATGAGCGAGGCGGATGCGACCTATTCGCAATGCGCAGTGACCTTCACGAACATTCCATTCGGTTTTGGCGTCCAGTCACGTAATTTGCATTTGCCGGGCCTGTCCGGCTCCGCAAACAAACGTCAGAGAGCCCTATGACGACCGAGATCGCCTTCGCCCGCTGGCGCTCGCCGCTGATCATTGTCCTGAGCGGCTGTCTCATTGCGGTTCTGACGTTCGGACCGCGCTCGGCCATGGGGATTTTCCTCCAGCCGATGAGCGCCTCCAACAGTTGGGGGCGCGACGTATTTGCTCTTGCGATCGCCATTCAGAATCTCGTCTGGGGCGCGGGACAACCGTTTGCCGGCGCGATCACCGACCGTTTCGGCATCGTGCGCACGCTCTGCGGCGGCGCCGTTCTCTATGCTCTCGGTCTCGCGTTGATGGCGTATGCGGCGACGCCCGGCATGCTGCACCTGTCGGCCGGCGTCTTGATCGGGTTCGGATTGTCGGGCGGAAGCTTCACCATCGTGCTCGCGGGCTTCGCGAAGCTCTTGCCGGAGCAATGGCGCACGCTCGCCTATGGCGCAGGCACCGCCGCCGGCTCGTTCGGTCAATTCCTGTTTTCGCCGCTTAGCGTCGCCCTGATGGGCGAATACGGCTGGCAAGCGACGCTGCTGATCTTTGCCGGGCTTATGCTGCTCGTCATTCCGTTATCGCTGGCCCTTGCGGGCGCGCCCGGCGGATCAAACCAAGCCAACGAGCCCAAGCAGTCATTTCGTCAAGCGCTGAGTGAGGCGTTCGGCCATCGCTCGTACGTTCTTTTGGTGATCGGTTTCTTCACCTGCGGCTTTCATGTCGCGTTCATCACCGCGCATTTGCCGCCCTACCTCCTCGATAAGGGACTCGACGCGAAGTGGGGAGGATGGGTGCTGGCGCTGATCGGCTTGTTCAACATTTTCGGCTCAATCGGCGCCGGATATCTGGGCGGACGGTTTTCGAAACCCTTGCTGCTCGCGGCCATCTATTCGCTGCGGTCGGCGGCCATTCTCGTTTTCCTGCTCGCGCCGGTGACGCCGGCCAGCGCCTTGATGTTCGGCGCAGCGATCGGCTTCCTCTGGCTCTCGACCGTTCCGCCGACCTCCGGATTGGTGGCCGGCATGTTCGGCATCAAGTACATGGCGACCCTGTTCGGCGTTGTTTTCTTCTCGCACCAGGTCGGAGCCTTCATCGGCGTGTGGCTGGGCGGCGTATTGTACGAAAGCACCCGCTCTTACGACGTGGTGTGGTGGCTCGGCGTCGCGCTCGGGATTTTCGCGGCGCTCGTGCATTTGCCGATTCGCGAGGCGCCGGTCGAACGCGCTGTTCCCGCAACCGCCTGAGCGCCCTGAACGGAACAGGGCGCGGGGCGCGTTGGGCTTGCGCTGGCCGCATATCCGCGTCATCAATGCGCTGAAAGCGATCCGCCTGCGCGTCAAGCTCGTAAGCGTGTGCGAATTCAGCGGGAGAGGTGAGGCGTGGGGACCTTCAAGGCGATTCGCATCGATAAGGCCGATAAGGGTCAGACCGTTCGCCTCGCCGATTTTGACGACGGCGAACTCATGGACGGCGATGTGACCGTCCGGGTCGAGTGGTCGACCTTGAACTACAAGGACGGCCTGGCGCTCACCGGCAAAGCGCCTGTCGTGCGCCGGTTCCCCATGATTCCCGGCATCGATTTCGCGGGGATAGTCGAATCCTCGACCCACCCGCAATGGAAGCCGGGCGACCGCGTCATTCTCAACGGCTGGGGCTTGGGCGAAACGCATCTCGGCGCTTATGCCGAGAAGGCGCGGGTCAAGGGCGACTGGCTTGTGCCGCTTCCGGCCGGTATGAGCACGCGCGAGGCGATGGCGATCGGAACCGCGGGCTACACCGCCATGCTCGCGATCATCGCGCTGGAGCGCCATGGCCTCGATCCGCAGCGTGGGCCGGTCGTGGTGACGGGTTCCGCAGGCGGCGTGGGTTCCGTGGCCGTCGCGGTGTTGTCGAAGCTCGGCTATCACGTGATCGCCTCGACCGGACGCCAACAGGAATCCGACTATCTTAAAGGCCTCGGTGCGGCGGAGATCATCGATCGCGCCGAACTCACCGCTCCCGCCAAGCCCCTTGCCAAGGAACGCTGGGCCGGCGGCGTCGATTCCGTGGGCTCGACCACGCTCGCCAATCTTTTATCGATGACGAAATACGGCGGCGCCATCGCCGCATGCGGTCTGGCCGGCGGCATGGATCTGCCGGCATCGGTTGCGCCCTTCATCCTGCGCGCCGTGTCGCTTCTCGGCGTCGATTCCGTCATGTGCCCTCAGGAGATGCGCCGAACCGCCTGGATGCGGCTCGCAACGGACCTCGACCGGACCAAGCTCGCGGCCATGACCCGCGAAATCGGCTTGCCCGAGGCGATCGAAGCCGGCCGCTCGATTCTCGAAGGCCAGGTCCGCGGGCGAATTGTGGTCAAGATTGGGTAAAGAAATTCAGGATTTGTCCACGATCGTGGGGCATGATCCGCGTCGGATTGGTTAACGAATAGTGGAGAGGCGGATGCTCGCGCGCTGCGCAGTCCTGCTCGTTGCGCTCATCGCATCGGTTCCGGCGGCCGCCGGAGAAATGAAACCGGACGAGGCGCGCCGGTTCGTGGCCGGCAAACTGTTCAACTATCGGTGCTTCGACGGCACTACGGGGTCCGGCCGCATCAGCCATGACGGCTCCGTCGCCGGCACGATGCGTCCGAGCGGCAAGGGCGAGGCGAGATACGTCGCGCTTCCCGCCAATACGCTGCAGGTCAGAGGCGATTCGATCTGTGCGTCGGTGAAGGGCATGTTCTTCGAGCCGTGCTTCAATCTCGTGCGCACGAGCGATCGCAGCTTCCGCGGCTCGATTGCGGGATTCGGGTTCGCCTATTGCGACTTCATCCGCCGCTCGGGACGCGCCGAAATCGTGCGCGCGTCTGCGCCGGCGCTGCGCCGCTCGATTGAGCCGACGATGGCCGATGCCGAGCCGCAGCCCGCGCGCCGATAAGCGGCGCCATTTCACTTCGCGCGGAATATGAGGCACGTCGTCGTGCCGTGCGCGTAAAGCCTGCCGTCCTCGTCGCGCAGATATCCTTCCGCCGTCGCGGTGGTGCGTCCGCGATGGATGACGCGGCCTTCCGCGCGCACCGGACCCGTTTTGTCGGTGATCGCGCTGACGAGATTGACCTTGAGCTCCAAGGTGGTCGCGGATTCGCCTTTGCCGAAGGTGGTGACGACTGAGCAGAACATGGCCGAATCAAGCAGCGTCGTCGCGAAGCCCGCATGCACGGCGCCGAACGGATTGTAATGGTGCGGGCGCGGCGTGCCGGCGAATACGGCGCGATTGGGATCGGCATCGGTCAGCAGGAATCCGAGCGTCTCGGAAATCGGCGCATGCGGCAGTTTGCCGGCGATGATGGCCCGCAGCACGGAAAGGCCGTTGTCATAGTCGCCGAACGCCTCGCTGGGCAGGATGCCGTAATTCAGGGTTTCACTCGTCACCTTGTCCTCACGATGCGGGAAAACAGCACAGCGTCATTCCGGAAGCCGCCAACGGGTCGATGCGAAGCGCCGCCGATGACAGCCTCCGGGGCGATCACGCGACCTCGAGATCGAGATGATTGCCGGCGACGCTCGCCGCGCCGTCGATGACCGTCCGTTCCAGCGCTTGCGCCTGCACGCAAATGTTTTCGGCAAAGAAGCGCGCGATCGACACGAAGGGGTCCGGATTGGCGGCGCCCGCGCCAGCCATCGTCTTCGCCGCCAAAGCGTCTTCGGCCAGCGCGCAGCCGCCGGCGGCGTAGGCGAAAAGCCGAAGGTAGGCGGTTGCGCCCGCGAGCGCGGCATCCGGCTCCGCGCCGAGCCTGTCGAGGAGCCAACTGCTTGCGCGCTCGAGACTTACGACCGCCTCCTCAAGACGCCGGCCGGTGGAGCCGAAACTCGGATCGTTCACCGCTTTCACCGCCGCTGCGACCTGATGCAGCTCGGCGAGATAGGAGCGTAGCGCGCCGCCGCCCGCCAGCGGCAGCTTGCGCGTAACGAGGTCGATCGCCTGAATGCCGTTCGTGCCCTCGTAGATCGGGGCGATGCGGGCGTCGCGGTAATGCTGCGCGGCCCCGGTCTCTTCGATATAGCCCATTCCGCCATGCACCTGAACGCCGAGCGAGGCCGCTTCGACGCCGATATCGGTGGAAAAGGCCTTGGCGACCGGCGTGAGCAATGAGGCGCGCGCCTGCGCCGCGGCGCGCGCGGTCTCGTCGCGCTCGCGTTCTGAGCGGTCGATCGCGCTCGCGGTCTTGTAGCAGATGGCGCGCGCCGCCTTGGTCAGCGCCTGCATGGTGGAGAGCATGCGCTTGACGTCGGGATGCGCGATGATCGGGCTCATCCCGCCTGAGCCGTGCGCGCGGCCTTGCCGGCGTTCCTTGGCGTAAGCGAGCGCCTGCTGATAGGCGCGCTCGGCGATGGCGACGCCCTGCAAGCCGACCGCGAGGCGGGCATTGTTCATCATCGTGAACATGCAATTCAGCCCGCGATTCTCCTCGCCGACGAGATAGCCGATCGCGCCGCCTTGATCGCCGAACACCATGGTGCAGGTGGGTGAGGCGTGGATGCCGAGCTTGTGCTCGATCGAATGGCAGCGCACGTCGTTGCGCGCTCCAATCGAGCCGTCGGCATTGAGCAAGAATTTCGGCACGAGGAAGAGCGAGAGGCCGCGCGTGCCGGCCGGCGCATCGGGCAGCCGCGCGAGCACGAGATGCACGATGTTGGGCGTAAGCGGGTGCTCGCCGTAAGTGATGAAGATCTTCTGGCCGCTGACGCGATAGCTGCCGTCGGGAGCGCGCTCGGCCCGGGTGCGCAGGGTCGAAAGATCGGAGCCGGCCTGCGGCTCGGTCAAATTCATGGTGCCCATCCACTCGCCGGAGACGAGTTTGGGCAGATAGGCGCGTTTCAACTCCTGCGTCGCGTGCGAGGCGATCGCCTCGGCGGCTCCCATCGACAGGACCGGCCCGATGCCGAACGCCATCGACGCCGAATTCCACATCTCGATGCAGGCCGCGCTCAAGGAATGCGGGAGCCCCTGTCCGCCCCATTCGGCAGGTCCGGCGAGGCTGTTCCATCCGGCCGCTGCCCAGGCCTCGTAAGCCTCCTTCCAGCCCGGCGGCATGATGACCTCGCCGCCTTGGAGCTGCGCGCCATGCTCATCGCCGGTCTTGTTCAGCGGCCCAATCACGTCGGTTGCGAATTTGCCGGCTTCTTCGAGCACGGCCTCGATCAGGTCCTCGCTGAGATCGCCATAAAGCCCTTCGGCAATGGCGGCCGATAAACCGCCCGCATGCTTCAATGTAAAAGCGATGCTGCGGACCGGCGCGCGATAGGACATGTCTTGCTCCTTGCGGCTTGACGATGCCGAAGTGCGGCGTTAGGGCCCCGCGTGCCGGCTCCTCGGCCATGAGGTACTCTAAACCCGAGCCGCCTGCCGTCAACGGGAGCGTCGCGGATGAGGCCGCAACTCGCAACGAAGGTAACGCAAGCCGATCGCGGCGCGATCGGCGGTGCTGTCGCATGCCTTGCGCGCGGCGGGCTCGTCGCCTTTCCGACCGAAACCGTCTACGGCCTCGGCGCCGACGCGACCAATGGCGAGGCGATCGCCCGGCTCTATGCGGCGAAGGGGCGGCCTTCGTTCAATCCGTTGATCGCGCATGTCGCCGACATCGTCGAAGCCGAACAATGCGCCGTGTTCGATGCGTCAGCGAAGCAACTCGCGGCGGCGTTCTGGCCGGGTCCGCTCACGCTTGTTCTGCCGAAACGGCCGGGCTGCGCGGTCGCCGAGCTTGCGACCGCCGGGCTCGACACGATTGCGCTGCGCGTGCCGGATCATCACGTCGCGCAGGACATTCTCGAGGCGTTCGGAAAGCCGATTGTCGCGCCTTCAGCGAACCGCTCGGGGCACATTTCCCCGACGACGGCAGGCCACGTCCTCGCCGATCTCGGCGGATGCATCGACCTGATCGTCAATGGCGGACCGACCAGCGTCGGCGTGGAATCGACGATCATCGCCTGCCTCGGCGGCCGCGTCGTCATGCTGCGGCCGGGCGGGGTCGCCCGCCAGGCGATCGAACGCATGCTGGGACGCGCGCTTGACCCGGACACGGAAGGGGTCGCCGCCGAATCCCCGGAAAGCACCGCGCCGGTCGCGCCCGGCATGCTGTCTTCGCATTACGCGCCTAGGACGCCGGTGCGCCTGTCCGCCACATGCATCCATCGGAGCGAGGCCTTGCTAGCCTTCGGCGAGACGCTCGTTCCCGGCGCGGAAGAAGCGGCGGCGGTCCTCAATCTCTCCGAGCGCGGCGATGTGGTCGAAGCGGCCGCCAATCTGTTTGCGCATCTGCGCGCGCTCGATCGATCGGGCGCCCGCTGCATCGCCGTTATGCCGGTTCCGAATGAGGGTCTCGGCGAAGCGATCAACGATCGCCTGCGCCGCGCGGCCGTTGAGCCTTGAGCGCATGGGCCAGCGCATTCGCGCCGATCGTCTCCTTGTCGAACGGGGCTTGTTCGAAAGCCGCGCCAGGGCGCGGGCGGCGATCGCGGCCGGCCTCGTGATCGCCGACGGTCGGCGCGTGGAGAAGGCCTCGCACGAGCTTGCGCCGACGGCTATTCTCGAAGCAGCCGCCGAACACCCTTACGTCTCGCGCGGCGCGCTCAAGCTTACGGCGGCGCTCGATCATTTCCGCTTTGATCCCGCCGACCAGGCCTGCCTCGACGTCGGCGCATCGACCGGAGGATTCAGCGAAGTGCTGCTCGATCGCGGCGCGCGGCGCGTCTACGCCGTCGATGTGGGCACGGGTCAGCTTCACCCGCGGCTGCGCGCCCATCCGCGCCTCGTCTCGCTCGAGGCCACCGACATCCGCACGCTCGATTGCGCGCGTCTCGACGAGCCGCCGACCTTCGCCACGATCGATGTCAGCTTCATCTCGCTCAAGCTCGTGCTGCCGGCCGTGACGGAGTTGCTGGACTCCTCGCATTGGCCGAGCGTTTCAGCCCCTCCCCCTTGCAGGGGGAGGGGACAACCTTTGCTAATCGCCCTCATCAAACCGCAATTCGAGGCCGGCCGCTCGCATCTGAAGAAAGGCATCGTGCGCGACGAAGCGGTGCGCCAGACGGCGTGCGATGAAGTTGCGGCCGCGGCCAGGTCGCTCGGCTGGCGCGTGCTCGGCGTCATTCCCTCGCCTCTGCCGGGCGGCGACGGCAATCGCGAATTTCTGTTGGGCGCGCAGCATGACTGAACGGCTCGTCATTACCCGCATCGGCCATCGCGGCGACGGGGTGGCCGACACGCCGAACGGTCCGGTCTATGTGCCCTACACGCTGCCGGGAGAGGCGGTCGAGACGGAGGCGGTGGCCGGACACCCCGATCGCCGGCATCTTCTGCGGGTGACGACGCCGAGCGCGGAGCGCATCGCGCCCGTCTGCCCGCATTTCGGGATTTGCGGCGGCTGCGCCGTGCAGCAATGGGAGTTCGCCCGCTACGCCGCCTGGAAGCGCAGCCTCGTCGAACGCGCCCTGGCCGAGGCCGGCCTCGACGCGCGCGTCGATGACGTTATCGATGCGCATGGCGAGGGCCGCCGCCGCGCCGTTTTTCATGCGCGGCGCGGCGCGCATGACGTGCTCGATGTCGGCTTCGCCGCGTTGCGCGCGCATCATATCGTCCCGATCGACCGCTGCCCGATCCTCGCGCCTTCCTTGCAGGGCGCGGTCGAGGCCGCGTGGGCGATTGCCGAGGCGCTCGATCCGGCGCGCAAGCCGCTCGATCTGCATTTCACCGCAACCGAGAACGGCATGGATGTCGATCTGCGCGGCTCAGGCCCGCTGCCGCCCGCTCGGATGAGCGCATTGGCGCGCATCGCCGAAGAGAAAGCGCTCGCGCGCCTGACGCGTCACGGCGAACTGATTGCGCAGCACGCAAGGCCGAGCATCGCGATCGGCCGCGCCGCCGTGACCTTGCCGCCCGGCGCGTTCTTGCAGGCGACGGAAGCGGGCGAGAGGGCCTTGTGGCGTCTGATCGAGGCGCATGTCGGGGACGCGAGGCTCGTTTGCGACCTGTTCGCCGGCATCGGGCCGTTTGCGTTGCGGCTCGCCGAGCGCGCGCGCGTGATCGCGATCGACAGCGACGCCGCGGCGATCGCGGCGCTTGCGGCGGCGGCGCGGACGCCGGGGCTCAAGCCGATCGATGCGATGGCGCGCGACCTGTTCCGGCGGCCGTTGGTCGGGGCCGAGTTGAAGGGCGTGGATGCGGTGGTGTTCGATCCTCCGCGCCAAGGCGCGCAGGCGCAGGCCAAGGAGCTCGCCCGTTCGGCTGTTCCGCTGATCGTCGCCGTATCTTGCAATCCGACGACGTTCGCGCGCGACGCACGCTTGCTCGTCGACGCCGGTTACAAGCTCATGCAGGTGACGCCGGTCGATCAATTCCGCTACTCGGCGCACGTGGAGATCGTGGCGCAGCTTGTGCGGTGACGCTCAGATGGCAACGCCGAACTTGCGCAACGCCCATGCCGTCGCAATGTAGAGCGCGATCGTCATTGCGATTGAAACGGCGAGCGCGGTCCAAAACCCGGTTCCGGCGCGCAACAGCGCCGGAAAGACGAGGAACATCGGCAATGTGGGGAGGACGAGCCAAAAGGTCGCCTGCGCGTGCGCAGCGATGCGCTCGGCGTCGCCGGTATCGCGCCAGAGCCACAGGATCGACAGAATGGAAACCAAGGGCAGCGAGACGATCAACGCGCCGAGCGCGGGCCGGCGCTGCGCCACTTCCGACACGATCATGATCATGACGCCGGACAAGGCGGCCTTGACGATCAGGTAAAACATGGGTCCTCGCCGAGAGCTGCGCGTTCGGTCCTCATCCTGCCTTCGCTTCGCGCAGCGCCGTCTCCGCCGGCATGTGGGGAAAACCGAGGGCTTCGGCGACCGCCTTATAGGTCACCTTGCCGTCGATGACATTGAGGCCGTTGCGCAGGTGGGGGTCGTCTTCGAGCGCGCGCAATCCCTTGTCGGCGAGCGCCAGCACGAACGGGAGCGTCGCATTCGAGAGCGCGAAGGTCGAGGTGCGCGCCACCGCGCCCGGCATATTGGTGACGCAGTAATGTACGACCCCGTCGACGATATAGGTCGGCTGCGAATGCGTCGTGGGACGTGACGTTTCGGCCATGCCGCCCTGATCGATCGACACATCGACCAGCACGGCGCCTGGTTTCATCGCCTTCACGGTCTCGGCCGAGATCAAGCGCGGCGCGGTCGCGCCGGGAATGAGCACCGTGCCGATGACGAGATCGGCGCGGCGCGCGAGCGTCTCGATCGTGTCGCGCGTCGACATGACCGTGCGCACGCGATCGCCGAATTGGAGGGCGAGCCGGCGCAGCGCCTCGGGATTGCGGTCGATGACGGCGACGCTCGCGCCCATGCCGGCGGCGATATGCGCGGCATTCGCGCCGGCGACGCCGCCGCCGAGGATGAGCACATCGGCGGGCGGCACGCCCGGCACGCCGCCCAGCAACACGCCGCGTCCGCCGTTGACCTTTTCGAGACAGCAAGCCCCAACCTGCGGCGCCATGCGCCCGGCGACTTCCGACATGGGCGTCAAAAGCGGCAGCGCGCCCTGCGCGTTCGTCACCGTCTCATAAGCGATCGCGGTCACGCCCGAGGCGATGAGGTCCTCCGTCTGCGCGCGATCAGGCGCGAGGTGCAGATACGCAAAGAGGATTTGACCGCGCCTCAGCCGCTTGCGCTCGGGCGCGAGCGGCTCCTTCACCTTGACGATCATCTCGGCCGCGCCGAAGACCGCCTCGGCGTTCGCGACAATCACGGCGCCCGCCGCACGGTAATGTTCATCCGAGAGGCCCGCCCCGAGCCCGGCGCCGGTTTCGATCAGCGCCTCGTGGCCTTTGGCGGCGAGTTCGCGTACGACGGACGGTATGAGGCCGACTCGGAACTCGTTGTCCATAATTTCCTTCGGCACGCCGATGCGCATGGGGTTCTCCGCGAGACTCACCGGCGGAAGGTAAGATGGTTCCGCCCCGGCGCAAACGTTTTGTAGCGGCGCGGTCCTTCGGCGGGGCCTGCAAAACGGAGCGCGATTGCGCCGGTCCAGAGCTTCAAACGACGCGCGCCGGACGAGTGTCGTCTATCAGCAAACATTGACACCTATTCGAAAACAGCCAAAGTGCCCCCTTTGGCATGGCAGGGGGAACCGAGACGTGAAATCCGACATCGATCTTGGGTTTTTTGCGCCGGACGTATCGCTCGAAAACAGGGTCGCCGTCGTCACCGGCTCGTCACGCGGCATCGGACGGGCGATCGCGACCGAGCTTGCGCGACAAGGCGGCAATGTCGTCGTCAACTACAATCACAGCGCCGCCGCGGCCAAAGAGGTTGCGGCCGACATCGAACGGCTGGGGCGCAAGGCCGTGACGGTCCAGGCCGATGTCAGCGACCTCGATCAGCACCAGCGCCTGATCGATGCGGCGATGGACGCCTTCGGCAGGCTCGACATCCTGGTGAACAACGCCGCGGCGGTGACGGTGGCCGACGTTCTCGAGGAAAGCTGCGAGGGATTTGACCAGATCCTGTGCAGCAATCTGCGCGCGCCGCACTTCCTCACCCAGCGCGTCGCCAACCACATGATCAAGAGCGGCAGGCCGGGCTGCATCGTCTATTCGCTGTCGATCAACGCCACGCTCGCCTCGGACAACCGGCCCTCGTATTGCATCTCGAAAGCGGCGCTCGCCATGAGCATGCGGCTGTTCGCGACCAGACTCGCCGAGCATGGCATCAAGGTCAACGGCGTCGAGGTGGCGATCACCGACACCGAATTCGTGCGGGTGCGCATTCCGGACTACGTCGATGCGGCGAAGAAGGGCTACATCCTGATGCCGCGGCCCGCGACGCCGCAGGACATGGCGGTCGCGACCATCGCCGCCATCAAGCTGTTCGATACCGGCGCCATCATTCCGGCCTCGGGCGGCGTGGCGCTGCCGCAGCTCAATCTGCGGCGCATGACCGAATTGGACAGCAAGAAATCCAAGCAATGACACCCGG
>WBZR01003215.1_pt1 | contig 15265 bp, 10 predicted proteins | sample 5204231 | NCBI WGS metagenome assembly WBZR01 (sample SAMN12412403, study PRJNA552823) | activated sludge metagenome | isolation source: activated sludge from anammox sidestream of wastewater treatment plant... | place: USA: Virginia | collected 2017-08 | reverse complement strand
TGGTATTTCAATCACATGGGAGTTTCGGCTCCACATACACACTGGCTGCGTGTCATTTACCCGGGAAATCCCGGAACACAGACCCAGCAGCTGGGAATCGAGCAGATCAATGAGGATTTCCTCGATCGAATCGGCTTGAGCCAGGAGGCTTACCTGTTCAAGCGCAATTATGTCAGTCCCTACTGGGAACCTCATCTGAATGAGGAGCTGGGGAACTCCATCCTTTTTGATCTTGAGAGTGCCCTTCGGCCAAACCTCCCGCTTCAACGCCGCCAGATTATCGAACAGAGCATCGACCAGGACATCTTTCTGGCCTACTCGATCGTCTCCATGCTGCTGACCAACTGGGATGGGTACCACAACAATCACTGGATGTACAAAAACCTGGCCCCTGGCACACTCTGGCAGATATTCCCCTGGGATCAGGACAAAGCCTGGGGTTATACCGACACAACGCCATTCTACACGGAGTTTCCCCTGACCTATCCGATCACCGGCACCTCTCCCGGAGTGACACGGTCTCCCGGGCCGATCCTTTCACCACTGCATCAGGATGCGACATTCTATGGACAATTCCTGTTTGGGTTGCGCCGGGAACTGGACCAGAGTTTCACAGATAACTTTCTGTATCCCGAGATCGAGCAACGGAGAAGCCTCCTGTTATCCGATCTGACATTGCTGGAAGGCTCGATTGGCAAAACTCGCACAGACCGCCGGGACCAGATCAATAACTCCTATAACACAATCCGAGACTATATCCTGGCCCGGAGGGATTACCTGCTCGGCCAGCTGCAATCCTATGATCCCTCTCAAAAACCGCCTTTCCTCCGAAAAGCGGCCTTCGCCAGGAGGAACCAGGTGCTGGTCCTTTTCGAACGGCCCCTCCTGCCGGATGGCGCACTGGATGTTCAGCATTATTGGATGACTCCTGGAAACCTGCATCCGTCACAAGTGACACTGTATCTTCCGGACCAGGTGCTGCTCGAATTTGAAAACCCATTCCTCCAACACACTGCTTATATCCTCCGTGTCGAAGGTGTGCGGGATGCGGAGACATCGGCTCCGCTCACACCGGCCCAGGCACGGCGGATTGAATTTTCGCAGCCGAGGGTATCCATCACGGAAATCCAGTATGACAACCGTGGAGATGATCTGGAGTGGATCGAACTGCATAACACACTGGATGAGGTGGTGGATATTTCAGGCTGGATGTTTACAGATGATGAGTCCTATCCTCCTCGGGGGGAGGGCTATGGGGTCTTTCGGGAGGGATCGGTTCTCGATGGCAGGGAGTATGTGGTTGTCAACTTGTGGAATAAGCCGGATTTCTGGCGCTGGAAGATGCCGCCTTCGGTTCGCATCCTGCATCCCCTGGTCAAAGAGGAAGGAGCCTTGTCCAATGGCGGGGACAACCTGCTCCTGTTTGATGCAGAAGTGGGTGGGCAGCTTGTGGATGGAGCCTTCTTCGCCAATTATCCTGACCTCTGCACAGAGGGTGAGTCGCTCGAAAAAGTCGATGAGCTGTTTCCCTGGGGGGATGAAGATACGGTTGATCTGAATTTCAGGAAAGCGGCAGTGCCGCTCGGTTTCTCCACAGAACCGAATGAAAATGGAAATCCTTTAAGCACCCGGGGTTCACCCGGGCGTCGCAATGGAACCGAAATTACCACCCATATCGATGATTGGATTTTTTACTGAGGGGCGAACAACCGGCCCTTTTCAACAACAGGGATCCTCAGAGGTTTTTTTTCCATTCCAGTGAATGCCGCCTTCCCGGAGGATTTGAACCTCCCCACGGGAAAGGTCGATGACAGTGCTTGGGAGCGGTTCTTTTTGCGGGATCGGCTCACTCCAGGCCCAATCGACTGCGCCGCGCAATTTCTGAGAGACCATTTCAAGGGTAAGTGCTTCCGATTTTCCTGAGAGATTGGCTGAAGTCGAAGCAAGGGGAACACCCAGCTGCTCGATTAAGAATCGAAGCCGGGCATGGTTCGGCATCCGCATCGCAATGGTGCCTTCACGGATGCAGTGGTATGAAAGTGTCCGGGCTGCCTGTGATGCGGGAACCACGACTGTCAGCGCACCCGGCCAGAGCTCCTCGAGGCGCTGGCGGTTTTCTGTGGCAATCTTTCCACAGTAACGGTCAAACATTTCCCAGCCCCCGATCAGGAGAGGAAGGGTTTTATCCACTGGCCGCTCCTTGATCCGATAGATGGCCATGGTGGAGTCATTCGAGTTGGCACGGCAGCCGATGCCATACACAGTGTCGGTCGGGAACAGGCCCACACCGCCAAGGCGGACCTGATCCACCAGTTCCGCCAGCTCCTTCCATTTGAGCGGTGAGTAATACAGGTGTGCTGTCATCGATGATTTTCTCCTTGCCCCACAGGCAATGCATCTTCTAACGGCTGAATTACCGGAGAAGTATCGGACTGCTGAGGATTTTTGGAATCAGCGAAGGCAGAAAATTCAGGCTGCTGGAGGAGAAAGTCTGCGATGGCCTCAGCAGCGACTCGATTTCCCTCAAGATTCAGGTGGGTGTCATTGAGGTAATAGAGTTCCCCCTGAAGGCCGGTGGCTTTCAGAACCGGAAGCAGATCGAGGCAGGGAATCGATGCCTTCCGGCACTCTTCCAGGAGGAATTTCTGTGGCTGGTCAAGGAGGATCCGATCTTCCGGAATACCGGCCTTCTGGATGACATGGGTCCGCAGAGCATCATCCACCTGGGATTGGTCGGGAAAGAGAACCAGGGCATAAGCAGCCCCCATCGACCGGCAATTGTCGGATATCTGATGGAGAATATCCCAGGTGGATGCCCAGTTCATGCGTTCTGGAGCACCTTTCAGACAGGCCTGGAAATAATTGATGGCGACACGCAAATGCTCCTCCTGGCTGAATGTTCCCACCGGGTGTCCACTTGTCTGCTGAGCCTTTTTCCTGCTGTTGTCACGGAACAGAGCCAGAGATGCCTTGGCATATTGAAACAGCAGGAAGCGTCTGGGGAGCAGCAGTTCCTGAAGAGGGAAATTCAGGAGAGGGAATCCCATCAGGTCCACCAGCTCTCCGCGCCTTGCAAAAAAATCATTGCCTACAAAAAAGCCATGGAGCACCAGGTCGGGATGGAAAGAAGGGCCGAAGGTTTCAAGGATGCGGAGCTGGTCCAGCGGCTGATATCCGGTCACCGAAAAATTGACCACTTCAAAAGGGTGGTTCGGCTGGTTCAGGAGTTGTGCCAGCTGGCAGTGGTAATTGTTTTTTTCAGCGGCGACCCCATAGGAATCTGAAAGGCCGATAGTGCGAAACATGCCATCGGGTTTCTCCCGGGGGATGGGCTGCGGCCAGCTGGAGGACACCCACTTTGCAAAGCCATCCGTATCGACTGGCACTTTGGGCGAAAGAAGGGCATAACGGAAGACACCCTCGATGATCCATGCCATGAACAGCAGGGTTGTCAGCAGCACTGCGAGGTTGATGATCAGAGATCGTGAGCGTTTCCAGAGGAGGCAGATTCCCGACATCCCGGCCAGAGCCGCACCTGCCAGCCAGACCCCGATGCGGGTGAACGAGCAGAATCCATCCAGGAAAAACAGTACCGCAAGAATTCCCGGAACGAGGAAAATCAGTGCGGCGCGAGGAGGGGGTGAAAATGTCTCCCGGGATTCCATGGAAATCCTGGGTGGCGGTCAGGAGTGCCTGACCACCACCCCCCGTTCTCTCAGATACTCATGGGCCTGCCCTACAGTGAACTCTCCAAAGTGGAAAATGGAGGCTACCAGGGCTGCATCGGCCTTTCCTGCTGTGACTGCCTCGTAAAGGTGGTGCAGGTTGCCTGCTCCGCCGGAGGCTATCACCGGGATTTGAACCGCCTCGGCGATAGCGCGGGTGAGCGGCAGGTCATACCCATCCCGTGTTCCATCGCAATCCATGCTGGTGAGGAGGATCTCCCCGGCACCGCGTTCCTGGGCTTCCTGCGCCCACTGGATGGCATCTCTTCCTGTTGGCCGCCGGCCGCCATGCGTGTAGACCTCCCAAGGTGATTCACCTTTGATATTCCGGGTGCTGCGTGCATCGATCGCCACCACAATGCACTGGCAGCCGAAATAACGTGAACCTTCATCGATCAGGCCGGGATTCAGAACAGCCGCTGTGTTGATGGATACTTTGTCGGCTCCAGCCTCGAGCATTCGCTGCATATCGGCAACAGCCCGGATGCCTCCACCCACAGTCAGCGGCATGAAGACCTGTTCCGCGGTCCGGCGAACTACATCCACCATGGTTTCACGATGGTCGCTGGAGGCGGTGATATCCAGAAATGTGAGTTCATCCGCGCCTTGTTCATCGTAACGCCGTGCGACCTCAACCGGATCGCCGGCATCACGGATATCGACAAAGTTCACCCCTTTGACAACCCGTCCGCCATCGACATCCAGACAGGGGATGATCCGTTTCGCCAGCATCCGGTTTCAGCAGCCCCGATCAGACCAGCCCCTGCTCGCGCAGGAACTCGAGGCTCTTGCGGGCGCTTTCGATGGGCGGCCCCGGGCAGACATCCTGTTCCACCAGGTACCAGTCAATCCCGGCTTGCGAAGCCGCCTGGAAGATGCCCTCCCAGTGCAGGATTCCCGCGCCGATTTCAGCAAAGGAACGATTGGCGTCGTTCAGCATATCCTTGATGTGCAGCAGCTCGATTCGTCCGGAATAGTTGAGAATATACTGGACCGGGTCGCACCCACCATGCTGAACCCAGTAAGTGTCCAGCTCGGATTTGAGGTGATCGGGAGAGGCTGTCTCGAAGAGGATATCGAGGTAATACTTTCCATCCTCCTTGCCGTTGAACTCAAACGAGTGATTGTGGTAGGACAGTGAGAAGCCCTTTTCTTTAAGGCGGGCGCCGACCTCATCGAGGATCCTGGCAGCCTCACGGCAGCCATCGGCCCCTTTTTTCTGAAACTCTTCCGGCAGCCACGGGCAGACAATGCGCCTGTTGCCAGCCTCGAGGTTGTAATCGATGACCTGATTCAGACGGTTCTGAAGGTCATCGATCGGGGAATGGTTTCCGGCAACCTTGAGATTGTTATCCGCAAGCATCTTTTTCACCTCTGAAGCAGGCAGGCCGGGATTGCCCGCCAGCTCAACCCCTTCGTACCCCATCCGGCTGACTGCTTCGATGGTTCCCTTGAAGTCTCGAGCGCAATCATCTCGCAGGGTGTAGAGTTGGATTCCGACGCCGATTTTCTTCATTTTGTAGCCTCCTGGGGATAATATTCTGGATTCTCAGTGGAGCGCCTGAGAAGTCAAGCACATACCCTTATTCCGCCTTGGGAATCAACAGCAGGGCCTTTTGAAGCCTTTCAGCCAGGATGCCATGCCCCTGGCTTTTTTCGAGGATCAGCAGTGTGGTGTTGATCGGTGGAGACACAGTTCTTCCCGTGACCGCCACCCGGACAGGCTGCGCCACCTTGCCCAGCCCGATATCGAGTGATTTGGCCAGGTTGTCGAGGAATTCATGAATCCGGTTTTCATCGGGCAGCGGGTTGTGCTTTTGAACCCACCCGAGAACTTCGGTGAGCGGAATCCTGGCTTCGGCATTCAATACTTTGGCGACCGCCTTGGCATCGTACTGGATATCGCGGATCAGGAAGGGAAGGGCATGATCCGTGAGCTGAACCAGGGTGCTGCTGCGGCCCTGGCAGGCTCCCACCAGCAGCTCCACCCAGTCCCGATGCGAGGGATTCCTCAGAGCTGCGAGATCCGGAACCCGGACCGGCTGGCTGGTTCCCGGGGCGGCTTCCAGGTAAACCTGGTCTTCATCGAGGTGGTCCAGGTGGTCGAGCCAGGCCTCGGTCAGCTCGGAGATGCCCAGCAGGCGGATGTGTTCGCCATTCAACCAGAGCAGCTTATCCGGATTGAAAACAGCAGGGGATTTTCCGATGGAATCGATGGTGAATTTTTCGATCATCTCATCCATCTGAAACACTTCCTGGTCTCCATAAGCCCAGCCCAGACGGACCAGGTAATTGCACATCGCTTGTGGGAGGTACCCCATGGCACGATAGGCCAGAAGTGAGGTGGCTCCATGGCGCTTTGACAGTTTCTGTTTGTCCGCTCCCAGGATCATCGGCAGGTGGGCGAAACCGGGAACATCCCAGCCAAAAGCCTGGTACAGCAGGATCTGACGGTGAGTGCTGGGGAAAAGATCATTCCCCCGGATGACCAAAGTGACTCCCTGCGCATGGTCATCGGCGACAACCGCGAACTGGTAGGTTGGGGTTCCATCGCTCTTGGCAATGACATAATCATCGCAATCGGCATTGTTAAAAGTGAATTCACCATAGATTGAATCCTGCAGCGCCACGGTTCCCTCGTGTGGGGTTTTGAGGCGGATCACTGAGCCGGCAGGGGAGACATCAGTTCTCTCGCGGCAGTGGCCATCATACTGAGGTGTCAATCCCCGGGCTGACTGGCTGGCGCGCAATTCCTCGAGACGCTCTTTGCTGCAGTCGCAGCGATAGGCTTTACCCTCACTCAGGAGCTGGTTGAAAAGTGACTGGTAATACTCCTGGCGCTGGCTTTGAAAAATGGGAGGTTCATCGGAATGGATGCCGACCCAGGCAAATCCTTCCTGAATTGAGCGGGTATATTCCTCGCGGCTGCGCTCCTTATCCGTGTCTTCGATGCGGAGCAGGAAACGGCCCTGGTTGTGGCGGGCATACAGAAAATTGAACAGTGCGGTTCGTGTGACACCGATGTGCAGATAACCGGTTGGAGAAGGGGCGCAACGAACTCGGACAGGCATAAAAAACTACTCCTTGAATTTGGGCACTCCGGAACACACTAAACGAATCCAGGAAATAAGCGTAGGTGACATGAAAAAGGGGGCATCGTTTCCGATGCCCCCTGACAGGACGAATGAATCAGAATCAGCCAGCTGGCTTATCGATACAGTGACCAGTCGATGATAGCAGAGGGTGCGATCGGTCCCTGAGAACCGAGAGCACTGCCACCGGTACCAGCAGTCTTGAGAGTGGCATTGCTGTAAAGGAAACCATCCTTGTCGCAGCCTGGGGCGGCATAGCCCGGATCGACGTTCGGATTGCTGTGGGCATTCACAACGAAGCTGCCGGTGTTGGAAATCTGAGTCCCGGCGAAGATATCGTTGTTGTTGATATTGGCGATGAGCGACACTGTGCTGTCGGCGGTCAAGCTCACACCGGTCGCTGTCTGGAAAATGCTGTCGGTGATGGTGAGGGTTCCAGGGGCTTCATAGGGTTCCGGTCCATTCTCCGCAAGGACCCCGATTGAGCTGGGGGCATACACATCGCAGTTATCGAGTGTGCAGGCGGTCAGAGCAGGTGGATTCAGCCCGGGAATTTCCATGTAATAGGACTGTTCGATATCGCCAGGTGAGTACTGGATGGCACGGTAGTTCGGGTCGGTGCTGGTCACATCGAAAATGCAGGCATTGAATGTTCCGGTGCCCTCATTCACTTTGACCAGGCGTCCGGCATCGCCACCGCCACAGAACAGGCAATTGTTAAAGGCACCAACGATGGGGCTGTTTCCTTCTTCCGGAGCGGCATTGAACTCGACATGGTCATCCCGCAGTGCGCGCTGCCATGTGCAATCGTTGAAGGTCTGATTTCCTCCGCTGATTCTGAAGTTCCCGCGGTGATCATGGAAAAAGCAGCTGGTGAAGGTGTAGGTTCCGCCATCACACTCGGCAAGGTCATGGCCGCCACTGGACAAATTGCCGCCATCGAAATTGACATTGGTGAAAGTTCCCGATGGGGGAACCGGGGGAATATAAAGGGAATCGCCCGACAGCAGCAATCCGATATAGGTTACGAAGTCGGTTGTGTCAAACATCGCATCACCGTACCGCAAGGTGCAGTTAATAACCTGAAGATTTGTGCTGGCGAGTGGCTGGGTGTAACCGGCAGGGCCAAAGACCTTTGCCGCCCCCAAAGCCTGAACTGCCTGGTCGAAGACCGGAAGGTTTCCGGTGAAAACATAGATGCAGCGACCCGCGCCTGAATCTGGAGCACATTCCACGACACAGTTTTCGATGCGCACATCATTGGCCTCGATCAGAATCACTGAAGCTTCACCGAACTGCCCATCGCCATCGATACTGTTGTTCCTGATCGTCAGATTCCGGAGAGTGGTTCCATTTCCCTCAATCAGGATGCCATGGCAATCCGGGCCATCCGCCGGGTATCCGGCAACAGCCTCAATGAACAGGGAGAGGTATCCGAGCATGCCACGTGCAGGTGAAGGAACTGCGGTATTGGCCGCTTCGATAACCGGGGTCTGTCCCGGCGCGGCTTCGATGGTGAGGTTGGTTTTTGGAGAGCTTCCACCAATAATGATCAGGTCTTCGACATAGGTACCGGTTTGCAGCTGGATCACATCGCCACTATTGGCCGAGTTGATGGCAGCCTGAATCGAAGCCGGTGGTGCGCCGACACTGATGGTGGCTGCAAAGCTTCCACCTCCCAGGATCAGGCTTACAGCAAAGAGTAGTGCTAAACTGCTTTTCATGACACAAAAACTCCTTCCTTCTCGTCAGATTTGTACTGAGTGATCAGGGGATGATTCCCTGTTGTCAGATCCGGCGAACTTCGACACATGTCACCGTCTGACCTGTAGAATAGCCAAAGTTTCCTTGTCTGACAACCGCTAAACATATATTTTTGATATAAATGAAATGATGGGCCGGGTAGATTGGTGAATTTCAGAAATCCTGTACAATCGTGGGAGTTCAATGGAATGGAGGTTGCGGGAATGCAGAAAATGCTGATAGGTGTTCTGGGCGGCCTGATTTTAACCGGCGGGATCATTCCGGCTGAGGCAGTGATCCGGGCCATGATGATCGATGGGCAGAATAACCATGACTGGAAGAAAACGACACCGGCGATGAAAAAGATTCTCGAAAGCTGCGGCCTGTTTCAGGTGGATGTGGTGACATCGCCGCCTGAAGGGGCATCGATGGAGTCATTTTCACCGCAGTTTTCGGATTACCAGGTGGTGGTGACGAATTACAATGGGGAGTCCTGGCCGGAGAAAACTCGCCAGGATTTTGCCGATTATATCCGCAATGGGGGCGGATTGGTGGTCGTTCATGCCGCTGACAACCCTTTTCCGGAGTGGGCGGAATACAACGAAATGATCGGCCTGGGCGGCTGGGGTGGAAGGGATGAGAAATCCGGCCCGTATGTCCGATGGCGTGATGGCCGAGTCGTTTTTGACACAACCCCGGGGCCGGGGGGAGCGCATGGGCCGCAGCATGAAATCCAGGTGGAAATCCGCAGCGCCACCCATCCGGTCACTGCCGGGCTGCCTTCTAAATGGCTGCACGCCACCGATGAAATTTATAACCGCCTGCGTGGCCCGGCAAAGAACATGACTGTTCTCGCCACTGCCCTGACCCCTCTGGACAAAGGCGGCACCGGAGAACATGAACCGATGCTGCTGGCGGTGGATTATGGGAAAGGCCGGGTTTTCCATACAGTGCTCGGGCATGAAGTGAAGGGGATGGAGTGTGTGGGATTTATTTTCACCCTTCAACGCGGAGCGGAATGGGCGGCAACCGGAAAGGTGACACTGAAGGAAGTTCCCGAAGATTTTCCCGGGGAAGACCTGGTTCGCACTCGGCCGTTAGAATAGGAGGAGAGATCCATCTGTACACTCGATGGGTCTTTGGGCACACTCAATCAAGTTTATATCAGAGGGAGGGGAAATTAATTTTGTTCCGCGTTAATTTCAGGCAGTGGATGATAATCCCATCTGTGGCCGTGGCTGCATTTATTCTGGCTGGATGTGGGGAAAACATTCAATCATTGAACCAGGCGGCGATTGAACGCCTTGCGGCGGGAGACACCCAGGGCGCCGAGCTTTTGCTCAAAAAAGCGCTCGAAGCCGATCCGGTCAATAAGGTGCTGGTCGGAAATCTTGGTGAAGTTTTTTTCAGGACAAAGAAATGGGATGATGCGATCCAGCTGTTCCAGAAAGCGCAATCGATAGAGGGGCTTGCCGGGGACTCCGGCTTAAAGACACGCCTGGCGGAAGCCTTTGTCATGAAAGGGGATCTGCCTTCAGCGTATCCTCTCCTTCAGGAGCTGGTCAAAGAAAATCCCAAGGATGAATACCTCCTTTTCCTGCATGGGATGACCAGTTCATCACCAGGACCGGCGATCAAATCTTTGAAGGAAGCGATCCAGCTCAAGCCGGATCGAAAAGAATCGTATCTTGCGCTGGCACGTGCCCAGGCCTGGGAAGGGGACATCGCCACAGCCAAAACGACCCTGGATGAATGCAAAGCCAAAGCGGGGGAAAGCCCGGACATATTTTTATATGAAGTGGCCCTCTATCTGCGCGACAATGATATCGAGAATGCACGCAAGACCATCGACAGCGCCCCCGAGGCGCTGCGTGGGAACCCGATGACCAGGCTCTTTCAGGCTTATCTGGATCTGGGCGACCGCAAAGTCACCGAGGCGCGAGCCGCTTTTGAATCGCTGGCGGATAATGGGGATGTGGGATCAAGAGCCAGGCTGGGAGCCGCATTGTGCATGTTGATTCAGGATGATCCCAATCTGGCCATCGAAATGTGTGATGAGGTTATCGCAAAGCACCCGAAAGAGGTTGTGGCGCACACATTGCTCGGATTGGGGCAGTTGAAGCGCCTTCAAAAATTTCTCGCGAAGAAGAGCCTGGAGACCTCGCTGGAGCTGAATCCGGACCAGCCAGCCATTCGTGCCCTTGCGGACCGGCTCGGTGGGCGATAACCGGAATTTTAAATGAAAGTATCTTTTCAGAAATTTTTTGTCCGATTGGGATAAGGTGTTGACAATTCTCGGGTGAAGGCTGTTCAATCCCTGTGAATAGAGTTGCTGGCAGTGAGAATGTTTTTATTGCAGGCGGCAGCAGGTGCTCCGCGATTTTGTTAAAAGGTGGTAAGGTTCGCGTCGGTTAGGAGGAAAGCCACTCGACGGCTGGGTATGCGGTTGTTGGAGCGCCGGAAACAAGTTCCGGCAGGCAGTGACAAAAAAAGCTCTTGCAACGGCCTGATCTGTCATGTCTGGTCATCCCACTTGATGTTGCTCCCTGAAATATAACCCAACTGACTCGAAAAGCGGAAAGAGAAATGCCTGAGGAATGCCATGTGTGCCCGGAGAATTATTGTTGCGGGTGAGTGTGGCATTCACTTAAAAAATAAAGCAGCGGAAAACGGTGGATCAGTCGACCAGGGAACGTAAGCACGGAGGATGTTGAGGGTCATGCCAGAGGAAGTCCAGACAAACGATTCGATGCCTGTCCAGGAACCAGCGTTGGAATCAATTCCAGCGAACCAGGAGGTTCCACCAGTTCTTGAGGATGTTCCGGCTGTAGAAGAACCAAGCGCAGCCCCGCAGGAGCCGCCGGTTGAGGCTCTCCCGGAAAGCAGCCCGGTTTCCACAGCAGGCTCTTCGGAAGAGGAAGCCGAAGAAGAAGAACAGGATGAAGACCGGAAAAAAGCGAATGACGCTGAATATGATGCCATGATCAGCAGTTCGCTGGATTTCCCCCAGCAGGGAACAGTCATCGAGGGAACTGTCATATCGGTGACCAATGAGGATGTCATGGTCTCCATCGGCGGAAAATCGGAAGCGGTCCTGCCGCTGTCTGAATTCAGAAACGAAGGCCCGGACAGTCCCGTTCAGATCGGGCAGGTTTTCCATCTCCTGTTCAAAGGGACCCGTGGAGGCCAGCCGGTTTTATCGCGAGCCGAGGCCCGGCAGATTCTTGGCAAAGTGAAGATCGAAAAAGCATTCGAAGCCGGCGCTCCGATCCATGCCCGTGCGGTCAAACGAACCAAGGGTGGTTTGAAGATGGAAGCGGAAGGGCTGCCCGGGTTCATGCCGTTTTCTCAAAGCGGTGTCCGCCGGGGCCAGGAGGCGGAGCTGGAAGGCTTGGTCGGCCAGACATTTCCGGTGATGATCGTGGAGCTGCCATCCGACAAAAATATGATTGTTTCCCGGCGGATGTATCTGGAAAAGAAAGCGGAAGCCCAGCGGACTGAGGCTCTCAAACAGATTGAAGTCGGAAAAACAGCGGTCGGCAAAGTAAAGCACCTGACCCAGTTCGGCGCTTTTGTGGACCTGGGAGGAATCGATGGGCTCCTGCATGTCAAAGACATGTCCTGGGGGCATGTCGCCAAACCGGAGGATGTGGTTCGAATCGGCCAGGAGCTCGAGGTTGCGGTTCTTTCGATCGAAGGGGACAAAGTCGCGCTTGGATTGAAACAGAAGTCCGCTGACCCCTGGGATTCCATCGAAGAACGTTACCCGGCCAAAACCCGCTGCCGCGGAAAAGTCACATCGATCACTCAATATGGCGCCTTTGTGGAGCTTGAGGCGGGGATCGAGGGCCTGGTTCACATCAGCGAATTGTCCTGGACACGGCGTGTTCGCCACCCGAGTGAAGTTCTCAGTGATGGCGAAGAGGTGGATGTGGTTGTGCTGGGGCTTGATAAAGATAAAAAGAAAATCTCTCTGGGATTCAAACAGACCAGCGAAGACCCCTGGGAGCGGATCACGAGAGAACATCCTGAGGGCAGCAATGTGTCAGGGAGTGTTGTTTCTCTGACCCCCTTTGGAGCCTTCGTCACTCTTGGCGAAGGAGTGGATGGCCTGGTTCATATTTCAGACATGTCTTATGGCAAGAAAATCAATCACCCCAGCGAAGCGCTGAAAGAGGGTGATGTGGTCGAAGCACGGGTGCTTAAAATCGACAGGAAAAACCGGAAGATATCCCTGGGCCTGAAACAGGCTCGTCCGGATCCCTGGCTGAAAGCCGAAAGCCGTTACCACGAAGGTGATGTGGTGTCGGCGGTGGTCAATCGGCTGGCGGATTTCGGGGCATTTGCAGAGGTCGAGCCTGGGTTGGATGGCCTGGTGCATATATCCGAGATCTGCACACGGCGCATCAATCATCCATCTGAGGCGCTGGCTGTCGGACAGTCGGTACAGGCAACCATAACCCGGCTGGATGTCGATAAACGGAAGATGGGGTTATCGATCCGGGCCTTTGAAGAGATGGGGGATCCCCGCAGTGCGGCCCCGGTGCGCCAGGAGGAGAAGGAGACCCTGTCAGATTTCGGGCAGGCGTTGAATTCGGCTCTCGGACGGGAAAAAGAAAAACGAATCTGAACCAGGAACCGGGGCGCCCAGTTCGGCGCCCGGGCCCACGCAAGGCAGGCTTCGAACCCGGTCAGGCCTTAACGGGAGCAGCCGTAAGAAACACCGCCTGTGCCGTGGTTCACCCGGGTGTCGAACCGGGCGCCCCGGAAACCTCAGATTTTCAGTGAAGCAGCCAGACTCAGATGGATGCATTTCAGGACCGAAAGAGCCGTCCGGCAGAAGAGGTTGGTTCTGTTTCCCTGGAGCAGGCAATCGACTGCATTTCTGAAGGATTTCTGTTCAAGAAACAGAGTGCTGGAAATGCGCTTGGATCGGACTGTTTTTGAGTCTGTAAGCGAAGATTGACATGGGTGCCTGTCACCCTATACTCGGAAAGTTCAACATGGGGTCGGCCTTGTCTTGCCTGGCAGGCTCCAGTTTCTTTGGAGGCATCAGGCAAAATGCGCGCTGTACCGCTCTGGAAGTGGCTGGTCATCCTGTTTTCAGTTTTGTTGGGAGTTTATTACCTTTACCCTTCTTTCGTCTGGTATCGGTATCCATCTGATATACGCAATTCGACCGATCCGATCACCGAAGATATTGCAGACATTGACCAGCGTCTTGCAGAGATTCGCGATGCCACTGGTGAGGCTCGAAGCGATACCGAGCTGCGCCGGCTGGAAGAAGACCGCCAGGCGAAGGTGGACCGGCTTCACAGCCTGCGCCGAAAGGCATTGCCACTCGGCCTGGACCTTGCCGGTGGAATGCATGTTGTCCTTGAAATCAGCCACGCCAGCGGAACTGCGCCAGTCAGCAACAAAGAGGGGATGCAGACTCTCCTCGACCAGGCTCTGACTGTCTACCGTGCACGAATCGACAAGCTTGGATTGACCGAACCGGTGGTTGAAAAACAGCCACCCCACCGGATACTGATCCAGATTCCCGGTGTTAAAAATCCGGATGATGTGCTGCGGATCCTGCGAGCCACTGCCAGGCTGGTTTTCCGCCTGACTGCACCCGCGGACATTTTTGTCCGGACTGTCGATGCAGTCTCCCGGGCGAATCCGGCCCTCGAGGACCGCCTGCGTCCAACCGCACAGTCGCCGATGGTTCAAGTGGCTGAAGAGGATGTTCAGGCTGTCAGCCGGGCCATCAAGATCAGTTCAATGGAAGTCCCCCCGGGGTATACCTTCATCTGGGGGCCGCTGGAAATCCACCAGGAAACCAGCGCCAAATATCGAAACCTTTACCTGATCGAAGACAAGACCCAGATGGGAGGCGAAACGCTCAATCGGGCATTCGTTTCCTTCCAGACCAATGTGGTGACACAGCCGATCGTTTCACTCGAGTTCAATCGTGAAGGAACAGCACAGTTTGCGAGAGTGACCTCGGAAAATGTCGGCAAGAACCTCGCGATTGTGCTCGATGGTGTCGTGTATTCGGCGCCAACCATCCGAGGTCCGATCCGGCAGGGATCCGCCATCATCGAAGGTTCATTCACCACGCAGGAGGCGGCGAACCTTGCGGTTGTGCTCGAAGCGGGTGCGTTGAAGACCGATGTGCGCATCATCGAGAACCGTTCGATTGGCCCAAGCCTCGGCATGGACTCGATTGCCAAAGGATTCCGTGCCGCGCTTATCGGCCTCCTCGTGACCGTTGTTTTTATGATTGGTTATTATGCCATTGCGGGTGTGTTTGCCGATATCGCCCTGCTTTTGAACCTGTTCCTGCTGGTGGCATCGATGGCGATGCTGCAGGCCAGTCTGACCCTTCCCGGTATTGCCGGCATCATCCTGACCATCGGCATGTCGGTGGATGCCAATGTGCTGGTGTTCGAGCGCATCCGTGAGGAACTTAAAGGCCGGCCGAATGGGGCAGCGACCGCTGCGGTTGAACGTGGTTACAGCCGGGCTTTGTCCGCGATTCTCGATGGCAACATTACCACCATCCTGACAGCCCTGATTCTGATGCAGTATGGAACCGGCCCGATCAAGGGGTTTGCGATTTCACTGACAGTCGGTCTGATCATTTCAATGTTTACCGCCCTGTTTGTGACGCGTGTTTTCCAGGACTGGCGTGCCATCGGGCGTAAGAACTCCGAGATG
>WBZR01003214.1_pt1 | contig 15266 bp, 16 predicted proteins | sample 5204231 | NCBI WGS metagenome assembly WBZR01 (sample SAMN12412403, study PRJNA552823) | activated sludge metagenome | isolation source: activated sludge from anammox sidestream of wastewater treatment plant... | place: USA: Virginia | collected 2017-08 | reverse complement strand
GGCGGCTGCTCAATGGCGCGACGCTGCTTCCCGATGTCATCGCCGGTGTGAAGTTCGTCAATGGAGAAAAGGCCGAGAGAAACGCCGCCTGATTACCGCGTCATCAACGAAATTTGACCATTACTCCGGCACCCAATGCTATAGCCATTGTTGGATAAGAGAGTTGAGCAGTGATTGCAAGAGTAAGAGCTGCTACACAAGGCCCAATTATCCAAGAGCGATTGTTGGCTTCGAATTGCAATCGATATCGACGCCGGACAATATTTATCTGATTCTGCAATCTCCCGATTGACGTTCGGGACGCTAAACGGGACCACGCCCCCATAAAGTATTGCGCAGTTGACGGTAGCATATCACGCCCTTTCTGCTCGCAACTGGTTCAGATTCGTCGGAAGCCCCTTGCGATATTGACAACAACAGAAGAGTACTGCGTCATATCTCACCTTCACAAGTAATCATCCAAGGGGGGCCAGTTGCGTAAGTCGCTTGTCAGTCCCTTCTACTGTGAGCTTATCAGCAACTCTACGAATCTTTCCAAGTCATCAGTGGTAAGTTCACCATCCGGAGTCCCGACGTCTCCTGGGCTACTGAGATCAGATGCTGCAAGCACAGAATAGTCGACCAGACCAGTAGTAAGTAGAGCTTGAAGAAACATTGGAATGTCAAGCCCGTTGACGCGGAAATCTGCATTCGTATCGCCGGGTATCACCGCAAGAAGCGAGACGTCGTCAATGTATGCTGCCCCGGATGGACTGTTGCCATCTTCAAACGGCAGGACCAAGCGAGCTGCAATGGCTCCATCGGGCGGATTGACAATCAACTCGCGGCGCAACCACTGATCGCGCGGAACAGCCTGATCAATGTCGATACGCTCCACTGGCTCAAGAACCGGCCCGGGCCATTCAACTACGACTCCAGCGGCGGCCGTTCCGCCAATTGCGTCAACAGAGCTGGTCATGTAACGAATCGAGAGCGACAATGTATCCCTTGGATCGAATCGAAACCCCTGAAATAGTCCCGAATACGCAAGACCGCCAAACAACTTGAGTGAGGCTGTACCTTCAAAAGCCGACTCACGCGTCATTTCCGAATTCCCGAATGCGACCCAGTCTCTGATGCCATGCGAATTCCCCAGTCCGCCCTCGCCGAGCTCAAAGTCAGCATTCGAAAGAAGATTCGTTGCAGGGTTTGATGCTGATGAAATCTTTGCGTCGTCCCAATAGGTGGAGCCCGCTGGAGCGCCGCCGTCCGCCCAGATCACGACAAATCGGCCCGCGCCAATCGCAAGTGGGGAACTAATTGTTGTCTGAAAGGAATGCCAGAGGTCGGTTGGGGTCATCCCGGTCGCGACAATCCATTCCGTCGCTTGGGGATCAGTTCCAAGAAATTCGATCCTAATCCCCGCCCGGGCAGTGCCGGATATGGCATCGTTGCTTGGAGTATAAAAGTGTGCGATCGCGTGAAGACGAACACCCGGTAATAGGGGGACCACCTGATATGATCCAGCATTCCCTGTGCCTCCAAACAGTTTCAGCGACGACGATCCTGTCCTCACAAGTTCCGACGACCTCTCCTGATTGCCGTATCCCACCCAATCCGCGATGCCGTATGGGTTTTGTGGCTCACCTGTCCCCGCCTCAAATCCGGCGTTTGTGAGCAATTCCTGGCCATGACTCGTACCTTGCACTAATAGTGAGAGAATAGCGAGGACGGGAATGGCTCGCGCAAGTGACGTGCTCCGGACCGGTCGTGTAGTCTTGTCCTTGGGCGATGTGACGGGGCGAGCCGTCAGCCAGACGGCAATCGGGCCAATTGTCAGAGCAACTAGGACTGGTGCGGCGCAGATAACCCATCCGGCGCTGTAGCGGAGCCCCAGACCCAGCAAGAAACATCCAAGCAAAAAGCTCGGTGCCATCTCACGCATTACCTGGGCCAACTCAAGACTCGTTCCCTTGCCCTTTCGCATCGGGACCCAGATTCGCTTTCCAACTGGCGCCAATACAACTGCGAGCGAAGAATAGACAATGCTGTTTAGGAAGATGATTGTGCTGACGGCAAGCTCTTGTGCCATGTTGCCTAATTCGGTGAAACTTCGGCAGAAGGGGAGTCGATGTAGAAAAATGACCAAGAGCACCGGCAAGTACATCGATCCGCCATCGAGCAAAACAGTGCCGGCACCGATCGGAGCCAATGCCTGAGTGAGATGGCCGAGCGAGGGATGGCTTCCGATGCTCATCGCAAATCCGAGGAGGAACCAGAGTAAGAAGACCAGCTGGGATGAATACGTGTAAATGGCGAAGGCAACGAAAAAACGATTGGCAAACGAGATACCTGGCATCGCCAGCAGGGGCACCGATTGAAGCGTACCCTCCGCCCAGCGCCGGTCACGGCGAACCGATTCAAGATAGTCTGCCGGAAACTCTTCGTATGAGTACACGTCGTGGCAAAAGGCGACGCGATGACCACGACGAGACAGCATCGCCATGTCCCAGACATCGTGGCTGAGGACCGAAGCCGGAACGCGCAGCCATTTGAACGCATCCCGTCGAAGCAGCGCGCCGTGACCGAAGTAGAGCGCGCAACCGAATATTCGCTGATACGCTACGAGATAAACACGCTGCGACAGCTCGGCGCCAAATCGAAGGTACTTGGCAAAGTAAGTAGAGCAGTTGCCTACTCTGATTTGACCCTGAAACACAGCGATATCCGAATTGTCTGGATGCTCGGCCTTTGCCAACAGCCGTGCAATCGTCCCGGAGGGCACAATCGAATCCGCATCGCAAATGAAGCAGTATTCGGCGGCTGGACCCTCTCGAAGCCATTGCTGGACCGCACAATGCTTGCGCCCTGTAGGATTAAACGGTGGTCGCCAATAGAGGACTCGATCGGCACCGAATTCGTCCTCCAGAAATCTAACTTGCCGATGCTCGTCTTCCAAGACGTCCGGAGTGGTTGAATTGCTTACGATGACAAGACGAATACCGGCACCGGTATTGGCGCGCAGCGAACGTTGCATATTCTCGAAGACCGAGACTGGCTCATCCTTGACTACAAAAAGTAAATCACATGACATTCCTGTGATCACCTCCGTCGCAGGAATTGCGAGTGGACCACAGATAATCGCGATCAGGGCAGTGAGAAACATGTAGGCGATGTTGAGGCTGAGGACAAAGAATCCAAGCAGCCAAACCAATGCAGTCAAGGTATTGGAAGGATTAACTGATAGGGAATACCAGAGACAAACAGTGCCGAAAAGGGCAAGGGCAAAAAGCCCGGTGAGAAAGACAACACCACACCAATGCGGTTGTACTCTACGAGCCTTCGTCGGAGTTCGTTGCCCTGCCGATCTGGACTTGTCCGTCGCCCTGGCGTCTCTTCCGCGGCGCACTTGACTCATTCGACGCAGTTCGCGACGAACTAGTATCTCGCTGACCACGGTAATGTCTCCTTGTTCAACAAGTGATGGACGAACACGGAATCCTCCATCACGACTGCCGGGCACTGCCCGTCATCCACGATTCCGATTGCACCGCTGCCGTTGTCTTGCGCGCGCCGCACGGGACTGACGTTTTTAGCCTGCGATCTGTGCGGGCCTCTGACGAAGCACGCTCGCCCCGGCGCGGCCTCATGGCGACAAAACCAGATCAAGATACGCGTTGACGTCGAGGCCATTGACGAGGCCACTCCCATCCAGGTCGTGGATGCAGACGTGGGCAGTATCGCTATCATGGCCGAGCAAGACGGCGACAAAGACGTCCAGGTCGATCTCGCACACGTCGCCAATCTGATTCATGTCGCAGTCACGCTGATCGGCATTGGCCTCCGTAGGGCAGTTGTCGCAGGCGTCACCGACACCGTCGCTTTCGACATCCTGCTGATCGGGATTCGACACTGTCGGACAATTGTCATCATCGTCTGTCACTCCGTCGACGTCGGTGTCGGAAAGTCCGACTCCGGTGAAAATGTAGGCAGCGCCGGAAGCGAACGCACTGTTGTTGGTTTGATCGCCGTCTATACCCGTCGCATTGCTATCTTCGCCGACTGCTCCGACCAAGACCGTATTGCCTGACACTGTTACAGACCAACCAAAATTGTCGCCGGCACCAGTATTTGAGGGTTTGAGATAGGCCTGCTGACTCCATTGGTTTCCGCTGCGGATGAAGACATACGCCGCTCCGGATTCAAGCGCGCTGTTGCTAGCATGATTGCCGTTCACACCGGTAGCGTCGCTATCTTCACTAGCTGCTCCGACTACAACAGTGTTGCCCGAGACGGCCACCGACCAGCCGAATAAGTCGAGTGTACCTGTGTTTGACGCCTTGAGGTACGCCTGCTGTGTCCAGATACCATTGCTGCGGACGAAAACGTACGCGGCGCCAGAACTGCCGACACTGTTGTCAGCCTGGTTGCCATTTATGCCCACGGAGCTACTGGCTTCGCGACGGGCACCTGCGACGACTGTATCGCCCGACACGGCAACGGAGATGCCAAATGCGTCGCTGCTATCGGTGTTTGAAGCCTTTAGGTATGCCTGCTGGCTCCAGAGCGTGCCATCACGAACAAAGACATAAGCCGCGCCAGAAACGAAGGCACTGTTATTCAATTGGTCCCCGTTAACCCCTGTGGCGTTGCTAGATTCGAAAAACGCCCCAACCACCACTGTATCGCTGGAGACGCCTACCGAAGAGCCAAATAGGTCGCCTGCATCCGTATTCGACGCCTTCAGGTAAGCCTGTTGACCCCAAGTTGTCCCGCTACGTACGAAGACATACGTCGCGCCCGCACCGCTCGCACTATTATCCGATTGATTACCGTCCACGCCCATGGCGTTGCTGCTCTCAAAGGGTGCCCCGACGACCACCGTGTCGCCCGACATGGCCACCGAGAATCCGAATTCATCGCCCGGGCCAGTGTTGGACGCTTTGATGTAGGCCTGCTGAGTCCAGGTTGTACCGCTGCGGGTGTAAACGTACGCTGCGCCTGAATTGACTGCATTGTTGTCGTTCTGGTTGCCATTGAGGCCAATGGAAGTGCTGCTCTCACGGTGCGCGCCCACTACCACTGTGTCGCCTGAAATGGACACTGAAAACCCGAACTCGTCGCCCGCCTCAGCATTTGAGGCTTTGAGATATGCTTGCTGTGCCCAAGTCGCCCCATTGCGGGCGAAGACATATGCTGCGCCAGAATCCATGGCGCTATTGTCTGCTTGATTTCCATTCACGCCCGTCGCGTTGCTGTCCTCGAGGTATGCCCCAACCACAACCGTGTCTCCCGACGCGGCCACAGAGTACCCAAACCGGTCATTCGCGTCGGTGTTGGACGCCTTAAGGTAGGCCTGTTGAGCGATCGGGTCGATGAGCAGAGGATAAATCGCCGCCGTGTCGTCGATCACGATGCGCAGTAATTGTGAACTACAAACCGTGGACTTGCCTTTCACGTCGTGGCGCAACGGCAATGGTTGCCGATGAAGATCAGCAACTTCGAACCACGCAGGGAGGCCTGCCCCAGTCGCGTCGAAAACGGTCAGACCGCGGTAGTACACGACTGCAACACTGTCAGGATTCACAAACGTCACCTCGCGGCCGCTGGGGCTGACCTTCGGTCGCAGGCTTCCCCGCACCGCTAGGTCGATCTGGAGAATGTGGTTGGGGCTACTTGACGCTTTGGCTTCTTTTCGGTTCTGAATGGTGAATCCATGCTCTAGTCCGCGGTCATCGTTCAAGTACCATTCGCCCAGCGAATCATCCCACAGGCACTCTACTTTATCACCGCTGGCGCTGATACACCTTGGGTGCTCCACGATGTGCTGCGCGTCCCCCCATCCATAGCTGATCACGTCCAGCCCCCACGACCAGCCGCCGGCATTCGGAGTTATCTCAAAACCGCGGCCATCAAAATGAGTGCGCCACTGCTGGCCGGGGTTGCGGGCCAGGTAGCCACCCTCGACGGCGAAAGCAACGTACCGATGCGCCTGATAGGCTGATAGAATGCCGGTCCAGTCCGCCCCCGATAGCCCCTCCGGGACACGATCCTGAGCTACACCCGGCGATGCAGCCAGCCCAAACGCCATCGCTGCCTGCAGCATCATGCTCCAACCTAGGCTCAGTTCGATCTTACGCATGGGCGCCTCGCTTTACTGAAGGACTGCGAACACGAACGGTTGTATGTCCAGCCCGTCCACCAGTCCGTCGCAGCTCACGTCGCTGGCCTCAACGTGCAGGACATTGGTGTCCTGTCCCAGCAGCACATCAACGAATACCGATAAGTCTGTCAGATCGATGACGCCGTTGGAATCTACGTCGCCGCGGCCGGCGGTGTTGCAGGCCGTGGCAGCTCTGGAGATGGCCTCGTTGAATTCAAGAAAGACGCGATCATTGACCACTGTGGCGGCGCGGGAAATGGCTTCCGAGAAAACGGGAATCGACACATCGTTCACCACGGTCGCGGCTCGAGAGATGGCCTCGGAGTGGACGGGCGTCGCTGATTCATTGACCACCGTGACCGCGCGGGAGATTGTCTCCGTAAAGGGAGCCGCCGCCGGCTGATTGACGACGGTCACCGCTCGTGAGATTGCCTCAGAGAAGCTGAAGCCGCCGGAATCGTTCACGGCTGTGATGGGCCGAGAAATCGCCTCAGCCGGCGCGAACATCTCCGCCTGGTTGACGGCTGTGACCGCACGCGAGACCGCCTCGTCGAAGACCTGGGCTTGCACCGCACCTGTCGTTGCCAGCGCCTGGAGTACGAACAACGTACAGCGAATCCTCGTGCCGAACGGGATCATGCCGTGCGCCGGGACGGAGTGACCGAGTTGGCTAGTGAAATGTCGACTCAAATACGTCATCGCTCGAGTCTCGCAAAGAACGCGTCTCGCTTGATGCTTCGGAGTCCCACCGAGCGCCACCGGCACTCACTATCCCGGCCCAACCGAGTTCCTGTTGTTCGCAACCCGCGGCCGTAGTGCGTCAGGTCAGTCGTGGGGCGCGAAGCCGCCGCCACAGGGTTTATTCGTCGACAGCACGCCTATGGCGTCCAGTTCGCCTTGAGCTGAATCTCGGTCCGGCCCGGCGGCAGGGTCACGAACGCCTGAGCGGTCAGGATTCCGCCGCCGATGTCGACGAGCGGGGTCGAGTCGCAGCTCATGGTCGGGCTGGCGTTGTCTGCACATTCCGGCGTGTTGCCGCGGAACGGCACGACGCGAACCTTCACAATGGTGCCTGCCGGGATGCCGGTAGCTTCGATGTCGATGGTGGACTGACCCGGGTTGTCCACGGTCACGTCGGTCGTCATGATGCCTGCCTGCGGATCATCCGGTGCAGGAATACCGTCAATCTGGGTTACGCGAAGGGTCGGCGGCGATTCGGGGAAAATGGGCAAACAAAGACCATCAGTGAAGTAATTCGGGCTGCTCGCGCCGGACAAATCAATCAGATCAATCGCATCGATGCGTATTCGACCGTTTCCGGGGCTACCGGAGGCAGCAGTTGCAAACAGTCTATTCGCCGCTCCCTCCACACGGTAGGCGACAAGCCGAATGGCGCCCCCGCTGCCCCCCCCGCTGGAGCTAACGCCACCCCCTTGTGCTGAGACGATTGCGGTCGATCCAATCGTGATCATCGCAGGCATCGCCCCGGAACCCGCTGCAATCAGGATTGCTCCGCCGCCGGCACCACCCGTTCCGGCGCTCGTCGTCGATGTTCCGCCAGACCCTCCGGAGCCACCAATTAATGGAATGATTGACGCGTTTCCATATATCCGACCGCCAAATCCACTATTGACAGATCCCGAGGTACCGTATCCACCTCCGCTACCACCGGACGTAACTGAGGCCGTGGGACTCGCGCCGCCGGGACCAAAGCCGCCGCTGCCTGAAAAAGCAGTCCCCGTTCCTTTTACGCCGCCATCGAAGCCACCCGGACCGCCGCGCGGTGGTAGCGGGCTGCCAGAAGTCGATCCGCTGGCCCCGTTCAAAGAAACGGTCCCATCAATCAACACATCGCCCTGCGACAACCACACCACGGGGGCCCCACTGGGATGGTTCTTGAAGGAGACGGACACGCCGTTAGGGATGGTGATCGACGAATACTTGAAGACGACTGCCCATTGGACTGGGTCATACACGCCCTGGCCCGGAACCGGGCTTGGTGTGTCCCATGTGGCCGTCGCCGCCAGCGACAGATCGATCTGGACGCTCGCCAGTGGGTTGAACACGCCGTCCGACCCGTCCGACCCGCTATCGCAGGTGCCGGCCCTAACATTTGCCATGGGCGCAAAGCAATAAAGCGCAATGAGGGTACGCGCGGTCATCTTGGTCATGGTCGATTCTCCAAGAAAGAAATGTTCAGGGGCGCCAATCGAAGTTGGCGCCGACTCCGGCCACTGCTTGGTGTGATTCTGGATTCTACCGATTCGATGGCCACGAATTCAAGCCCCGGCATTCTTCGCGCTGCGATTCTTCCGTTTCGCCTAGGCGAAGGGGTCTGTAGATCTCATTGATCTATTCAGGCGGACCGATGGGTTCCTTACAGAATTCCTCAAGAAGGTCGTAAATCCCTGTGCCTGCGTCGCTTAAGGATTGGAGACGACTTCCTCCGAATCGGTCCCGCCGCGAACAGGGCCGCACGCACTGCTTCTAGAGGGACTCTGGCCTCATCGATTCGCGGACATCGTTCAGCGCAGCGCCGGGGCGATTTCGCATTACGACCGGCAGATTGGCCACACGAGCGACGAGATGGCCGTCGCAACCGCGTTGTCGCTCAAATACAACCACATTCGCTACGGCCTGGGTCGTGTCGCGTGGCTGGTCCGCCATGGGGAGGCCGACCGCAGACATGAATCCGTATTCGCCAATGCACAAGAATCCGCAACCAACGACCGCCACAGTGGGGCCGGAAAAGTGTCGCACTGAATCGAATCCTGGAGGCGGCTCTTGTTCGAGGTTTGTGACTTCACCCGGTTAAGCCACAACGGAACGCCTAAGTGATATGATCACAACCTCGTGATCGCTCTGGCCTAAGACCGATTCCCTCGCCGTGCGGCCTTCGTCGTAGTCGGCTCAGTTAAGACTACGGCTTTTTCTTCGCTGGCTGCTTGCGCCTTGACGGCGAGTTCGACTTCGCTTTCCTTTTTTCAGGTGTAAGCTCAATGCTTCTTATGATTGGAAGCGGGACGTACACGTAACCGAAGTCCGTGACACCAACAAGACCTGTTGCTACCAAGGATTGCTCACGGTCGTCAGAAGTCTTCTCCTTCTCCTTGAATTTCGACCGATGTCTTGACCCGCCAGATCGCATTGTTACTGACAAGGACGAGACCTTGACAGACTCTTCCTCCGGCACCTCCAGATCGATTCGTGACACTCTGGCAATTTCGATGTCCGTCTGCGTTTCCCCGATCAGCAAAGGCAATGATTCTCTCAGCTCCCAGTGGTCGTACCACTCGGTCTTAGAGGGAATCCAATTGGTGTTCACAAACGAACCGGAGACTTCCGTAATAAGCTGGGGCCCATTAATGGTTACGTGGTTACCATCGATTAGCGTGATGCTCGCGTCAAAGTACTGAACCCTCTGTTGGGGTCCAGTGCCCTGTTGAACAATGAGGGGGCGCCGTGCGGGCCATGACGTGTCAGAATTCTTTTCGAGAAACTCCAGCAGTTCGCGTTGATGAAATGTGATCTTAGCAACTTTCGTGGCCGGAACATTAAAATTGCCGAGTTCGCCGTTTCCTCCGAAAGTGCACTCCGGCAGCGGCGCGCCCGAAAGCGACTTCCCTGACAGTAATCCTATGGTTGCCTTACCATCTTTGAGTGACCAACCTTTCACGTTCGGTAGCGCCACAAAAGCAACTGAACCATCATCCAACGCGAGTGGGAGCGCACGAGGACTGCTGAAGGTTTCTAGGGAGCCCTTCATCTTCAGTCGTCCCTCTTTTTCCTTGACGAGGACGCGGAACTCTTCAAGTTGGAAAGTCGTTCCAGACGCGTCGGTGAGTTCGGCAAGCACCGGTCCTTCAGCCATCGAGGTCGCGGGAAAATCGAGACTCGCGACGAGCAAGTACGCCGTCACGACGCTAGCCATGCTATTGTTCACCTTCATCGAGTCTTCTCCCAAACGGCCTTATAGTCTGCATTCTTTCTCCCGTCGGCCACGTCGTAGTCCGGCCTGTACGGCGATTGAATATCGAGTGCCACGGAACGAATCGTGTCGGCGCTGACCGGCCCACAGCCGATTGATGGCTGGAGTGTGGCTCGACAGATGCGATTTGGACAGCGGATTACGTCGCTCATGGTGCGGGCCTTTGACGACGTTCGGGAGGCTCAGTATCGAGACAAGTATGCCTGCGGGCGACCGCTAATTCAAGCGACGATTGGAAGAGCGCCCTCCGACTCGGGACCGATCCGGCAGCGTGGGGAAGGGATGGGGAGAAGGCCTGCGTGGCATCGGCCGCCCTCGCCGCGGACCCCACCTGAGGAGCCATTACACAATGAGCATCACAAAGCTTCATTCCGAATCCGACCCTTGAGGCGGATTCGAGTCGCCATTGCCTTCATTCCTCGCACTACGTTTCTTCCGTTTCACTTGAGCAAAGGGGTTTGTAGACATCAATGATCTTTTCAGGCGGACAGATGGGTTCCTTACAGAATCTCGCAAGAAAGTCGTAAATCACTGTGCCCGTGTCACTTAAGGATTGGTGACGACTTCCTCCGAGTCGGTCCCGCCGCTATGGTCAGCCAAATGTGGACCCAAATAGAAGTCGCCAGCTTCTCGACCCAATTCGATACGGAGCAAGGAATTCCAAAAACGAGCAACATCGAAAGCAATCGCGGGCTTGTTTCCAACGCCCTGCATCCTTGGGCCTACTGGATTACGGCTCTGGCCGAATCGCGTGGCTGGAACGGCAGGGTGAAGCTAGCGGCTGGTGTGTATCCACATTCGCCGATGGGTCAGAATCCGAAACTAACGATTGTCGTGGCGGAGCCCCAGAACTGTCGCACTGAGACGGATTGTAGGAGTGGTCATGGAGTTCCGAAAACCGTCAATGCGCTGGTCCATTGTCTGCGATCAAGCCTGTGAACACATCCCCGAGTGGCCCCACCTCAGCTACTGGCCTAGCAACCGCGCGACGAAAAGCTGAATATCCATTGCGTCGAGGATGCCATCGCCGTTCATGTCCCCCGCAGGCCGGCGCAGGTCAAGGGCAAGCGTGACCTGACCGAACAAGACCGTATTGCTCACCGTGAGATCTTCTGGGCACGTTCCGTCGAGGTATGCGCGCCGATTCCTTCTCGGCGAACTTGACCTTAGCCAATATAACCTCCCGCGATCAGTATCGAGCGCGACCGGCGGTCCCAGCGTTTGGCTGTCCTCAGTTACGAGGTCTTGAACCCCTGTCCCGTCAAGATTGGCCCGCTGGATCTTCGACGACGAGCCCACGCGCGATGAGAAGTACATCTTTCCGCAGTCTAAGTCCAGTGCGATCGAACGGGGCTCGTCAATCCCACTTGCAATCACATCTTCGACGCCAGTGCCATCAAGGTTTGCTCGCTGAATCTTGTCAGCGCCTACTGCTGACCAGTACATCCTGCCGCCAGGGATGTCCAGCGCAATCCCTGAGGGTAGGGAAAGATTGTTGACCAGCGTTTCTAAGTTCGTCCCATCCCAGTCTGCTCGTTGGATCAGGCCAGGTAACCAGGTGCAAAAATAGACTTTGTGATTTACTGGGTCCAATGCAATACCGGTTAAGTCCCCCGATCCGGTAAGTAAGTCCTCAATGTTTAAGCCGTCGAGATCAGCTCGGCGGAGTCTTCGACTTTGCTGACCCTCGGTCCAGTAGATTCTCCCGCCTTCGAGGTCGAGGGCAATCCCTATGGGGTTCACCAATCCTGGCACGACAATTTGGGGATTAGTGCCATCGAGATCGGACTTGTAGATTCTGTCGACCTGGCCGTCCGTCCAGTACATCGATTCTCCCGCGGCCGGGGGGACCGGTAGAGATAGTAGGACCATCAAAAAGCAAGCCGCACTTATTCGAGATCGCATTCTTCGCCCTCCGTTCCAAGCTTTGGGGCCGCAAACTACGAACCGCTTTTTCAGGCCCCAATCGTCATTATGACCTTGTCAATGCACGGGCCATTCGCTTCTGTTTCTCAGAAGCACCGGGACTTCGTGTAGTTTGAGCAGCGAAGACCGCACGACCGCGTCTCAAGCCTCATTCTACATACCGAACTAGTATGCATCCTTGCCTATTCCCGTACGGCTGCGGACTTTCAGGTACCAGAAAAGCAATCTCACCCAGTCTTTGCCGGAGGCTCTAAGGATACCATTTTCCTTTGTAGCCAACCTTCGCACCTCTTATGAGAGCTCGAGCATCTTCCTCTGTGATCAGATTAAGTCCTATGTAACGACCGTTGTCCCAGGGAGCGAATTGAACCAGCAACGGTCCAGAATAATCGTCGCGATCGGTAAAACCCATACCCCGGTATTCATAGTAGTGACCACTAAATTTGATTTGCAATTGTTGACAGTTGAAGAATGTGCTCCCCAAATCTCTAAAGTCATTTCGCATTGATTCATCGAGGTACAATTCCACCGAGAGACACCCTTCGTGCACCAATGGTCGCCTGGGTTCGTACTTGATTCCCACGATCGTGAAAGGGCGCTCCCTTGACGGGCTCGCCTGTTGAGGTGATTCATCAAGCGTTGCCGGTGTGTCGGAATCTTGTATTGCGACCGCTTCGGGTTTTGCGCCATCTAAGAGCAGCGCTGAGTCTTCCGCACCCGAGACCCTTGACTTCGGCGGCTCATTATTCACACTGTCTAACTGTCTGGGTGCCTTCACTCCCCCGCTCGACGAAGGCTTCAATGATGTGGACTGATCCTCGGAGCCAGGATTCCCGCTTCCCAGTTCGACAGGGCTGTCAGCAAAGGCGTGAACGTCCGCAACGGTCCCAGTCAATAACTCGTGACCGCGTATTCCGGCGTACCACTTTAGGCCGACGAGTACTGTGAGGGTGACGACAACGGCGATCATGCCAATCACGATGTAGCGACGCCGTGGGTTGTTCGGCTCAGATGCACCAGAGGACTTGACGGACGCCGGTACCGCTTGCGTAGAGGCGGAGGTAAGCACGCCCCGAGAATCCTGCGCCCTCAGGACGTATGCCTCGGATGGCGCGGATTCGGCAACCACAGCCGGGGGCGATCCCCTCGGCTGAAAGGCGGCCTGGCACTTGGGGCAACGGACTCTCTTGCTCATCGCCGCGGTCGCAATCCGAAGTTTGGCTTGACATGTCGGATTTGGACAGCGGATTACGTCATTCATGGTGCGGGCCCTTGACGACGTTCGGGAGGCTCAGTATCGAGACAAGTATGCCTGCGGGCGACCGCTAATTCAAGCGACGATTGGAAGAGCGCCCTCCGACTCGGGACCGATCCGGCAGCGTGGAGGAAGCAAGGACAGGATGCCTAGGTGACACTCGTCACCGTCGTCGGGGGCCCCGCGTCGTGGGCCTCACAGGTGCCGATCTTCACAAAGCCCTACTTCGAAATCGACCGCTGAAGCGGATCCAAGTTTCAATTCCTGTAATTCCTCGCATCAAATCTCGTCGTCTCCGCCCGAGCGAAGGAGCTTGTAGATTCCAATGAAGTATTCTGGCGGACAGATCGTTTCCTTACACAATCTCAGGCAAAAAGTCGTAAAGTCTGGCGTCTGCTTGAATAAGGATCGCACGATTCGACCGGCCGGGGTGCTTCGTATTGACTCCCAGGCCTCGTCGGGTGTGATCTTCGGGGCGCCCTTCATTCGCTCCAGCACCCTCCAGATTTGAGCGCAGGCCAGACCCGCCGCCTGGGACTCGACCTCAAACTTCCTACGGTCGAACCCCAGTTGTTCGAGTGTCAAATGTCGAACCTGTTTGGCCATTAGCGCCGACTCGTTAGGCAAGTCTGCACGAACTCCGGAGCTTGTCTTAATCCCTTCCATTACTCTTCGCATTGCTCGTCACAAGTCTGACAAGAATTAGCCCAAAAGGGCAACAATTTCGCGGCAGGCGGATTTGCAGTTCGCCGCTGAGGCTTCGGGCATTGCAGGTTTCGGGTCAATACCCCCCGGGGGAGCAAAAATGCGCGTGTCCCTGAAACCTGATCCAAATGGAAGGTGAGTGAATTGGTTAGAATTCGGACTCCGTCTGGAGGCTGATCAGAATGAAAACCAAACGGTTCACGGAAGAGCAGATTGCATTTGTTCTTCGGCAGGCGGAGAACGGTACGGCTGTTGCCGACGTCTGCCAGAAGCTGCAGATCAGCGAACAGACCTTCGTCCGCCCGAAGAAGAAGTCAACCGAGCGCATCGACGGCATCGTGGCCACCGTCATGGGCCTGGGTCGAACTCCCCTTGATGAGGGCGAATGCAACCCCCGCGTGTTTTTGATTCCGTGGTGAGGGGCACAACAAATGGCCTCAGGCGACGCCACCGAGGTCGACACGGCGGGTGGGAATGTCGAGAATGCAACCTCCTTGGATTCAACGCCTCCATCACCGATGATGGGCCTGTGGATACCGACATCACACGCGTTCTTATCGCCATCGAGGCTGGTGATGCCAAGGCATCGTCCGACCTCCTGCCGCTCGTCTATCAAGAACTCCGCGGTCTTGCGGCCAAGCGCTTAGCCCAAGAGAAGCCGGGGCAAACGCTGCAAGCGACGGCCCTAGTCCACGAAGCCTACGTCCGAGTGGTCGGCAACGACGAACGGCGATGGTATGGTCGGGCCCATTTTCTGGCCGCAGCGTCGGAAACGATGCGGCGCATACTGATCGAATGTGCCAGGGCCAAGAAACGTCAGAAACGAGGCGGCGGTGGGCGGCGTTTCGATCTCACCAGCGCGGACCTGACGATTGATGCGGTGCCGGATGACATCCTCGATCTCGATGAAGCCTTGAACAATCTGGCTGCGGAAGACCCTGTCAAGGCGGAACTGGTGAAGCTCCGTTTCTTCGGCGGGATGAGCCTGCCGGAGGCGGCCGCGTTCCTGCGCATCTCAACCTCCACCGCCGATCGGTACTGGGCCTACGCGCGGGTATACCTGTATACTGAGCTGCGCGACAAGGCTACGGCGGAGCACCTCTGACAGGATTATTCTCCCATCGATGGGGTGATTTCGTGCGATTTGGCGCTTGACTTGGTGCGGCGAGTACGCATACGGATCGCGACCTGACGAGAATTCGGCCCGTCTGGGTACGTTTTGCCAGCAGAGGATGGTGATGACATGGCCG
>WBZR01002714.1_pt1 | contig 15273 bp, 9 predicted proteins | sample 5204231 | NCBI WGS metagenome assembly WBZR01 (sample SAMN12412403, study PRJNA552823) | activated sludge metagenome | isolation source: activated sludge from anammox sidestream of wastewater treatment plant... | place: USA: Virginia | collected 2017-08 | reverse complement strand
GGTGAGAGCCATAAGATCAATGAGGCCATTGCAATAGCCCAAAAAGTCGCACCGGCCTCCTCCACTGTCCTCCTTCTCGGAGAGAGCGGAACGGGAAAGGAGATATTTGCCCGTTTCATCCACCAGGGGAGCGCCCGGTCAAAGAAGCCATTTGTGGCAATCAACAGCGTTGCCATCCGGGATGAACTCCTTGAGAGTGAACTATTCGGTCATGAGAAGGGGGCCTTTACCGGGGCACACCAGATGAAGCGGGGGAAATTGGAGGTCGCCAACGGAGGGACCATCTTTCTGGATGAGATTGGTGATCTCAAACCTGAACTCCAGGCCAAGCTTCTCAGGGTTCTGGAAGAACGGGAGTTCGAACGGGTGGGCGGGGTCCAGCCTATCCGGATTGATGTCCGGATCATCGCGGCTACCAACCAGGACCTCTATAAGAAGGTCAATGAAGGGCAGTTCCGGAGAGACCTCTTCTTCCGGCTCAATGTGGTCTCAATTCAACTCCCGGCGCTGCGGGAAAGAATGGAAGACATCCCTGCTCTTGCACGTTTTTTCATCGAGCGAGCCTGTAATGATGTCAAAAGACCGCTGCTCAAGATTTCTCACGAGGCCATGGACCATCTGATGAACTATCAATGGCCTGGAAATGTGAGGGAGTTGAGAAATTTAATGGAACGGGCGGCTGTATTGGCAAGGGGAGATGAGATCGCCCCTGATGACCTCCCCCTCCTGCACTTCCATAACCAGGTTCAAAATCCGCCTGCAAAATCCTATCATGACGCTGTCCAGCACCATCAGAGGGAGGTTATCCGACGCGCCCTGGAAGAGACCGGAGGAAACCAGAGCAAGGCGGCTGACCGCCTGCATCTTCAGCGGACCTATCTGTCCCGCCTGATCAAAAAGCTGAATATCAGGAACTCATCCGGGGGTGAATCATGATCACATCCCTTCAAAAGCGGATAATAAATGTGAATTCACTGAGGGCAAAGCTGATTATCTTTTCCAGTTTTATAATAATATTATCCTGCACAGTTTTCGTTTTCTCATTTTCTTGCCTGAGTAACTTGCTGGTTGCTTCATCTGGTCTTATGCTTTTGATCATAATGGATGGAATAATTCCGGTTTTCTATATCTCGAAGTACCACATAAAACCCATTAAAGCCATGATGGTGGTTGCCCAGAAGATTAAAGAGGGGGATTTTTCAACGGAAACTGCCTTGCCTGCGGGCCGTGATGAAACAGGAGAGTTCACGGTGATATTCAACGAGATGATTAGCGTACTCAGCTCTCGCAAAGGGCAGTGCATGGAACATATCCGGCAATTACAAGACCTGAATGACAAAATGTCTGAGATGAATCAGACGCTTGAAGAAAAGGTTGCGGAGAGGACATCTGATATAGAAACCACTATTCAGACGTTACGTAATGAAAAGAGAAAGACTGAAAGGATTCTCCATGATATAGTCGAAGGGGTGATTGTTGTTGATGTCAATGGGAGCATCATCCTTATGAATCCTGCGGCCATGAAGATGTTTCTGGCAGGCAACGGGCATTCCAGATGTATGGATTTATCCGATCTGGCCCATTCCTCCAAATTATACAGGATATTTTTTAATCTTACAGAAGAGGCCAGGGGTGAGATTGAGATCAATGATCCTGGAGTTACTTCATTAAAGACACTGATGTTCACGGCCCTCCCATTCAGAAACGATAATGGCCTTCTCCTTGGGAAAATAGCGGTCTTTCACGACGTTACACGCCTCAAGGAGGTGGAACGGCTCAAATCAGAATTTGTCTCCCATATCTCCCATAAATTGAGAACCCCCCTGACCTCCATCATGGGGTATATAGATAATATGCGCGACGGGATTGCCGGGGATTTGAACAAGAAGCAGATGGAGTATATCGACCGGATGAGCAGGAATGCAGAAAATTTGCGGCGGCTGATCACTGATCTGATAGACATATCACTCATTGAATCAAAAAAGATGCAAATCCTTCACGCTCCTCTGCCTCTTTATGAACTTGTAGGGGAAGTGGCTGACGTCTTTCGCCCGCTTGCCGCAGATAAAGGGATTGATCTGGTTCTGGAAGGATTTGAGGGAGGTTGCCACATCCAGGGAGACAGGATCAGGTTGGAACAGGTCATAACAAAGATTCTCAATAATGCCGTTCATAATACCCCTGCCGGCGGACGGATAACAATCTCAATTATGAAAAACGGCCGTTTCTTCAAGACCTCGATCAGAGATACAGGGAACGGGATTTCACAGGAGGAGCAGACCCGTATATTTGAGCGCTTTTACCGGTCCAGGTCCCCCTCACTTCCTGAATCAAGCGGCACAGGAGTCGGTCTTTTTATTGCCAAAAGCATTATAGAGATGCATGGCGGGGAGATCGGGATAAAGAGTGAGGCAGGAAAAGGGAGCGAATTTTATTTTACCCTTCCTGTTTAGTTCCGGATTCCGTGGAGCGTTGCTGATGACTCAGTGGCATAAGGCGATAATACTCGGGGTGATCACAGGCATCTTCGGCCTGATCGTTAGTATCAGCCCGGTAGGAAATGAGCTGGAAGAACAGACCGGACTCGGAATTCTATTCAAGTTGAGAGGAGTGAGGCACCCACCTCCTGAGGTAATCGTCATTGCCCTCGACAAGGAGTCAGCCTATAATCTTCACCTCCCCCCTGATCCGAAGAAATGGCCTCGTTCGAATCATGCCCGTCTCATCCAGACATTAGCCAGTGAAGGGGCAAGCGTCATCGCATTTGACATCTTCTTTGACAAGCGGCTCATGGCTGGAGAAGATCGTCTGTTTTCTGCTGCCATCAGGGACGCCTCCAATGTGATCCTCCTTGAATACATCAGAAAAGAGCTGACGCCGTTGAAGGGTCTCAGGAATCAACTGATCAGTGAGTTGATTGTAGAAAACAGGGTAGAACCTTCAGCCATTCTTGCGAATGACGCTTTGGAGCTATCCCCATTTATTTTGCCAAAATATCCATCGAAGGTAAGCTGGTACTGGGCATTTGATGCCAGTGGAACCCCTTCTTTGCCTGCATCGGCATTCCTTGTCTTTTCATTGCAGGCCTATGATGACCTGCTGGATTTAATAAAAAAGGCCCTAGACCAACCGGAGATTATCAGCGCCGGACAGGATCAGGCCAATATATCTTCTTTAACTGGAGCAAGGAAATTACTCGGCCTTAAAAAGGACGACATTATAACCCAAAAAAAGATACGTGAGTTTTCGAGCATTCTGAAAGATATCTTCGGGAAAAAGACTTTGATCTCCGATATTATTGCAGATGAGTTGGATAATTCGAGGGGTTTCTCTCGAGACGATCAGAGAATCAAGACCATCAGGGCGCTCATAAAGATGTATCAGGGTAGTGATAGCCGCTATCTTAATTTCTATGGACCGGCGAGGACAATAGCCACTATTCCCTATTACAAGGCGCTCCAGGCCGTTGACGAAAATCCATTCGGTCAGGACAGACCTGATTTCAAAGGGAAGGCAGTCTTCATTGGAGTCTCTGAGTCCTCACAACCTGAACAAAAAGATGGTTTCTATACGGTCTTCTCTCAATCAAACGGGCTTGATTTAAGCGGTGTCGAGATCTGTGCCACCGCCTTTGCAAACCTCCTGGAGGACATTTCCTTAGCGCAGTCCCGCATCTCAATTTCCCTCTTCACGGTTCTGATTTGGGGCTTCGGCATTGGAATGATCTCCCTGCTATTGCCGCCCCTGAGGGGCATGTTATGCATTTTGGGTATGATCGTGTTCTATGGAGGGATCGCTTATTTTCGCTTCAAGACTGCTGGTGACTGGTTTCCCCTGGCTGTTCCGGTTTTCTTTCAGATCCCCATGGCCCTCCTCTGCTCCGTCTCCTGGAGGTATGTCGATATAAGAAGGGCACAGGCGATCGTCCAGATGAGGTCAGAGTTCGTTTCCCAGGTTTCCCATGATATTCGGACACCCCTCTCGATAATCAAAGGGTATGTCGATAACCTGCGGGACGGAGTCACAGGAGGCTTAACGGAGAAGCAGAAGGAGTATCTGGACCGGATATCCAGTAATACTGACAGACTGGGCCGTCTTATCAATGATCTGCTGACCACATCCCGGATAGAGTCGGAGCGAATCAAACTGAAGTTTGCCCCTGTCTCTCTCAATCAGATAATTACGGCTGCTGTCGAAGATCTGAGGCCCATGACAACGGCAAAAGACATTGAGATCATCATCAATTCTTGCGAAGAAGAGGGATTTGTGTCCGGGGATCAGGAAAAATTGAGGCAGGTCGTATCTAACCTCCTTGAAAATGCCATAAAGTATACCCCTGCCGGAGGTCATGTCACCGTGACACTGAAAAAAGATCTCAAGTCCTTCAGGGTTTCGATTATAGATTCCGGTATAGGAATCCCGCTCAAGGAGCAATCCCGGATCTTTGATCGTTTCTACCGGTTAGAACATGGCTCCCTTATGGATGATAATGGGACAGGCCTTGGACTTTTCATTGCCAAAACCCTGGTTGAATTACATGGGGGCCGAATCCAGGTAACCAGCGATGTTGGCAAGGGTAGCGAGTTTTATTTCACCATTCCCATCAAATAAAGTCTCAAAGTGCGCCTAAAATGTGTATCTGATTGTATTCTCCATGTATCCATTAGGATAATTTCACAGGCCGGATCTGACCTGTCTTCAATCCGATTTAAGCCTCCAGGAGAATCGTGATCGTCTCATAACACATTGTCTTAACAACATTATTTCTCAAGGTTAAGGAGAGTGGAGATGCGATAACTGCCGTGGTATGTTAAGTGCATTTGATGAGACTTCAGTGAAGTTGCAAATTTCATGCATCAGGTAAGCAATGACCAACACAGAATAGTCTTGACAGGGAAACATATAATTTGATAAGTTAGGCTAAATTTCATCCTAAAGTTTATTTATACAGCTTAGATATTCTGGCCTAACCAAATTCCTGAAATTGGGGGTTGCATTGGGTATCCCTCTCTTTCCAATAGCTGCTGTAGTCTTAATATCACTGGCCCTTCCTGTCAGCGGGTCCGCAGATTCCACGGAATGCACGGATTGGGTCGCCCGTATCGTTTCTGCAGAAGGGCGCGTTGAATTGCTCAGAAGCGCCGGACCGGATTGGAAGGAGGTGAGGATTAACGACATCTTATGCCCTGAAGATAAGGTTCGGACCCTTGAGAAGAGCCGGGCCGCTATTCTCCTGACGAACGAAACCATCCTCCGCCTCGATCATAAGACCATGATCAAATTCTCCGAAACGAGGAGACCTTCCCTCCTGGAAATCATCATGGGACGCGTCCTCTTTATCACCCGTACCCCAAAGCCATTTACGATTGATACCCCCTTTGTGAATGCGGCTACCGAGGGCACCGAGTTTGTCATCGAGGTCAACGAGGAAGAGAAGACGACCACACTGACAGTTATCGAGGGAAAGATGGGGGTCCGGAATGAAGCTGGACAGATATCGATACAGAGCGGACAAACGGCAGTCACAATGGAGGGACAAGCCCCCGTTTCCCGTTTTGTGATTCATCCTGTTGAATCGATATCGTGGGCTCTCTACTATCCCCCTGCTCTCAATTTCAGGGAACTCCGTCTCGGGGAGATTGACGCCGCCCGGGAGGGTGACTGGCCGGTTATGGTCAGGAGGTCCATCGGGTTTTTCATGAATGGGGATGTTGGGGGGGCCTTTTCCGCTCTCGAAGGGGCGCCGGAAGGGATTCGCGACGCAAGGTTTTATGCCTATCGGGCCTCGCTCCTCCTTTCCGTCGGCCGGATCGATGAGGCAGCCCTGGACCTTAAGACTGCGCTGGACATAGAACCGCGATTCACTCAGGCCCTGGCGCTGCAATCTATAATCGCGGTCGTCCAAAATGACAGGGAGGCCGCCGTTAAATTGGCTCTTGAGGCTACCAGGACCACACCTGATTCCGTATCAGCAAGGGTCGCCCTTTCCTACGCCCATCAGGCCAGCTTCAACCTCCCTGCGGCATCGGCCGCCATCAAAGAGGCGGTAAGGCTTGATCCTGACAGCTCCATAGCCTGGTCCAGACTGGCCGAGCTTCTGATGGCCGAAGGAGATATCGATGGCGCGATGGACGCGGCAAAAAGGGCCGTGGCGCTCAATCCCGGCGAGGCGCGGGCCAGGACTATCCTCGGGTTTGCCTACCTTGCACAGATCAGGATCAGTGAGGCCATGGAGACATTCGATAAGGCTGTCACATTGAGCACGGGTGATCCACTCGCAAGGCTCGGCCTCGGGCTGGCCGGGATCAGGAAAGGAAGACTTGAAGAAGGGCGGGAGGAGATCGAGATCGCCGCAACCCTTGATCCTAACAATTCCCTGATCCGGAGTTATCTCGGCAAGGCCTACTATGAGGAGAAAAGGGATGACCTCGCCGGGGTCCAGCTCGATATGGCGAAGGGGCTCGACCCAAAGGATCCTACCCCCTGGCTCTATGACGCGATCCGCAAACAGACGCAGAACAGGCCTGTGGAGGCGCTCCATGATCTGCAGAAATCGATCGAGTTGAATGATAACCGGGCGGTCTACCGGTCCCGCTTCCTCCTCGACCATGACATCGCTGCGAGGAGCGTCAGCCTTGCCCGGATCTATGACGACCTCGGCTTCAGGCAGGCCGCCCTCGTCGAGGGGTGGAAGTCGGTGAATATCGATCCGGTAAACTATTCGGCCCACCGGTTACTCGCCGACTCCTACGCTGCCTTGCCCCGTTCCGAAATCGCCCGGTCGAGTGAGCTCCTCCAGGCCCAGCTTCTCCAGCCGGTCAACAGCAATCCCGTCCAGCCGAGGCTCGGTGAGGGCTCCTCCGCCATCCTCGCCGGGGCTGGGCCGCTCGATACATCCGTTAATGAGTTCTCTCAGCTCTTCAACAGGGACAGGGTTCAGCTCCTTGCCGCTGGAATCACCGGTGAAAATGACACCATCGGCGGGGAGGTCATCGTGACAGGCCTCAAAGGGAGGTATTCCTGGAGCGTCGGACAGTTCCATCATGAGACTGACGGATTCCGGGAGAATAGCGGTATCAACCAGGACATCTATAACCTCTTTTTGCAGGCGAGCCTGACTCATAAGCTGAGCGTTCAGGGGGAGATCCGGTTCAATGACATAGAAAGCGGAGACATTGACCTAAGGTTCGACCCGGATAATTTTTCACCGACCTATTCAAGGGAAACAGAAACCAGTACCTACCGTCTCGGCCTTCATCAGACGATCACTCTCCGCTCGGATATTATTGTTTCTATCCTCAGCCAAAATCTGGAATTTAAGTCATTTGATTCAAGCCCGGTGCCTGCCGCAGATTCTCCTCCCATGCTACCCACAATAACCGTCGAACAAAAAACATCGGGATTTGCCGGTGAGATCCAGTATCTCTTCCGCACTGAACAAATTAATATTAATGCAGGCGGTGGGCTTTTTGATTCGGAGGTGGATTCTTTATTGACTTTTGCCCCCGCCGGGCCATTGGGCCCATCTTTTTCCTTTCCAGACAAAGTAGATACACGCCATACCAATCTATATATCTATTCTTCTATTTTTGTCCCAGTCAATGCGGCTCTGATCATCGGGGCAAGCGGTGATTTATATGATGGACACTTGATAGACCGGGAACAGTTGAACCCAAAGGTCGGATTGACATGGAATCCTCTGCCTTCAACGACCCTTCGGTTGGCAGGATTCCGGGTCTTAAAGAGAGATGTGGTTTCGAACCAGACCATTGAGCCGGCGCAGGTGGCAGGATTTCAGCAGTTTTTTGATGATGCAGATGGAGCAGATACATGGCGGTACGGCGCAGGAATAGATCATAAATTCTCTCCTGACCTGCTTGGGGGGGTCGAGATCTCAAAGAGGGATATAGCCGTTCCTGTCAATAAGGTTTCGAGCACAGGAGGGCCCGCAGAAGTAACAGAAGTGGATGTGGATGAGGCACTTGGCCGCGCCTACCTTTATTGGACACCTGTGACATGGTTTGCGTCCAGCGCAGAGTATCAACAGGAACGTTCTGATTCAACCGATACCACAACCCCCTTCGGACCGAGGATTACAACGCAGCGCATCCCGCTTGGACTCAACTTCTACCATCCATCCGGGTTCATCGCCAGGTTTAAGGGGACCTATATAAAACAGAAAGGCATCTTCCTGATGTTTGATCCGGGAACTCTGATCAGCAGCTTCGAGGAGGATGAAGACCAGTTCTGGGTCGTCGATGCCTCCATGGGTTATCGTCTCCCCAAACGCTGGGGCATGTTTACGATCGGGGCCAGAAACATGCTGGACGAAGACTTCAGATTGCAGGAGATCGATTTCGGCAACCCTTCCATTCAACCCGACCGGATAATCTTTACGAGACTGACTCTATCGTTCTAAATGATACAGTCAAATGAGCGGAAGGGGGTGATTGAAAACAGATCAAATAAATAGTTCTGTAATCTATTGGTTGTAGTTTTGAGTAAATGAACCTTTCAAACAAAAGGAGGATGTCATGTCTGCAAAAATCATTCTTACTATGGATGAAAATTTTAACGTTGAAAGCATCAAGCTTGATGGAGCGGAACCAACTTCTAAAGGTCCCTGCACCATCCATGGAGAAAAAAGTCCCTGCCGTGAACACCAAACAGGAGCCAAAGACCTCAGGCTCGTTAAAACAAAAACAAACCCACAGTGCTATTGGGTCTGGGACGGTAGAACATGGTTCTATGTATGTCTATAAAATCATGTGTCTACTGATTGACATGACTATCAAAGAGCTTTACTCTTTAAAATCCATCTACTGCAAAGGCAGGTGGTATTCCCCATACCTCCTGCCTTTATGTGGCAACAATCGTTCCTGCCACCCGGGGTAAGAACCGGAAAATTATCAGATCATTTTCAATTTCTGCATGGCCGTTCAAGAAACCTTATAGTATAAACCGCTAATGTCAAGAAAACATATTGCAGTGCCTTTGTATCTTATTTTGTATGGAGGTTATCTATCAAGATAATGACAGAAGCCTTGCCGGCCTCTTCCATTGAACCTGGCGTGGCGTCCTTCCAGAAATAATTATCTCTATAACTGATTGACTTATATGCAGTTATCATCCCTGACGCTCTCTCCTTTCGTGGATCGCTCCTTTATGGCATGACCTCTGCAATTTATAAAAAGTGGAACATGTTTCCTGGTCTTTTTTATGAATGACCATTATTTTTTATAGGAGGGCATGATTATGAAAAAGAATATGTACCATACATTATTCGGACTCTTTTTGGGAGCCGTCTTATTGGGGGGCGCTCTCCCGGTTTCGGCCGGCGCTTACGGGATTGGCCCGGAGGAAGCGGTTGCGAGGCTTAAGGAGATGGGGATTCCAAATCATCTCAGTGAGCCGGCATTCCTGTCCAGTGTGAAGAAGGGAGATCATGCCGCCGTAAAATTATATTTAGATGCAGGGATGAATCCTGATGCGAGACACCTTGACGGGACAACTGCCCTGATGGTTGCTGCAAGATTCGGTCATACATCCATCGTCCAGACCTTAATCGGGAGTGGTTCTGATACAGATGCATCAGACAAAGATGGCCTCACTCCCCTGATTGTCGCTTCAACACACGGTCACACGGCCATTGTTAATGCCCTGCTGCGCAGGGTCACTGATGAAGAGGAAAAGATCTCCGCCCTGATGATTGCGGCCATACAGGGGCATACCGACATCGTGGAGGCGTTGATCGCCGGCAAGGTGGATGTGAATGCGCGTGACAGATATGGCTGGACACCTTTGATGTTTGCTGCCAGGATGGGACACCCTGAGATAGCAGGAATCCTGTTGACCTGGGGTGCAGATGCGGATGCCAGCGACCCGTATGGCCAGACGGCCCTGATGATTGCAGTCAGGGAAGGACAAACCGATATTGTAACCTCCCTGCTTAAAAAAGGCGCTGAGGTAAATTCCCCGGACATTGATGGGAGGACCGCCCTTCTGTTTGCTGTGGAAAGGGGTTACCATGAAATGGTGAAGCTATTGCTGGACAAGGGAGCTTACCTCGTTACGGGCAGTTATGGCATGTCACTGCTGGAGACCGCCGCAACGGGCAACGATATAAATGTCGTAAAGGCCCTGCTGGATAAAGATGAAGATGTACATACAAGAAATTCGGCATTGATGGTTGCTGCAGGCCTTGGTCACACCGGAGTCGTCCAGGCCCTTTTGTCAAAGGGAGTTTATGCCAATGCCAGGACAGGCTCCGGGCTGACAGCCCTGATGATCGCAACAGAGGAGGGTCATTTTAACGTAGTGAGGCTCTTACTGGACATGGGTGCCAGGATTGATACAGATACCTCAGAGGGCAAGACTCTTCTCATGATGGCCGCGAGGCAGGGGCACATGGAGATTTTGCGTCTCTTACTGGACAGAGGAGCCGATGTTGAGGCGAGTACAAAGGAAGGCGAGACCCCGCTCATCATAGCGGCAAAGCAGGGGTACATGGACATTGTGCAGGTCCTGCTGGACGAGGGGGCCGATGTAAATTCAATTACAAAAGATGGGGAGACAGCACTGATGGCTGCTGCAAGGTATGGCAGGACTGGTATTGTAGAATTCCTGCTGTCCAGAGGTGCCGGGGTAAACGCAATGACTAAATCAGGCATGACCCCTTTGATGATGGCGGCAATGAAAGGCCAGGCGCCGATAGTTCAACTCTTAATGGACAAGGGGGCCGACGTGAATCTAAGTACCAGAGACGGCATCACCGCCTTAATGTTAGCCTCAGGGTATGGAAGCTCAGAATCGGTACAGGTCTTGATTTCCCGGGGGGCTTATGTAAACGGGAGGACGAGCTATGGCCTGACTCCCCTGATGATTGCAGCAGAGCAGGGACACGCAGAGATTGTGCTGTCACTGTTGTCCAAAGGCGCCGATGTCAGCGCAAGATCGTCAGAAGGTCTGACGGCCTTAAAACTGGCGGAGAGGAAGAATCATCATGGCATCGTTGAGTTATTCAGGTCCAATTACCCCATGATCGCCAGGGAGACTAATCTTAACTGAATACCTTTTATTCAGTCCGTGGCGGTGGTAGAGTTCTGCCTGGCTGACCCCGTGCTGTTTCCAGGCATTGAAATGGGGCTGCCAGGCTGTGCTCAGCAAAGAGGCAGGGGTTGGGTAAGGATACGCTGTGTATTTCAAGATATCCGCGCCATAATCCTTACCGGCACGCCGCTAAATCCCCATCTGGAACGCATGTTGTTTTCGATAAAGCGTTTGATGTTTGCCCCGATTGCCCCGGGATAATTCACAAACAGAGTGAATCTCGGAGGACGTGTGCCTGTTTGTGTGGCATAGTAGATTTTTAATGCCTTTCCCCTGTAGGTAGACAAAGGGAGTCTTTCGGAAATCTCTTCCATGAACCTGTTTAGCTCTCCTGTTGTAACCTGCCGTGAGTATTCTTCCATGACAGAATGGATCCCGGCATATATCTTTGCAGTCCTGATGCCGGTCAGGGCGGATATGAAAATAAGCGGGATGTGAGACAGGTGAGGATATTGTGAACGGATATTCTTCGTGTAGCTGTCCATTGTTTTCTCGTCCTTCTCAACAATATCCCATTTGTTTATGGCGATGATGCACCCTTTTCCTGCGTCTTCTATATAACGGGCTATCTTGAGGTCCTGTACTGCAATCCCCTCCATCGCATCAAGAAGGAGGATTGCAATATTGCACCGGTCTATGCTCCTCAGTGCCCTTATGACACTGTAGTATTCCACCCCTTTATCTATTTTTGACTGTCTTCTGATGCCTGCGGTGTCTATGAATATATACTTTTTCCTGTAATAAGAGACAACGGTATCTATGGAGTCTCTTGTAGTGCCAGGCACAGGGCTTGTGACGAGCCGTTCTTTGCCGATGAGCCTGTTTATCAGGGTAGACTTCCCTGCATTTGGTCTGCCTACAATGGCGATCTTTGGAAACTCATCTTCTTCTCTGACCTCCTCCTCTGGCAGCAGTGGAAGGACTGCATCGAGAAGTTCGTCAACATCCGTACCATGTTCAGCGGAAATCGGGTGGAGCTTTTCCGCACCTATTGAGTAAAATTCAGAAAGGTTTGACATGCCCTGTTTGCTGTCAGTCTTGTTAACGGTATAAAAGACGGGCTTATTGACCTTTCTCAGCATCCCCGCTATCTCTGCGTCGGCGGCAGTAAGACCCTCTATCCCATCCATCAGGAAGATAATTATATCTGATTCGTTAACGGCTATTTCAGCCTGTGTCCTCATCTGTGAGAGAATATAGTCTGAGGTCTCGGGTTCAAGCCCCCCTGTGTCTACTAATATAAATTCCCTGCCGCAGTATGTCGTATCCGCATAGTTCCTGTCGCGAGTTACACCGGGGACGTCCTCCACGATGGCCACACGTTTACCGAGAATGCGGTTAAACAGGGTGGATTTGCCGACATTTGGGCGGCCTATTATGGCTACAACCGGTTTTTTCATCCTACCATCCATATTACTGCAGCCGTCAACATTACCATACTGCTCGGCAGAATCATATACCTGTATATAATTCCCCTGTCTGCCTTGAAGTATTCACCTGTAAGCACAAAACACATATGGACAGGGGAAAACATGACCCCCGTGAAGCCGCTTGCAAAGGCGAAGGCCATATGCCCTATATCAGGTGAACCTCCGCTCATTGTTATGAGCAGTGGGAACGTGGCCCCTACGAATGCGATCGTAAGGCCTGTGAGCATACCTACAAGGAAGGGGAGTGTAAAGTAGAGGATTATGAGCGGGAAACCTGTTCCCTTGAAAAACAGTGAGATGCCGTCTACGGAACCTGTTGCGTCAAGCATCTCTTTGAAAAATATTACACCTGCTATGATCAGGAATATGTGCCAGGACATGCTTTCCCTGAAGGTATGGACTATCTTTTTCAGAGTGTAGCGGTGATAGATGAAAAGGGCCGCGATGACTATACCCATTGTAATGGCTATATCCATGTGGAATACACCGACAAGGAGTATGACGACTCCTATGGGCAGGAGGCTTACGGCAAGTTTCAGCACGTTATCCCTGCGACCCTCCATGATCCGGGTATTGCTGGAGCGGTTGATCCCCCTGAAACAAAATAATGTCCCTGCCAGAATCACCATTAAAGCGAACGGCAGTTGATAGACAATCAACCTGTCCAGGGGAAAACCCGTCAGGGCCGAGGCCAGTATGATTCCCGGGTATGTAGGCAGGACATACTCCCAGATGTGCCTGAACCAGTAGTTTATAAATCCCTTTCTCTCAGGTGTGATGGAAATCTCACTGCTTGCCTCTTCAACCAGCGGCGCAGAAAAATATGCGCCTCCAACCGATGGCACCATGCCTATTATGGCCGGAGGCGCGGCAAGGACTATGCGGACATCACCTGCTACATTCTTGAGCGCCACCATCATCTCCCTGAAGGTCTCTGTTTTTCGCAGAATATTCTCCATTATCATGATCAGTCCGAGGGCGAGTATCAGCTGGATGCCCGTATAACCGGTCACGGTAGAGAGCAATACATTACCCAGGGCGGATAGTGACAGGCGGTAGAGGAGCGCAAGCCCGATTGCGCCGGCAATCATGGCAAGCCCCAGATTGAGCTTACGATTGATCAGGATTAGCACAAGGGCAAATATAAACAGAATTTTCATCACATCTGACATGGTAATAATATTCCCTGAAATCTGATATAATAGCACGATTTATGGAATATGGGCAAAATATGCCTGCAAAGGACGATTGCAGGTTGGATTTATGTGGGACTATAACGGAAATAGACCGGTGAATCTTACAGACAGGATATACCAGCTTGTCATCAGCAGGCTGGATGGTGAAAAAATACCTGATAAGGAATATCAGGACGGAGTAATTTCACTCGTCCGGAAGGGGATTGGCGGATTTATTTTGTTTGGAGGCAGGAAAGACGTTGTTACCCCGTTCATTGCGGGACTTCAGGGCATCGCCCGGATTCCACTGTTTATTGCCTCAGATATTGAGAGGGGTGTCGGACAGCAGATTGATGGATATACAAGTTTTCCCTGCCAGATGGCAATCAGGGCAGCGGTCAAGAGGGGCGACAAAGAGGATATGGCGCTTCTCAGGCAGGCGATAGAGGCTGTGGCTCTCGAGGCCATTGATGCGGGCATAAACATGCCGCTGATACCTGTCCTTGATGTAAACAGTAATCCGGATAATCCAATAATATGCACAAGGGCATTTTCTGACAACCCCGGAGATGTCTCCTTCTTCGGTGATGAATATATAAGGATTCTGGAACGTATGGGGCTTATAAGTTGCGCAAAGCATTTCCCGGGACATGGTGATACGTCAACTGATTCTCATATCTCACTGCCTTTGATTACAAAGTCTTATTATGATCTGGTTAATTCAGATGTGAGGCCTTTTAGAGAGGCGATAAAGACCGGTGCGGGCAGTATCATGATTGGCCACCTGCTGGTTCAGTCAATAGATGATTCTGTCCCTTCGAGCATGTCAAAGAAAGTGATTACGGATATGCTGAGGAAAGAGCTCGGCTTTAACGGCCTTATAATGACTGATGCGCTGAACATGTCTGCCATAAGCGGGATTGAAAACGTTGAGGCAATATGTCTAAATGCAGGCGTTGACATAATTTTGCATCCGTCAGATGCCGGGTCGACTATACGAAAACTGACAGACGCCGTCAGCGCCGGACTCATTTTAGAAGAGACCATAGATACTGCAATTGACCGGATATTAAAGGCCAAGTCACGATTGTCACAAGTCAGGAGGGTAGAAGTAGATTACAGGAGCAGCGCACTCATTTCTAAACGGATGACAGAGATGTCAATAACAGCAGTTAATATGAAAGAGGGGATATTGCCGGTCGCAGATGATAGCAGGATTCAGGTGGTCATTGGAGGAGAAGATAGGCTGTGTGAACGGTCTTTATGGGGAGCGCAGTTTCGGAACATATGCGGCCTCACAGTGTATGATGAAAATTCCCCATCCTTCAGGGGAAGGGAAAGTGGAGGGATGGGATTTTCAAGCGGAGCAGTAATAATTGCCATCTTCTCAGAAGTAGCCGCCTGGCGCGGGAATTCCGGAATAGATGGCAGGGTGATTGAGCAGGCTAAAGGACTTATAAGGAAGGCGCGGGCGTCCATAGTTATATCCTTTGGCAGTCCTTATATCCTGCGGCATTTCAGGGATGCAGATGTGATCATTGCAGCTTATGAGGCAAAGG
>WBZR01003212.1_pt1 | contig 15275 bp, 18 predicted proteins | sample 5204231 | NCBI WGS metagenome assembly WBZR01 (sample SAMN12412403, study PRJNA552823) | activated sludge metagenome | isolation source: activated sludge from anammox sidestream of wastewater treatment plant... | place: USA: Virginia | collected 2017-08 | reverse complement strand
CACTATTATAATAACAAATCTAGAAATTAAAATGTAATCTGTACTATATTTTACTTTTTGTTAAACTTGACCTAATGATATAAAATAGATGCATTATGGAAAAGAAATTAAAAAGGCCTAAAATATCAACACCTTTCGGAAAATACTTTCGGGAACTTGAAGAGGTTGACTCTGACTTAAAGACTTCGACAGAATATGGTTCTATTCTGATTCTTTCTCTTGTTGAGGAAGTAGGAGAGATGGCAAGAGCATATCTAGCAGAACACGGCCGAAAAGGGACAAATTTAGCTGCTCAAAGAGATGAAACGTATGAGCAAGAGCTTGGAGATATTCTGGTCACAATAATAAGATTTGCAAGAATTAAAAATATAGATTTAGATAAAAGAATAAATTATACACTGGCAAAAATTAAGAAAAGAAAAACCACACCAAAGCTTTAATCAGTTGTTACTTCTGCTTTAAAATCTACCGCTTTTTTACTTACCGGGATACTAAAATTCCAGACTTCATTTTCAGCTAAGATATCTTTATTTATAGACACTTTATCAAACACATTGTTATCATTGTCTAGCAGGCTAACATTAACCTCAATATTTTTGAATTCTTTTTCTGTTTTATTCTCAACTTTAGCATTAAATAAATTGTTTTCTGATTTAGTTTGAACTAATTCTGGGGAAACAATTACTAAAGTGCCGCCGGATTTAGATAAATTCAGGAGGCTAAAAATTACTACACAGCCCACAAATATAAATGCAAGAATAATCAATGTGATTTTTTTAGTAAGGATTTTTTTAAAAGCTATATTTCCCATTTAATAAATTTAAATATTATCAATTTATATTATACAAATAGATTGAATAGGTTTTCAGGAGATTAGTTCAAATTAACTACCGAGGTTAGTAAAAATGCCTACAGCAAGCTCTGCCCAAATATAAAGAACGGCTATTACAAAACCGATGCCAATAAAGCTGCGGTACTTACGCGGCGCAACTCGTGCTACATGCACAAAAGCAAAACCTGCACCAAATAATAGAGCCCCGATAATAGTAAAATCGGAGAGTCCCCAATCCCATTCATTACTTATCTGCATCATTATCAAAGGTATTGATAATACGCCCGCTGTTGCAACCGCAATCCATGCAAATATTTTATTCTGCATAATTAAATCGCTCTTTTTCGTTTTCATAGGATCATTTTAGCATAATTTTATCACTTCAACTTTATATACCTTTCTAAACATCTCGGTTAGAACCTATTCTGGCCACAGTCTGGATTGCTATCAAAAATGATTTTTGTAATAAAATGACTCAACGGGTATAATCATTGGTTAAAAGATTATGAGCCCAGAAATTAATGCAATAATACTAGCAGGCGGGCGTGGTAGTCGAATGGGTGAATTAACTTCCGATACTCATAAAAGCATGCTTTATATTGAAGGAAAACCCATAGTTGCTCATATTCTTGATGGCATACAAGAAGAGTTTGGATCTGCAAATATAATTATCGCTACAGGATACAAAGCAGAAAGTATCCATGAGAAGTTTGGGGGTAGATATGGGAAACTTGATATTAACTATGTTCACAATCCCAATTCTCTGGAGATAAGAAAAAGGCTTCTTCTTGCGGAAGGAATAATCAAAGGCCCCTTTTTTGTAATCGGTACAGATGTAATCGTTAATCCTAATCACTATTCCAATATGGTTCATAAACACAATACTGATAATAAAGAAGTTTATGGAGTAATTTCTGGAGCTGTAGACTTAAACTTTGACAAAACTGACTAATTATGAAGACTCCAACTTTACAAAAAGACTGTTTAATTTGTGACAGAATTTCTGATATACGAAATAACACTAATCCATATTTTGTAGTTGAATTAAACGCATCCTATGTGGTGCTAGGCGACCATCAATTTTATAAAGGATACACTCTATTGCTATCAAAAATACACACAGAAGAACTGCATTTACTTCCTAAAACCTACAAGGAAGAGTTATTAAAAGAGATTGCAATAGTGGGAGAAGCTATTTACAAGGCATTTAAACCAAGAAAGCTTAATTATGAACTATTGGGAAATGAAGTCACACATCTTCACTGGCATATATTCCCAAGATATAAGAATGATCAAAATCCAACTCAACCAATTTGGGTTGTAGATAAAAAAATAAGAAATGCAAAAAATACAAAACCTAGTCCAAGACTACTGGCCAAATACAAAAAAAGCTTACTTTCTGAAATTAATAAAATCCTTTTAAGATGAAAAAATATGCTTTTATTACAGGAGCATCTGGGAGAATAGGAAGGTCTATAGCTGTTACGTTAGCAAAAGATAATTTTACAGTCCGAATGTTTTGATAAAAAATAGCTAGTTTAGCAAGCCTTTACAGGCTAAATAGAGAATACGGTCACCTAGGGGTGCCCGTCTTGGCTGAGCAGTCCGGTCTAGAACCTTCTTATCCTTATAACGATTGTCTCACATCAAGGCTAAATAAGACAAATGAGACAGTATAAAAAAGGTAGGCAACGAAAGTGTGTATTGACACACTAACACACTTCTGTAATAATGATAGATGTGAACACAAATCAGGATATTTCAGTAACCAAATTAGAACACGAAGAGGGTTTTCGTATCTTTACCTTGTCGGTGTCGCAAGAAGATCAAAAATCGGAATATATTATTTATATCTCAGACAAAGACTTGCCATTAAAAGGTAATAATTTTACTCCCGTAAAATTGAACGAAGTAGCAATATTGCAGATGAAGCTTTGGCTTGAAGATTCAGATAATAAATTTCCGAAAGATAAATACAGAGTTTTGGTGAACGGAGGCAAAATAACCACAAGTGATATAAGCAGTTTTTTATCTGTGCAAAAGAACACTTCTGATTTAGTAAGGACAAACGTAACCATCTCAGCACCGCTTTTTGAATGGGCAAAGTTAAAAGCACAAAATGAAGATACGAGTTTTAGTGACCTTGTGTCTCGTGGATTATTGTCTCTTAAAGATTCTGACAAGGAGATTTATACATGGTACAAGCGACAACGAAGTTACTTTATGCAAAAACTTGGCGATTTAGGCTCTTTTGAAGTATTTCATTACCTCCCTAACAACTACAAAGAATTTAGCACTGATATTTTAAAGAATAGTCTACAACAGTCAGAAATAAACAGAACCGGATGGCCAATAGGTGCATATCTTACTGGAGGTGACCAGAGACCACATCCTCAACCAGATGGTATTAAGGCAGAGTATAACAATGTAATTCTCGATTACTGGTTTTCAAAAAATAAAGGCGAGTTTTATTTTGGAAGAGTTCTTGAATCTGATAATGGAAATGGTTCTGCTGAGCCTAAAACAGTGCTTTATTTCGATACACTAATATGGAGAGTTGCAGAATCTCTAGAGCATTGTGTAAGTTATTATCAAAATCTTGATATTCACGATGAGGATAGAATAAAAATAAAAATTTCTCTTGATGGATTACATGGGAGAACATTAAGCGCATGGAATCAGATGAGATCATTTACTCTTCGACATTACAAATGTGATTCTGATAATGCTACTTGGGAGATAGAAACGAATTTAAAGGAATTAAAGAGTAATATAGATGACATAATTTATGATTCAGTAAAAAAGTTATTAATTATGTTTGATTTTTTTGTTCCTAATAAGGAAGTGGTATCCGACATTACAAATAAAGAATATAGACAGTCACGCAGTTAATATGGCAATAAAAGCATTTGATGAGAGTAAAACAGTGGGAGAGAATAAAATAACTTATGGTTACGTTTCTGACGATAAAATTCCTAATAGTAAAAAACTGATCTATGAGTTGAATAAAGATAAAAGGTCAATAACTTTTTATCCATACTCAGAATATTATTTTTTTGATCGAATTACAATTAATGGATTTTCTATTCTACCTGAAATTTTTCAAAAAAAAGGGTTCACGAAAAATAAGATTTTAGATTATGTAAACAGGTTGTTTAATAATAAAGGAATAAAAACAATAACTGTTAACAGAACCGGCAAGTGCAGTGTTATAAAAAGAGGAAAAGACAAGCATTTACATCTCTCTTATCGATCTCTTCTTAGACTGTCTGACGAAATAGGGGCTATGAATCACTTGCATAGAAACAGACGATCAAAATTTGTTAACAAGCATTTCAATCAAGAACTTCCCGAGCTTATTAAAATAAAAGAATCAAAAACATCACAGGATGAAATAAAAAATGCAATTCAAATACTTAAATCCCAGACATCAGAAAGCTTTCAGAATGAAGATATTGATAAAATTACAGACTTCTTATCATCTCTAATGAAAGATGGACATAAATCTCATATTTCGAAAAGTAAATTATTTAAGAACACTAAGTTAAAATTTGATACTGTCACTCTAGCTGAAGTTATCGCAGAATTCGAAACATACCTCAAAAAGGAGACCTCCGAATCGAAGTGGGGGAAGTTTTTAGAAGGAAATCTTTTTCTTATTGACTCAAAATATATTTATCCTTTTCCTCAGCTTAATCTAGTATTGGGTGGAACAAGAAAAGTAGACTTCGGACTAGTAGATATTCAAGGTTACCTGGATTTATTTGAAATAAAAAAACCTGAAACAAAACTTTTATCAGATAAAAAAGATGGTCGTGGGAATTATGTATGGAGTACTCAAGCAATTGAAGCAATCGTACAAGCGGAAAAATATCTTTACCATGCGGAGAGAAAGGGTCCGACTCTTAAAGAAGATATTAAAAGGGAGCGGGAGATAGATTTAGATGTCATACGACCACGAGCATATGTGGTTATGGGAAGCTCTGAACAACTTGATAACTCTGCTAAAAAAGAAGATTTTAGAATTCTAAAGAATCAATTTAAAAATATAGAAATAATTTTATATGACGAACTATTAGAGCGAATAAAAAATCAGATAAAAAGTGTAGAAAAAGCGGGTCAGAATATCGATTATAAATGAAAAGTGATTATTTTGCAGAAAAGACAAAACGACTGAAGCAGGCGATAAAGGTTCTTGTCAGTAGACCAGCGTTTCAAAAAGAGATTGCCGGTTTGCGGGAAAAATGGCACATTCCGCCTGAAGGAATAAAAAATGAGGACGATAACCAAAACTGGAATAGCCAGTTAGATATTGATACAGACGATTATTATAAAACGGAATGACCAAAATGTAGAGCAGAAATCGATAAATTAAATGCAGAGAAAAAATTCCGAGAGGCAGAGGAAAAAAGAAAAGAATGCAATGCTAATGCTCCCTTGAATGCGTTTCGAGATGATATATGGATTGTTGTCAGAAAATATCGCCTCTCTCCCCGATGGCACAATGCTATTCGTCGTTACCTTTTATTTAACGATCCCGACAACCTCAACTTAACGGCAGGAGTAACGATTGTTAATACTTGGGAAAATGGTATGAAGCTAATTTCTCTTGAAATTGATGGAGATACAACTCTTAAAGATGTTAAGCATATATGGCCATGGGTCAAGCTAATGCAGAAAGATTTAATGTATAGGCAGGCAGATAAATTCCAGCCAATTAAAAACTTTGAGAGGGATACAAGAATTTATACTCTTGATAAAGAAGGAAAAACATTAACCGAAATTGCAGAAACTATTAACCTCGAATTCGACAATGCACTTCTTGAAGGGGAACTTAAGCAAATCATAAAACGTTACAAAAAACGCCTCAACATCAATTAAGCTCAATTGATGTTTATACAACCCCCTTCTTCCTCAATATACTCTTCTTATGCTCACAGAAAACACAAACCAAAACCTAAATGTAGTTTATGTACGGATAGCAGATCTTCTTCCGGCAACATACAATCCTCGCAAGTGGAACGATGAAGCCATAGCTCAACTCACAGAGAGCATGAAACGCTTTGGTTTGGTTGACCCAATTGTCGTGAATGGTGCTCCTGACAGAAAGAATATAGTAATAGGCGGACACTTTAGGTTAAAAATCGCAAAAGATTTGGGATACAAAGAAATACCCGTCGTATACATACATATCCCAGACTTAGAAAAGGAAAAAGAATTAAACCTTAGACTAAACAAGAATGTAGGAGATTGGGACTGGAGTCTTCTTTCCGAATTCGGGGAAACCATGCTTGCCGATATTGGATTCTCAAGTGAACAACTGGACGACATTTTTAACATTGAAGATGCCCCTGAACAATTTAACCTTCAAAAAGAACTTGAAAAATTAGATATAACTCAAATTGATATTCAGAAGGGAGATGTATGGCAATTAGGAGATAGCAAACTCATGTGCGGAGACTCGACAATTGAAGAAAACGTACTTAAATTAATGAATGGTGAGAAAGCAACAATGTGCTTCACGGACCCGCCCTACATTTTGGATTATCTCAACGGAAAGAAAAAACACGGAAAGGCAACAGAAGGATTTGGTGCAAAAAGAGATAGAAGATACCTCGAAACCGATATTCTCCCTCCAGACTTTACTGAAAAGTGGATGGCAAATATATCAAAAATTCAGGAAGAGAGCTTTTCAATAATAGTATATGAAAATTGGAAAAACTTAAGAATCATCTGGGGAGAGATGGAAAAGTATTGGAAGCTCAAGAATATGATAGTTTGGCATTTACCAAACAGAAACCAAGGATTTGCTGCAAAATATAAATTCTTCTCAAAACATGATATCGCGATGGTTGGAGCTTCTCCTAATGCAGATGTTGAATACAATAACGAACCGGAAGCAGATGGACTTCAAGAAGAATACGAGACAGCTCTCTATGCTATATCCGGCAAACCCCAATGGGAAGGGTATCAGAAAGGGAAAAAGATTCAACCTACTGACTTTATAGAATATGTTGCATCAGATGAAAAGCATTCCGGGCAAGGTGTAATCTTCGGTACAAAGCCAATTGAAATATTAATTCCATATATCAAAGTTCTGACCAAACGTGGGGATTTAATAATAGAGCCATTTGGAGGTTCTGGAAGTACTTTGATTGCTGCAACCAAGATGAAACGCAGATGTAACATTATGGAAAAGTCTCCCATATATGCAGAGGTAATTAAAAAGCGTTGGGAAAAACTGACAGGACAGAAAGGGGTCAAGATATGAAGACAGATAAGAATAAAGAACTGTTAATTGAACAGTTGAAGAAGACCCCAATAATTCAGGTATCTTGTGAAAAGGTTGGAATAGGTCGAGCAACATTCTACCGCTGGAAACAAGAAGACCAAGACTTTGCAACAAGAGCAGATGAAGCACTTCTCGAAGGATCCTCTCTTGTGAATGATGTTGCAGAATCTCAACTAATGTCAGCAATCCGTGATAAAAATTTAACTGCCATTATTTTTTGGCTCAAGCATCACCACCAGGCCTATGCCACCAAAGTTGAAGTGACAGCAAGACTTAAGGCAGACAACGAGGTATTGACTCATGAACAAGAAGCATTGGTAACGAGAGCATTAAAACTTGCGGCATTACTACCAAATACACACCAGGAGGAAAATAAATGACAGCCCGAACCATAACTGACAAAGAACTTGAGGCGATAAAGAAAAAGAGATCAGTAAGACGAATGCTCGCTAAAAATAGTCATAAGTGGTTTTTCTCAATATATCTTTCTCATTATATGGGTTACCCCTTTGCCTCCTTTCATTCTGAAATGTTTCAGATTACAGAAGATGCTGATAAAAAATTTGTAGTTCTTGTCGCATTTAGAGGATCAGGGAAATCAACGCTTATCACCCTCTCATATGTCATCTGGTCAATAATTGGCGAACAACAGAAAAAGTTTGTTTTAATTCTAAGTCAAACTCAAAGTCAGGCAAAGCAATTAATGACAAATATTAGAAACGAGCTTGAAGGAAATGAACTGCTTAAAAATGACATTGGACCATTTCAAGAAACTGGAGATGAGAAAGGACTTGCTACTTTTGAACTATCAAACTTTGGAGCAAGAATTACTGTTGCATCATCTGAACAAAGCATAAGAGGGTTAAGACATAAACAACATAGGCCAGACTTAGTTATTTGCGATGACGTTGAGGATTTAAATAGCGTTAAGACTCGTGAAGGAAGAGACAAAACATATCAATGGTTGACAGGGGAGGTTTTACCAATCGGAGATCGTGATACGAAATACATGATTATTGGAAATCTTTTACACGAGGATAGTCTTCTAATGAGACTGAGGCAGAATATTGAAAACCTTGTGATAAAAGGCAAGTTTTATTCTTATCCCCTTATTAGCTCTGAAGGTCGGGTGGCCTGGCCTGAGAAATTTCAAACCGAAGAATCAATCAGTGAACTAAAATCAAAAATAGGAAGCGACTCTGCTTGGTATAGAGAGTTTTTACTTAAGATAATTTCAGATGCTGACCGCCTTGTTCACCCCGAGTGGATTCAATATTACGATGTGCTTCCATCCGAAGACGACCGAGAGTTTTTGTATACAGCAACTGGAATTGACCTTGCTATTTCCCAAAAGGAATCGGCTGATTATACTGCTATGGTTTCGGCAAAAGTATTTGGGTATAACGATAAACTTGCTGTTTATATCTTACCTTTTCCTGTTAATAAAAGGTTAAGTTTTCCAGAAACATACGAGCTTGCAAAAGACTTATCAAGAGAGCTGGGAAGCGGGCAATACACAAAACTTTTTATTGAAGAGGTTGGATATCAAGCAGCTCTTATCCATCATTTGGAAAATAATAACGTTCCCGCAGAAGGTGTGAAAGTGTCAGGACAAGATAAAAGATCAAGGCTCGCGCTTGTCACTCATCTTATAAAACTTGGTAAAGTACGTTTCCCAAGAAAAGGAGCCGAAGAACTACTTATGCAACTAACTGGTTTTGGAATAGAAAAACATGACGATCTTGCTGATGCTTTTTCGCTTTTAATTCTAAAAGTTTTAGAAGAGGACCAGGGAGAACCTAGTGTTATTATTATTGATATGGGAAGTAGTATGTATGATAGGTATTCACCTCTCGGGAATTTAAACGAGGACCGTTTAACATTTGATACAAAATTTTAAATAAACATTTGAAGGATAATGTTTTAATTAGACGGTGGAAGGATATAGATTATCGACAGGGACTTTCAGTGCCTTCGCAACTCTAAAAAGAGTGTACGATGAAGGAGTCCGCTTAGCCGTTTCTACTAGATTAATATAGGTTCTATAGAACCCACACTCAGCAGATAACTGATCCTGCGACCAGCCTTTCTTCTTTCTCTCCTCTCTTATATTCGCACCGACAATTTCGGTAAATCTAAGCTTACTTAACATAGTAATATATTTTCGTAATAACTCGCACATTAGTACAACGCACTATTAGTAGATTTAGTGCTTGATTTCCTCTATAATTAGCGGTAACTTAGGATTTAACCTATAAGGAGAGGAGGTGTAGATAAAATGAAGAAATTATTAAAATGGGGAGGAATTGCACTCTTAGTTATCATTGTAATTGGCGTCTTCAGCAGTATGGGTAGTGATAGTGAGAAAGTAGGATCAAATTCTGATAATACTCAAGCTTCAAATAATGACTCACAACAAAGTCAGGAGACATACAAGGTTGGCGACAAAGTACAGATGGGAGATGTTATTCTAACCGTTAACAACGTAGAAACATCAGATGGTGCTCAGTATACCAAGCCGTCTGAAGGAAATCATTGGGTAGATGTGAATATGACCATAGAAAATACTGGGTCAGACCAAGAGTTCATAACTACAATGGGTCAGATGTTTGTTATTGATGGTGAAAACAATCAATACCAAGTTGCTGTTACTGGAAAACGGCTAGAAAATTCTGGCTCTTTAGGAATGGATGGAGCATTAGTAGCGAAAGCAAAAAAAACTGATTGGGTAGGATTTGAGGTTCCAAAGACCGCAACAGGTCTTAAACTTCAATATAATGCTAGTTTTTATAGCAATAAAAACATCTTAGTTGATCTTGGAATGTAATTATTACTATCCGAAGACAAAAATGCCTGAATAACATCGGGCATTTTTTGTGTTATTAAAGATCCTTTTTGAAACTAGAATAATGATGTATCTTTAGTTTAAATAATTAGCTCCCCTACTTTCCAAATCTCATATGAAGGAATTCTGCTCTTGACATACTACTACATGATGTAGTAGATTATCTCCATGGGGGGTATATGGCATACAGACCTAAAGATACACAAGAGCGAATAATCCACCGACTCAAAATCGCCAAGGGGCAACTAGAGAAAGTAATCAAAATGGTTCATGAAGATGTATATTGCATTGATGTGCTTCACCAATCACAAGCAATTCAAAAAGCCTTAAAGGAAGTAGATCACCTCATGCTTGAAAACCATTTACAAAAATGTGCAGCAGATGCAATCAACAAAGGTAAAAAGGATGAAGCTCTAAAGGAAATAATGCAAGTTTTTAAGAAATATCAATGAAAGGAATTTTAATTATTGTTATTTTATTCTTTGCCATTACCGTATCAGGACTTTTGTACTTTGTGGTTAATAAAAACGGTACAAAAGCTCAAGAGAACTCAAAAACAAAAGTTCAAGAACGCAATCGAAGCACACAAGATCTTGTTGTTGCTCCGCAAACGCCAACAAATAAAGTAGTTATAAAAAGCGCAACTCTTAAGAAAGATGGATTTCTTGCGCTTCGTGAAATGCAAGGAGACACACTGAGTCAAATTGTTGAGATAAGTGCTTTCCTAAAAGCAGGAACACATACTGATGTAGAGATTCCGCTTGGCAACGTCGATATAAAGAATAAAGAATTAATTGTAATGGTTTATGAAGATCAGGAAAACGATCAGGTTTTTAATGATCTTGAAATTCCGGTAGTTAATGAGAAAGGCTCATTGATTGCAAGGTATGTAAGATCTGGTGAACCCCTTCCAGGAAATCTGGTTGAAGGAAACACATCAGATATGCCTGCACACAGTATGGAAGGAATGGTAACTGTAAAGTACACAGACAATGGATTTACACCAGATAAGATAGAAATTAATGAAGGAGGCATGGTTGAGTTTCAAAATGAAAGCAGTATGAATATGTGGGTTGCCTCAGCCAATCACCCGGGACATGAAAAGCTTCCAACATTTGATCAGTTTAGAGCGTTCACAAAAGGATCTGTCTATCGATATATATTCAAAAAGACAGGTGCATGGGAGTACCACGATCACTTAAATCCAAGTTCGGGAGGAGTAGTAGTCGTAAATTAAATCAAGAAATGTAGGAAATAATAACTTTTGCTATGCAATTATCTAAACACATATATATAATCGCCTCCTTTGTTTTCGTAATAATCGTGTTGGGATTGGCTTTTTTCTCAGATAGAATAGTACCCACCAGTAAGTCAACTGTTAGGCAAAATCAAGCGACAGAAAAACTGTATGTAGCACTAGAGGATGAGGGTGCAATCGCTATAATTGATACAAAAGATAACTCACTTCTTGGTAAGATCGATCTTACTTATAAGAATGGAGAGATGGAAGTCGGTTATTCAGCGCATAATGTGCAAGTAGCTCCAGATGGAAAAAGTGTTTGGGTAACGGCAAACTTTATGGGTCTTGGAGGACATGAAGAAGAAAATGATTCCACTGAAAATGATGAAACAGAAGAAGTAATTTCAGATCAAGTAATTGTGATTGATCCACAAAAAGACTCGATAGTAAAACGCATAGATATAGGAACTGACCAACATCTTGCGCATATTGTTGTAACCAGGGACGGGAAAACTGCTTTTACTACCGCACAGGAACCAGGACTAGTATATAAAATAAGCGGAATAACATACAAAGTTGAGAAAACCATCCCACTTACAAAAGACGCACAACCACATGGACTCCGTCTTTCTACTGATGATACAAAAGCATATGTTGCATTTATTGGCGGAAAAGGGATTGGTGTGGTTGATACCAGAACAAATGAAGTAACAACTATCCTGCTTTCCGGAAGCGCGGTACAAACAGCGGTTATTCCTAACACCAACTATATAGCCGCTTCTGTTTACGACACAAAGCAGATGGCATTTTATGATACAGACACAGGAGAGGTTTTCTATATAAGTTTACCATCTGAATCCGAAGGCGCAATACAGTCATATGCCACACCAGATGGTCGGTATTTGTATGTTGCAGATCAGGGCTATTACTTTGGCAAGCCAACTAGCGATTATGTATATGTCATCGATATTCAAGAAAAGCGTGTTACCAGTAATATTCAAGCGGGTGTTGCACCGCATGGTGTCGTTGTTTCACCTGATGGGAAAAGAGCATATATTACCAATCTTTTAAGTGATGATGTTTCAGTTATTGATACTGCCACTAATAAAGAGATTGCCAAAATAAAGGTTGGCAAAATGCCAAATGGTATTAGTTTGTGGTCAAATCAGTCGGGAGGAACACCCTAATATGGAAACAAAAACATTTCAGGTTAAGGGAATGCACTGCGCATCATGTGCAAATATCATTAAAAGAAAACTTGAAAAGCTCGATGGTGTTTCAACGTGCGCTGTTAATTTCGGTACAGAAAAGGCAGAAGTAGCATTTGACGCAACAAAAGTTGATTTGCCTCAAATGAATGAGCAAGTTAGTAAGCTTGGATATACGCTCAACGATACTGAAGTTGGCAAATCTTCCGAGTATCCACAAATTACTTCAGAAAATCAGGCGAAAGACCAGAAGCTTAAAGAACTTGAAGAAATGAGACAGAAAACAGCTTTTGTCATGCCGATTGCTGCAGTGGTTTTTCTTCTAATGCTTTGGGAAATTCTTGCACATAGTGTGGCATTCCTTCCCACCTTCCCTCTTTCGATGGATGCGTTCAACAGAGCATCATTTATACTGGCGACTCCTGTCATGTTTTGGATAGGAAGACCATTTATAAATGGTGTTGTACGTTTTATTAAATATAGAGCTGCAAATATGGATACATTGGTCGGAATTGGTACACTAGTTGCGTATTTCTATAGTAGTATCATGCTTCTTTTTCCTGAAATAAAGTCACTCTTAAACGCTCCTGAAGGACTATATTATGATGTTACCATTGTTGTTATCGGGTTCATCACATTAGGTAAATACCTTGAAGCAAAATCAAAACTAAAGACTGGTGAGGCAATTGAAAAACTCTTAGGACTTGCGGCAAAATTTGCAGTTGTAGTCCGTGATGGAGAAGAAATAGAGCTTCCAATTGGGCAGGTTGTTGTCGGAGACACCATAATTGTCAAACCAGGTCAAAAAATTCCGGTTGATGGAGAGATTAGTTCTGGTAAATCCTCAATTGATGAATCTATGATTACTGGTGAACCCATACCGGTAGATAAAACTGTTGGGGACACAGTAATTGGAGCCACAATTAACAAACATGGTGCGTTTCAGATGAGGGCAACCCAGGTTGGTGGGCAGACAGTACTATCCCAAATTATCAAAATGGTTGAGTCAGCACAGGGTTCTAAAGCACCGATAGAAAGAATAGCTGATCAAGTATCAGGAATATTTGTGCCGATTGTTCTGGTCTTTGCAGTAGTCATGCTTTTTCTATGGACTATTGTAGGTTCTCAATTTATGCCTTTTTCGCAAAGTCTCTCACTTGGCCTAATTAGTTTTGTCGGTATTCTTGTTATTGCCTGTCCGTGTGCGATGGGTCTTGCCACACCTACTGCTGTTATTGTTGGAGTTGGCAAAGCAGCACAGAATGGAATTCTTATCAAAAATGCAGAAAGTCTTGAAAAATTCCAGAGTGTTAACTTTGTTGTCATGGATAAAACAGGGACAATAACAAATGGAACGCCCTCAGTGACTGACATAAAGGTGACTTCGAATATAGCACAGAAAAAGATATTACAGCTGCTTGCGTCATTAGAGAAACAATCAGAACATCCATTAGCCCAGGCAGTAGTAGGAAGAGCTAAAGATGAGAGGATTAATTTCTTATCTGTTTCTAATTTTAAAGCGTTGGAAGGAAAAGGTCTTGAAGGAACGATTACTGGAACTCATTACTTTGCCGGAAATCTTAAACTAGCAGATGACCTGGGATTAACGGTAGACACTAATCATATCAAAAAATTAACTTCACAAGGAAAAACACCAGTAATTTTTGCAACTAAAAAAACAATTCTTGCGTATATTGCGATTGCCGATACTATTAAAGATGATGCGCAGGAAGCGGTAGCTGCCCTTCATAAGCTGGGTATCAAAGTTGCCATGTTAACAGGAGATAACAGACGTACTGCAGAGTACATTGCGAAACAGGTAGGAATCGATCGGGTGATTGCTGAAGTGCTCCCTGGGGATAAGGCTAATGAAGTCAAGAAGCTACAGGACGAAGGGTATAAAGTAGCAATGGTTGGAGATGGTATAAATGATGCGCCAGCTTTGGCAACTGCGGATGTAGGAGTTGCTATGGGAACAGGAACAGATGTAGCTATCGAATCTGCTGGTATTACCCTACTTGGCGGTCACATTTCCAAACTACCCAAAGCCATAAGGCTTGCTCGCACAACAATGAAAGTAATCAAACAGAACCTTTTCTGGGCCTTCTTTTATAATGTTGTAGGAATCCCAGTAGCAGCGGGAGCGCTATACCCATTCATTGGTATTATGCTTAATCCTGCAATCGCTGGTGCAGCAATGGCTTTTAGCAGTGTTTCAGTTGTAACCAATTCACTTCTCTTGAAAAGGTATAAAATATGAAAATGAATAAGATTATTTTAATAGGTTTCGTCTTGATAGCTATTGTTGGATTTTTCGTACTATTTCGACAGGAGGGCAATAATTCACCAAAGAAAGAAACTGAAAATGTATCAAAAGAGATAACTCAGGTTGATGAAATAACTCATGGACATGGTTTAGCGGTTGATGTTGCTGATCCAAGTAGAGTATATATTGCGACTCATCATGGTTTGCTCGTTCTGACCAATGATAAAGAGTTAAATAGAGTGGGAACTACTCAAGATGACTATATGGGATTTACCCCTCATCCGAGCGATCCTAAAGTGCTTTTTAGTAGTGGACACCCTAGCACAGGAGGTAATATTGGCTTTCAAAAATCCGTAGACGGGGGGTTCACTTGGAATAAAGTATCAGATGGTATACAAGGTCCGGCTGATTTCCATGCAATGACAATAAGTCCAGCAAATTCTAATCTTGTTTATGGTTGGTATAACGGTATGTTGCAGCGAAGCATAGATCAAGGTAAGACATGGGAAGTTGCATCAACTAGCACCTATCCAATTATTAATCTTGCTGCTGATCCTAAAGATGAGAGCATAGTCTATGCAGCAACTCCACA
>WBZR01003211.1_pt1 | contig 15275 bp, 16 predicted proteins | sample 5204231 | NCBI WGS metagenome assembly WBZR01 (sample SAMN12412403, study PRJNA552823) | activated sludge metagenome | isolation source: activated sludge from anammox sidestream of wastewater treatment plant... | place: USA: Virginia | collected 2017-08 | reverse complement strand
GGAGATCGCGGATGATGGCATCCATGTCCTCGATGTTGCGCAGGGTGTGGATGCGCGGATGGTCTACCCCGGGCAGCGGCGGGCGGACGGGATGGGCGCCCGGGCAGAGCACGAGGCGGTCGTAGGTCTCGGTGTACCGGCGGGCGGTCTGCAGTTCGGTGACCTCGACGGTCCGTCGCGCGCGGTCGATCGCCGTCGCCTCGTGACCGGTGCGAACATCGAGGTTGAGGGTCTCGGCCAGCGTCTGCGGGGTCTGCAGCAGCAGCGCCTCGCGATGCTCGATCTCCCCACCGATGTGGTAGGGCAGGCCGCAGTTGGCGAAGGAGACGTGCTGCGTGCGCTCGATGACGACGATCTCCGCGGCTTCCGACAGACGCCGCGACCTCGCCGCCGCCGACATGCCCGCGGCGACGCCGCCCACCACGACCACCTTCATGGGGTCAGGAGTTCTTGGCCGTATTGATACCCAGCATCGACCACGCCGGGCACCAGCGTATCAGGCCGGTGGCGAGCGGTATCAGGCCGATGACGCCCCACCAGCTGCCGAGCAGGACACCGGCGGCGATGATGAGGACACCGGCGACGATGCGAACGATGCGTTCGGTCTGCCCCACGTTGCATTGCATGGCTGCCCCTCCTCCACGACGATGGAGATCGCTCGCGGTGCGAGCGGACCGTAACGATTATCGATGTGCCGCGGTGCGGCGGCCTTGATCAGGGTCATTCCAATCCCAGCAGGGTGCGGACGTGGGCGGTGGCGCTGCGGCCGAGCGCGGAGAGGGCATAACCGCCCTCCAGCGTCGAGACGATGCGACCGGCGGCGAATTCGCCCGCCAGATGCATGATCTCCTTGGTCACCCAGACGTAGTCCGACTCCACCAGGTTGAGGCTGGCCAGCGGATCCTCGCGATGCGCGTCGAAGCCGGCGGAGATGTAGATCATCTGCGGCTTGAAGGCCGCGATCGCCGGGAACCACTGCTCGCTCAGCGCGGCGCGGAACTCCCGCCCGCCGGCGCCCGCGGGCAGCGGCACGTTTACGCGCTGGCCGGGGATCGAGGGCCCGGCCCGGTAGGGGTACAAGGGATGCTGGAAGGAGGAGCAGAGCAGAACGCGCGGATCGCCGTTGAAGATGTCCTCGCTGCCGTTGCCGTGGTGGACGTCGAAATCGACCAGCGCGACGCGCTGCAGCCCGTGCGCGTCGAGGGCGTGCAGGATGCCGACGGCGACGTTGTTGAAGAAGCAGAAGCCCATCGCGCGGTCGCGCTCCGCGTGATGTCCCGGCGGGCGCACGCTGCAGAAGGCGTTCCTTTCCCTGCCCGCCAGCACCAGGTCGGTGGCCAGCACCAGTGCGCCGGCGGCATGCAGCGCGGCATCGAGCGTGTGCGGGGCCATGGCCGTGTCCGGATCGATGCGCACCAGTCCCGACTGCGGCGCGGCGGCGAGGATCTCCTCCACGTGCCGCATGGAATGCGCCCGCGCCAGTTGCTCGGCGGTGGCCTTCGGCGCGCCGTATTGATGGAGGTAATCCATGATCCCGGCGGCCTTCAGCCGGTCCTCGATGGCATGCAGGCGGCCGGGACACTCCGGGTGGTCCGGAAGCATCTCGTGCTTCAGGCAGTCGCTGTGGCTGATGAAGGCGGTCATCGGTCGACGCGGGAACCTGTTTCGGCGGAGCCGCTCCAATCGGAGCAGGGTCGCAGGAAGTATAATCCGCGCCGGAGACCGACTGTGACAGGATCCCGAGGAAAATCGATCCCACGAGCGCTGGCGGCGGCGGCCGGCCTGTCGCTGATGGCGGGCGTCGATGCGGCCGAACCGGCGCCCGCGGGTCCGTCGGACGAGGCATTGTCCTTCAATTGTTATACCTGCCACGGGCCCGACGGACGCAGCCCTGCCGCGATGCCCAGCCTGCAGGGCAAGCATGCGGGCTACCTCCTGCGGCGGCTGCTCGAGTTCAAGCAGGGCAAGGGAAACCCCACCATCATGGACCGCATCGCGCGCGGCTACAGCGACGAGGAGCTGGCGAACATCGCCGCTTACATCGCCGCGCAGAACCCTTCCTCGGGAGAGCGCCGGTGAGCCGGGATCCGATGCACCGGCGGCGGTTCCTGCGCGGTCTCGGCGCGCTCGCGGCGCTGCCGTCGGCCGTGCGCGCGGGCGGTGCGCGGGGCAGGGTGCTCATCGCCGGCGGCGGATTCGCCGGGGCGACCTGCGCGCGTTATCTGCGCCGCGTCGCGCCGGAACTGCGGGTGACGGTGGTCGATCCGGAGCCGAGCTACGTGACCTGCCCGATGAGCAACTGGGTCATGGACGGTCTGCGGCGCGTGGAGGATCTGACCGTGCGGCGCGACGCGCTGGCCGGATCGGGCGTGGAGATCGTTCAGGACGCGGTGGTGGAGATCGACGGCAACCGGCGCCAGGCGCGGCTGCGCGGCGGGAAGGCGCTCGATTACGACCGCGCGGTGGTGGCGCCGGGTGTGCAGCTCCGGTGGGGCATGCCCGAGGGCTACGACGAGGCGGCGGCCGAGAAGATGCCGCACGCCTGGCTGCCGGGCCCACAGACGGCACTGCTGCGACGGCAGCTTCAGGCGATGGACGACGGCGGCGTGGTCGTCATCAGCGTGCCGGCCGCGCCGTTCCGATGCCCGCCGGGACCTTACGAGCGCGCCAGTCTCATCGCGCATTACCTCAGGCAGAACAAACCCGCATCGAAGGTCCTCATCCTCGACGGCAACGACAAGTTCTCCAAGCAGGCGTTGTTCGAGGAGGCGTGGCGGGCACTGTACCCGGGGATGATCGAGTGGGTGCCGATCACGGAAGACGGTGCGGTCATACGCGTGGATCCCGCCACGATGACGCTCCACACGAACCTCGAGGAGCACGCCGCCGCCGTCGCCAACGTGATCCCCGCGCAGCGCGCCGGCCAGCTTGCCATCGACGCCGGGTTGGCCGACAAGTCGGGCTGGTGCCCGGTGGATCCGCACACTTTCGAATCGCGGCACATGCCCGGCGTGCACGTCATCGGCGATGCCGCCATCGCCAATCCGATGCCGAAGTCGGCCTCGTCCGCCAACAGCCAGGCGAAGAACTGTGCCCTGGCGATACGCGCCCTGCTCCGGGGCGAGGTCCCTGGCGAACCGTCGCTGCACAACACCTGCTACAGCCTGGTCGCGCCCGGCTACGCCATCTCGGTCAACGACATCTATCGTCTCCGGAAAGGCAGGATCACCGCCGTCGAGGGCAGCGGCGGCGTCAGCCCGCTCGCCGCCAGCGGGGAATTCCGCGCCAGGGAGGCCGAGTACGACCAGGGCTGGTACGAGAGCATCGTCGCCGATTCGTTCGGCGCGGCCTGAGGGCGGTGGCGCATCCGTCCGGCCGTGCAGGGCCGGACGCGCGACGCGCCGGTCATGAACATTTCCACCACCACGGAGACAGCCATCTATGAGCGACGGTGAGAGGATGCGGCGTGCGGTCATGGGGGATGAATTCGTCGATCGCGCGCTCGCCGGCGCCGACGATTTCTCGCGGCCGCTGCAGGATTACATCAACGATCACTGCTGGGGCGCGGTGTGGACCCGGGAGGGGCTCGATCGCCGTACCCGCAGTCTCCTCACGCTCGCCATCCTGGTCGCCCTGCGCGCGCCGCAGGAGCTGAAGGGTCATGTGCGCGGCGCGCTGCGCAACGGTGCCACGCGCCAGGAGATACGGGAGACGCTGCTGCACGCGGCCGCCTACGCGGGCACGCCGGCGGCCGTCGAGGCCTTCCGCGCCGCCCGCGAGGTGCTGGCCGAAGCCGGCGCGTGAGCCTGCTGCGGCGGCGGGCGAAGGCGCTGCCCGGCGCGGAATCTCCGCGGGCGGAGCCGGCGATGAGGCTCGCCGCTCGGCGGTCCGGCGTCTTGACCGGCGGCAATACCGTCGCGCGCATCCCTGACTAGCATCGTGACCGGAACGCACGCGTAACCGGGCCGTCGCCCCCGCGACGCGCGCGTGGTGCACCTGCATGAACGGCATCCACGATACCTCCGCGTCGGGTGAAGGCCTGAGAACCGCTGGGACGCCTGCGGAACCGTGGCGCCGCCCGATCCCGGAGCTGCTGCGGGAGTTTGCTGTCGACGCGGAAGGCGGCCTCGGCGCCGAAGAGGCGCGGCGGCGACTGGCGGCGTACGGACCCAACCGGCTCCTCGAGGGCAGGCGCCGCAGCCCGGTGCGCATGTTCCTCGATCAGTTCGCCGACTTCATGATCGTGGTGCTGATCCTCGCCGGTGTCGTCGCCGGGGTGGTGGGCGAGCCCCAGGACACCATCGCCATCGTGGTCATCGTCGTGCTCAACGCCATCATAGGCTTCGTGCAGGAGTTTCGCGCCGAGCGGGCCATGGCGGCGCTGAAGCTGCTGGCCGCGCCGTCGGCGCAGGTTCGCCGCGCCGGAGCGGTCTGCGTGGTGCCCGCCGAGGAGGTCGTGCCGGGAGACGTCGTGCTGCTGGAGGCGGGCAGCGTCGTGCCCGCGGATCTGCGGATGTTCGAATCCATGCAGCTGAAGATCGACGAGGCGGCGCTGACCGGGGAGTCGCACCCGGCGGAAAAGACGACCGATGCGCTGCACGAGGCCGAGCTGCCCATCGGCGATCGCCGCAACATGGCCTACAAGGGCACGCTGGTCAGCTACGGCCGGGGGCGGGGGTTGGTGGTCGCCACCGGGATGGCGACCGAGATCGGGCGCATCGCCGTGCTGCTCAGCACGACCGAGCAGGTAAGGACGCCGTTGCAGAAGCGCCTCGCCGCGTTCGGCAAGCGCCTGGCGCTCGTGGTCATCGCCGTGTGCGGCATCATCTTCGCGGTCGGACTGCTGCGGGGAGAACCGCCGGTCGTGATGTTCCTCACCGCCATCAGCCTGGCCGTGGCCGCCATCCCCGAGGCGCTGCCGGCGGTGGTCACCGTGTCGCTCGCCATCGGCGCGCGCAACATGGTGCGCAAGAACGCGCTCATACGTCATCTTCCGGCCGTGGAGACGCTGGGATCGGTCACGTACATCTGCACGGACAAGACCGGCACGCTGACGGAGAACCGCATGCGTGTCACGGAGTTCCACGTCGGCGGCGTCACGCTGCGCGAGCGGTCGGACACCCTTCCGGCCGTGCTGCTGCGTGCACTGGCGTTGAACAACGACGCGCGCCGCGACGACGGCGGCGGGATCCTCGGCGATCCGACGGAGACGGCGCTGTATGCGGCGGCGGCGGAATCGGGGCTCGAGGGCGCCGCGGTGGCGAGGGAGGCGCCGCGGCTGGCCGAGATCCCGTTCGACTCCGGCCGCGCGCTGATGACGACCGTGCATCGCGCGCCGGGCGGCGCGGTGGCGTATACCAAGGGCGCACCGGAACGCCTGCTCGAGCTCTGCACGCGGGAGTGGTCGGCGGCGGGGCCCCGGGCGCTGCGACGGGAGGAACTCGCGCGTGTCGCCGAGGAGATGGCGGCCCGCGGGCTGCGAGTGCTCGCCTTCGGCTATCGCGACGTCGCCCGGGCCGATGCGGCCGACACGGCGGTGCTCGAGAGCGAGCTGTGCTTCATCGGTTTCGTGGGACTCATCGACCCGCCGCGCGCGGAGGCCGGGGAGGCCGTGCGCACCTGCCGTACCGCCGGCATCACGCCGGTGATGATCACCGGCGATCACCCCGCCACCGCGCGCGCCATAGCAATGGAGCTCGGCATCGGCACGGACGACGGCGAGGTCCTCACCGGCAGGGAGATGGCGGCCATGCCCGAGGCGCAGTTGAGCAGACGGGTGGACACGCTCAGGGTGTACGCGCGCGTCGCGCCGGAGCAGAAGAACGCGATCGTCGGCGCGCTGCAGCGGCGCGGGGAGTTCGTCGCGATGACCGGCGACGGCGTCAACGATGCGCCCGCGCTCAAGCGCGCCGACATCGGGGTCGCGATGGGAAGGATCGGCACCGATGTCGCGCGCGAGGCCTCCGACATGGTTCTGCTCGACGACAACTTCGCCACCATCGTGGCCGCGGTGCGCGAGGGCCGGCGGATCTTCGACAACATCCGCAAGTTCATCCGCTACGCCCTGACCGGCAACTCTGCGGAGATCTGGACGTTGTTCCTGGCTCCGTTCCTGCTCCTGCCGCTGCCGCTGCTGCCGATACACATCCTGTGGATCAACCTGGTGACCGACGGCCTGCCCGGGCTCGCGCTGGCCGTCGAGCCGGCCGAGCGCAATCTCATGAACAGGCCGCCGCGCCCGCCGCAGGAGAGCATCTTCGCGGGCGGAATGTGGCAGCACATGCTGTGGGTGGGTCTGCTGATGGCGGGGGTGTCGCTGGTGGCGCAGGCGTGGGCGTACCATACCGGCTCGGCACACTGGCAGAGCATGGTGTTCACGGTCCTGACGCTGTCGCAGATGGGTCACGTGCTGGCGATACGATCCGAGCGCGATTCCCTGTTCACGCTGGGCCTGTCTGGCAACGTGCCGCTGCTCGGCGCCGTGCTGCTGACGTTTGCCCTGCAGATGGCGATCCTGTACGTTCCTTCGCTGCAGATGGTGTTCAGAACCGCGCCCCTCAGCGCGGAGGAGCTGCTCATCTGCTTCGGGCTGTCGACGGTTGTGTTCGTCAGCGTGGAGATCGAGAAGTGGCTGTTCAGACGCGGATGGATCTATCGGAATGACAATCAGGCCCGGCGGTCCGCGAACGTGCAATTGCATTGAAGAGGGGGGATCATGAAGGTAATCGTAACGGTGGACGGCAGTTCGTTCGGGTGGAAGGCGCTGGACTATCTGGTGCGGCACAAGAACACGTTCGGGGTGGATTGCGAGCTGACCGTGCTGCACGTCGATGAGGGCCGGGCCGCCAAGGTGCTGGCCAGGGTGAAGTCGCAGCTTCGGCGCGCGCGCATGGGATACACGGAGGCCGTCATCAAGGGCAGCCCGGGCAAGGAGATCGCGAAGTTCGCGCGCCGCGGCAAGTTCGACCTCGTCATCATGGGATCGCACGGCTACAGCGCCTTCGAGCAGTTGATGCTCGGCTCGGTGGCGAGCAAGGTCATCGCGTTGTGCAAGGTACCCGTACTACTGGTGCGTTAGCGGAGCCGGCAGTTCGCGCCCTGTCGGCCGGAGTCCGCCGGCGGGCGGCGGCGTCGAGCGGTTCTCCGTGGCGGCCGGCGTCCCCGATCGGGTATGGCTCCGGAGATGTCATCCGTCGTTGATCAATCCATGGCTTACGGTTCGGAGATCCTCATCATATTGGCGCTGGTGCTTCTGAACGGCTTCTTCGCCATGGCCGAGCTCGCACTGGTGTCATCGCGGCGGACGCGGCTGCGGGCGATGGTGCACAAGCGGGTGCCCGGCGCGGCGGCGGCGCTGGCATTGAACGAGAATCCGGCGCGTTTTCTCTCGACCGTGCAGGTCGGCATCACGGTGGTGGGCATCTTCGCCGGTGTGTTCGGCGGCGAGCAGTTCGGGCCGTTGCTCGAGGCGCGCCTGCTCGAGGTGCCGGCGGTCGCCGACTACGCCGGGGAGCTGTCGACCGTCACCGTGGTCTCCGTGATCACCTACGCCTCCATCGTCATCGGCGAGCTGGTGCCCAAGCAGCTCGCCATCCGTCATCCCGAACGCATCGCGGCCGTGCTTGCCCCCGCACTGGCCCTGATCTCCCGCCTCGTGTCGCCGATCGTCTTCATCCTGCAGGGCTCCTCGCGACTGCTGTTGGCCGTATTCGGCGCGGAAACCCGGGCCGTCCCGCAGGTCATCGAGGAGGAGGTGAAGGCGCTGGTGGCCGAGGGCGTGAGCGAGGGCGAGTTCGCGCCGCAGGAGAAGGAGATGATCACCGGCGTCATGCGGCTGGCCGACTGGAAGGTTCGGGCCATAAAGACGCCGGTCATACACGTGGAGTGGCTGGATATCGGCGCGCCGGAGGCGCAACAGCGCGAGGTCCTCGCACGCTCGGTGTTCTCGCGGCTGGTCGTGGCGCAGGGCGGGTTGAACCGCCCGCTCGGGATAGTCCAGAAGACCGATCTGTTCGAGCAGCTGCTCGCCGGCGGGCCGATCGACGTGCGCGCGGCGTTGCGCGACCCGCTCTACGTCGACGATCACACCTCCACGCTGCGGGTGCTGGATCAGTTGCGGCGCTCGCCGGTGCACATGGCCATCGTGCTCGACGCCAGCGCCAGCGTCAGCGGCGTCGTCACGACCTTCGACATCCTGAAGGCCATCGTCGGCGGATTCCCCGGCGCGGAGGAGGCCATACAGGCCGTTCAGCGTCACGACGGGTCGTGGCTGATGGACGGGGAGATGCATCTCGACGCGGTGCGCGACATACTGGCGCTGCCGCAACTGGCGGCCAATCCCGACTATCACACGCTCGCCGGCTTCATGCTCGCGCAGTTCGAGAAGGTGCCGATCGCCGGCGAACGGTTCGAGTGGGGCGGCTATCGCTTCGAGGTGGCCGACATGGACGGGATCAAGATCGACAAGGCGCTGATGACTCGGCTCGAAGTCCCGGAAGCGGAGGTCTCCTGACCGCGAGGGCGCTGTCGTGGCAGGCGGCCGCGTGCGGCCCGCGGTCGATGCCGTCGTTCCCTGTCGCGGCCTAAAGGTCAGCGACGCTGAGGAGCAGTCCCAGCAATCCGCAGGCCGCGATTACCTCCATGACCGTGCGCCGGAATCGCAGCAGCGCGACGGCGGCGGACAGCGCGACGATCGCGGACAGCCAGTCGAAGGCGCCGGCGAAACCCCGTGGCCACAGCACGTAATAGCCGAAGAACACGGCGAGGTTGACGATCACGCCCACGACCGCGGCCGTGATCGCGGTCAGCGGCGCCGTGAACTTCAGTTCGCCGTGGGTCGACTCCACCAGCGGCCCGCCGGCCAGGATGAAGACGAACGAGGGCAGGAAGGTGAACCAGGTGGCGACGATCGCGCCCGCCACGCCGGCGAGGAATCGCAGCTCCGGTCCGAACGGCGCCTGTGCATGGCTGCCCAGGAAGCCGACGAAGGCCACCACCATGATGAGCGGACCGGGCGTCGTCTCGCCCAGCGCCAGGCCGTCGATCATCTGCGCACCGGTAAGCCACCCGTGGTGCGTGACGGCGCCCTGGTAGACGTAGGGCAGCACCGCATACGCACCGCCGAAGGTGAGCAGCGCGGCCTTCGTGAAGAACCAGCCCATCTGCGCCAATGTCCCCTGCCATCCGTATGCGGCGATGAGCGTCGCCATCGGGACCAGCCACAGCAGCACCCCGACCGTGAGCAGGCGGAAAAGGCGCCCGGCGCGAAACCGGGCGTGTTCCGGCGGTGCCGTGCCGTCGTCGATGAACGCCGGCCCGTAATCGGTCCGCGTCTCACCGTGCGCGCCGCCGGGGCGAAAGATCTCCGGGGCATATCGGCCGCCGACAGCGCCGATCAGTGCCGCGGCGGCGACGATGGCCGGAAACGGAACATCCAGCGCGAAGATCGCGAGGAAGGCGGCCGCCGCGATCAGCCAGAGCACGTTGTTTCTCAACGCGCGTAAACCGATGCGATGGGCGGCCTGCAGGACTATCGCCGTCACGGCCGGCTTGATGCCGTAGAACAGGCCGGTGACCAGGGGCGTGCTGCCGTAGGCGACGTAGATCCATGAAAGGAGGATCAGCAGGATCAGCGAGGGCAATACGAACAGCGCACCGGCGACGATGCCGCCGCGCGTGCGATGCATCAACCAGCCGACGTAGGTGGCCAGTTGCTGCGCCTCCGGCCCCGGAAGCAGCATGCAGTAGTTCAGCGCGTGCAGGAACCGCCGTTCGGAGATCCATCGCCGCCGCTCCACCAGCTCCTGGTGCATGACGGCGATCTGTCCTGCCGGCCCACCGAAGCTGATGAAACCGAGTTTCAGCCAGAAGCGCAAGGCCTCGGCGAAAGTGACGGGTGCCGGCGGGCTGGATCCGGGGTGATGGTGTGCATTTGCGTCCATAGCGCTCCCCCAGGGGTTGCCACCCTGAATCGGGAGCAGAACTTGGACGCGCCTGCGTCTTCTCCGGGGGAGTCTGCATGATCCCCACGCCGCGCAGGCTAACACGGCGCCGGGAGCCGGTGAAGGGCCGCATGGGATCGCCGCTGCGATGCGAGGCCGCCCCGAGTCTGGAACGCGCTGCCGGCGGCGGACGCGGGCACGCAACTGCCTGGAAGCTCGCCATTGCGTGGGGCTCCCGCTCTGGCTTGCGCGAAATCGACGGGTAGGCTCACGCGCCGCGGTGAACGCCTGCCGGATTCATCTCCCGTTCGCCGTTATCGGGGTTTCCGGTTTTCGGCCGATGGATGAAACGGCGGCGACTGATGGATCGGGAAGATCCGGTAGCCGCTGATCATGGCCGACACGTCGGAGCCCTCGCCGCGCCAGTCCTGCAGGGCGACGGCAACGACGTGCGCCGCGGCGATGGCGGCGATCGCCTTCGCGCCCAGCCGATGCAGGTCCTCGAGCAGCAGCGTCTCGGAAAGGCCGGCCTGGATCGCCAGCCCCAGCGCCGCCTGCGCGGCGAGCAGCAGGATCCACGCGAGATAGACCGGCGCCCAGAGCGGGTTGTGCGCATACCAGCGCGGCAGCGACGAACGGCCGGGACTGAGATAAAAGCGCAGCATCGCGATCGCGCCGCGTGCGTAGCCCCGCGCGGGCAGCAGATCCCGCCAGCCATCGGCGCCGCTGCCCAGGCACAGCAGCCAGATACGAAGCGCGAGCGCGACGATCAGTACGTAGCCGGCCACGAAATGGTAGTCGCGGGCCGCCGCGTACAGATCCGACACCCTGCCCATCAGCCAGCCGGTCAGGAGCAACGCGATGGTCGCAGCCGCCATCAGCCAGTGGGCGGCACGCAGGGGGGCGCTCCACACCGCCACGCGCTTGATGTCGCCAGTGGGCAGAGGATTCATCGCGGGGGTCAGGGCGCGGTCATCGGTCTGTCCGTCGGCGCCTTCACAGCCAGCGGCGGACGCTCGCCTGGTATGCCTGGTATTCCGTGCCGAACAGGCCGGCGAGCATCCGCTCCTCCGGGATGATCTGGAATCGATCGATATAGAGCACGAAACCGGGAAGGAACAGCAACGCCAGGACATTGGCGAGCTGGGCGCCCCATCCGAGCAGGACGAGCGCGAGGCCGAGGTACATCGGATTGCGCGTACGGCGGTAGATCCCGCCGGTGACCAGCGTGCTCGCGTCTCCCGGTCGCATCGGATTGGTCGTCGTGGCGGCGCGATGGAAAGTCACGACACCGCTGGCGCTGATGCACACGCCCAGCGCGGCGAGCGTCAGTGCGAGGACTCCACGTCCCGCGACGGGCCAGCTGGCGAAGGGCGTTTCGCGGGCAAGGAACCACATCAGCGCGCCGCAGGTCAGCGCGACCACGGGAGGCGGGATTTTCAGTTCCAGGGAGCGCATCGTCGCGCGCTATCGTATCCATCGCGACATGCCGGCGCAAAGCTGGCCTGCGGGGTGCCGCAGCCCGGAGCTCTCCTCCGGCTTCCTCGCGATGCCGCCGCGCCTCGCGCGCAACGACGGTGCGCGCGCGGATAGATGGGCACGGTGGCGCATGCCGATCCGCGCATGCTTCTCAGGCCGCGATCCGCGTCCTCGGCAGCACCATCAGATATTCGTTGCTTACGTGATTGGCCCTCTGCACGCGGCGGTAGCACGTCGCCCCGGTGCCGGGATGCAGGTAATACGTGTAGCCCTCTTCCTGCCGCTCGCCAAGGGCGTACTCGGGGACCCAGACGTATTGATCGCAGGCGCCGGGGTCGGGCACGAAATGGGCGGGGAGTCGCACCGGCTCCGGGCCGCGCGCACTGCCTGGCAGCAGAGCGTGCCGGACCGCCGTCGTCAACGCAGCGACGAACTGCCACAAGGACTGTGACAATCGGACGGGAAACGATCTCATCGCTTGAACCTCCTCGACTTGATTTTTCCCCGCGTGCCCCGATGGCGGTGCGCCTCGCGGGCAGCGGTTCGACGTTCCGGAAGTTGCGCGGCCATCGCGTCGGGTTGCGGTTGGGGCCGACGCGCGTCGCAAGTTCAATGATTGCACATTCTCGCGGCCGGAAGTACCCCCCTGGTCCGGACGGCACCGTGAGACGAACACGGTACGCGCCGCGCGGCTCGGCAATCTCCGGGCAGCGCGCTCAGGAGGCCATGAGGATCACGGAGACGATGGCCAGGGCGATGCCGCAGCCCTGCTTGATCGTGATGGTCTCCCCCAGCAGCAGCGCCGCCAGGATCAGCGTCACCAGAGGGTAGAGCGCCGAGACGGCGGACACCAGGGCGATCGGGCCGCGCGAGGCCGCGACGAGGTAGGTGAAGCCGGCCAGCACCAGGCAGAAGCCGGTGAGCAGGCTGAAGAACGCACCCCTGGGATGGTACTGGAGGTTGAAACCCATCAGCATTATCGCGATCGCGCCGAAGATCATGCTGCCGATCACCTCGTAGACGACGGCGCTCGATGGGCTGAGGTACTTGACGGAGATTTTCGGGAAGTAGGACCACAGCCCGTAGAGCAGCACGGTGACGAGTGCCGGCAGCAGCCAGGACTTCATGCCCGGCGTTCTCCGGTCACCGCACGCGCCGACGCGGTGCGCCGGGCAGGCAGGTCGGTCGAGCGAGGCGACATGCGCATCATGGCATCCCCGCGGATGCACCGGTCCGCGCAGGCCGCGGGCCCTGAGCGTGGTCTCCGCCGTCGCGATGGACACCGCCGCGGCCGGGGCGCGCGATGCGGGTGGGGGCGGTCGATACGGCAGCGGTGGCCGGGTACGACGACCCCAGGGCCGCCATGCAGGACCGGCTGGTGTTGTTCACGGTACGCGCTCCTCCGGGTGGGTAGAGGCCGGGCCGGGCCCGAATGGTCGCATGGGGCGGCTGCGCCAGGTCGCGAATATGGTCCCGGGGCAGGAAAAACGCCATTACCACCGAGTGGATATTCCCCGCGGAATACCATTCCTTGCGCGGCGTCAGTACCGGGATGCGATCGCCGGTTCATGATGAGGGGACGGTGGCGAGCCGGCGTGCGCGGGGCTGGACAGCGCCGCCGGCGATGAACCAGAATCCCGGAGGAGGAGTCAGAAGACAGGACGGGCCGGCTCGCCCGCCGTTACCGACGCCCGGGATCGGACATGAAAGCGTTGCGCGTGATCGTCGCCGTATTGCTCTGCCTGGCGCTGCCCCTGCAGGGGGCAGCGGCGCTGCGTATTGCGGCGGCACCCTGTCCGGCCGGCCACGGCGATGCGGCCGTGACGCAAGGAAACCTGGCGCCGGCGAAGCACGACGGCTGCCAGCGGATGCCCTGCTGCCAGCATCAGCAGAAGGGCCTCTCTGTCATGGCCGGCTGCGACAGTTGCGCGCAGTGCATGCTCAGCCCCGCGTCTCTCTCGCTGCACGCCTTGCCCGGTGTGCCGCACCACCGGCAGGATCTCCGCCCGCAGCGGCGCACTCCCGGATTGCATCCCCTCGCACTCTTCGCCATCTGGCGGCCTCCCGCCACCTCGTAGATCCCTGATGTCGTGCCGCCCCGGCCCGTGAGGGCGCGGGAGTCCGGCCGTGCCGCCGCACCGGGATTCCGCTGCGCCGGCGCGGCGCCAATGTCGGGAGCCAGACCATGCGTACATCGTCGATCCGGCACCACCGTCGCCGGTCGGTCCGGGACATTTCCATCGTCCTCTTCATCGTCGCCGCGTCGCCGCCGCTCGCCGCGGACGAACTGACGTTCGACCGTGCGCTGGCGCTCGCCGAGAGCAGCGCCCCGTCGCTGCGCGCCGAGGACGACGGCATCGAGTCGGCGCGATCATCTGCCGTGGCCGCCGGCCGCCTGCCGGATCCGAGGCTGTTCGCGGGCCTCGAGAATCTGCCCGTGTCCGGACCGCCCCGCTGGACTCTGGACGAGGAGCCGATGACGATGGCGCGCATCGGTCTCATGCAGGAGATCCCCAACGCCGCCAAGCGCCGGGCCGAAAAGGAGCTCGCCGAGGCGGGGATCGCGCGGGCGGAAGCGGCGCGCGCGGTCGAACTCCTGCGTGTGCGCCGGGAGACCGCGGTCGGCTGGATCCGGCGCTATCACCTGGAGCGCAAGAACGCGCTGCTCGATGAGTTCGAACGCGAGAACCGGCTGCTCGCCGAGGGTGTGAACGCCCGGATCGCCGCCGGCGAGGCGGGCGCGCCCGACGCCGTGATGCCCAGGCAGGAGGCGGCCGCCCTCGAGGAGCGCCGCGACGAACTCGCCGCCGAGGTGGCGCGCAGCATCGCCGCGTTGCGGCGCTGGCTCGGCGATGCCGCCGGTGCACCGCTCGGCGGGTCGCCACCGTCATTTGCCATCGAGCACCAGCCCCTGCGCCATCGTCTGCAAAGCCATCCGGAGCTGGCCGCGTTCGCCTCCATGACGGCGGAGGCGGCGGCCGAGGTGCATGCCGCAGACGCCATGAAGTCCCCGGACTGGGGCGTGGAGCTCGCCTACGGGAGACGCGATCCGGACTTCGGCGACATGGTGTCGCTGCAGGTCAGCATCGATCTGCCGCTGTTCCCGTCCAGCCGCCAGGACCCGCTGATCGCCGCCAGCCAGGCGCGGCTGAGCCGCATCGAGGCCGAACGCGAGACCACGCTGCGCGAGCACGGCGAGGAGCTGGAGGGTCAGCTCGCGGATCACGAACGCCTGCAGCGGGCGGTCGCGCGCCAGCAGCAGACCGTGATCCCGCTGGCGCGTGAAAAGGTCGAGCTCACGCTCACCGCCTACGGCGCCGGGCAGAGCGGTCTCGACGCGGTGCTGACCGCGCGCCGCGAGCTCATCGAGGCGCGCTGGAGGGCCATCGAGCTGCAGTCCGAGCTGGCGCAACTGGAGGCGCGCGTGCACTACGCCTACGGGGAGGAGGGACGATGAAACGGCTGCTGATGCTGGGGATGACAATCGCTGCTGCGCTCGCCGGGGCGGTGGGGGGCTATCGCTGGGCACTGCGCAGCGAGGTTGCGGCGCCGGCGCAGGAGCACGCGGGGCACGCGGTCGAGCACGGCAAAGCCGATGCCGGCGGTGCGGCGGAGCGGCGCGTACTGTACTGGTATGACCCCATGTCCCCGTCGCAACACTTCGACAAGCCCGGCAAGTCGCCCTTCATGGACATGGATCTCGTGCCGCGCTACGCGGATGCAGCGGAGGAGACGGCCACCGTGCGCATCGATCCTGCCATCGCCCAGAATCTCGGCATGCGCGTGGCGCGGGTCGAGATGGGGTCGCTGCCCAATCGCATCGATGTCGTCGGCACGCTTCGATACGACGCCCGC
>WBZR01003209.1_pt1 | contig 15284 bp, 13 predicted proteins | sample 5204231 | NCBI WGS metagenome assembly WBZR01 (sample SAMN12412403, study PRJNA552823) | activated sludge metagenome | isolation source: activated sludge from anammox sidestream of wastewater treatment plant... | place: USA: Virginia | collected 2017-08 | reverse complement strand
CTCGCCGAACCCGAGCGTGCCGAGCGCGAAGTAGTCGCCGGCCAGCTTCGAGAGCAGCGGCACGCCGATCGCCGCGGCGCAGAGCGCGGCGACGACGCCGGCGGCCAGCATCGCGAGCGGATTGAAATAGAAGGTCTCGTCCGAAAGCAGGCGCGTCGCCACGATCGCCGTGGTGTACCCGCCGATGCCGAAGAACGCGTGCTGCGCCAGGCTGATCTGCCCCGCGTACCCTGCGACGAGGTTCCAGCTCTGCGCGAGCACGATGTGGACGAACACGAGGAACAGGTAGAACGTGCCGTAGTGATCGAGCGCTCCCGGAACGAGCGGCACGCAGGCCAGCGCCGCGAAGAACGCAACGAGCAGGGCAAGCTGCCGCGCGAACATCGACTCAGACCTTCTTCACCGAACGCACGAACAGGCCCTCGGGGCGGAACATCAGCACCAGCAGGAACACGAGATAGCCGGTCGCATCGCCCCAGCCGGGAATGAAGAACGACGATCCGCTCTCGATGACCCCGAGCATCAGGCCGCCGGCGAGCGCACCGCCGACGTTGCCCAGACCGCCAAGCGCGAGCGCGATCAGCGCCTTCAGGCTGAACAGGAACCCGAAATACGGATCGATCGCGTAAGTGCTCGCCAGCGTGCAGCCAGCCACTCCGGCGAGCGCGATCCCGACGGCGAACGCGACCGTGTTGACGCGATGTGGCGAGATTCCCACCAGCGTCGCGGCGGTCATGTTCTCGGAGACGGCGCGCACGGCCTTGCCGACCAGCGTGTGCCGCAGGAACAGCGCGACGATCGCGGTGGCGAGCAGCGCGACCACGAACGCGATCGAGCGCGTGACCGAGATCGGCATGCCGGCGGCCTGCACGCTCGTCGCTGTATAGCTGGTCGTGATCGAGCGCGGATCCGGCGTCCACGCCACCGACATCAGGCTCTCGAGCATGAACATCAGCCCCACCGCGATGAGCAGCGAAGTGTTCTTGTCTTCGAGCGCCGCGGCGCGCCGGAACAGCAACTGGTAGATCGCCGCGCCGACGGCAAGCGAAACCGGCACGAGCGCGATCATCGTCACGTACGGATCGACGCCGAGCAGCGTGAACGCCCAGTACGCCGCATAGCCGGCGAGTACGATCATCGCGCCCTGCGCGAGAAAGACGATGCGCATGGTCCCGAAGATCAGACTCAGCCCGATGGCGGCCACGCCGTACATCGCGCCGAACAGCAGCCCGTTGACGAGCAGCTCGCCGACCAGCCGGAAGGAGAGAATGTCGAGCATCGTCAACCCAGGCTTCCGATGTAGGCCTTGCGGATCGCGGGGTCGTCGAGCAGTGCGCGCGCGCTGCCCTGCATCACCACGCGACCGGTCTGCAGCACGTAGGCCCGATCGGCGAGCTGCAGGGCCTGGTGGATGTTCTGCTCCACGAGCAGGATCGTCACCCCTTGCGCGTTGAGCGTGCGAACCAGCTCGAACATCGCGCGCACGACGATCGGACTCAGGCCGAGCGACGGTTCGTCGAGAATCAGCAGTGCCGGGTTGGCCATCATCGCGCGCCCGATTGCCAGCATCTGCTGTTCGCCGCCGCTCAGCGATCCGGCCCTCTGATGGCTGCGCTCGCGCAGGCGCGGAAACATCGCGTAAGTGCGCCCGAGCGACTCGCGCATGTGCGCGCGCTGCTTTCCCGGATACGCGCCGAGTTCGAGGTTCTCGAGCACCGTCATCTGCGCGAACAGCCCGCGCCCCTCGGGCACGTGCGAGATCCCGAGCGCGACGATCTCCTGCGGGGCCACGCCGCGGATCGAACAGCCGCGAAAGGCTATCTCGCCGCGCGTGGCGCCGGCGAGCCCGGAAACCGCCCTGAGCAGCGTCGACTTGCCGGCGCCGTTGGCGCCGACCAGCGCGACGATCGTGCCCTCCTCGACGTGCAGGTCGACGTCGAACAGCACGCGCGCGTCGCCGTAGCGGACATCAAGCGCGCTGATCTCGAGCAGGCGTTTCGCCAAGATAGGCCTCGATGACTCTCGGGTTGGTGACGACTTCGGCCGGCGTTGCGTCGGCGATCTTCTCGCCGTGATCGAGCACGACGACCCGGTCGCAGAGCTTCATGATTGCGTCGACCCTGTGTTCGACCCACAGCACGCAGATGCGCAGTTCGTCGCGAATGCGCCGGATCGTGCCGGTCATCTGTCCGATCTCGGCGGCATTCAGCCCGGCCATCGGTTCGTCGAGCAACAGGACGGCAGGCTGCGTGGCGAGCGCACGGGCGAGCTCGAGCAGGCGCCGGTCCGACAGCGTCATGTGCGCAGCCAGTCGCGCGCCCTGGGCACCGAGCCCGACTCGTTCGATCGCCTCGTGCGCGACGCGCACGGCATCGGAGCGACCGCCGGAGCTGGCCTCCGGGCGGCCGTAGACGGCGCCGACCAGGACGTTCTGAAGGGCGGTCATCCTCTGGAATGTGCGCACGAGCTGGAAAGTGCGCGCGATGCCCAGCCTGCAGATACGTTCGGGCCGAAGGCCGGAAATGCGCTGGCCATGCAGCCGCACCTCGCCCCGGTCGGGTCGGTAGATCGACGTGACGACGTTGAAGCAGGTGGACTTGCCGGCACCGTTGGGCCCGATCAGTCCGACGATCTCGTTGGCCGCCACCGAAAAATCGATGGCCTCGAGCACGTGCAGGCCGCCGAAGGACACGCCGACTCCATCGAGGCGCAGGACTTCGGCATTCACCGGGCAACCCCCATCGTGCCCGCAGCCCCGCGCGCAGCCGCGACGGTGTCCGGCACCGCCGACGCGTCGGGAACGCCTTCCAGCAGGAACTGCGCACAGCGCTCGGCGATCATGATTGTCGGAGCGTTCGTGTTGCCGCCGGGCAGCGCGGGCATCACCGAGGCGTCGGCGATGCGCAGTCCCGCGAGGCCACGCACGCGCAGGCGCGCGTCGACGACCGCCAACGCATCGGCACCCATGCGACAGGTACCCGCCGGATGATAGACGGTCTTCGCCCGTTGCCGCACGTAGGCTTCGACTGCGGCGGCGTCGACGGCCTGCGTGGCCGACGGCTCGAGTTCGGCGCTCACCAGCCGTTGCATCGCCGGCGCGCGCAGGATCCGGTGCGCCAGCCGCACGCCGCGCACCAGCGTGTCGACGTCTTCCTGCGCGCTCAGGTAGCCCCCATCGAAGCGGATCGGCTCCATCGGATCGGGGCTCGACAGGCCGACGCGACCGCGCGAGTGCGGCCGCAGGAAGCACGGATTGATCGACAGCCCGTGTCCCGGGTGCGGCTCGCGATCGACGTCGCCGACGAGCACCGGCAGCACGTGGAACTGAAGGTCGGGGCGCCCTTCGCCGCGCGTGTCCACGAAACCGCCGCATTCGACGACGTTCGACGAGAGCAGTCCGCCACGCGTGGCGAACCAGCGCAATCCGTGCCAGAGCGCGCGCACACCGGTGTCATTGCCGGCGAGGCTGTGGGCGCGCCGCGAACGCCCGTAGACCCCCACCTCGAGATGGTCCTGGAAGTTCTCGCCGACGCCGGGAAGCTCGTGCACGACCGGAATGCCGAAGCGCTGCAACGCGGGCCCGGGCCCGATTCCCGACAGCTGGAGGATCTTCGGTGTCGCGAGCGCGCCCGCGGCAAGCACGATCTCCGAGCGTGCGGCGGCAACGTGCTCGCTGCCGTCGTCGGCACGCCACGCGGCCGCGCGCGCCCGCCCCGCTTCGCAGTGCACGCGCAGCACATGCGCACCGGTGCGCACCGAGAGATTGGCTCGGTCGCGTACCGCCCGCAGAAAACTCGACGCCGTGCTGTCGCGGCGGCCGCGGAACGTGGTGGTCTGGTAGAAGCCGACGCCATCCTGCCGCTCGCCGTTGAAGTCGTCGTTGCCCGGAAGACCGATTTCGCGCGCCGCAGCCACGAAAGCGCGGCACAGCGGATGGCGATGGCGCGGATCGCTCACGTGCAGCAGGCCCTGATTGCCGTGCAGGGGCGCGCCCAGACGCTGGTTGCACTCGGAGCGCACGAACACGGGCAGTACGTCGCGCCAGCCCCACCCTGGGCAGCCAGCGTCGCGCCAGCCGTCGTAGTCGGACGGCGTGCCACGCATGTAGACCATCGCGTTCACCGAGCTGCCGCCGCCGAGCGTGCGTCCCTGCGGCACGTAGAGCGTGCGTGCACCGGCGTGCGGCTGGGGTTCGGTGCGGTAGACCCAGGTGCGCGCGGTGCCGATCAGGCGAACGAAGGTCGCGGGCATCCGTACGAACCAGGTGTCGTCGGGCGGCCCCGCCTCGAGCAGCAGCACGCTGCGCCCGGCGAGCGCGAGTCGCGCGGCGACCACGCAGCCGGCGCTGCCGCCGCCGACGACGACGTGATCGAAAGTCTCGTGGGGCCGAATCGTCATACCGCCATGCAGACGCTCTTGAGCTCCGTGAACGACTCGACCGACGCGCGCCCCAGATCGTGCCCGACACCGGACTGGCGCATGCCTCCGAAAGGCAGCGCGTTGTCGAGCACGTTGTGCGAATTGACCCAGACGATGCCGGCGTCGAGCCGCGGAACGATGCGGTGGGCCGCCGACAGACTCCTCGTCCAGACGCTCGCCGCCAGCCCGTAGCGCGTGTCGTTGGCCAGCCGCACCGCTTCGTCGACGTCGTCGAAGGTGGTCGCAGTGAGTACCGGGCCGAACACCTCCTCGCGCGACACCGAAGTGCGCGCCGAATCGTCGACGAAGATCGTCGGCTCGACGAACCAGCCAGCCTCGCCCGCGCGCACCCCGCCGGTGGCGAGCGTCGCGCCATCGAGGCGGCCGCGCTCGATTGCACGCATCACGCGCTCGAAATGGTGCGCCGACACGAGCGGACCGAGTTGCGTGTCCGGATCGAACCCCGATCCGATGCGCAGCGCGCGCGCCGCGCGCACGAGTCGCCCGAGCAGGCGATCACGGACCCGACGCTGCACCAGCAGGCGCGAACTGGCCGTGCACACCTGTCCCTGGTGCAGGAAGATGCCACCGCAGATGCCCTCGGCCGCCTCGTCGAGATCGGCATCGTCGAGCACGATCGCCGGCGACTTGCCGCCCAGTTCGAGCGTGAAGCGCGCCAGGTTCTCGATCGCGCTGTGCCCCACCCGCTTGCCGGCTTCGGTCGACCCGGTGAACGAGATCCGGCGCACCTGTGGATGAGCGGCCAGCGCAGCCCCCACCTCGGCGCCGCCGGTCACCACGTTGAGCGCGCCCGCCGGAAAGCCGGCCTCGATCGCCAGTTCGGCCAGACGCAGCGCCGTGAGCGGCGTCTCCGCGGAGGGCTTGAGCACCACCGTGCAGCCCGCAGCGAGCGCCGGCGCGACTTTCCACAGGGCAATCGCCAGCGGGAAGTTCCACGGCACGATGGCCGCGACGACGCCAACCGGCTCGCGTCGCGTGAAGGTGACCCATTGCCGGCCAGGAATCCGGATCGAGTTGTCGATCGTCTGTCCCTCGAGCTTCGTTGCCCAGCCGGCCATGTAGCGGACGAACTCGGCGCCCCCCTCCACGTCGATGCGGCGCGCCACGCTTCTCAACTTGCCGCCCTGAAGCGTCTCGAGCGCGCTCAGTTCCTCGCCGTTGGTGCGCACGAGTTCGGAGAGCGCACACAACATCCGCTCGCGATCGGCCGGGCGCAGCCGCCTCCAGTTCGAGCGCTCGAAGGCCATTCGCGCCGAAGCGACCGCCACGTCGACGTCCTCGGCACTGCCCTCGGCAGCCTCGGCGATCGTCAACTCGGTGGCCGGATCGACGATCCGGCGGTAACGCCCCGCGCGCGGCACCTGCGAGGCGCCGTCGACGAAGTGGCCGAGCCGCCCGCGCAGCAGCAGCGGAATGCGTTCGAGCTGTTCGCGCGAAGCTCTGCGCAGATCGGATCCGGCGGGCGTGCCCAGGCCCGGGTTCAGGCTTGCCATATGCAACGCACTGTACGTCGCCCCCCCCTGGTGCCGCTTGTCCGAAAGCGCATCGCGCATTGCACCGCGGCGCACGCCGGTGTGGCGCAGTGGTGCGCTTTCGGTGCACGCACAGTGCGCGCTCGGACAAGCCCGCGGGCGCGTGCACAACTAGACTGCGGCGCAATCGTTCCGACCGGCCCGTCCGGCGAGGAGCCGCACCCCATGGACACTGCCCGTCCCACCGACTGGAAGAACTACGAGGACTTCGCAGCCGGCATCGCCACCAACCGGCTGCCCGCCAGCGACGCGTGGGTCGGACGCACGTTGCGCCTGCGCTTTGGCGATCGCACCCTCGAACTGCAGCCGCGCGAGCGCCACCTCGCAACGTGGCACGACGACCGCGGCTCCGGCGTCGACTGGTACGAGGCGATCGAACTGGCTCCGGACCTGCACTTCGTCGACCTGACCTTCGCCAGCCGTCCGACGGTCTCGCTCACGCTCGTCTTCGACACGGCAACGCGGCGCGCGCTGGCGATCGAGACGCGCGTACGCGAGGCCGCCGAGGCGTCCGGCGAACCGCGCCCCGTGCAGAGCTTCACGGCCGGCATCTTCGGTGACGACGCATCGGCCGCCACCGGCCTCGTGCCGGCGCCCACGCGCGACCTGATCGGGCTGCGCACACATCAGGTCTACAGCCCCCGACACACCTACGAGCACACCTACCTGAACTCGCAGCGCTACGCCTGGCAATGCCTGGTCGGCGTGCAGCGCGGCCAGGGCGACGTCGACCTCGCCAGCTATTACAGGTTCGCCGAGAACCGCTACGTGTTCGCGTTCCGCGAGTTCCTGATCCCGGTTGCATCGGTCTTCTTCTTCGACTTCGAGCGCATGCGCTCGACCGGCAAGTTCCTCGGAATCACAGGTGACGGCACGATCGCCAACAACCCGGCCGGTGCATTCCTGCGCAAGGTCTCGATGACCTTCTATCCGTCGGAAGCGCAGCCAGTCTGACCCCGGCACCCGCCACCCCGACCCGAGTCGCCTCCCATGCGCATCCCCCGCGAAGTCGTCCAGGCCCATTACGAGGCCGCCGCCACCGGCAATCTCGACGCGATGCTCGCCGACCTCGCCCCCGGCGCACGGTGGACCGAGGCGGCCGGATCCCCGCTCGCCGGCACCTGGATCGGGCGCGAGCAGATCGTCGAGCGCGTGTTCGCGCCGATCGCGCGCGACTGGGAGGGCTACCGCTTCGAGCTCGAACGCCTCGTGGCCGATGGACGCTGGGTCGTGGCGCTCGGTACTTACTCCGGAACGTATCGCCAGACCGGCAAGCCGATGCGCACACGCGTCGTGCACGCGTGGGAAATCGTCGACGGGGAGATCGTGCAGTTCGAGCAGTTCGTCGACACACAGAGCATGCGACAGGCCATGGCGTAGCATCGGGTCATGATCGACCCGCGCGATCCGGCACCCCCTGCTCCCACCTCGCGTATCGGCATCCGCCCGTCACCTTCGAGCGAACTCGCCGCGCTCGGCCTGTGCCGGGCCGCCGAGGCCATCGCGCGTGGCGAAACCAGCTGCGTCGACTACGCGCTCGCGCTGCTCGCGGCCATCGAGCGCACGCGATCGACCAACGCGTGGCTGCACGTCGACGCCGGACGCCTGCTCGAGGCGGCCGCGCACGCCGACGACCGGCGCGACGGGTGCGGCCCGCTCCACGGCGTGCCGCTCGCCCTCAAGGACAACATCGACGTCGCCGGTGTGCCGACGACCGCGGGCAGCCCCGCCTTGAGAGCGCACGTGCCGCGGCGCGACAGTGTCGTGGCGCAGTGCCTGCTCGAAGCCGGTGCGTTGGTGCTCGGCAAGACGAACCTGCACGAATTCGCGCTCGGCGTCACCTCCGACAACGCGGCGTTCGGTGCCGTACGCAACCCGCATGCGCCCGACCGGATTGCCGGCGGTTCGAGCGGTGGCGCAGCCGCCGCGGTGGCCGCCTTCGCCGCGCCTGCCGCGATCGGCACCGACACCGGTGGCTCGATCCGGATTCCGGCGGCACTGTGCGGCGTCGTCGGCTTCCGGCCGAGCACCGGCCGATGGCCGACCGACGGGATCGTGCCGCTTTCGTGGACACGCGACACACCGGGGCCGATCGCGCGCAGCGTGGCGGACTGCGCGCTGCTCGACGCGGTGGTCGTCGGCGGCGTCGTGCATCACGCTCGCGCACGCGCAGCACACGGTGCCGGCGCCACCACACCCGGTGCCGCGCGGCTTCGCGAATTGCGGGTCGGGTTGCCGCCGCAGCGTTTTCTGGCCCCGCTCGACGCCGGACTCGCCGAGGTCGTCGACGCGGCACTCGCATGCTTGCGGGCAGCCGGCGCCACGCTCGTGCCCTGCGAGATCGACGACGTCGACGCACTCACGCACGCAACCGGCATGACGATCGCGCAGCACGAAACGCCACAGGCATTGCGCGCCTATTTCACCCGTCATGCGCTCGCGTTCGATGCCGCAGCGCTCGTCGCGGCGATCGCGAGCCCCGAGGTTCGCGCCGCCTTCGAGGACATCTTCCGCGACAGCCCGATCCGCGCAAGCACCTACCGGCGCGCGATGCGCGACCTCCGGCCGGCGCTGCAGCGCGCGTGGCAGCGCTGCTTCGAGACGCACCGGCTCGATGTGCTGCTGTACCCGACGACCGCGCTGCCGGCGGCGCGCATCGGCGAAGAGTTCGTACAGATCGGCAACGAGCGCATGCCGGTGTTCTTCGCATACATCCGCAACACCGAACCCGGAACCGTGGTCGGCGCGCCGGGACTGTCGCTTCCGGTCGGCGCGACGCGATCAGGACTTCCCGTGGGGCTCGCCGTCGATGCGCGACCGGGCGACGACGGGCATCTGCTGCAGGTGGGAATGTCGCTGGAAGCCTGCTTCACCGCGGGCCCGGCGCAACGCTGATCAGGAAAAGCAAAGGGCCAGACCCTCGGGAGGTCCGGCCCTCCGGTCCGATTGGTCGGGACGGCGGGATTCGAACTCGCGACCCCTTGCACCCCATGCAAGTGCGCTACCAGGCTGCGCTACGCCCCGAAGCGTCGAAGTATACCAGCGCGCATGCCACCGGCGGTCCGCGCATGCCACACTGCAGGGTCCCGACGCGCGTCGTCCGGCCGCGGCGCAGGAGCCCTTGCATGGCCATCAGGCGCAGTTCCCCCGCGGACTTCAAGCCCTGCCGGCATCACCCGGTCACTGGCGCGTTCGATGCAATCGTGATCGGATCGGGAATCGGCGGCCTGGCAGCTGCGGCGCTGCTCGCAAGATTCGGCGGCAGGAAAGTGCTGGTGCTCGAGCGGCACTACACGCCCGGCGGCTTCACGCACGTGTTCCGGCGCCCCGGCTACGAGTGGGACGTCGGCGTGCACTACATCGGCAACGTGCGACCCGGGTCGACGCTGCGCGCGGTGTTCGACGTGATCGGCAACGGGGGCATCGAGTGGGCCGACATGGGCGATGTCTACGACCGCATCGTGATCGGTGAGGACTGCTACGACTTTCCGAAGGGACGCGAGCGTTTCCGCGCCGCGATGAAGGCGTACTTTCCCGCGGAGGGAGCGGCCATCGATGCCTGCCTTGTGGCACTGCACGATGCGCTCTCGGGGCTCGACCGCTACATGGCAGCGAAGGTGCTGCCGGGGACGATCGGGGCGCTGGCGAGCCCGCTGCTCGGGCGCAGGGCGCTGGGCTGGGCGAAGCAGACCACGCGCGAGGTGCTCGAAGGCTTCACGCGCAATCAGCGCCTGATTGCCGTGTTGACCGGGCAGTTCGGCGACTACGGGCTGCCCCCGGCCGAATCGAGCTTCCTCATCCACGCGATGATCGCGAGTCACCATCTCGACGGGGGCTACTACCCGGTCGGTGGCTCAGGCGTGTTCGTCGATACGATCGTTCCCGGGATCCAGGCAGCCGGCGGATGCCTGCTGATCAACGCGGAAGTCGCCGGAATCGTCGTCGAAGACAATGCCGCCGTCGGCGTGAAGATGAAGCTGGACGGGGCGACGATCCGCGCGCCGGTGGTCGTCAGCGACGCCGGCGTCGTCAACACTTTCGCCCGGTTGCTGCCGCAGGATGCGGCGTCTCGCCACGGCCTGTCACAGGCGCTGGCCACGGTGCAACCGTCGGTGGCGCACCTGTGCCTGTACGTTGGCCTGCGCGAGAGCGCACGGTCGCTGCGCCTGCCGCGGCACAACATCTGGCTGTACCCGCACGAAGACCACGAGCGCCGCTTCGCCGCGGCCGGCAGCGGCCCCGAGACGCCGCTGGCGGCGGTCTTCATCTCGTTTCCGTCCGCGAAGGATCCCGATTTCGAGAGACGCCACCCGGGTCGCGCCACGATCGACGTCGTTGCCATCGCACCTTTTGCCGGGTTCGAGCGCTGGCGCGACAAGGTCGATTACCACGAGCTTTCGACGCCGCTGACGACGCGACACTTCTGCAGCTACGGGCAGGGGGAGATCTACGGGCATCGAGCACTCGCCGCAGCGCTTCCGGCAGCGCATCCTCAGGCCGGCGACACCGATACGGGGCCTCTATCTCACTGGCCAGGACATCGTCACGTGCGGCGTCGGCGGCGCGCTGATGGGCGGCGTGCTGGCCGCCTCCTCGATCCTGCACCGCAACCTGCTGGCCGCGATCCGCCAGGGCGCGCCGCGCGGGGGGGTCGGTGAACGGGAAGCAGACGCGCCGGTCAGCTGAGCAGTTCGAGCGCGCGCATCAGCTCTTTGCGCACCGCATCGAGTTCCGCACTGTCGGGTGCCGACGCCGCGGCTTGCGGCGCTTCGCTGCCGGCGGCGTCGGCGGGCAGCGCCGGCTCGCGAGACCGGCCGTTCTGTGCGTTGTCTCCGAGGCGATTGCGCGCGCCGCTGATCGTGAAGCCCTGTTCGTACAGCAGGTCGCGGATGCGCCGCACCAGCAGCACCTCGTGATGCTGGTAATAACGGCGATTGCCGCGCCGCTTCATCGGGCGCAGCTGGGTGAATTCCTGTTCCCAGTAGCGCAGCACGTGCGGCTTGACGCCACACAACTCGCTCACCTCGCCGATCGTGAAATAGCGCTTGGCGGGAATCGGCGGCAGTGGTGCCTTGTGCTCGGACTTGTTCTGCATGCTCGACCGTGCGGGATCGAAGGGCTGGACGTTCGCGACGCAAACGTCAGTGACCCGCCTCCTCGATCTGCGACTTCAGCTTCTGGCTGGCGTGGAAGGTGACCACGCGTCGAGCCGAGATCGGAATCTCCTCACCGGTCTTGGGGTTACGCCCCGGCCGTTGCGGCTTGTCGCGCAACTGGAAGTTGCCGAACCCCGAGAGCTTGACGCTCTCGCCGCGCCCGAGTGCGTCGCGGATCTCGTCGAAGAAGGTCTCGACCATGTCCTTGGCTTCGCGCTTGTTGAGGCCGACGCGCTCGAACAGCATTTCCGCGAGTTCGGCCTTGGTCAGCGTGAGCGCCTCGCCTGCCGGGGTGTCCCCGGGCGCCTCGCCCAGGGTATCGGGCACGGCTTGGCCAAACTGGGTCATCGTATCCGCCATTCGCATCGAATCTGCTTGCAGGATCTGGTCGGGGATCAGCCGCCGGTGCGAAGCCGCGCCCGGATCGTGCGTTCGAGCCGGGCGATGATCGCGTCGACCGCGCCGGCGGCTTCTGCCTCGCTCAACGTGCGACGAGTATCTTGCATCCACAACCGGAAGGCAAGACTTTTTTCCTTATTTTCCAATCCCTTACCGCGATATTCGTCGAACAGCTTGACGTTTTTAACGACTTGGGCCGCAGGCTCGCCGGCGACCGCCAGCGCGATTTCGGCCAGGACTTCGGCGGCCGAACGCTCGCTTTCGACGACGATCGACAGGTCGCGAATGACCGGCGGGAACTTCGACACCTCTTCATAGACCGGAACGGAACGTTCCAGTAACGGGTCGAGATCGATCTCGGCAACGATCGGCGGCAGCGGCAGCTCGAGCTCCTGCACCAGCGCCGGATGCAGTTCGCCGAGCCAGCCGGCTGCCGCATCGCCGATCAGCACGCGGGCGCTGCGGCCCGGGTGCAATGCCGGGTGCGCGGCCGGTTCGACCCTCAGCGCCAGGCCAGCGAGCGCCTCGAGGTCGCCCTTGACGTCGTGGAAGTCGACCCGGCGCGCGCTCGCTCCCCACTGCTCGTCGAGCTGCGGCCCGTACGCAAGCAGCCCGACCCGGCGCGGTTGCGCCACGCCCTGGACCTGCTGGGGACCGGCAACGACCGAGGCGTCGGCGACGAATACCCGGCCGAGTTCGAACAGGCGCACCCGCGAGGCCTTGCGGTTCAGGTTCGCCCGCAGCGTCTCGAGCATTCCGCCCCACAACGTCGTGCGCATCACGTCCATCTGCGCGGCGATCGGATTGAGCAGCCTGATCGGGTCGCGGCCGCTCAGCCGCCGGTCGAGCGCGCTGGCGACGAAGCTGTAGTGGATCGCCTCCTGGTAGTCGCGTGCGGCGACCTGCCGCTTGAGCGCGCCGATCGTGCGCCGGCCCTCGGGCATCGGCCGCATCGACGCGCCGCTCCTGGGCGGACGCAGCGGCAGGCGCTCGTAGCCCCAGACGCGCACCACCTCCTCGATCAGGTCTTCCTCGATCTGCAGGTCGAAGCGATACGACGGCGGCGTGACGACGAACCGCCCGTCTTCGCGGCGGGCAGGCAGGCGCAGCCGCTCGAACACCGCGGCGATTTCTGCCTCAGGGATGTCAACGCCGATCACCTTGCGCGCGCGATCGATGCGCAGGCTCACCGGCTCGCGCGCCGGCAGTGCCGTGACCGTGTCGTCGACCGGGCCGGCGCGCCCGCCGCAGATCTCCAGGATCAGTCGGGTGATGTACTCGAGGTGCGCGACGGTCGTCGCGGCGTCCACGCCGCGCTCGAAGCGCGCGCCGGCGTCGGTGGCGAAGTTGTAGCGGCGCGAGCGCCCTGCGATCGCCTTGGGCCACCAGAACGCGGCCTCGACGTAGACGTTGCGGGTCGCGTCGGACACCGCCGTCGAGTCGCCTCCCATGATCCCCGCCAGGCTCTCGACCTGGCGAGCGTCGGCAATGACGCCGACGTCGGGCGCGAGGTCCACCGTCTGTCCGTTGAGCAGCTTCAGCTGTTCGCCTTCGCGCGCCCAGCGCACCTCGAGGCCGCCTTCGATGCGATCGAGGTCGAACACGTGCGTAGGCCGCCCGAGTTCGAGCATCACGTAGTTCGAGATGTCGACCAGCGCGGAGATGCTGCGCTGGCCTGCGCGCTCGAGGCGCTGGCGCATCCAGCCCGGCGTCGGCGCCTTCGGATCGACGCCGCGGATCACGCGCCCCGAGAAGCGACCGCACAGGTCGGGCGCCGCGACGCGCACCGGCAGGCGATCGTCGATGCCGATCGCGGCAGGTTCGAACCCCGGCTCGCGCAGCGGCGCACCCGAAATCGCCGACAGCTCGCGCGCGACGCCGAAGACGCTCATGCAGTGCGCGAGGTTCGGCGTGAGCTTGAGCGTGTAGACGAGTTCGTCGAGCCCGAGCGCGCCGCGCAGGTCGGCGCCCAGCGCCGGATTGCCCTCCAGCGCCATCAGCCCGCTGTGGTCCTCGGACAGGCCGAGCTCGCGCGCCGAGCACAGCATGCCCTGGCTCTCCACGCCGCGCATCTTCACCGGCTTGATTGCGAAGCCGCCGGGCAACTCGGCGCCGGGCAGCGCGCAGGGCACGCGCATGCCTGCCGCGACGTTCGGCGCGCCGCAGACGATCGTGCGCAGGGTGCCGTCGCCGACGTCGACCTCGCAGACCGACAACTTGTCCGCGTTGGGGTGGCGCGCGACGCTGCGCACCTCGGCCACGACGACGCCGTGGAACGGCGGCGCGGCCGCGCTCGCCTCTTCCACTTCGAGCCCGGCCATCGTGAGCCGGTCGGCGATCTCCTCGCTCGTCCAGTCGGGCGACGCGAAGCTTCTGAGCCAGCTTTCGGGAACTCGCATCCGGGGCTCCGGCCTATCGGTTGAACTGCTGCAGGAAGCGCAGGTCGTTCTCGTAGAACATGCGCAGGTCGCCCACCCCGTAGCGAAGCATCGCCAGGCGCTCGATGCCCGAGCCGAAGGCGAAGCCGATGTAGCGCTCGGGAGCGAGCCCGAAGTTGCGTACGACGTTCGGGTGCACCTGCCCAGATCCGCTGACCTCGAGCCAGCGGCCGGCCAGCGGGCCGTCGGCGAAGCGCATGTCGATCTCGGCCGACGGCTCGGTGAACGGGAAGTACGACGGGCGGAAGCGCACGTCGAGGTCGTCGCGCTCGAAGAAGCGCCGCAAGAAGTCGGCGTAGACGCTCTTGAGGTCGGCGAAGCTCACGTCCTCGTCGATCCACAGCCCCTCGAACTGGTGGAACATCGGCGAGTGCGTGGCGTCGGAGTCGACCCGGTAGGTCTTGCCCGGTGCGATCACCTTGATCGGCGGCCGGTGCTGGCGCGCATGGCGCACCTGTACCGGGCTGGTGTGGGTGCGCAGCAGCAGCCCGCCGCCCTTGCCGTCGGGCGCATCGACGTAGAACGTGTCGTGCATCGAACGCGCCGGATGGTTTTCCGGGGTATTCAGCGCGGTGAAGTTGAAGAAGTCTTCCTCGATCTCCGGGCCGTCGGCCACTTCGAAGCCGATCGAGTGGAAGATCGCCTCGATGCGCTCGATCGTCAGCGTCAGCGGATGCAGGCCGCCATTGCCCAGGCCGCGCCCCGGCAAGGTGACGTCGATCGACTCCTGCGCGAGCCTCGCGTCGAGTTCGGCGCGCGCAAGCGCGGCCTCGCGGCTGCGCACCGCGTGCTCGATTGCCTGCTTGGCTTCGTTGAGTTCGCGCCCCACCGCGGAGCGCTCGGTGGGCGACAGCGCGCCGAGCTTCTTCATCTCGGCGGTCAGCGCGCCTTCCTTGCCGAGCGCACGCGCCTTGGCGTTGGCGAGCTCGGGCGCATTGCGGGCGGCGCCGATTTCGGCCGACAGCTGCTCGACCATCGCGGCGAAGCGCGCGAGCGCAGGCGGCGTCGACGGCGGGGAACTCTCTGGATTCGGCATGGCTGCGAAAGCGTCCTGTGGCGCAGGAAAAACGGGGCCGCGAAGGCCCCGTCGTGTTCGCCGGCCGGCGGCCCGTGCGGCCGCCCCGCCCGACGCTGCTGCTCGCGCGGCTCAGGCCGCGCCGAGGGAGGCCTTCACCTGCGCGACGATCGCCGCGAACGCCGGCTTGTCGGTCACCGCGAGGTCGGCGAGCACCTTGCGATCGAGGCCGATGGCCGCGCGGTTCAGCCCGTTGATGAACACGCTGTAGGTGATGCCGTGCTCGCGCACCGCCGCGTTGATC
>WBZR01000730.1_pt1 | contig 15304 bp, 14 predicted proteins | sample 5204231 | NCBI WGS metagenome assembly WBZR01 (sample SAMN12412403, study PRJNA552823) | activated sludge metagenome | isolation source: activated sludge from anammox sidestream of wastewater treatment plant... | place: USA: Virginia | collected 2017-08 | reverse complement strand
CGCCGGCGTGTTGATTGCGCTGTCCCAACAGATTCAGGCTCTGCGCCACCCGCGCCAGTGCATCGAGCTGCGGCAGCGCTGAAGTGTAACTGATCACCTGATCGGGAAAACGCGCAAACAAATCCATCTGCGCCAGATGGGTCGCATCGATCAGTGCCTGCTGGCCGGGCAGTAAGGATTGCAAATCAGGATCGCGATTGGTCAGCAGACGCTCGTAGAGACCCGGGTTGGCCAGATAATCATCAATTGCCTGGCGATAGAGCGGCCCGGCCACACCAGCCTGGTCCATCGCTACGATCGTTGCGGGATCAATCGGCATCGCCAGCGGCTGGTTAATGACGGGATCAGACAGACTTAGCGCCGTGGGGGGTGTTGTGCGCCCGCCCCTGACGATGAGATAGCCCACAAAGGCGAAGATCGCCACAATGACAACGGAAATACTCCATCCCAATCGGTTGCCCCACATGGTGGCTGTCCTTTCGCTTTGGCCAAATGACAGATTAACCGATCAGTCTCGAAATAAAACCTGTGCTCAATCAAATGCGATGGATATACAGGGTAATCGCAAGTAGCCCGCGAGGGTCGATGTATTAACGAGCCGCGACCGTCAGGGAGCGGTGATCGGTTCAAAACCGCTCCCTGACGGTCGCGGCTCGTAAGAGATTGCCTATCGGACGCCTACTTGCGTTTGCCCTGGATGGATATAAAAGTCCGCCCTGAGCGGAAGAAATCTCAGGGCGGAAGGAGGAACACATTCAGCAGCGATACGAACCATCAACGTTCAAAGCTTAATCGCTCACTATCGCTCACCTTACTTTCCGTTGCGCACAGGCATCTCCTTAACCATTGACAACTGGCCCCTGTGCCTGCGCATCCGTTGATTGCGGTGTAGTGCGCAAAATGCCATCTTCCATCACCTGGCGAATCTTCACCAGCGCCTTATTCTGGATCTGACGCACGCGCTCCTTGGTCACACCGATAATCTTGCCGACCTCTTCCAGCGTCAACGGTTGATCTTCCTGTTCCTGCCAGTTGAAACGACGACGAATCACCGTCTGCTCGGTATCGCTCAGGTCAGCCAGATTGCGATCGACGATCTGTTTCAGTTCGTCAATGCATTCCTCCTCGACAATATCGCGCTTCTGGTCGGCCCAATCGCTCTTTTCCAGATCAGGTTCAAATTCAACCGGAAAGCGATTGCGATAACGTGCCGCCTTCTGCGCCGTGCGGCTGAACGCCTTGAGAATTGCCCGGCAGGCATAGGTGCTGAACTTGAATCCGCGATCAACGTTGAATTTTTCAATCGCGCGCAACAGCGCCATGTTTCCTTCCGAGACGATCTCGGCAAAATCGGTCTCACCGAGCCGCGTCCGTTTGGCCATTGCCAGCACCAGCGTCAGGTTCGTGCGCACCAGATATTCGCGGCAATGTTTGGCTCGATCATGCCACTGCAGCATCTGCTTGGCCAGCGCAGCCGTCAGCCCCTGTTTGACAATCTTCTTCTGCAGTTTCTGCAACTGCCTCTTGGCAAAATTGAACCGAAGAAACATCAACTTTTCTTCGGCTGCATTCATAAGCTTGGGCATGCCCACCATCGATGCATCCAGCTCCAGGTCCTGTCGCGTTGGTTGGTACCAACCAACCAGCGGCAAGGCGGGAATCTCATCATCGAATAATTGAGATTCCACATTTCTTTTACTGAAGATTTCCGCATCCATGAAATCAAAGTTTTCTTCCAGCAACGGCTCCACCTTGGCACGCAGCGCCCGCGGTACTGAGCTGCTACGAGTTTGAGCTGTCTTGGAACGAGGCGAATTGAGGGTTGCAACAGACACTTGGGGTCTCCAATCTAACTGGCTGCTTCGTGCATGTGAAAAGTCACACAAACTTTTTAACTATTACACTCGCTAAAATATTCTTCATATGCGATTTTACGTTCCTTGTGAAGCTGCAAAATATGCGACAGAATCTCAAGTGGTCATAACTCTACTTTTTATAAGGTCTTATGCGTCTCTTGACCGAAGTTATCTATCTTATCATTGTCGATTATACTCCTCACCAATACGATCAATTGGTGTCATAGGTTCGTAACCGGTAGCGTGTATGGCCACACTTTATTTTGGCGGCAGTTTCAACCCGATCCACCACGGCCACCTGATTTGCGCCCGCGAAGTGGCTGAATCAGCCGGTTACGACAAGATTGTTCTGATTCCCTGCGGTCAACCACCGCACAAACTCGGCTCGGCCGATCTGGCTGCCCCACAGCATCGCCTGGAGATGTGCCGCTTGGCGGTGGCATTGGATCCGCTATTTGCCGTCGATACCATCGAAATGGATCAACCCGGCCCCAGCTACACGCTGAACACCGTGCAGCGCCTCAAGGCACGCGGCGTCAACCAGATCGACTGGTTGATCGGTGCCGACATGCTCGCATTTTTACCCCAATGGCATCAGCCACAAGTTCTGATTCAACAAGCAAAAATCATCATTATGGCCCGCCCGGGCTGGTCGTTTCAGTGGCATCAGCTACCCGCATTTTTACAGCCACTTCAGCATAACGTTGTTCATGCCCCCATGATCGACCTGAGCGCCTCGACCATCCGTCAGCGCTGCCGCAGCGGCGCCAATATCGCCTATCTCACCCCTCCGTCTGTCGCTGACTACATCCATACCCACAAACTTTATCGCCAGAATCAACCGTAACTGCGCCAGATTCACAATCGATGTTTTCATGGATAATCCACATCGGATTGACCAGTCGGATAGGCGCTAATTGCTCAACCAGCGTGATCCTCGCTGATTGACTGCCCGACCGCTTCAATCGGTGTAGAGGCCAGCCCCGCCGCAGCCCGTTGATGTTCACGGGTCAAAAACTGCTGACGAACGAGCTTGGCATACAGGCCACTCTGGGCCATCAGCTCATCGTGGCTGCCCATTTCGCTGACCTGCCCATCCTTGAGCACCACGATCCGATCAGCATTGCGCACCGTGCTTAGACGATGAGCGATGATGAAACAGGTCCGCCCTTCCATCAGCCGCTCCAGCGCCTGTTGCACCAATGCTTCGCTTTCGGTGTCCAGGGCACTGGTGGCTTCATCAAGGATGAGAATGCGCGGGTTCTTCAGAATGGCGCGGGCAATGCTTAATCGCTGCCTCTGGCCGCCGGAAAGATTAACACCGCGCTCACCCAGCAGCGTGTTGTAACCATCGCGCAGACGTGAAATAAACTCGTGGGCATTGGCCGCCTTGGTCGCAGCGATGATCTCGTCATCGCTGGCCTTGGGCTGGCCATAGCAGAGGTTGTCACGGATCGTTCCGCTGAACAAAAACGCATCCTGCTGCACAATGCCGATCGACTTGCGCAGGGCATGAAGCTGATAATTGCGGATATCCACGCCATCGATCACAATCGCCCCCTCGCCCACGTCATACAGGCGCGGCAGAAGTGTCACCAGGGTGGTTTTACCCGAACCGCTCGGCCCGACAATCGCCAGACGCTCGCCGGCCTGCACTTCAAGATTGACCCCCTTCAAAATCCACGGTGCCTCAGCCAGCGGCCCCGAAACGGTTCCGGGCGTATCTTCCATACCCGCCCGACTCTCCTCACTTTCGTCCTGATAGCGGAAAAACACGTTTTGATATTTCACCTCGCCCCGCGCTGGTGGTTGCTGCACCGCCGACGGGCGATCGGCAATTTTCGGGGTAATGTCAAAAACGCGGAACACGCGGGCAATGCTGGCCAGACTCGCCTGATAGATTGTGTTCAACTCTGCAAACCGGCGCACCGGATCGTACATCAGCATGAGATAACCGATGAACGCCGAGAGCTGGCCGGGCGTCAGTTCGCCTTTAAGACCAAGATAACCGCCGTAACCGAAAGCAATGACCGTCCCGCTGTGCACCAGCATTTCGCTGATCGAACCGACAAAATGTCCCAGGCGGCTTTGCGTAATGATGCGCGTATAGTGCTCGCCTGATTCGCGGGTAAAACGCTGACTTTCACGCTCCTCAGCCGCATAAGTTTTGGTCAGGGAAATGCCGCTGAATTGTTCCTGGATCGTGCCGGAAATCTGGGCGTAATACTGGTGCACCCGTTCGCTGGCTTTACGAACGCGCGGATTCATGATCGTAAAGGTCAGCCCATACAGAGGCAGGATGAAAATGCACGCAATCGCCAGTTTGGGGCTGATACCCACCAGCAGGATGATCGCCATGACCAGCTTGATCACATCCAGCCAGACGGTAATCACCCCACCGTTAATAATGGCGGTGGCTGATTCGACATCGTAAAGCAGGCGCGCGGTAATCGATCCGGTTCGCGCCTTGGCGTAAAAATGCAGACTCAGCCGCTGGAGATGATCAAACAAATCACGGCGCATCTGCGTAACGATGCGCAACGTCAGAATGGCGCGCGTATGTCCCAGCGTGTAACTGATCGCAGCCGATCCAATACCCGCCATCATCCCGAACAGAACATATCGCCACAGCGTCGCTACGCGCTGGCTCATCTCCGCCGGATCAAGCTCAGCCCGTTCCGCCTGACCGCCCAGCCACGGGAAAATACGCGGAACACCCGCGAAAATACCCGAATCAGGCGCGGGGGGATTGGTCACAACGATCTGATCGATGATCGTTCCGATTAAATAGGGAAACGCATATTGCAGCCCCACCTGCACGAAACCCGCCGCCACCGTCAACCCCACCAACGCTTTATAGGTCAAGGCATAGCGCAGCAGGCGCAACAGATTATTCTGACCCGGCCGATTGCCAACGGTCATTCGCACGGGCGGCCGAACGGGTGGAAAAAAAGACACGATTACGCCTCAAACGCCACTGTTATCGCATCAGGACAGGGCAATTATATCTCAATAATTGTCTGGTTCGCGCTCGTTTATTTTTTCGCGCATCAGAGCTGATCTCAGCCCCATGAAAAAATACCCGATTCCAAACTCGACACGAAATGTCTTATTGTCCCATGCAGCCCCATGATCTTACAAGACCGCATTGTTGATCCAACATCCGATAACCAACCAGCGGGTGAGGAATTTTAGCGTTTTTAACGCTTATTACGTTTATGCAACCAAGATCATTGCCAGAAATGAAACGCCCCGTCAGAGAGGAACTACCACCCCATTTTTCCAATCGAATAATGACAAAAATCACCGATGCACTTCAATTTATCGACTTATTGCTGGGATGAATGCTCGCAAAATATCCCCGTGTCACGCGACATCGTTAGGCAGCAAACCCGGATGGAACCAGTCGGGTAATTACAAAAGCGACCAACCGCGTCGCCTCGGCCATCGCGCAACCAATCAATCACGCCAACGATGGTGATCCCGACAATTTGCACAGCAGCGCCGACGACCGCCGCATGGCGGATTTAATCTGGTTTGCATTCAAACCTGGTTTGGCTTCAACCCGGTTTGATCTCGACCAGCGTACGATAGATTTTCGCCAAGGCGCGATAGCTGTCCGGTTCGCAACCATCGAGCGGGCGAATAATCGACACCGGCTGATCGGGCAGATCGGACTGCGCCTCTTCGGTTACGTCATCGTGGCCAATCGGGTCAAAATCAAGAAAGATTTCGTACCGAAGTTTGAGATACGGTGGCGTAATCCGCGGGCTGCCGGATTCGGCAATCGGATGGAAGTGTAGGATCATGACGCACCTCCCGTGAGGTTAAATGTTGTCGGCCAGCGACGGCAGATCGGCCCGTTGCCAAGGTCTGTGGCTGCGACCGAACCAATTCTGAAAATACCTCGTCTTCGTGCACTTCTCCCGATGGTTGCATCCAGACGCCGACAATCGGCATCGGCACGGCAAGCAACCGCAATTGTCCAACAATCCGCTGTACCTGTTGACGTTCAGCCTGTTGCGACTCGATCCCATCGGCCGGACTGGCCCGCCCGGCAACAACAATCAACTGCGGCCAGCAGAGCATTGATAAACTCAGCCGCTCACGCAGATTCATAGCCAGGCTTGAACCCAGCGCCGCTTTACGCCACAGCCCGGCCGGCAAACTGAGACGTATCACCTGCTCAACACCGTACTGATCGCGCAGCCACTGAAGCATTTTGCTGCGCCGACCGGAATTTTTACGTTCGATCAAAACCGCCAGACAGCGCGACCGCCGGCTTGCCGGTTCATCGCAATGCAATCTGCCAGACGCTCCTGCGGGCGCCGTGTACCGCCATTCATCAGGAGCAAAACGCACATCATCGCGGATGCACTTGCGCATGCGGGCGGAAATCGCCTGAACCAGCCGCGCCGAGGCAACATCAACAGCGCATCGCGCCTCTGCCTCGGACTGGCAGACCGAAATAACACCAACCCCGCGCAGCCACACATCAAAGCGGCAGGAATATCGTGTTGAGTCCATCTCCGCCGGGGCTGAGGCGCCCGCTGCGCCACCGGCGGCATTGTGCTGATCCGTCAGCCACACCCCCACCCAGACAGCGCGCTGCGGCCAGCGCTGTACTGCCTGCCAGGCGCGCAGCTTCGCGTGCTGCTCCATCTCAGAAGTAAGGTCCATGTTGACCGCGTGAACGTCGAGCCTCATGGCAGCCTCCTTTCTGGCACGTTGAACTGATTAAACCATATCTCCTGTAATAAACGCCAGTGACAAATTGTCCTCAGTCAAGATGGCCTGCCACGACTTGAATCAATCTCAGTACAGGCAACCGATGTCGCAACGGCCCAACCCGATCAAGATCAAGCGCATCGGGCGAGACGCCGCCGGCAAGCCACTACGCTGTTTTCAAAGAACGCGAATCTGAATTGACAAGCACCGGTTTTTCAGCGCTCGGTTGCGTCGTTCGATCGATTGATCGTACGACCATCCTCTATCTCTCTTATCGGCAGATTCGCAGCCGCAGCGCCACACGCATGAGGCTGCTCACGCCACTTCACTGCGCTGCTTGCGCTCAGCATATTCGCGGCGCAAAGTCTGCCGTCGCTTCAACGCCCGCCAGAGCGCGCTTTTGGCGCGATGTGCCACTTCATCAACCGCAGTATAAAGGTCCCGGTTTCTGGCCTCGACGACCACGGCGGGCAAACCGCTGAGGCGGATCATCGCGCGGCAGCATTTATCTTCGCCACCGCGATTGGCGTTCATATCCGAAACATTGACCTGTACATCCACGATTTGATCGGCAGCACTGGTCAGCGCCGTCTCAAAACGCTGACGAATATGTTGCTCGATTGCTTCGGTCAGCTCAAACCCATGTCCGATGATATGTTGACGTATCATTGAGCCTCCATTCACGATAATTCTAGCATTCAATGTTTCGTTAGACAAATACAAACTATCTACGGTGTGCATTGAATTATCGTATCGGTCGAGCCTGCCGAGCCTTATGACGTGGGCACCAACACCGGCCAATCAGTGAAATATCAACCGCTCACGCGAAAAGGGATCCGCGGTGTCCTGAATCAGGTATCGCCGCAGTTGCCGCCGTTACGGCAGGCGTATGAAATGCGGCTTGTCGATGCGCATTGTGCAATCGCCGTCGAGATAATCATCCAGCAATTCGTAATGCGCTGAAAGTGTCCGCGCGAATTGTGCAACCTCCTGCGGGCTGTGCCAATACAAATGTGGCGAGGCTGCCAGGAGTGGGGAAGCGAGAAAATTAAAGACCAGACTCCGGCTGGTCGCTGCCCAGGCGTGCTGCAGCGTTGTATAAAAAAGTCGCGGTTCCAGCGTATTGAGCGAACCACTGAAAACCACCACGTCAGCCCCGACAGACAGACAATCCGGCTGCTGAACAAAATCTGCTCGAATGAGCGTGCAGTCGGAAAATGCGCGCCGCCCGATCTCATCAGCAAGGGCATCAACCGCCTCCACAGCGTAATAGTGCGCAGGTCGATGTTGATGATTCAGCAGATACTCAAGCAGATCGGCGCGTCCCGCTCCGGCATCCAGCAGGCGATGGCCGGTGACATCATAAATCCGCTGCATGGCGTCGAAGCGTTTGCCCTGGCTGCGCCGGCTGGCCCAGAGCAATGACTCAAACTCACCGCCATGATGGCGGGCAGCCTCCCGATAGGGTTGCAAATAAGCCTGTGCTGCCGACGTGCGATGACTCATTGGTCTCAGTTTATCACCAATAAGAGTAAAGCGGTTTCATGCGCGGACGGGTGTCTGCATCAGTTCCAGCGTGCTGCCTTCCATCAACAGCGCATTGACCATCGTACCCACACGAATCGCTCCGTTATTCAGATCAACGCCGGACTCCTCCTCCGGAAAGCGCACCAGCACGATAGCGCCCGCCTGCAACACCACATAATGCGGATCGACATGACGCACCCGACCCTGAAAAATGCGGGGACGGCCCATGATCGGTTTGATGAACGCCCCGCCGCAGGAAACCGTATAGAGCTTGCGGGCCGTGGTGCGGATCAATACATTCACCGGCACGCCGATCGGCCCTTCGTAGCGACGCTCCGGCGTGCGCAAATGCAGTTCGTAAGTCGTCCCTTCTGGGGCGAAAATCACCTTTTCATCCGTTACCTTGATTACGTTCCCGCGCGTGGGGAAATCCATCTCGCTGGCCATGTCGTTATTCGCCTTTCGCTGGCTGGATCATAAACGAAAATTTCGTTAAAAGAAAAACCCAATCAATCGGTCTGCTTTGGCTGGCTTGTTTCCCAATGCGATCTTGCATCAGGAATCAGACCGCCCGGGCAGATGCTGGCGTAATTTGGCCAGCGCCGCCCGACGATCCGGCTCGTCAAACACCGCACTGGCGGTCACAAACCAATCCACGCCGGCCGCAACAGCGCTGGCGATGGTCTGTTCATTGATACCACCGTCGATCTCCATCCGCTGATTTTCACGCAGACGTTTTTTGATCTCCTGACATTTGCCCAGCACTTCGGGCATGAAAACTTGTCCCGAAAACCCAGGCACGACGCTCATCACCAGCACCACATCCACCTCATCCAACGCCGGCAAAATCGCCTGAACCGGCGTGGATGGGCTTAGGGCAATACCCACCCGACAACCTAATTGGCGTATCTCGCGGGCAAAACGGGCGGGATCATCCGCCACTTCCACATGAAACGTGATATTTTGCGCCCCGGCTTTGACCATCGCCGGCGCCCAGCGCAGCGGTTCAGCGATCATCAAATGGGCGTCAAAAAAAGCGCGCGTCACCGGACGGATGCACCGAATCACCGGCGGGCCAAAACTCAGATTGGGGGCAAAATGGGCATCAAGCACGTCCAGATGCAGAAAATCCGCCCCGCCAGCCAGAACGTCGTCGATCTCGGATCCCAGCTTGGAAAAATCCGCTGAAAGGATCGACGCTGTTATCAGCCGGTCGCGGGTTGTAAACGGATCAATAATCATCGTGGTGCGCTGGTGATCAATTCTGAAAACCCGCTCATCCAATCCATTGACAGCGGGCAGTCAAACTCGTCTGGCCCATTATCTTTCATTACACATTAAACAGGAAATGGGTAATGTCGCCATCTTTCATGACATAACTCTTACCTTCAGCCCGTAATTTACCGGCAGCGCGGATGGCTGACTCGGTTTTATACTGCCTGAGATCATCCAGTGTATAAATCTCCGCCCGGATGAAACCGCGCTCAAAATCGCTGTGAATCACCCCGGCCGCCTGCGGCGCTGTCGCCCCGACCGGAATCGTCCAAGCCCGGATTTCCTTCGGCCCGGCGGTAAAATAACTCTGCAATCCCAGCAGGCGGTACGCCTCATGCGCCAACGTCGCCAGCGCCGGTTCGACCAATTCAACGGCCGTCAGCATCTCCTGACGATCCGCTTCGTCCAGCTCCGCCAACTCGCTTTCCAACTTGGCACAGACCGGCACGACCACCCCACCTTCAATCTCAGCCCGCTGTCGTACCGCCTGCACCAGAGGCCCGTGGCCGTGGATGTCATTTTCATCGACATTGGCCACATACAAAACCTTGCGAGCGGTGATCAACCCCATGGTCTTGAGCAATTTCGCTTCATCGGGCGTAAAGGTCAGTGAACGCACGGGTTTGGCATCATCCAGCGGAACACGCACTTTTTTCAACAGCTCCGCCCGGGCGATTGCTTCCTTGTCGCCGCTGCGCGCCTGACGCTGGGCTTTGTCCAAGGCGCTGAGGACGGTTTCCAAGTCCGCCAGTGCCAGCTCCGTATCGATGGTTTCAATATCACGAATCGGATCAACCGCGCCGTCAACATGTGTGATGTCCGCATCCTCAAAACAACGCACAATATGCAGAATCGCATCAACTTCGCGGATGTGCGAAAGAAACTTGTTGCCCAACCCCTCGCCCGTGCTGGCCCCGCGCACAATGCCGGCAATATCCACCACGCGCACCTGGGCTGGGATCATTTTCTCACTTTTGATAAACTGACGGATCGTCTCCAGCCGACCATCGGGCACATCGACCACGCCCACGTTGGGTTCGATGGTGGCGAAAGGATAATTGGCTGCCAACGCCCCGGCGCGGGTCAGGGCGTTGAACAAAGTACTTTTGCCAACATTGGGCAAACCGACGATTCCGACTTCCAAAGCCATAGGGGCAGGAAGGATACGCTTAAATCGTCAACAACGGTAGGCCTGGCGACCACTTTGGCGTAAAATGACGCCACGTATGGTTCGATCGCCGGCGATTACCGGTGAAATCAGCAGGAAAATTGAACGATTCGCCCCGATGACACCGACAACAATCCCAGCCAGCAATCCCGGTAATTCGTAGTAACCGTCTTTTCATGAAACCTAATCTGTTGTGGATCGTCTAACCGCTGTCAACCAGATGCCCGATGCCGGTTTGCTCGCCGAGCCAGTCCCGGCCTGGCAACCATTACCCCCCCAGCTCCGCCAGGCGCTGATAACGACCATTCTGCAAACATACCTGAAGGATGATGCTGAATATCAAACCCACCGCGACAAAACATCACTGACATGCAAACAGGGTTTGGTTGACTACCTTTTTCGCATTGAAGATGAACCGCATGGCCCGGACGATATTTTTGATCGTCTGCGCTGGGGCGGTATTTTCGTTTATCTAAGTCGTACCCCCTCCAAACTCATCGGATTGGCCGATCATTTTCAGCAACGTGGTTTTGAGGTGCTGACCAATGGGTCGATTGTACGCGACAAACGCCTGGGTTTGCGCCTGCCGCTGCTTTGTCCTCCACGTTACCTTTTCGTCGCCCGCAAGATACTGCTCATTCGACCGCGCGAATTAACCGAGCGTTTCACCTATCACGTTGAACTGCAACGGGCGACCGATAAGCCGGATCAGTGGATTGTGCTCAAACAAGTGCCTTCGGTTGATCGGGTGATCGCCCGTCTGCGGGCCAAGTTTCCCGGCATGGCGATGGCTGAGCTTCAGCGCCGGGCACTTAAATTCACCGAGAAAATTTTCCCGCTGTTCCTGACGCGCGAAGCAGCCATTTTGCGCATTCTGGAAAGGCACCTGCCCACCAGCATCCGCCAGCGCGTGCCGCACGTGATCAACATGGAGCAGGATCATCGCGGTTATGTCCGCAAACTCTGGATCAACTGGTTGAGAAACGGCGGCGCTGCCCTCAGCCAGATCGAATTCGCCCGTCAATCCGCCGAGTTGCTGATGAGCCTGCATGAAATGGCCAATGTCATCCATCTTGACCTGCGGCTGGATAATTTTGTCATCACGGAAAAAGGTGTGGGCTTTGTCGATTTTGGTTCGAGTGTGCGCGTGAATGAAAACATCAGCGGCAACCCGCTGCTGGCGACTATTTTTGATGAGTTGATGCACACCAGCGAAATTCAGCGCATGCTCACCAACATGAAACATTCCGGCGGAATTACCAGCCACATCATCAATGCCGCTCATCACAAGGTCGATAAGGCGGTTGACCTGTTTTATCTGGCGGTACAGATCAATCGCCCCACGACCAACCCGGAGCTGCGCGACCTGATCAATTACGATCCAGCCAGTCCGCAGGCACTGGAACTCAAGCAGCTCACCGATGAGATTCTTCGCCCCAAAGATCCAGCCAAACCAACCTACTGCTCGGCCAAGGATGTGCTGCACGGTATCGAGCGCATTGCCCGGAAGTTATCGTAAATAAAAGATTTCTGTGATCGGCTGACAACACCAGAATCAATCCGATCCAGTGCTGGCGAACCTGAAGTCATGACCCGCTTTTTGCCCCATCTTCTGTGCCTGTTGATCGCCGCGGCGGGCTGGCATTACCTGTTCTATTCCACGGCTGGGCACAAACTGGCGGGCCACGAATCGCCATCGGCCAACCGCCTGCGCATCCGGCTGCGACGAATCGGCGGTCTGGGGATGATGGGGCTGGCACTGCTGATTTACCTTGGCTTGGAGATATTCGATCCCAGCCACACCCCGCATCAATTTATTCTTGCCTGGACTGGCGTTACCATTCTCATGCTGATGATTCTTGTTCTGGCACTGATCGATATGCGCCTGACGCGCATCATCCGTCAGCGCTCACGGGACCGACAACCATGAAACTGTTATTGTTTGTGCTGCTGGCTCTTGGTGGATGTCAAAAACCAGGCGACCTCGCCAGCACCACCATGCCCATCGGCAATCAGAGCTTTACCCTGGAAATCGCCGATCAACCGCGCCAGCGCGAAACGGGCTTGATGCATCGTCCATCCATGCCGGCGGATCATGGGATGATTTTTGTTTTCCCCGACGATCAACCGCGCAGCTTCTGGATGAAAAACACGCACATCCCGCTGGATATCCTCTTTATCGCCTTCGACGGCACCATCGTCCAGATTGATCAGATGCAGCCCGTCACCGGAACTGCGCAAACTTACCGCCTGGCGCGATATGTGATTGAATTGAACCTGGGAGCTGTGGAAAAAACCGGTGTCAAACCGGGTGACAAACTGGAAATTCCCCCCGCAGTCAAAGCGCTGCGGCCCGGCGAGTGATTACCCCGTCCCCGCCTTGATCATCCCTGCCCCCATCCATACCTGTTGTGCGGTGCGACCGATGCGCCGATCAACGCTCTGGCGACCCAGGCGCGTGATTCGGCATGATGCTGCTGTGCGTCAAACCATGCTGAATGAATTCCAGTCGATTTTGCACCAGCAACATATTTTCCGGCCGCCGAATCGGATTGGAACGGACGCAGAGCATGGTCAAATCGCTCAGCGGTTCGGGGATCGTCGGGTTGGCTTGGCGCGGTGTTTCAATGGTCCCGTCCAGCAGAAAACTGTTCTCACCACGATTGATCGTATAAAGCGTCGGTAGTTTCTTCCCCGCCAGCGCCCAGTAAAGCGTTGCCCCAAAATTAAAAATATCCGTACGGGCGGTGACCGGTTCACGCTTGACCTGTTCGGGCGCAATGTAGTCCGGCGTACCCTGAATCCGCTGCTTGGCAACACCAATCCGTGCCGCCTGCCCCAGATCGATCACTTTTACATCACCCTGGGCATCGATCAGGATATTGCTCGGTTTGAGATCGCAATGAACAAAGCCAATCTCGTGCATCGCATGCAGCGCCGAAGCAGTCTGGATAAAGACCCGCAACACATGCTTGAGCGTATGCGGCAGAGCGTTTTCCAGAGTCTGGCCATCCACCAGTTCCAGCACCAGGACGGCTTCCAGTACCCGGCCTAGAAAGCTGCGACGATGCTTCAGATCAATACTGCGACGCAGCGCCTGATGACGGACCCGCTGCCCCACTTCGTACTCGACCTCCAGTTGTTCGACAAAACGAATATCCTTGTCCGTCGCACGAATGACATGTTTAAGCGTGTAAAGCTGGCGCGTGGACGGATCGGACACGACATAAAGCTGGCTGCCCGCGCCCTGACCAATATAGTCAAGCACTTCGTAGCCGAAGAGGGTTTTAGGAAGTTCTGCACTCCGACCGTTTGCCATCAATAACTCTCGTACCCACATCTGCTGACTGAACTATTTTCGCTGCCCACCAAACTACCGTAATCAATCTGCTGGAGCTAATAATAGCAGTCTTTCGCGCAATACCGAACTATTTAACCTGCAACCACAGTTCATCCAGCCGCTTGGGAGAAACCGTCAAACTGGTCCCCAGTTCCTGGGCAAAAAGTGAAACGCGCAACTCCTGCAGCCACCACCGATACGTCTCCAGAACCGGATCAAATGTCTGCCGCTTGCGATTCTTTTCCACCTGCTCCTCATAGCGCTTTTGCAGAGAGGCAATCGTCTGCATCGCCCGCTGATCCCGCTGCAAACCGGCATTGTTCAACTTTTTCAGGCGCACCTCCACGGCCTTCATAAATCGCGGAAGATGAATCATCCACGCTGGCGGAACCGACAGCAGAAAATCCTTCGGTACCAATCGACTCAGGTCCTGCTTCATATCCTCGATGGATGCTTGGAGCAGGGGCGCGGTCGGTTTTTGCAGCATCAGGGTTATCGTGTGATAGACGCCCAGCACCTGCCGGGCCACCTCGACAACTTCACCAGCGCAGCCATTCAATCGCTGCCAGGCCTGCTCAGCCAGTTGCGCAAATTCATCACGCCGGCGCACCACTCCAACCGCATCGGCTGATGGCCCGTGCCCCCACAACGCCCGATCCGCTGCCGCAGTCACAATCTGCTGTTTCAATTCATTCCCCGAACCAATCATCGCATAATGAAGGCAAATGGTCTGAATCCCCGCGATATTCCGCTGGAGATACGCCAATTCCTGCCGGGTCTGCAACATGAACAACCGCCTCAGACCGCTGCGCGATAACTGCTGGGCGCTGGCAGCCGTATCCACCAGACGCAGCGCCACCGAATCCTGCCGGTCTTCCAGTGCGGGATAACCACGCAGCGTCATACCATGACGTTTGACCTCAACTGATTCGGGCAGATCATCAAAATCCCAGCGCGTAATGCCCTGGCGGTCATATTTGCCCTCCTGCGGCGGCGACTTGGCAAATTCCTCCCGCGCCGCCAGGCCAAAACGTTTGCGCAGGTCAATCAGGCTACGCGACCACGCCAGCTCGCGGCCATTGTCATCCACCACCGCAAAATTCATGTGCAGATGATCCAGCAACGTCCCAGGATCAAAATCACCCGCCCGGACCGTCAAACCGCTGCTGCGCGACAGAAAAAACGCCAGTGCCTCATACAGCGAACTATTGCCCGCTTCCAGTTTGACCCACGCTTTTTCAGCCCATTGCGGCGCAGGTACAAAGTTTACCCGCAACGGCTTGGGCAGACTTTTAATCAAGGCCGTCAGTTTTTCCTTCAGCAACCCCGGCACCAACCATTCAAAACGCTCGCTGCTGAGTTGATTCAGCCCCGCCAGCGGCAGCCGCGCTGTCACGCCATCCGCCTGAT
>WBZR01003205.1_pt1 | contig 15314 bp, 11 predicted proteins | sample 5204231 | NCBI WGS metagenome assembly WBZR01 (sample SAMN12412403, study PRJNA552823) | activated sludge metagenome | isolation source: activated sludge from anammox sidestream of wastewater treatment plant... | place: USA: Virginia | collected 2017-08 | reverse complement strand
CGCCTCGACCGCGGCCTTGGTCAGCACGAGCTTCTCGCGGCGCAGGATGTCGTAGACGTTGATGCCGGCGATCGGCAGCACGTCGATGTGGGGGATGTTGCGCGCCGCACGGGCGAACGCATCATCCAGCGCTGCGCCGTCGATGATCAGCGCGCTCCTCCAGCCGAGATTGGCGAACTGCTTCTTCAGCGCGCCCGTCTTGCCGTCCTTCGAGGCCGCCGCATCGAGGACGACGATCTCACCGGCCTTGGCCTTCGCCGAGAGGGCGTGGCGCAGGGCGAGCGCGCGGACCTTCTTCGTCAGGTCGACGGCGTGGCTCCTCGGCTTCGGGCCGAAGGCCTTGCCGCCACCGCGCCACTGCGGGACCGACTTGTCGCCGTGACGGGCGCCGCCGGTGCCCTTCTGCTTGTACATCTTCCGGCCGGTGACCGAGACCTCGGAGCGGTCCTGGGCATGATGGGTGCCGGCCATGCGCTTCAGCTGCTGCCAGCGCACCATGCGGTGCAGGATGTCGGGTCTGGGCTCGAGCCCGTAAATGGCGTCGGCGAGCTCGATCTCGCCGGCCTGAGCCGCCTCGAGCGTGGTGACGGTTGCTTTCATCACGCCTACTCCTTGCTCGCAGCCGACTTGAATGCGCCAGGCTTCGGCGCATCGGCATGAGGCTTCTTCTTGACGGCATCGCGCACGATCACCCAGCCGCCCTTGGAGCCGGGAACGGCGCCGCGGATCATCAGGAGGCCGCGCTCGACATCGATTTTCGCGACGACGAGGTTCTGCGTGGTGACGCGCTCATCGCCGAGATGGCCGGCCATCTTCTTGCCCTTGAACACCTTGCCGGGGTCCTGGCGCTGACCGGTGGAGCCGTGCGAGCGGTGCACGACAGAGACGCCGTGCGTCGCACGCAGACCACCGAAGTTCCAGCGCTTCATGGCGCCCTGGAACCCCTTGCCCTGGCTGGTGCCGGTCACGTCCACGAACTGGCCCGGGACGAAGTGGTCGGCGGTGATCTCCGCGCCCACATCGATCAGGTTCTCGGGGCTGACGCGAAACTCGGCGAGCTTGCGCTTCGGCTCGACGCTGGCAACGGCGAAGGTGCCGCGCTCGGACTTGGTCAGGCGCGATGGCTTGCGGGTGCCGGCGCCCACCTGAAGCGCGGTGTAGCCGTTCTTGTCGGCGGTGCGCTGCGACAGGACCTGAAGCTTCTCGAGCTTCAGAACCGTCACGGGCACATGCTCACCCGCATCCGTGAAGATGCGGGTCATGCCGACTTTCTGTGCAATCACTCCGGAACGCATGTCTCGCATTCCTTCCTTTTCATTCGCGACCGATCCGGGCAGGCCCGGCGGCTGCGCATCCTCTAGAGCTTGATTTCCACGTCCACGCCTGCGGCGAGGTCGAGCTTCATCAGCGCGTCGACCGTCTGCGGCGTGGGATCCACGATGTCCAGCATGCGCTTATGCGTGCGCATCTCGAACTGCTCGCGGCTCTTCTTGTCGATGTGCGGCGAGCGGTTCACCGTGAAGCGCTCGATGCGGGTCGGCAACGGGATCGGACCCCTTACCTCCGCGCCGGTGCGCTTCGCGGTGTTCACGATCTCGCGCGTCGACGCATCGAGAATTCGATGGTCGAACGCTTTGAGCCGGATGCGGATGTTTTGGCCGTTCATGTCTTGCTACCCCGAAACAGTGGAAGCGCCCGCGAGCGGGCGGGCGCTTCTCATTGTTTGCTACTCCACGATCTTGGTGACGACGCCGGCGCCGACGGTGCGGCCGCCCTCGCGGATGGCGAAGCGAACCTTCTCTTCCATGGCGATCGGCGAGACGAGCTCGACATCCACCGCGATGTTGTCGCCCGGCATGACCATCTCGGTCCCTTCCGGCAGCGTCACGACGCCGGTGACGTCGGTCGTGCGGAAGTAGAACTGGGGACGATAGTTGGTGAAGAACGGCGTGTGACGACCGCCCTCCTCCTTGGTGAGGATGTAGGCCTCAGCCTTGAACTTCCTGTGCGGCTTGACCGAGCCGGGCTTGGCCAGAACCTGGCCGCGCTCGACGGCTTCCTTGTCGATGCCGCGCAGGAGACAGCCGACGTTGTCGCCGGCCTCGCCCTGGTCGAGCAGCTTGCGGAACATCTCGACGCCGGTGACGACCGACTTCTGCGTGTCGCGAAGACCGACGATCTCGACTTCCTCGCCGACCTTGATCACACCGCGCTCGATGCGGCCGGTGACGACCGTGCCGCGGCCCGAGATCGAGAACACGTCCTCGATCGGCATCAGGAAGGGCTGATCCTTCGGGCGCTCGGGGAGCGGGATGTAGGTGTCGAGGGCCTCGTAGAGCTTGATGATCGCCTCGTCGGCGAGCTCGCCCTTCTCGCCGTTCAGCGCCTTGACGGCGGCGCCGCGGATGACCGGCGTGTCGTCTCCGGGGAACTGGTACTTCGAGAGAAGCTCGCGGACCTCCATCTCGACGAGGTCGAGAAGCTCGGGGTCATCGACGATGTCGCACTTGTTGAGGAAGACGACGATGTAGGGGACGCCGACCTGGCGGGCGAGCAGAATGTGCTCGCGGGTCTGCGGCATCGGGCCGTCGACGGCCGACACGACGAGGATGGCGCCGTCCATCTGCGCAGCGCCGGTGATCATGTTCTTCACGTAGTCGGCGTGGCCGGGGCAGTCGACGTGGGCGTAGTGGCGGTTCGGCGTCGCGTACTCGACGTGCGAGGTGGCGATCGTCAGAATCTTGGTCGGGTCGCGGCGGCCCTGGCTCTCGGAGGCCTTGGCGACGTTGTCGTAGCTGATCGCCGTCGTGGTCCAGCCGCGGTCGAACGAGACCTTCGTCAGTGCGGCGGTCAGCGTGGTCTTGCCGTGGTCGACGTGACCGATGGTGCCGACGTTGCAGTGCGGCTTGTTGCGCTCGAATTTCGCTTTGGCCATCGTAGCCTCTCCTTAACTCTTCTCATCCTGTTCCAGGCGTCGCCCGGATTTCCTCGCCTCAACCGAAGCCCCGCATGGTTCGTCATGGGGGACTATCGGATCAGGCATATTTTGCCTTCACTTCATCGGCCACGTTGCGCGGCACGTCTGCGTAGTGCGCGAACTGCATGGTGTAAGACGCGCGCCCCGTCGACATGGAGCGGAGCTGGCTCACATAACCGAACATATTCGCGAGCGGCACATAGGCCCGGATGACCGTGGCGTTGCCGCGCATCTCCTGGTTGCGGATCTGGCCGCGCCGGGAGTTGATATCGCCGATGATCGAGCCGACGAAATCGCCCGGCGTCACCACCTCGACATCCATGATCGGCTCGAGGATCTTCACGCCGCCCTTCTCGCAGCCTTCCTTCATGGCTGTGCGGGTGGCGATCTCGAAGGCGATCGCGGACGAGTCGACCTCGTGGAAGGCGCCGTCGTAGAGCGTCACCTTCATGTCGACGAGCGGGAAGCCGATCAGAACACCCGAATCCCACACGGACTTGACGCCCTTCTCGACGCCCGGGATGTACTCGCGCGGCACCGTGCCGCCGACGATCGTGGCCTCGAACTCGTTGCCCTTGCCGGTCTCGTTCGGCTCGAGCTTGAGCTTGACGCGGGCGAACTGGCCCGTGCCGCCGGTCTGCTTCTTGTGCGTGTAGTCGATGTCCGCCGGACGCGCCAGGGCCTCGCGGTAGGCCACCTGCGGCTGGCCGACGTTGGCCTCGACGTTGTAGGTGCGCTTCAGGATGTCGACCTTGATGTCGAGATGCAGCTCGCCCATGCCCTTCAGGATCGTCTCGCCGCTCTCGGGATCGATCGAGACGCGGAACGAGGGATCCTCGACGGCCATGGTGTTGAGGGCGATGGCCATCTTCTCCTGATCGGCCTTGGTCTTGGGCTCGATCTTGAGGTTGATGACGGGCTCCGGGAACTCCATCTTCTCGAGGATGACGGGTTTCGTCGGATCGCTCAGTGTCTCGCCGGTACGGACATCCTTCATTCCCTGCAGCGCGACGATGTCGCCTGCGAAGGCTTCCTTGATCTCCTCGCGATCGGCGGCGTGCATGAGGTACATGCGACCGGCGCGCTCTTTCTTGTCGCGCGAGGTGTTGGCAAGCGCCATGCCCTGCTCGAGCTTGCCCGAATAGATGCGGCAGAACGTGATCGAGCCGACGTGCTCGAAGCTCATGATCTTGAAGGCGATCATGGCCAACGGCTCGCTGTCCGACGGCTTGCGCGGGCTCTCCTCACCGGTCTTCGGGTCGGTCCCCTTGTAAGCCTCGCGATCGACCGGGCTCGGCAGGAAGTCGAGCACGGCGTCGAGCAGCGGCTGCACGCCCTTGTTCTTGAAGGCCGAGCCGCACAGCATCGGATAGAAGGCGCGCGACACGGTCGCCTTGCGGATGAGCTTGCGCAGCGTGTCGGCGTCGGGCTCCTTGCCCTCGAGATAAGCCTCCATGGCCGCATCGTCCATCTCGACGGCGGCCTCGATCATGGAGGCGCGGAACTCGGCGGCCTTGTCGGCGAGATCGGCCGGGATCTCGCCCTCGACCATCTTCGAGTCCTTGCCGTCACCTTCCCAGGTGATGGCCTTCATCTCGATCAGATCGATCACGCCACGGAAGTCGTTCTCGGCGCCGATCGGAATCTGCAGCGGCACGGCGCGCGCGCCGAGCTTGTCCTTGATGTCGGCGACGCACATGTAGAAGTCGGCGCCGATCTTATCCATCTTGTTGGAGAAGATGATGCGCGGAACGTTGTATTTGTCGCCCTGGCGCCAGACGGTCTCGGTCTGGGGCTCGACGCCCTGGTTGGAGTCGAGGACGCAGACGGCGCCGTCGAGCACGCGCAGCGAGCGCTCGACCTCGATGGTGAAGTCGACGTGGCCGGGCGTGTCGATGATGTTCAGGCGGCGCTTCTTCCCGTCGCGGCCGGTCCAGAAGCAGGTCGTCGCAGCCGACGTGATGGTGATGCCGCGCTCGGCCTCCTGATCCATGAAATCCATGGTCGAGGCGCCATCGTGCGTCTCGCCGATCTTGTAGTTCCGGCCGGTGTAATAAAGGATCCGCTCAGTCGTCGTCGTCTTACCGGCATCAATGTGGGCCATGATGCCGAAGTTGCGGTAATCCTCGATAGGGTATTGGCGGGCCATTGAGTATTTCCCTTTGCGCAGCCGCGCGGTTTACCAGCGGTAATGCGAGAACGCCCGGTTGGCGTCCGCCATCTTGTGAGTGTCTTCACGCTTCTTGACCGCGGTGCCGCGGTTCGAAGCGGCGTCCAGCAGCTCGCCCGACAAGCGCTCGACCATGGTGTTCTCGTTGCGGCTCCGCGCCGCCGAGATGATCCAGCGGATGGCGAGAGCCTGACGACGCTCGGAGCGGACCTCGACCGGAACCTGATACGTGGCGCCGCCGACGCGACGCGAGCGAACCTCGACGGCCGGCATCACGTTGTCGAGCGCCTGATGGAACATGGCGATCGGATCGGACTTCGCCTTCTGCTCCATGCGCTCGAGCGCGCCGTACACGATGCGCTCGGCAACGGACTTCTTGCCGTCCGACATGACCGCATTCATGAACTTCGTGATCACCAAGTCGGAATACTTGGGATCCGGGTTGACTTCGCGCTTCTCTGCACTGTGACGACGGGACATGGGTCCTGGTCCTTCAAATCTTTCGGCTCACTCCCGGCGAGCCCCCGGGAACTGCGAGATCCCGGATCTTCGCCGCCCAGGCGGCTCGTCCGGGATACCTCTCGCGAGAGAGGCCTACTTCGGCCTCTTCGCTCCGTACTTCGAACGACGCTGCTTGCGGTTGGCGACGCCCTGGGTGTCGAGCACGCCGCGCAGGATGTGGTAACGGACGCCGGGCAAGTCCTTGACGCGGCCACCGCGGATCAGGACCACCGAGTGCTCCTGAAGGTTGTGGCCTTCGCCCGGGATGTAGCCGATGACCTCGAACCCGTTGGTCAGCCGGATCTTGGCCACCTTGCGAAGCGCCGAGTTAGGCTTCTTCGGCGTCGTCGTGTAGACGCGGGTGCACACGCCACGCTTCTGGGGGCAAGCCTCCATGTGGCGCGACTTCTCGCGATAGACCTTCGGGCTCCGGGGTTTCCGGATCAGCTGCTGTATCGTCGGCATCAAGCGCCCCGTTTCTTCACTCGGCTCCAACCGCCTTGTCGCCCGTCTCCGCCGCGCATCAGACGAGCGCATGCGGCAAACGAAACCCGCCGAGCCCCGGAGCCCCGGAAGCCTGGCACGGAAAAAACCAGAGGATCCTCCGGCTTGCCTTCCGGCTCGCCAGCGATCTTGGTCCGAAAATGTCCTCTGCTTTGGGACGGCAGCGTTTAGGCTGAAGCGCAAACGAGCGCGGAGATGGCCTACCACCTACCGTGAGAGTGGCGTTCCTATATACAAACGCGGATTCCCGGTCAACACCTTGTGGTCAATCGAACGGCAAGAAGTGATCGGCCGTTTCGCCCGGCGGGGGCCGGTGCCTCCCTTCGCCCCTTATCACAGGAAAGACGCTTTTTCCGGCCATTTCTCACGATGGCGGGGATGGGCGAGGCCGTGCGCGGGCTTCGCCTTGCGACCAGGTTTCACTGCACGGAGGGCGCCATGCCGTCTTTCCTCGATGCGGCCGGCCTTGGCGGCCGCGCCCTGACCAGCGCCTCGCAGCCCAATTTCCGGCACGCGGCCCTGCTTTTTGCCGGCTTTTTCGTGCTCGTCGCTGCTCCCGCGGTGCTGCTCTGGGGGATGGCCGGAGCCCTTGCCGCGGCGGGTCTCGTCGGGCTCGCCGTGGCGCTGGCGCCGCGCCTGCCGCCCGAAACCGTGATGCGCCTCTATCGGGCGACGCGCCTGCCCCCGGACGACAGCCAGCTTTCGAGCCTGGTCGACGTGCTCGCCTATCGCGCGGACTTGCCGCAGCGGCCCGACCTCTACGTCATCCCCAGCGCGACCCTCAACGCCTTCGCGGCCGGCTCGCCGGCGCATTCGGCCATCGCGCTGACGGAAGGGTTGCTGAGGCGCCTTTCTCTCGCCGAAACGGCCGCCGTCCTGGCGCACGAGATGGCCCACATCCGCAACGGCGACCTCGCGGTGATGGGGATTGCGGACGTCATCACCCGCGTTCTGCAGCTCATGAGCTACGCGGCGCTCGGGCTCGCCCTCTTCAACGTCCTGGCCTACGTGCGCGGCGACGACATGATCTCGTGGTGGGCGGTGCTGGCGCTCTATCTCGCCCCCGCCCTGTCGAGCCTGCTGCAGCTCCGGCTTTCGCGCGCCAGGGAGTTCGAGGCCGACCGCACCGCGGTGGCACTCACGGGCGACGCGGACGCGCTCGCCTCGGCGCTCTGCCGTCTCGAGACGCATACGGGACATTTCTGGGAGGACCTGATGTTTCCCGTGCCGGCGCGGCGGGTCCCCGTGCCGTCGCTGTTGCGCTCCCATCCGGAGACGGAGGCGCGCGTCCGCCGGCTCGCGACACCCGATGCCTCCTCCTCCGCTCCGCCCATGCACCATGAGCCGCTGGTCATCGTCGAGCAGCCCATGTTCTCCCTCGTGGGCTACGGCCCCGGCGACATGCGGCCCCGCTACCGGTGGCCGGGGCTGTGGTTTTAAACTTATTTCGCTCACGCGCCGCAGGCGCTCCGCGGGGGCGGCACACGTGCCGGGTCGCCTGGCTCCCAAGCCCTGCGGGGCTCACTCTCCGCTCACGCGCCGCAGGCGCTCCGCGGGGGCGGCACACGTGCCGGATCGCCTTGCTCCCAAGCCCCGCAGGGCTCACTCTCCGCCCACGCGCCGCAGGCGCTCCGCGGGGGCGGCACACGTGCCGGGTCGCCTTGCTCCCGAGCCCTGCGGGGCTCTCCGCCCACGCGCCGCAGGCGCTCCGCGGGGGCGGCACACGTACCGGGTCGCCTTGCTCACAAGCCCCGCAGGGCTCACTCTCCGCTCACGCGCCGCAGGCGCTCCGCGGGGGCGGCACACGTGCCGGGTCGCCTGGCTCCCAAGCCCCGCAGGGCTCACTCTCCGCCCACGCGCCGCAGGCGCTCCGCGGGGGCGAAAGCGGGGATGTGACGGCCGGAGGCATTGCGAACGGGGCCAATTGTTCGTATCAGCGCCGACATGGATGACGTGACCCAACCCGGCCCGCCGCCGCCCCGCTCGACGCTGAAGCTCGAGGCCATTCCCGATCTCGTGCAACGCCTGCGCGCCGGCGAGCGCCGGGCCATCGCGGCCGCCGTGACGGAGCTCGAGAAGCTCTCGGTCTCCGCCCCGCCGCTGCTCGAGGCGTTGCAGCCCTATCTCGGCAAGGCTCTCGTGGTCGGCTTCACGGGCCCGCCCGGCGCCGGCAAGTCGACGCTGGTCAACGCCGTCATCGCGCATGTGCGTGCGCAGGGCGGCACCGTCGGCGTCATCGCGGTCGATCCGTCGAGCCCGATCTCGGGCGGCGCCATCCTCGGCGACCGGATCCGCATGACGGCGGCGCTCGACGACGACGGCGTGTTCGTGCGCTCGCTCGCGAGCCGTGGCTACCTCGGCGGTCTCTCGCCGGCGGCGGTGCGCGTGATCGATGCCCTCGATGCGGCCGGCTTCGATCTCGTTCTCCTCGAGACGGTCGGCACCGGCCAGAACGAAATGGACGTCGCGGAGGTCGCCGACGTGCGCGTCGTGATCTCGGCGCCGGGTCTCGGCGACGACATCCAGGCGATGAAGTCGGGGCTGCTCGAAATCGCCGACGTGCTGGTCGTCAACAAGGGCGATCGCGAGGGCGCGGAGCTGACGCTACAGCAGCTTCTCGGCGCGCTCTCGATCCGCTCGCTGCGATCGCCGGTGCCGGTGCTCAAGACCACGGCGACCACCGGCGAAGGGGTGCCGGAGCTGGTCAAGACCATGCGCGAGATCGGCCAGCGCGGCACGGCGGCCGGCCCGATGGCGCGGCGACGGCGGCGGGCGCGCTACCTCATCGCGCGGGCGGCGGCCGACATCGTGGCGCGGCGCGTGAAAGAGGACTCCAACCGCGAGATCGACGGGCTGTCGGACGAGGTTCTGTCGGGGCGTGTCAGCCCGGATGTCGCCGCGCGCAAGCTGCTCGGCGCGTAGCCGGACGCGGGCCAACGCGTTCACGCGCCGGAGGCTCCTGAGCCTTGCGTAAATGGCGACCGCCCTTGCGAATCCAAGAGCGTTTTCCAGATCCCTGCGAAGCATGGCTCCGCCATGACGGGCGAGGTCGCGCGCAAGCGCGCAGGTGAGAGGAAGACTGAACCGAAAAGACCCTTGCACGGCCCAGATGCCGGCCCGGCGGTCGTCAGGCGGAGACGCCCGTTTCGGCGCGGAACCGAAGCCGGACCTCGCCGAGCTCCACGGTGTCGCCGTCCTTCAGCTCGCGCGAGGCGCATCGGGTCCGGTTCACGATGACGCCGTTGCTGCCGCCGAGATCGGTGATGACGACGCGGCGCGTCCCGGCGTCGTACCGCAGCACGGCGTGGCGGCGCGAAATGGAATCGTTCTCAAGGCAGATGTCGTTATCGCGGTGGCGACCGACGCGGACATCGGTCGTCCGCAGGGGGTGGCGCAGGGCCTTGCCGTCCATCGTCTCGAGCCAGCCGTAGACGACGGCGCGGCCCGGCGCATCGCGCGAGGCCTCCTTGCGCCGGCTTGCGACGAGGCGGGTCGCGGACGGCTCGGAGGCGCGCTCCGCAACGGGTCTGTCCGGCGCCGGCGCGGGGGTTGCGGCCAAGATCGGAGTCGGCGCGGGAGCTTGGGGCCGAGCCGGGGCCGGAACGGGTGCCGGAGCATCGGCGACCGCGGGTGCCGGCTCGCGGCGCGCATACGTCCGATAGGCGAACGCTCCAAGCCCTCCGAGGGCTGCCAGGATGCCGACGAGCACTCCAGGAACGCCCGCCACGGAATCCAGCACGCCGGCCGGCTCGGGGACGGGCGCGCGGCTCGGGGTCGCGGCCTCGAGGGGCGGCGCGGGCGGCGCCGGAACGTCGATCGCCTGCTCGGCCGCGAGCACGGTCCCGTCGGCGAGGCGCGCGGTCATCACGAGCGTCCCCGCGCCCGACACACCGGCGAGATCGGCTTTCAGCGTGCCGCCGTTCTCCAGAACCTCCTCGGCAAAGCGGCTCGAGACGACGCCCTTGGTGCCATCGCGGCCGGCACCCTGCCTGATCTCGGCGGCATAGCCTCCCGTCGCCTCGGCGAGACGCGACAGGGTCTGGAACTTCGTCCGGTCGGCGCGGTCGCCGTCGTAGCCGAGAACGTGAATGACGACGCCGGCCTCTCTTGCGGCCGCCACGACCCGATCGTGCGAATCATCCCTCGCGTCGTCCGAGGTGCCGTCGCCGAGAATGACGAGCGCCTTGCGGTCGCCGCCCTCGCGCGCCAGCGCCTCGATGGCCTCGAGGGCGGAGGTATAGAGATGCACCTTGGTGGCGGCCGGCTTGAGCGCGATCATCTGGCGCACGAACTCGGCCGGCGAGGCGCCGGAGTCGGCGATGGGCGCCAGCGCGCTGCCATAGCTGTAGGCCGAGAAGCGGCGCCGGCCCTGGCGCCGGTCCGTCAGCGTCACGACGGCATCCCCCATCTCAGCGAGCGTCGCGCGGCGGGCGTTCGGCATCAGCTGGATGAGATAAGCGGTGTTGGTGGAGCGCTCGGCCGCGTCGAAGGCCTTGAAGCTCGTCTCGAGTGCGCCCGTGTTGCCCTTGAGAGCCGCCGTCACGCCCTCAAACACGGCGAATCCGCCGGCGCGCACGTCGCAGGTCACGCTCGCGGGCGTTGCATCCGAGGCCTGAGCGGGCTCCCCGCACTCGGCGATCAGCCTGGTCTCCGTGGCACCGGCGCCGGACGACCCGATGAGGGAGAGCAGCACGCCGGCCACAACACTCGCTTCGCGCCGGCTCGCTAAGCGCTGCATCCCTGCGTCTCCCGCCATCGCCCCAGATCGTAGGGTGTGAATCATTTTACGCCGAGGGGATTGGCCGTTCAACACGGCGCGGCCTCGACCCACAGGAAGCGCTCGCGCGGCGGCCGAGCAACCCTTTCCGGCATAAGGCGAATGAGGCATTGTTGAGATGACGCGGGAGGAGGCCCACGCCCCATGGACGCTGGAGACGAGGCCGTGCTGCCGCCGGGGACGCGGATCGACCAGTATGAGATCATGGGCGTCCTGGGGCGCGGCGGGTTCGGCATCACCTACCTCATCCGCGACGAGATGCTGAACCGCGAGTTCGCGCTCAAGGAGTTCTTTCCCGAGGACCTCGTGCGCCGCGCCGGCCTGAGCCTCAAGTTCCTCTCCCGCGCCAATGCCGAAGACGACTACCGCTGGGGGCTGCGGAAGTTCTTCGACGAGGCGCGGCTGCTTGCCCAGTTCAATCATCCCAACATCATCGGTGTGCGGCGCGTGTTCGAGGCGAACGACACGGCCTACATGGTGCTCGACCTGGTCCGCGGCGTGACGCTCGAAAGATGGCTTCGGAGCCTCGACGGCCCGCCGAGCCAGGACGAAATCGACCTCGTGGCCGCGCCATTGCTCTCGGCGCTCGCGCTCGTCCACGAGAACCGCACCTGGCATCTCGATATCTCGCCCGAGAACATCATGATCCGCGGCGCGGACGGGGCGCCCCTGCTGCTCGACTTCGGCGCCTCACGATTCGAGATCAAGCAGCACTCGCAGCTCGTCTCGGCGCTGGTGTTCAAATGCGGCTATTCGGCGCCCGAGCAGTACACCTCGAACGCGGACCGCTACGGCCCCTGGACCGACATCTACGCCTTCGCCGCGACGCTCTACCGGGCCGTCACCGGAACGCGGCCGGCGGAAGCAACCGCGCGCCAGCTCGCCGACGACCTCACGCCTGCCGTTCGGGCCGCGCGCGCGTCCTACCGGGACAGCTTTCTTGCAGCGATCGACGAAGGGCTGCGGCTCTCGCCCGTGGAGCGACCGCAGTCGATCGCGGAGTGGCAGACGATGCTGCTGGCGGGCAGCACGGTCACGCCGGCGGCGGAGCCGACGGTCGCGCGGCCGACGACCGCCATCCCGCAGCCCCCGCCACGCAGCCGCTTCGGCGCGCCGCTGGGCTCGACGCGGCTTCTCACGCGCGTCTCGAAGGCGCGCGGCGCACCGCACCGGCGGCGGGGGCTCACGCGCCTCAACGCGGCCTTCCTCGCATTGCTCGTCGCCGGCGGCGGCGCGGCGCTGCTTGCAAGCGGCCACAGGAGCCCGTTCGCGGCCTGCGGCGGGGTCTTTTCGGGTGCGGACTGCTGGGCCGCGGTGGTGGATCACGGCGGCAACATCTTCGCCCGCGTCGAGGAGCCGAGCCGGGCGGCGGCGGAAGCGGCTGCCCTCAAACGCTGCTCCGAAGCGTTCGACCAGGGCTGCACGGTGATCGCGACGCTTACGAAGACCGAATGCTGGGCGTTGGCCGAAACGCCCTCCGATCCCACCCGCTGGCGCGCCTCCGTGGGGACATCGATGGACCTCGCCCGCAAGGACGCCCGCTGGGCGTGCGAGCGCGCCTACGGCATGTGCGAGGTGGCGCTGACGTTCTGCGCCGACGGCCGCCGGTGAAGACGAGGGACCGAGAGATCAGGGGGAGCGCCTCACGCCCCGCCCTCCTCCCTACTCCCTGAACCGGTTGGTGATGGGATAGCGGCGATCGCGCCCGAAGTTGCGGCTCGAGATCTTCACCCCCGGCGCGGCCTGGCGGCGCTTGTACTCCGCGAGATAGAGCAGCCGCTCGACCTTGCGCACCACGTCCGGGTCATGGCCGCGCCGGATCACGTCGACAACCGGCATCTCCTTCTCGACGAGGCAGCAGAGGATGTCGTCGAGGATCTCGTAGGGCGGCAGGCTGTCCTGGTCGGTCTGGTTCTCGCGCAGCTCGGCGGTCGGAACGCGCGTGATGATGCTCTCGGGGATGACCTCGCCTGCGGGGCCGAGGCCGCCTTTGGGCACGTTGGCGTTGCGCCAGCGTGCGAGACGGTAGACCTCCAGCTTGTAGAGGTCCTTCACAGGGTTGAAGCCGCCGTTCATGTCGCCGTAGAGCGTGGCGTAGCCGACGCTCATCTCGCTCTTGTTGCCCGTCGTCAGCACCATGGCGCCGAACTTGTTCGAAATCGCCATGACCACGACGCCGCGCGTGCGGCTCTGGATGTTCTCCTCGGCGATGTCGGGCGGCCGGCCGGCGAACGCCGGCGCCAGGACCTCTGCGAATCCCGCGACCGCCGGCTCGATCGGCACCGTATCGAGGCGGATGCCCAGCGCCTCGGCGCACGCCTGGGCGTCGGCGATGCTCTGGGCGGACGTAAAGCGATACGGCATCATGACCGCGTGCACGCGGTCGGGGCCGAGGGCATCCACCGCCATGGCGGCGACGAGGGCGCTGTCGACCCCTCCCGACAGGCCGAGCACAACGCCTGGGAAGCGGTTCTTGTCCACGTAGTCGCGCAAGCCCAGAACGCAGGCATGATAGGCCGCGCCGTCGCCCTCGGTCAGGCGATGCACGGGGCCTTTGGCGCAGGTCCAGCCGGCGTCGGAGCGGGTCCATTCGGTGATGGCAATGTGCTCCTCCCAGGCCGGAAGCTGGGCTGCGAGCGTGCGGTCGGCGTTGACGACGAACGAAGCCCCGTCGAACACCAGCTCGTCCTGCCCGCCCACCTGGTTGACATAGGCGAGCGGCAGCCCGGTCTCGGTTATGCGCGCCACGGCCACGTTGAGGCGCACATCGGGCTTCTTCCAGTCGAAGGGCGAGCCGTTGAGCGCGATCAGGATCTCGGCACCGCACTCGGCCAGGCACTCCGTCACCTCGTCCTTCCAGATGTCCTCGCAGAGCGGCGCGCCGATGCGGACGCCGCGGAAGGCGATCGGGCTCGGGAGGTCGCCGGCCGTGAAGATGCGTTTCTCGTCGAAGACGCCATAGTTGGGAAGGTCGACCTTGAAACGGACGGCGGCGACGGTGCCGCCGTCAAGCAGCACAGCCGCGTTGTAGATGGCACCGTTCTCAGGCCACACGGTGCCGACGAGCACGCCGGGGCCGGGGCCCAGGCGCGCGGCGAGGGCCTCGACGCGCCGGCGCGCGGCCGTGTGGAACGCCGGCTTCAGCACGAGGTCCTCGGGCGGATAGCCGGTATAGAACAGCTCCGGAAAGACGATCAGATCGGCCCCTGCCGCCGCCGCCTCGGCACGCGCGTCGAGGAGCTTCTGCTCGTTGCCCGCAAGATCGCCCACAATGGGGTTCAGCTGGGCGAGCGCAATCTTGAGGGAGGATCGGGCAGGGGGGGCGTTTTGGCTCATGGCGGCATGATTTAGGGCTGCGGCCCGCCAGGGTCCAGGGGCTTCGGCGCGGGCTGCCGCTTTTACCGGCTTTCGAATGCCGTCTTTCGGAGCGGCCGGCGGAAACCCCGATCCGGGGTCTTTACCCGCGCGCGGTGGACCTCGGAAGCGGCAGTCATTAGAGAACGGGTGGCACGCTCCCGGCGCGAGTCCTCCCTCCGATGCTTTCCGTCCTCGCCATCGTCGCTCCCGTCTTCGCGCTGATCGCCAGCGGCTACGGCGCGCGCCGCCTTGGCGTGATCGGGCTTGCGGCCGTCGCGGAGCTCAACCGCTTCGTCATCTACCTCGCGCTCCCGGCGCTCCTGTTCGACGTCATGGCCCACGCCAAAGCGAGCGATCTCGCCCAACCCGGTTTCATCGCCGCCTTCGGGCTCGCGTGCGGCATGGTCTTTTATGCGTCCGTCGGCCTCAGCCTCCTCGCCCGGCGGCCGCTCGCGGCGGCGAGCATCAGCGGACTGATCGGCTCCTACGCCAACACGGCCTACATGGGGTTCCCGGTGCTCCTCATGCTGTTCGGTGCCGAAAGCCTCGTTCCGGTGACCATCGCCTCCATTCTGACAGTGTGCGTCTTGTTCGCGTCCGCGATCGTGCTGATCGAGATCGGGAGCCATCGAGAGCACCGCCCGCTCGCGCTCGCGCGCAAGGTCGGCGGCTCGCTCGTCCGCAACCCGCTGCTCATCGCGCCGGTGCTCGGAGCGCTCTACGGCGCGACCGGGCTCGGGCTTCCAGGCCCAGCCGAAACGTTCCTCAAGCTGCTCGGCGGGGCCGCAAGCCCGCTGGCGCTGGTGGTGATCGGCCTGTTTCTCGGGGAGCCGCGTCCGGTCGCGGCCGCCGAGCGGACATCCGCGCTCGCGCTCGCGGCGGTGAAATTGTTCGTGCACCCTGCGTTGACGTGGGGCCTCGCATCGGCCCTGGCGGTGCCGCCCCGGCTCGCGGCGATGGCGGTGCTGCTGGCGGCCATGCCCACCGGCACCGGTCCCTTCATGCTGGCGGAGTTCTACAAGCTGCCG